>ERZ795053.7997-NODE-7997-length-10052-cov-5.993198_pt1 | contig 10052 bp, 6 predicted proteins | sample MGYA00375137_ERZ795053 | MGnify/ENA primary metagenome ERZ795053 (study PRJEB30182, sample SAMN05720284) | activated sludge metagenome | isolation source: Anaerobic digester | place: Hong Kong | collected 2014-12-17 ... | reverse complement strand
TCGCCTCGTCTGACGATCTTGCGGACCCATTGCTATTGAGGCCGGACCCTAGAGCGCCGATCCGATGGATATCGGATCGGCGCTCTAGGTTGTGCAGTGCACTCAACCGCGAGGACAACTGCCTCACGCCGAACTGCATTCTGGCCGAAGCCAAGAGAGGAGCTACATGATGCCGAACAAAGCCATTCGCATAGGCTGAGGCTTAATCCGGGCAGGTTCAGAAATTCAAAGAGAGATCGAGCTCATTTCACCGTTCCTGATGTGGTTATATGGCCGAAGAATTCGGTAGGGACACAGACCGTTCAACACTCTCCCACGGGTGAGTGTGCGTCTTATCCCAGCGAGGAGAGGAAGCACTATTTTTTCTGCCCACGAACGTACTTCAAAAACGTCCGAGCATACGCGTCATCTGCCGTCATCACGTCAGCGGCAAGCTTGAACTCAACGTACTCGATTGGCGAGTTCATCAGCGGATCAATCATCACCGCATCGCAACCGTTAAAAATGGCCAGTGTTATGAATGCGTGGTTCAGCAGCTTGCGCCGTGGCAGACCGAATGAGACGTTGGAAAGACCACCAAAGATATGCACGTCAGGAAAGCGGTCGCGAAGTTCCTTCACCGAGTCGAGGTAGTCCTTGCCGAACTGAGGCCCCGCACCAACAGGAAAGACCAGCGGATCCAGGAACCTATCCTCAATCGGCACGCCTGCCTTGTCCATCAGCTCCATGCACTTCGTCATGTTGTCGACGCGCTCTGCCGCACTTTGCGGCATGCCTGTTACACCCGAACCATTGGCGAAGAGCATGCACTTGTGCTCGCGCGCCATATCCATCAAGACCTCGCGTCCCGGCTCCAGACTGGTGGAGTTGATCGCCGGCCTACTCTTGCTTTTGTCATAAACTTCAAGGCCCACCTCGATTGCCTTTGAATCAGAAGAATCGATGGCAAACGACGTCTCCGGCGCCAGTTCCTGCGCCGTGCGCACAATGAAACGCATGTACTCTAGGCGTTCCTCGGGATAAACTGAAAGTTCGTCAACGCATAGATCGACAATATGGGAGCCGGCCTGCACCTGGCTGAGTATTGCCCATTTCAGGAACGCCATATCCTTTTTGCGCACGGCATGGCCAATATGCCCAATGCGCTCGGTTTTTATATTCACCGGATCAGTCGGATAGACGTCAGTTACATCGAGCAAGCGACGCGTGCCATCAAGATCGGTGTAAACCCATCCGACCTTGCCGTCCTCCTTCACGATTTTTGGGCTGTCGGCCTTGATGCGCCGCGTTGTGTTGACGTTCTCGCCAATAACAATGAGTTGCTTGGCAGTAGTGCGCTTTCTTGCCATGAACGGCTCTCCTCCCTTTGCGCACAACGAGCGACTGAATTCCACATTGGAACTCGCCATCTCACTATGCGTATCCTTGGCTAGATTAGCGTAGGAGCATGCATGCAGGGCATGCACGAAACCGCCACCCCCCCTTCGTGCCGCGCGGTGGGTTTTATTGCCACGCCGCGTTAAACAATCTTATGATTGTGCCAAATATTAAAGCTGCTCGAGCAACATGTATTACCGTCCGGAGGAGCCGATGACTGTCCAGGAGAACCTCGGCGAACGGCTTGCCAAGATCAAAGCCGCCAAAGTCGTAAAGAGCTTTTGCTATACGTGCCCCTGGCAATGTCCGACTGAGGTCTATGTCCGCGACGGACGCATTGTCTACCACAAGGGCAACCCAGAAAGCCCCAACAACATCGGTTCGCGTTGCGCCAAGGGAATGGCGAGTTGGTATGTTACTCAGGATCCAGACCGCCTTAAGCACCCGATGTTGCGTACCAACCCAAAAGGTGAGCCGGGCCAGTTCAAGCGCATCTCTTGGGACGAGGCGTTTACCTTCATCGCCGACAAACTGAAGATGATTGCTGAGAAGTGGGGGCCAGAGGCGGTGGCGCTCACGGCCCACCACGATCCCAACACGCAATTCTATCGCCACCTGCTCGGTGACCTTTATGGGTCACCTAATATGTATACTCATACGTCCGGCTGTGAGCAGGATCGCCGATCCGCCTGTCTCACACTATTCGGCCACGTGTTCCCGATGCACGACTTCATCCACTCGCGCTATGTCATCTTGTGGGGAATAAACATACTTGGCGCCAACCAGGGGCTTTGGGAAAGCCGGGCATTGCTGGAGGCAAAGAAGAAGGGCTGCAAACTCGTCGTCGTCGACCCGAACTTTACCGAGACCGCACAGAAGGCGGACGAATGGGTGCCGATCCAGCCTGGCACCGACGGCGCACTGGCTCTTGCCATGTGTCACGAGATTATCGCCAACAATCTGCACGACCGCGAATTCTGTGATCGCTACACCGAAGGGTTCAACGGCTTTCGCGAGCACCTTGTCGCTAAAGGCTACACGGCTGAATGGGCTGAGCCCATCACCGGCATCAAGGCCGAGACTATAAAACGTCTGGCGCGGGAGTTTGCGACATCAAAGCCCGCGATGAGTGCGATCTTCAAAGGATCGGGCTACTACACCAACGGGCATGACGCAGGTCGCGCATGCTACATACTCGATGCAATCTGTGGGCAGGTCGATGGTCCAGGCCATTTGCACTTGAAGGAATGGGCACCGCTTAGCAGTCCGGTCGAGATCCCAGATGCGGCCAAGGGCAAGTCCAAACGCGAGCCGCTGCACGTGGCAATGGGGTACCCCTTGGCTCCAGACCTGCCCAATTCACAACTTCCTGAGACGGTCATCAGCGGCAAGCCTTATCCCGTAAAAGGCTTGTTCGTGCACGCCACTAACCCGGTCATGTCAGATCCAAACCGGGACCGTGTGAAGGAAATGTTCAAGCACCTCGAACTCGCTGTCGCCTGTGAACTGCTGATGAGCGAGACCGCACTTGAGTGCGATATCGTGCTTCCCGAAACATCGTTCTACGAGCAGGCGGAGATCCGGCAGGGCATGTGGCTTGGTGCCGAAGTCATTCTGTGCCAGCCGGTGGTGCCGCGTGTTGGAGAAGCCCTGCCTCCCTACGAAATCGCCAAAGGCATCGCCCAGAAGATGGGCTGGGGACAGCACTTCCCCTACGAGCAGTGGGAGGATTGGGGGCACATTATGATGAAAAACGTGCCGATGAGCCTCGATGAACTCAAGGCCAAGGGCTTCTGGGCCGACCGCAACATCAAGTACAACAAGGTACCGCTGGGGCTCCCAACCAAGTCGAAAAAGGTCGAGATCTATTCGCATGCCTACGCCGATGCGGGCAAAAACCCATATCCAGATTATGTGGAGCGTACCGTCATACCCGACGCTGATTACCCACTACAGCTGACACACTCCAAGCTGTCCATGCATTGCAATATCGTCACCCAGAACAACCCGTACCTGATGGAGATTGTCGGCGAGAATTGGGTCGAAGTTAATGTCCGCGATGCTGCGCGCTATGGTGTCACCAATGATGCATATGTGATTATCGAGAGCCCGAAGGACTCGATCCGGATCAAGGCAAAAATCGTCGAAGGCTTAGTACCAGGATGCATTTCCATCCGTCACGGCCATGGCTTTGGTCATTGGGCCATGGGGCAAGTGGCGAAGGGGAAGGGCGCACACTCCAACAACCTGATGGACACTCACACCAATCCAGTAACGGGTGCCAACTGCTACAACGAGTGCAAGGTGCGGATTAAGCCGGCTTGAACCAACCCTCGTACCAAAGCACATCCAGGGAAGACGCTGCGCAAGGAACAAGTCAGATGCAACATGGGTTCTACTTTGACAGCACCCTCTGCGTGAAATGTCACGCTTGCGAAATCGCTTGCAAGACGTGGAATGAGGTGGAAATTGGACCTCGCTGGCGTGAGGTCGTCAAGATCGAAGCCGGTACGTTCCCTGACGTGAAGGCCATGAATGTCTCAATGGCCTGCATGCACTGTGGCGACGCGCCCTGCCGCAACGCTTGCCCAGTGAGCGCAATCACCAAACGCACGGCGGACGGCATCGTCGTTGTTGACCAAAGCAAATGTATTGGCTGTGGCTTTTGCACCTGGGCGTGCCCGTTCAATGCACCTCAGCTCACCGCGATGGTTGGCAAAATGGAAAAATGCAATTTTTGCCAATCGCCAGGAAAGGAACGACCCCTCGATATGCCGCGCGCTTGCGAGGAAGTTTGCCCAACATCCGCTATCAAGTCTGGCCCGCTCAATGTCCTCGCCAAGGCTAATCGCGAAAAGGCCGCTTTGAAGCTTGGTGGTTCAGGCATGCAGGGATTCCCCTCGCTTATGGTTGATGCCATGAACCGCTTTGGAACTGATTCTAGCGAGTGATAGCCAGCAAAACCCGGCACCGGAATTGATGCAAGCCTGTGTGGCAATATCTGAAGCTCGAGATCTTTGAGACGCAGTGTCTTGGCTTCCTGGAGCAGCCCCGTCATGCGCACCCACAAGCCTTACAACAGCTTGTCGCACTGAACCGCGCCGGGTTTGTCGGAGGCAGTTTTGTTTGAGTAATGCCGCGAGTTTGACAGGTTCCTCCAGGGCTGCATAGTAGGCGGCTTCTGCTTCGGCCGGGGGGATGTTTCCGATTGACCCCAGAAGCCTGCAGTTGTTGAACCAGTCGACCCATTGAAGCATCGCGAACTCGACGATCTCGAATGGTCTGCACGGGCCTTTGCGCCAGATGACCTCGGCTTTGTAGAGCCCGTTTATGGTCTCGGCGAGCGCGTTGTCGTAACGGTCGCCGACGTTGCCGACGGACAGGGAATTCAGCTGCGGGCAGTGTTGTAATATCTGGCAATGACGAAGTCAGGCTCTCACGTAGCGCTGCCAACGAATCTTCGCCAAAAGCGTTTGCAAACGCCTGCGTCACTGTGGGCGAGAGATCGTCGGGATTGCGGATGTGATCAGCCAATGAGCGTGTCGCGTAGCCATCGACCTCAATCGGACGGAACAACAGTCACGGCATAACCGGCTTTCGCCAGATACCCGGCCCTCTGCCCGTGGCCGACTGCCCGTTTGCCGCCCCTCACCCCGGCCCTCTCCCCGTAAGGACGGGGAGAGGGAGAAGTGGGGCGTGGGTTGTGCTTGTGCCTTTGCCTTTCACCCCCGCCATGTTCCCGTAAGGACAAGGAGAGGGGGAAATGCCTCATAATTCCCCCCCGAGTGGCAAGAGGCCTGCGAGCCACACCAGCGCGCGCCTCGATGTTTCCCTCTCCCCACGCGTGGGGAGAGGGTTAGGGTGAGGGGCGGCTGCACATGAGACGTGTGCTGCGCGCGAAACCACACCATGCAACAAGGTCTTATGGGGTACCCCGTTGCCACCCCTGCAAAAGCGACGGGTTGATCAATCCTTCTTCTTCAATTCGGGATGATCGAGGTAGCGAACATCGCGGACGCCGTACCGGTGCGGATTGAAGTTGGCATAGCCCTGGCGTTGCAGATTGGTGAACTGCGAGAAGCCGGCCGGAATGACGGTGACGAACGCATGAAAGCCGTCCGCCTTTTCACCGGTGGTGTGCGCGGTTTTCAGAACCTGGCTCTCAACCCCACGAAGGCGGAGCGGCCTGGCTCGGGAAAACCGAAAGAATGCTCGTAGTCTTCGTCGAGCAGGTTCTCGATGCGGCCAAACAGTTGCGCCTGGCCGGCGGGCAGCAGATCGTAGGTCATACCCAGATTGACGACGTGGTAGTCACCCAATGTCATGACCGGTGTCGACGTGGGAGCTGTGGTCGTGCTGCCACCGCCCGAACCGCCGCCGGTTCCACCGCCAGTTCCACCTCCGCCACCAGTGCCACCACCGCTCCCGGTGCGACCGAGGGCCTTGCTTCCGGCGATGTACATGTAGGAAGCGTTGACGGCAAAACCGGCGCCCAGCACGTAGTTCACCGACAGTGTTGCCTTGTGTTCGGGACGGTTTTGAAGCTCCTTGGTGCCGGCATCCTGGGACTGGTTCTTGGAGTCCATGTAGGTGTAGCCGGCAAGCACCTGCAGGCGCTCCGTCGGGGTCCAGCGGATTGTCGTCTCAACGCCCTGGAAGCGGTAGCGGTCGTAGTTCTGGGCAAAGCCGTCGTTATCCGTCTCGATGAAGTCTTTCGCGTCGATGCGGAACAATGCCACGGTCAAGAATGTATTGATCGAGGGGAGAGACTGGTCGACCGCGATTTCGTAGTTCTGCGTGCGCTCGGTTCGCAGATCGGTATTGCCGCGTCCGGTCTCGTATAAATCACGCAGCGTTGGAAAACGGATCTTGCGCGCAACCGAGCCACGCAGGGCGGTGAGATCGGTAATCGCGTAACGCAGGCCGGCCAGATACGTGTAGTCACCATCGCTCGATTCATCGCGATGTTGTGAGGCCCAGCCGCCACCAACAACGCCCGAGAGCCGTTCGGTCAAGCGCATCTCGTATTCCAGGGCCGTCGAGTAGAGCTGGATGTTGTGGTCCTGATTGACCGTATTGCGGATGTTGGCGCAGGTTTGGCGCGCCTGACCACCTCCGGTCGTAATACTTCCCGAAACGGTTCCCCCAAGCGCGGCACAGGCAGCCATTAATCTGCTGGCCCGGGTACCTGATGGGCTGGAAGCGACCGAAACCGTCGTGCTGTCACGCGAAAATCCATCCGAATCCCAACCCTCGTTGCGGCCATCGAGTGCCAGCGTCAGAAGATTGCCCTGCCCCAGCTTGTAGGCAAGCTGAACACCGCCGCCCCAGATGTTGGTCGAGGCGTCTTCATGCAGGGCGCCGGTCTTGTCCTGGGTGGCGAAGGTCAGATCATCAAAGCCATTGGTGATTTCGTTGAGCTGGTTGAAGAAGAGTGACGGGCGAACGGTGAAATTGGGTGACAGCTTGAACAGCGCCGTGCCCTGAACCGAGAAGCTATCGTAGTCGTCGACCCGCTCAAAGCGCGTGCGCCGCGCAAAGACCGATTCATTTTGCGCAACGGTGCTGACCGGCTTGCCGTATTCACCCTCACGATATCCGATGCTGAGGCCGAACTGCGCCCAAGGTGAAGCCTCGTAGCTCATGTTGGCATAAAGCGAGCGGTCCTCGCGGTCCGAATTGACGCGCCGTTGTCTGCTCTGCAGGTTGGTCGGATTGAAATCATCGGAAAGCTTGAAATAGTCCTGGTCGAAGTTCGAGGCCGAACCGAACATTTTGACCTTGTCGCTGCCATAGCTCGCGGTCACCGATTCGCGGTGACGGCGCGGCCCGCCGTACTCTGCTTCCGCCGTGCCGTGCAGACCCGGTGCCGCGCTCTTGGTGACGATGTTGATGACGGCAGCGTTGCCGCCCGGCCCGTAGAGTACTGAGCTGCCACCGCGCGTGACCTCGATGCGCGCGATGTTCTCCACCGGGATGGCACGCGGATCGAACTGGCCATCGAAGGTCGAGTTCATCGGCACGCCGTCGAGCAGCAGCTGCACATTGCGTGTGCGCAAGCCACGAATGTCGATGCGCGGTACGCCGTCAGCGCCATTGCGCACATAAAGGCCCGGCAGGAGGTTGATTGCCTCATCGAGCGTCTTGGCGCCCGATTGCTGGATCTGCGCGGCCGTCACCTCATCGACCGTCGTTACCTGCTCAACGATCCGGCTGGAAATCTCAGAACGCCCGGCACTGCCCGGGCCGATGGCGTTGCGCACAATGCTGTTGGAAGCGCCAAGGCCGCCCGCCGATCCGTCGACAGGTGGCATGGGAACCGGGTAAGCCTCGCCAGCACCACTCGTTGAGGCCGCCACGGCAGGCGCGGCATCGGGCTGAGGTTGCTTTATTTTCTTGGCAGCATTTTTGGGTTTGGCTGGCCCGGGTGCGTCGTCGGCGGCCCCAGATGTCGCCGATATGGGCGCTGGCTTTCTCTTGGGTGCCTTCACCACGACTTCAGGCAATGAGAATTCCGGTTGCGCCTGCGCCGCCGCTGTTGTGGCGGGTGCAACGGCCTGCTGTGCTGATGCCGACGCGAGAGCCCAAACACTGCAGGTTAATGTCAAACCTGCACGCATCATACGTGCGATCACCACGATCCCATCCCCCCAAGAACTCTGTTTGAGGCAATGTTTGGCAGGATATAGCTGGCGATACACGCACCTTCTGCGGTTGCGGCCACAGAGCCCTGAAAACCGTGGCGATTTTGCTACTTGCATGAAGTTGCACGGTTTCCGCTTGACGGGTGCTCTCGGCGAATCCGTGTGCGTCTCAAAGTGGCGACATGGCGGCGCGGCGGCATCGCACCTTTGGCCCGGTTGAGCGGCGGCCTGAGGCCATCTCCGGCCCATCTCCCATCATGACGCGCGCCCCGATCCAGATGTCTTTGTGGATCGGGGCGGGACTTGCATCGTTGCCGCGTGTGCCGAATTACCCAACCGGCAATGCGACGTAGCGATCTGAGTTGTCGTGATGGACCAGAGCCAGCGTATGCTTGCGCCCGTTTTGCTTGGCATCGCCGAGCGCGGCCTTGAGGTCGCCGACCGTCGAGATTTTCCGGTTGCCCACCTTCTTGATCACGTCGCCGGACTGGATCCCAACATCTGCCGCCGCACCGTCGGCATCCACCGCGAGCACCGCCAATCCTTCCTCACCAGCGCCCTCGACGCTGGACGCTGGCGCAACCTTGAGACCGAGCTGGTTGAGATCGTCTTCCGCGTTTCCCGCAGATGCCAACGTCTGCGGCTTGCTCTTCAGCTCACCCAGCTCGACCGTCCTGGTTTCGCTCTTGCCGGCGCGCAGCAGCGTAAGCGTCACCGAGCGACCCGGATTGAGGCCCGCAATGGTTCTTGCCAGATCACGGGCGTCCTTGATCTCCTTGTCGTCGACCTTGGTGATGATGTCTCCGGACTTCAATCCCGCTTTCGCCGCTGGACTGTCGGTTTGCGGCGAGGAAATCAACGCCCCGTGCGCGGTTTTCAAGCCCAGACTGTCTGCGATCGCGCTGGTCACCGGCTGCACCTGGACACCCAGCCAGCCGCGCTCGACGTGTCCCTTCTCGCGAAGTTGCGCGACGACTTGCTTGACGACGGGTGCCGGGATGTCGAAGGCAATGCCGACGTTGCCGCCCGATGGCGAGAAGATCGCTGTATTGACGCCAATTGCCTCGCCATTCATGTCGAAGGTCGGGCCGCCGGAGTTGCCCGAGTTCACCGGCGCGTCGATCTGAATGAAATCATCGTAGGGCCCATTGCCGATATCACGCCCCTTCGCCGATACGATGCCAGCGGTAACCGTGCCACCCAGTCCGAACGGATTACCCATGGCGACGACCCATGAGCCAATCGGTGGCGTGGTGTCCGACAGCTTGACGTAGGGAAAATCTTCACGGCCGGAAACCTTCAGCAGCGCAATGTCCGTTTTGGGATCCGCACCGACGACCTTGGCCGGCATGGTTGTGCCGTCGTCCATGGTGATCTCGACTTCGACCGCCTTGTCGATGACGTGATTGTTGGTGACGAGATAGCCATCTGGTGTGATGAAGAACGCCGAACCTTGCGCGCGCGCCAAGTGAGGCTTGAGCATGTTACCCGAACCTGGCGTCGCCTCGTCACCAAACTGCCGGAAGAACTTCTCGAACGGCGTGCCCTTGAACGGATTCTCGCCCTGCATCATCGACAACTGCGGTTGCAGATTGGCTTTAACGCGGACCGACACAACCGCTGGCTTCAGCGCCTGAACCAGATCGACGAAGTCCGGCATGCTGCCCGTCTTTGCCGCGTTGCGTTGTGCAAGGATTGCAGATTGCGGTGTCGTGTTCGCTGCCCAAGCATCCTCGATGCCAAACGACTGATGCGTGGCGATCGCGCCGGCGGTGAGCGCAATGGCGGCGACTCCAGCCAGCAGCCGTGCCCTCAATGTGGAGCGCGACGGGTTGACATCTTGTTGTGAAACGCGCGCACGATGCGGTCCATCGGCTGCGGATTGTGCGGGGTTATCGGAACGTTTGGTGAAGTTGTGGTCGCTCATGAGCGCTAACTCCTCAAATTCGAGTTTGTGGTCGTGCTGCGACACGTGCGATGGTCGCGAGCTGCGCTGATGATCCGCCACACAGCCTCACGGGAACATTGCCG
>ERZ795053.7995-NODE-7995-length-10053-cov-5.519504_pt1 | contig 10053 bp, 9 predicted proteins | sample MGYA00375137_ERZ795053 | MGnify/ENA primary metagenome ERZ795053 (study PRJEB30182, sample SAMN05720284) | activated sludge metagenome | isolation source: Anaerobic digester | place: Hong Kong | collected 2014-12-17 ... | reverse complement strand
CATGATTGTTCTCAGCCATATCGGACGTCGTCTGCTTAATATTGCGCCCGAATAGGTTGTTGGCCAGCGCAGTTTTCAGGCTGACCGCATCAGAAACCTGAATATCGGCGATGTATACCGCAGTATTGTCCACATACATGGTTTCGATGGTGATGTGAAGGTTGCCATCCATATAGGAGGTATCCGTAATCAGCACGCCCGTGTCGGGTTGGGCGGGCGCATCTGCTATCTGTGCCTGAGTATTTGCGGAGGATGCCAAGGCGACTGCCTGACCCGTGTGCGGGATCACAAAGGTATCCAGCATCACAAACGCGCTGCCAAGCACAAGGATGCAGGTAAAGAGTATTGCATAGCGAAACGGTTTGCGTATCCAGCTCATCGTGCGGCCGCCTTTCTGCCTGGTGTACGCAACAGGTATACCTGCCACGCCTGAAACAGGGCTGAAACCCGGATGAACAAACTGAAAACAAAACCCGCGGCAAATTGCCGCGGGAGATGGAGAGCGTATGTTTTAAGTGTACCGGATTACTCCAGTGAGATGGCGCGCATGGGGCAGTACTTTACGCAGCGGCCGCACTTGGTGCATTTGCTTGCGTCTACCGTCGGCGCGGCGTAGCCGGTTTGCTTGAGCGCGCCAACCGGACACACGCGGATGGACGGGCAGGGGTGGTTCTCGGGGCAGCGGTGTTTATTCACGACGAGTACTCTATCTTGCAGGGGTTTGCCAGATGCCGGTTCGCTATTGTCGAATAAGCCGAAAAAGTTTGCCATGAAGCCATCCTCCGTCATGTGTTGCTTTTTATTCGCTGTAAATCATATCCAAAGCGATATGAACTTTGTTACTGTATCAGCAATCTCTCGTTTCCTCTGTGATGAAGTCACAGAATCGTTGTGTTGTTTGGACAATCTGACAATCAATACAACTTTTTAGTGATTGGCAGCTGCCAGGAAAGGTACGCGGAGAATCACGTCGAACATACATGTGACATGAGTGGGGATCTCTTCTCCCATCAAACGGCTGTGCCTGAGAATGATGGCAGCCTTATAAAGAAACGCTTCCGATACGCTGTAAAGCGTTGAGAGAACGGATATGGACAGAGAACTGATTTTTTGATAACGGAGGGCATGAAAATGGAACTCAAGTTTATCCACGCAGGCGCTGATCGCACAACCTTTGAGCATCCGGTTCCCGCGCCGTACTTCCGGCGGGTTTTCCATGCCGGCAAGGGCGCCGCGGCGGAGCTGACCATCACCGGGCTTGGCTTTTACGAGCTTTACTGCAATGGCACGCGCATCACCAAGGGGCGGCTGGCCCCCTACATCAGCGCGCCGACCGATCTGGTGTATACCGATCAATACAATCTTTCGCCCTGGATAGGCGAGGGCGAGAACGTTTTGGGCGTTTGGCTTGGCAATGGCCTGCAGAACGCTCCCGGCGGCTATATCTGGAATATGGACCAGGCCCCCTGGGCAGCCGCGCCCTGCTTTGGCTGCAAGCTGACGGTGGGAGACCGCTGCATTGAAACCGACAGCCAGTTTACCACCGCGCCGTCGCCGGTGCTGATGGACGATTACCACTGGGGCGAGGTGTACGACGCGCGCCTGGAACTGCCCGGCTGGAACGCGCCAGGGTTTGATGATTCTGCCTGGAAACCGGCGATTCCCTGCCAGCGGCCCACCGGGCGGCTGACGCCATGTGACTGCGAACCCATTACCGTGCTGCGCGAGCTGGAGCCGGTATCCGTCACCCGCGAGCCCGGCGGCTGGCGGTATGATTTCGGAATCGTCACTTCAGGCGTATGCCGTATGCGCCTCAAGGGACGTGCTGGGCAGCGCATTGAACTGCTGCACGGCGAGATCCTGACCGACGGCCTGTTTGATATGAACAATCTGTATTTTGAGGACACTGAACGGGTGCGCAACCTGCAGCGCGATATTTACTACTGCCGGGGCGGCGAGGCGGAGGAGTACACGCCGACCTTTGCCTATCACGCGTTTCGCTATGTGCTGGTGAAGGGCATTGATGAGGCACAGGCGCAGCCCTCGCTGCTGACGCTGCTGGAGTCGCACTCGGCGCTTTCCTCCCGCGGAAGCTTTGCCTGCTCCGATCCGATGGCGGAGACAATTCAGGAGATCACCCTGCGGTCGGATCTTTCCTGCTTTCATTACTTCCCCAACGATTGTCCCCACCGGGAAAAGAACGGCTGGACGGCCGACGCGGCGCTATCCGCCGAGCAAATGCTGTTAAACCTGGCACCAGAACGCAGCCTGCGCCAGTGGCTTGCCAATATCCGCATGGCGCAGGATGAGCGGGGCGCTCTGCCGGGTATCGTGCCGACCGGCGGCTGGGGATTTGCGTGGGGCAACGGCCCGGCATGGGATTGCGTTTTATTCTATCTGCCCTATTACATTTACCGGTATCGCTGGGATACGGCTGTGATAACGGAGAACGCTCATGCCATGCTGCGCTACCTGCAATACATCGGCACGCGGCGCGACCCGGACGGCCTGTACCACATCGGCCTTGGCGACTGGTGCCAGGTCAGCCGCATGCCGGAGGAATACCTCACGCCGCTGCGCGTGACCGATACCATCATGGTGGCGGATATCGCAGACAAGGCCGCGCAAATGTTTGCCGCAGTCGGCTTGAAACGCGAGGAGGCCTTTGCCGCCGATTTGCTGGCGGAGACCCGCGCCGCGTTCCGCCGCCATTTGCTGGATGCCGATACCATGCTGGTGGATGGCAACTGCCAAACGTCGCAGGCCATGGCGCTTTACTACGGCATGCTGGAGCCCCGGGAAGAGGCGCAGGCATTCCAGCGCCTGCTGGAGCTGATCCACGCGGCGGACGACCATATGGACGTCGGGGTTCTGGGCGGCCGTGTGCTATTCCATGTGCTGGCAGAGCACGGGGAAGGCGATCTGGCCTACCGGATGATTACCCGCAAGGACTATCCTTCCTACGGCAACTGGGTAGAGCGCGGCGCGACAACCCTGTGGGAGGCCTTCATGCCGGAGGGCGATACGACGTTCAAGTACAGCCGCGATCACCACTTCTGGGGCGATGTGAGCGCCTGGTTTTACCGGGTGCCCGGCGGTATCCGCGTGTCGCTCAATCAGGTGGATGTGGTGCCGGTGTTCCTGACGCAGCTCGATCATGTTGCCTGCTCGCATGAAACCCCTGCGGGCAAGGTCAGCGTTCGCTGGGAGCGGAAGGGAAAATCGGTGCAGCTTACGGTTTCAGCCCCGGAGGGCTTGCAGGGCAATATTGTTTTGGGTGATGCCTGGCGGTTTGCGGATGGCCGGCAAAGCCGCGCCCTCACCAGCGGAAGCTGGGTATGTGTGCCATAGCGAAACAAAACAAGGCCTGCTGTCGGAAACGACAGCAGGCCTTTTGGTTTGCAGTGTTTGATCAGGCGGAATGCGCTTTGAGAATACCGGAGGTCTCAATCAGCCGGATTGCGTTTGTCAGCTCGTTCTGATCCGCAACTAGCGCGATGCGCACATGGCCTTCACCCTGAGCGCCGAACGCCGTTCCGGGGGTCATGAGCACGCCGGACGTCTCAAACAGCGCGCGGGTAAACGCAACGCTGTCGGTATAGCCCTCGGGCAGGCGCGCCCACAAAAACATGGTCGCCGGGCTTTTATGAATAGCCCAGCCGAGCTTGCCAAGGCCGTCCACCAGCAGGTCGCGCCGCGCCTGGTACTGGGCGCGCGTAGCCGCAACGCAGTCCTGCGGGCCTGTAATCGCGGCGATGGCCGCGTCCTGCAGGGGGAGGAACATGCCGTAGTCGATGTTGGATTTCAGCGCTTTCAGCTTCCCGATCACCGCCGGGTTGCCCACCGCAAAGCCGATTCTGGCACCGGCCAGTCCGTAGGTTTTGGACAGGGAGTTGAATTCAATCCCGACAGCCTTGGCGCCGGGGTGGCGCAGGAAACTGCCGCAGCAATGCCCGTCAAACGTCAGCTCGCTGTAGGAGTTGTCGTGCACAACCACAATATTATACTCCCTGGCAAAGGCGATTACATCGCGGTACAGGCTGTCCGGCGCTACGCTGGCGGTGGGGTTGTTGGGGTAGGAGACGATCATCATTTTGGCGCGCTCGGCCACGACACGGGGGATATCCCGGACGTCGATCAGATAGCCGGTTTCCTTCTTCTGGGGCATCATATACGGCTGCGCGCCCGCAAGCACAGGCCCGTCCTTAAAAATCGGATAGCACGGATCGGGAATCAGGATGGTATCGCCCTCGTCGATCACGGTAAACGCGATATGCGCAAGCCCGTCCTGAGAGCCCAGCAGCGACGTAATTTCATGGGCCGGGTCCAGCGCGACTCCGTAGCGCCTTTGGTACCACTGCGCAACGGCCTGGCGGAGCTTGTCGGTATCGTCAATCGCGTAGGCGTAGTTGCACCTGTCCTGCGCGGAGCAGACCAGCGCATCCACAATGTGCTGCGCCGGGGGAATATTGGGCGTGCCGACGCTTAAATCCACGACGGGCAGCCCTTCGGCTGTGCGCTTGGCGCGCATCTGCGCCAGCACCGAAAAAATCCCCGGCTTGAAATAGTCCATCCTGCTTGAAAACTGCATGCTGCTCAGGTTCCTTCTCTCTGGATGATGAATTTGTCCCGTACAGTTTATCACATTCATGCCCCGCGTAAAAGGCTGTCGTCAGGAGAATGTATGGCAAAAGCCGGTCATGTCCGACCGGCTTTTGTAGGGGCAATGGGTTTCCATATCGTCTCAGCAGTTTGATGCGGCGTCGGCCAGGGCTTCGAAGAGCAGGCTGCCGGCTACGGCTCCGCCATCGACCAGGCCGATGGCCTTATCGCCGTAATAGGCCGCGCGGCCGTGCACGGCCTTCATGTCCTTGGTGCTCTCGGCGCCCGCCTTGGCGGCTTCGCTGGCTGCGGCAAACGCCGCTTTGAAGCCCTCCGGCGCATGCGCGCATACGGCCTTCACCGCAGGGTCCAGCGCGTCGAGCACGGTTTTCTGGCCGGGATTGGAGTTGGCGCGTTCCATGATCTTTTCCACGCCAGCCGTCAGCGCTTCGCCAACCAGGGCGGCGTCCGCCGTTTCGTGGCCCTTGAGCGTTTTGGCCATGCCCATCATCATAAACGACAGGATGGTGCCAAGGGAGGAGGGCGCGGCCTCGTTGAACGCCTTGGCGGCCGCAACCAGCAGCTTGCCCAGGTCGGCCTCGGAGCTCAGTGTCAGGGCCTGAAACGCGGCGGCAAAGCCCTCGTCCATGGAGATGCCCAGGTCGCCGTCGCCGTTTCGCTGGTCCAGCGAGATCAAATAGTCCCGGTTTTGTTTCATTGTCTGTGAAACCGCGAGAAACGCGGATTTCAGCGTCGCTTCGTTTAACATAGCAGACTCCTTATAGGTTGGCGTTGGTGAAAAACGGAGTGCTGGCGGGCGCATTGAGGAGGATTTCCAGCTCGTCGTCCAGCTTGAAGAAGGTCACCGATAGCCCCGCCATTTCCATGGAGGTCGCAAACTCGCCTATGTGCGGCATCACAAGCGTAACGCCCTTTTCGGTTAGAATCTGGTGGATGCGGCGGTACACGATCAGCAGCTCTTCCTTGGGGGTCGCGCCCAGGCCGTTGACCATCACGGATACCGTATCGCCGTTTTGAAGCGGCATATCGGCCAGGAGCTTTTCCACAATCTGATCGGTCAGCGCGTCCGCGGTGGTCATCTGCTTGACCTCGATACCCGGCTCGCCGTGAATGCCCATGCCGATCTCCACCTCGTCGTCCTTGATGGAGAAGGTGGGCTTGCCGACCTCCGGCACGATGCAGGGCGAAAGCGCGATGCCCATGGTGCGGATGTTATCAAGCGCTTTCTGGGTGACGTCCGCCACCTGCTCAAGCGTGCGGCCTTCATCCGCCGCCGCGCCTGCGATTTTAAAGGCGTATACCATGCCCGCCACGCCGCGGCGGCGCTGCGCTTCATCGGCCGGGGCGGAGGCAACGTCGTCCTTCACGCGGATGGTGCGGGTTTTGATATCGTCTTCCAGGTCCACGGTCTCGCAGGCCATGTCAAAGTTCATGTTGTCGCCGCCGTAGTTGCCGTACAAACACAGCACGCCGTTGCCGCGATCGCTCGCCTTGATGGCGTCGGCCATTTTCTGGGCAGAGGGGGAGGCGAACACGTTGCCTACGGCGCAGGCATCCAGCATGCCGCTGCCCACATACCCCAGGAATACAGGCAAATGGCCGCTGCCGCCGCCGGTGACGATGCCCACCTTGCCGTCCCTCACGGGGCGGGCATTCAAAATCACGCGCTTGTCGCCGTGTAAGAACTTGAGTCTGTCGCCGTAGGCGGCGACGATGCCTTCCATGACCTCATCCACAAAATCTGAGGGTTTGTTGATAACTTTCTTCATTGCTGAATCTCCTTTGCCGTTTCGTCAGTCGCTGGTCATCGCGTCTCCAAAGGAGGTGATATCCTCCTCCAGCAGGCGGCTGGCCAGGGGTACGTCGTTATTGCGCAGGGCGTTGGTGATGCGGATATGGGTTTCATTATTGAAGCGGAAGCGCATGCGCCGCCATTTATCCCAGTAAAACTGGGCGTAGGCGCGCTTTAGCACAGACAGGCTCTGCTGAACCTGCTCATAGCAGTAGCGGTTGCCGCTGAGCATTAAAAGGTGCAGGTGAAACTGGGAGTTGTCCTCCCACGAGTCCCACACGTCCTGATCCTCGGTGGGTGTCAGGCTTTGCATGAATTCAACCAGATCGCTGAGCTCCTTCTGGCTGGCGCGCTCAAATACGAGGGGCAGGCTTTGGCATTCCACCATCACGCGGAATTGCAGAATGTTGCGCACCTCGCTTTCAGTCAGCGTAACGATCTCATACCCGTAGCGCGGGATGCTGCGGAGCACGTTTTCACAGCGCAGCTCGCTGAGTGCGTCGCGCACGGTGGACTTGGTCACACCGTACTTGTCCATCAGGCTGCGTTCGGTCAATAGCCCCTGTTCTCTGTATTCTCCCCGGATGATGCCTTGTACGATATCGTTCTTGATCTCCGGTTTTGAGTACGAATCCATGCGTTATCGGCCCACTTTCTGCGTTTGATATGAGTATTCGGGGTTCAGCACCACGCTGCTGCCGCCGGAAATTTCCAGCGAGGCCGCCGTGATGTATGCTGCGCGGGGAGAGCAGAGAAAAACGATCGGCTCGGCGATCTCGTTTGGCGCGGCCATCCTTTTGAGGAGGATATCTCTTGTGCGCTGTGTCAGCTCCTCGTCGGTGATGCTGGAAGCCACCTTGGGCGTCTGTGTAAAGCCCGGCAGCACCGTGTTTACGCGTATGCCATAGGCCGCGTACTCCGCCGCGAACATCACCGAAAGCTGCACAACCGCGGCTTTCAGCGCCCCGTAGAGGGTGCTTCGGCCTGCCGTGCCGCAGCGCGCCGCCAGGGAGCTTACGTTGACAATCGCGCCGCCCGTTTGCTTCATGTAGCGAAACGCCGTCTGGCAGCCGTACACCACGGAATGGAAGCACACCGATTCGGTAGCGCTGATCTCCTCCGGGGTGTAAAACGCCCCCTTGCGGGGAATGCTGGCGCCAACGTTGTTTACCCAGCAATCAATGCCGCCAAAGGTTTCGGCGGTTGCCTGCGCAAAGGCCTCCAGAGACTTTGCATCCTCCGCGTCGGCCTGCATGGCGAAAACCTCTCCGAGGGCTGATAAAGACGCGTACGCCGTATCCAGCTTCCTGTGATCCCGGGCGCAAATGGCGACGCGCGCACCCTCGGAGAGGAACGTCTTGGCAGCCGCAAGTCCGATGCCTTGACTTGCGCCCGTTATCACCGCTGTTTTGCCTGCCAATTCCAGTTCCAGTGAAATCTCTCCCCGCTTGGTTTGTCAGTCGCCCATCATGATGTCCAGGATCTCGGAATCCGTTGATTTCATGCCGTCACGGCCCATTTTCCCGATAGCCTGAATGGTTTTTTCTACATCCGAGCGGACCAAACCTTCTCCCGGGGCGAAAACGCCCCCGTCTTGCTGTAATTCAAACGCCATGAAGGCGGTATCCAGCGCCGATGCGATTTTCGCGGCGCAGGAGGGTTTGGCGCCGTCGCAAACCATGCCGCCGATTGTGGTAATGGTGTTGGTAATGGTGTTGGCGATCGCGTCTAAGCCGTAGCCTTTCATAAAGGCGATGCCGCAAACCGCGCCTGTGGCCGCGCTGGTAGCGCCGCAGTAGGCCGACAGATTGCCGAGGTAGCGCTTTTGGTGAATGGAAATGAGGTTGGATACGATCAGCGCCCTGAGGAGCTGGTCGTGGCTTGCCTGCAGCCCACTTGCAAACTCGACGACCGGCAGGGATACCGTCAACCCCTGGTTGCCGCTGCCGGAATTGATGATAACCGGCATGGGGCATCCGCTCATGCGGGCGTCGGAGCCTGCGGCCGCCATGGCGCAGGCGCGAACGGTCAGGTTGGTGTCGCCGTCGCGCAGCTTTTTGAGGATCGCTTTGCCCATACGCACACCGTAATCGTTCTTCAGGCCCTCGCGCGCGATGCTGGAGTTCGCCTCGATCTGCGCTTCCAGGGGCTTGCGGACCAGGTCCAGGTCAACGGTACCGGCGAAGGTCAGGATGTCTTCCACGTTGAGCAGCTCCTTGGCCTGGCTGAGCGCTTCGGCCGAAAGCAAGGTCTCCGCCATGTCGCCGTCCAAGGGCTTTGCGGCGTGGAGCACCTCGCCGTCGCGTTCCATGCGGATGATATGGGTGTGGTCTCCGCGGATTTTGACCAGCGCGCTGTGGCCGCCGCCGTATACCGTAACGGCAATGTCCAGCGTGTCGTCGCCGCCGAGGATGCCGCAGCGGCAGAAGTCCTTGCTGCTCAAAAGCTCCGCGGCCTGCTGGCGGTGTTCTTCCGTGATGGGCGCGAGCACGTCCAGCCCCCGGCTGGGATCGCCGCCCACAGCGCCCAGGACCGCCGCCACGTCGATGCCCTTGCGTCCGCCGCTGTTTGGCACGACGACGCCCTTGACGTTCTTAATGATGTTGCCGCTGCAGTCCACCGCCATGGATTCCGGCAAAACGCCCAGAATCTCACGCGCCTTGGCGGCGCAGTAGGCGATGGCGATCGGCTCTGTGCAGCCGGTAGCGGCTACAAGCTCCGCGTGGATAATCTGCACATAGGCGTTGATGGTTTGTTCGTTTATCGTTTTCATGTTATGCCTTTCCGGCTTCGTATAATATTTGGGTGCGCGGCCGAAAAAAGACTACGCTCCCAGGTAGGCCCGTTTGACCTCAGGGTTCTTCAAAAGCTCTTCGCCGGTGCCTGTCAGAATCACGCTTCCGGTTTCCAGCACATACCCGCGGTCGGCCACGGACAGCGCCATCGAGGCGTTCTGCTCAATCAGAAGCACGGTTTTGCCCTGTTCCCGGATTTTCTTGATCAGCTCGAAGATCTCTTCGACAATGATCGGTGCCAGACCCAGCGAGGGCTCATCCAGCATCACCAGATGCGGATCCATCATCAGCCCTCTGGCGATGGCCAGCATCTGCTGCTCGCCGCCCGACAGGCTTCCCCCCGCCTGCTTGTGCCGTTCCTTCAGGCGCGGGAACATGGCGTACTGCTGTTCCACCAGCCCGTCGATGGTTTTCTTTTTGGCGTTACTGTGGCCGAATGTCCCGGCAACCAGGTTTTCATACACGGTCAGCTGCGGGAAAATTTTACGTCCCTCGGGTACGTGGCTGATGCCCAGCTTGACGATCTTTTCCGGGGCGCGGCGGGTGATATCGGTCTCCTTGAAAAATACCGAGCCGCCGGCCTTTTCCACGAGGTTGGAAATAGACATCAGCATGGTGGTTTTTCCGGCGCCGTTGCCGCCGATCAGGGAGATGATTTCGCCTTCGCCAACCTCAATGCTGACGTCTTTGAGGGCGTTGATGTAGCCGTAGTAAACGGTCAGGTTCTCCACGCGGAGCAATGGGGTTTTCAATTTCCAGCACCTCCCGCCGTCATCGCTTTGCCAAAATAGGCCGTCTGAAAAGGTTTCAGACGGCCTGAGGCTTTTATAGTGAATTGGAAAT
>ERZ795053.7993-NODE-7993-length-10055-cov-6.715500_pt1 | contig 10055 bp, 7 predicted proteins | sample MGYA00375137_ERZ795053 | MGnify/ENA primary metagenome ERZ795053 (study PRJEB30182, sample SAMN05720284) | activated sludge metagenome | isolation source: Anaerobic digester | place: Hong Kong | collected 2014-12-17 ... | reverse complement strand
CGAAAGTGAGAGACCGCGAGACATAAGGATCGGGAAACGGAACCTGATGATTGAACGGTTCGCGCCGCCCACCCTCCCGAAAGAGAAGAATATCTTTGTGCCCGCGTGTTGTCAGAAACGCCGTGCGCGCGGTGTTTCCGGTGATGATTGCATTGATTGCGTGCGTCGTGCCGTGAATGAATGCGCTTCCCTGACCAAGGAAGTCCCTGAGCGAAAGCCCGGCGTCTTCCGCCGCCAGCGTCAAAGCGTTCAGGATGCCGCGCGCGGGCTCATCCGGCGTCGTAAGGGCTTTGTACATGCGCAGTTGATCACGATCGTCTTCAACGATCAGGTCCGTGAACGTGCCGCCAGTGTCACAAGCAAAACGCATGAGTCTCACGCTGCATAGATGTCTAGTTGGAGCCTGGCGTTTTGAGGCCGAGAATCGCCCGCGCTTCGGCCGGGCTCGCCACCGCCTCCCCAATATCTTCGATAATGCGCCGCGCGCGCTCTACGAGTTTCCCGTTCGTCGCGAACACGCCTCGCTCGAGATAAAGATTGTCTTCGAGGCCCACGCGCACATTGCCGCCGAGGAGAACGGCCTGCGCCACCATCGGCATTTGCATGCGGGCGATGCCGAACGCCGCCCATACAGCGTCTCGCGGCAGAAGATTTCTGAGATAGATCATTGTCTCCGCGTCAGCCGGCGAGGCCCATTGCACGCCGAGAACGAACTGGTACATCGGCGGACCATCGACGAGGCCTTCCTTCACCAGTTGGTTGGCGAACAGAACATCTCCAGCCTGGAACGCTTCGAGTTCCGGCTTCACGCCGAGTTCTTTGAACCGTTTAGCCATCGCACGAAGCGTGCGGGTCGTGTTGAGGTAGACGAATTCAAATCCCGCTTCGACCTGATTGCCAGTCGTCACATCCAGCGATGCGATTTCGGGCAGGCAATCCTTCAAATGCGCAATTCGCTCTTCGGGCCCGATCATGTCGCTGCCTGGAAGCGCCCGCCCCTCATCTTCCGGATCCGGCAGGAAGAGAGCGCCGTGCCCCGCCGTCAGATTGATGACGATATCGACGCCGGACTGGCGAACCCGATCGACGATCTCACGGAACAATTGCGTATCGCGGCTGCCGGAACCGGTCTTGATGTCGCGCGCGTGTATGTGCGCGACGCTCGCCCCGGCGTTCGCCGCCTCGATAACCGCCTCGCATATCTGCGCTGGAGTTTGCGGATAGACATAAGGGTATTTCGGGTGCAGCGGCGCATTTCCGCTGACAGCGCAGGTCAAAATGACCTTTCGCTTCTCATTTCGCGCGCCTGTCGGTGCTCCGCTCATTCTTCTTTACCCTGACTTTACATGAAACCGTGATATGGCCTGCGCACGAGCGTACTTTGCAGCCACTCGACCAACAGTGACATGTCATAGACTGGCAGGCCGGTGACCTTCTGAATGCGCGCCGCATAGGGCGGCAGGTCGCTGCACTGAAGCAAAATCGCGCCGAGTTCGGGGTTTTCGGCGACAAAACGTTCGGCGAGCGCAGCAATCTCGCCTTCGCAAACGTCGCTTGAGAAGGCTTCCGGCGCAGTCAGCAGCTTGGCGAATTCCGGCGCGTCTATCGCACTTGCATAAGCAAGTCTGTCGCGCGCCACGACATTGCATTGGTCAAGCACCCTCGGCGTGATCGCGCGCGCATCGGCGGCGATGACTCCGAGTTTCTGATCCGAACGCAACGACTGCAGTATCAGCGGGACAAGCGTCATGATCGACAGATAGGTGGGAACGCCTAAAGCCTGGGCCGCTGCTTTCTGAAAGTAGGCGAAGGATCCGCAAGCCCCGACAATCGTGCGCGCCCCTCGGGCGATAAGCTCTCGGCCACCCGTCAGGAGGACCTCGAGTATTTCCGGGTCTCCCGCTAGCAACTTTTCCGGCTTCACGCCTTCAAGAATTTTGTAAAGCACCGGAAACGGAAAAGTCGACGCATTGGCGACATTGCCCGGCGCAAGAGGATACGCGATGTCGATAACGAGAATGCCGATCGCATGTCCTGCCGTCGCGCGGAACCTGCGGGCGCTCATAGCTTTGGGAGCGCAATGCGAGAGCACTTCAACCATGGAGCGGCTCTCCCGCACCAACGACTTTGCTCGGCGCAGCAACGCCCATATCAACGAAGCGCGCGAGCCGAACGCCGATCAGCCCTGCGGCGATTCCGATAACGATCGAAAAATATATCGCCGGAGCGATAGTCTCGTCCGACACAAGGGCGGAACCGACAGCCGGACCGACCGCAAGCCCTGCAGCTTGCATCAAAGTGCCGAGCGTCATCAGGCGCCCGCTCTTGTCGATGCCCGCAAAAATCGCAGAAATGTATGGCATGGCGAGGCTGAAGCCGAACTTGTAGACAAGCACTGCGATTGCGAAAGTCGCCAGCGAATTGCTTTCGATCATCGCGGCCCCGGCAAGCGCGCTCGCCGCCGCCGCCAATGCGATCGGTTTGAACGCGCCGTATCGCCCGCCAACGAGAGACGCCGCAAGCGCCCCGCTCGCCCCGCCGCCCATCGAAATGGCGAGCGCAAGACCAACCGCAGCCGCTGTCAGCGGAATGCCTGCGCCCAGACGCTCCACGAAAGTCCATGTTGCACCGAAGGCGACGAACCACAGAAACATGCAGGCGAGCGCCTGCAATTGCCTGGCGTCGAAAATCGATCCTGCCGTGGAAGTGCTTTGCGCAACGCTCGCCTTCGACGCCGGAATGAAGATCACCCCCGCGGAGGAAAGAAGGGCTACGCCTGAGAGAGCAAAAAAGAATCCGCGCGCGCCGCCGGCCGAGACGATCGCCGGAATGACAAGCGAGCAAAGCGCGCCAGAAATGATCATTGTAAGGAAGAAAAGACCGTAGGCGCGCTCAGCTCCTTCACGCGTCGCAATGCTCGCCGCGACTGTCGCCACGACTACAGCGCTTACGAAGCCGCAGAGCGCACGAACCGCCAGGATCGCCTGGAATCCATCGACGAACGCGGCCGCGAGATTGCCGATTGCGAACAGCAATGCGCCGCCCAAAATGAGCGAGCGCCGTTCGAGCCGGTTGACCACATGGAACATCGCGAAGGCGCCGACCATGGCGCCGGCCATCTCCACCGACGCGACGGCGCCGGCCTGCTTTATCGAGAGACCGGCATGCTCGACCAGCGCTCCGACCATGAACGGCGCGAAGCTCGCCCCCATCGAAGCGACGACGCCGGCGGTAATAAGCGCCGCCAGAGCCAGCCGATCCCGATTACCCGCCCCAGTCATTCTCGACCATGCCGCCTCCCTGCCGGGAGGGCTCCCTTTTTGATGTCGTTATTTGTTATCACAAATATATTTTTGTACAACCTCAAAATCGCCTGCCACCTCCCTCTGGAATGATGACTATCGTCCATAAGCCCCAACCGCGCTGGCGGACCGCCGCCGGCAGCTATGGGTGGGCGCGTTGCGAGTGATGATGTTTCGAGCAGACGCCGGAGGGCTTATCCCTCGCCGTCAGGGGGCGCTACCGATCCGGCGCCTAGTTCGCGGCCGCTTTCTGATCGTTCTTCAGGCTCTGGTTCGAAAAGCTGTAATTCTTCCGGAAAGCATCCGCCGCAGAATCGAGATCCCCGTGAAGCGCAAGGCGAGCCATCTCCGCATTGCCGTTCTTAAGCGCCTGAAAAAGCAATTCGTGGTGCCGCTGCGCTTCCTTCGATCGTTTTTCGATCATCGGGAATTTCTCCGGGATCAGCCGCATCAAAGGCCCTGCACGGAGCCAAAGAGATTCGATGAACAGCATCAGCCCGGGCGATTCCGCCGCTCTATATATGCAGAAGTGGAACTTCTGGTTGGCTGACAGATAACCCTCATTGTCGAGACCGTCGATCGCGAGATCCATCTCATCGAATGTCAGCTGCAATTGTTCGATATCTTCCGGCGTCATGTTTTTGGCCGCTTTGGCCGCCGCCTCCCCTTCAAGCAGCTTTCGAAGTTCATAGAGTTCTTCAAAGCTCCTGCGGGTCAGCGGGGGCACGCGGATCGACCTGTTCGGCAGCTGCTCTAATGCGCCTTCACTCGTCAGCCGGGCGAGAGCATCGCGTACTGGCTGCATGCTGGTGCCAATATCCTTGGCGAGCTCACGAATGGTCAGGACGCGCCCAGGCGCGAACGCGCCCTGCAGCAGCGCCCGGCGCAAGGATTCATATACTCGCTCATGCAATCGCGAGGTTTCAACTTTAAGTTGTGAATTGTCGTCCATCTTATCCGTCTGATATTCGCCGCACTGCGCCAAAGGCAGACCGTCCGCCACAGATTTCCATCACGGGAGCCTCAGCTTATGTCAACCGACAATAGCTGATTAGTGATAACAGGAACATTATCCTAAGCCGATCGGGGACGGGTATTATTAGTTGAAATACCTTCGAACCTTCATCGGGGAGCCTTTTTGCGCATCCCCAAAAGCGGGGTTCACGCTCCCGACGCCAAACACCTGATGAACACGCCCTATGGAACCGCCGCACAGCAGTGTCTCGAAAGGCGCTTCATAGCTCTTTGTAAGCAAGGCGAGGCTCGAGAACACGTCGAGGACATCAGTCGTCGTCGCGCCAGTGACTAGGGCGTGCGCCGACCGAGGTCGTCACAGGAAAGGCTCGCCAAAACGCTGGCGCTGGAAGCCACGGAAAACCCCGCGCCCATATTCACCGATCGCGAATTGGAGATCCTGGCGGAACTTACGAAGGGGAACTCCAACAAGGTTATTGCGCGCAATCTGGGAATTGAGAGCAACACGGTAAAATTCCACCTTCAAAACATCTATCAAAAGCTCGGCGTCAACAGAAGGCAATTGGCGATCACGCTGGCGCAAAGACTGTCCTTGCTGGAACCAAACGCCAAGGAAATTCAGTAACCAGACAATGCGCAATAATATGGGTTGTGATGTGCCCTGATCAGGATTTGCTTCACCCCCCTTTGAGCGCAGCCACTCCAAAGTAATAAAATGGCTGCGTCAAAGGAGAAGAAGGGTGTCGGCAAAGCGATATTGCGCCGGAAATTCACACGGACGACGACTGCTGCCGAATCGCCATTCCGTGGCGACCGCCATATTCAATTCGCACTAATCCGACCCGCGCGCGTTTAATCTGACCAGATAAGCGGATCTGGCTCGCCGCGCTGACCCTTGGGAATGATCGTCACGTTCGGGAACGGCGTGGCTTTCGTCCGGCAGACCGGCTGAGCGTACGCGTTGATGACCGACGTGACGCCGATGATATCGACGATGCCGACCGCTGACGCCACCTCGCGCCCGATTCTCCAGCCATCGGCTTCCGTCATCGCCGTCAGCAGGTAGAGGCCGTATTGCTGCTTGATATAGGACGCATCGTCCGGGTCCGGAAACTTCCGGTCGATGATGCTTTCGATGCGGGCGCTTGTCAGCTCATGGAAGTTGTCGCCATAAGACTTCGCCCATTTGCGCATCCCCTCGAACAGCTCTTCCTCGTCCGCCCCCACGGTCTGGCCGAGATTCCAGCGCTCCAGCTCGCCGGCGAGCGCGCCGGCGGCATCTGCAAGGCCCTGCGCCGTGTCGACCGCGCTGCTGACCTCGTCATAGAGGTCGTTGATTTCGTCGATCGCCTTCCACAGATCGTCCCACTTGCTCGGGGACAACGCCTGCTGCGTCACGCCGGTCGTCACAGCTTTCGCGGCTCCTTCCGCAGCTTTCGTCGCGGCGTTGTCCAGCCCCAGGGTAACGATCGAGAGCACCATGTTGATCGGCGCGAAGACCATTTCCTTGACGGCCTCGGCGCAGGCGTCGTTGTTCGTGGCGCAGCCGATCCCGCCGCACTCGACCTTCGTGTTCTGGCCGATGGCCAAGACATCGCTCGCTTTCGGGCACTGCTGCCAGCAAATCGGTGACAGCCCATCCTGCTTTTCTTCGCAGCGCGGATAGATGACCGCGCCATTACGCTCGCACCCGCCGGCGCCATATTTCGCTTCGCAGCGATTCATGGGCCCGGAATAATTCGGCAGCAGCGGATCGCCCGCCTGCCAAGGATAACCCGGCCGCGTGGTGGTGGTCTTGTAGCAATAGTCGACGGTGGCGGCGGAGGCCTCCTCGCCAATCCACACCATGACCGCGTTCAGGTCTTTCGGCGACAGGGGGCTCGTCAGCTTATAGTAAGAAGCGGTCGCTTCCTGCTGCGCGATCAGAGCGTTCTGACGCGCTTGTTCCGCTGTCGGTAGAGGCGCATTGTCCGTCCACAGAACGAATGCGGACGCCTTCGGGGCGATGCCCGGATTGGCTGGAAATATGCTCCCGCCGCCCTGAACGGAAACGGTCTGCGCCGCCAGGTCGATAACGAACGTTTTTCCGCCAGAGTCCCGCAAGGTGATCTTATCGCGCGACCGAGAGACTTCGGAGATGCCCGAGACGAAGGACTGGCGCTGGGCGACGGTCGGATCGTCGTAGACCTGCACCCACCCGCCGGTCGAAGTCTGCTGGAAAGCGCCCCACTCGTCTCCGCGCTGCGGCAGATACTCGCCATAGCCGACGCGCGTAACGCCAGAGGTCACCTCGGCGATGTGGTGCGGCTGAACCCAATCCTTGCGATTTGCGCCGTCGCTGGCTTTTACGACGTCGAAGGTCCATCCCGAATTGCCTTCCGAACCGCTGACTTTGTTGTCGTAGAGATCGACGACGACTTTGCGGCCAGCGCTGTTTTGAAGGTCGCTCAGATAGATCGAAATGCCATCGCGGCCAGTCTCGAGGTAGTAGCGACCATTGGTGTCTTTCCACGTGCGATCGGATATCTGGGTGAGCGTGTCAGTGCTGCCGGAGCTCTGTCGCATCTCAATCTTGCTGATGTCGGCGAAGGCGCTCGTCACGCGCGTGTTCTTGCACGCGCCGGCGAGCCCCGGCGCGAAACCGGCGGGACATCCGGAGACGAAGAGAAAGCCCTGGTTGCCGCCGGTAACGCCAAGATTGATGCCTTTCTTGAATGAACTGACATCTCGCTGGATCGGAACGGCGAACTGTCCGCTGCTGAGGCGCGCATAGGCGAAGACGTGCAGTGCGAGCTTCCCGTAAGCCGCAACGACTTGGGGGTAGGTGGCGAGCGCATTTCCGTTTTCGAGCGCAATGAGGCGCGCCTCGTTCAGGCTCAAATAGTCCTGCTGATAGAAATAGACCTCTCCGACGCATTCGCCTCCCGTCGCGGCGGCCTGCCCTTCCGGGCAATTCGGCGTGATCGTCGCCTCCGCCTGCACAACTTGCCCGCCGCTCGCCGCAGCGACCGCCGCCGCGCCAGCGTCTTTCTTATCACGCACGAAGATTTCGTTCGCCGCGTTGACGCCCCATGCTTTGTTGTAAGACAGGGCTGAAGTCCGCTGAAGAAAACCGGGAACCCTCTCCCAGCTGGCGCCGCCATCGCGTGTTTGATAAATCGCGTCTTGCGCGTTCACGCCGATCGCTTCGTCATAAGTTGCGGCGGAAACCCATTTTAATTGTCCCGGCCGATTGTCCCAGCTGGTGCCGCCGTTTTTCGTGCGCCAGATTTGGCCGGAGGCGTTGACGCCCCAGGCGCTGTCGAACGACACAGCGGAAATCTGGCTCAACCCTCCGGGGCGCTTTTCCCAAGTCGCGCCGCCGTCATTTGTGCGGAAAATTTCGTCGGCGTCGTTCACGCCCCAGGCGACGTCAAAATTGGCGGCTGAGACCTGCTTCAATCTGCCGGGCCGATTATCCCAGTTCTTGCCGCCATTGTTCGTGCGCCAGATCTGCTTCGATCCGTTGACGCCCCATGCGGCGTCGTAAGAGATCGCTGAAATCTGCCGCAACGTTCCCGGCACGCGCTGCCAGGTCTTGCCCGCATCATTGGTTCGATAGATCTCATCGTTCTTGTTGACGCCCCAGGCCGTTGTCTCATCGACCGCGGATATGTCGTTTAACCCGCCCGAAGTCTTCGTCCACTCCTGTGCGCCAGCGCTTGTCGACAAGAATCCCGCCAGCAGAATGAGAAATATCACCAATCGCATATTCAGTTCCTCCGTTTCGCCTTAACCGGCGGAGTCATCATTGGATAATCCAGCCTCGATCGCCGCTATTCGAGCGCGCCGCGAGCAGCGTTGAGACAGCGGTCGATCTCGAATTGCGCGTCGCAGGTCTCGACCCAGTCGCGGCCGACGCCGTTTCCGTCAGGAACGCCGTTCATGGCGCAACCGTCAGTGCGCTGAAGCGCGAACTCGATCCGCTCGATCGCCTTGTCAAAGTCGGGGCGTTGCACGGCTTTCGCAGCCGCCGCGAGATAGTTCAAAAGCGCTTTCTGATTGCCCTTCGTCTTCACCACGCTTTCGGGAAGCCCCTCGATCAGGTCCGCCGCGCAGGCGATCTTCATTGACGCAAAGTCGCCACGCGCGACGGCGGTGATCTCCGCCGAGTCCGGCGCGCCCGGTCCGAGATCGTCCGAGACGACGAGCGTCGCGCCGTAAATCCCCGGCTTGTCGGGAATGAGGTTGGGGCTCGCCGAGTTGGCGTTGGCGAGCGTCGCATTGCTGCCCGCCGGGACCGCTCCGAGGGTCCACGCATAAGAAAGCGCCATCCCCTCCGGATCGGAGCTTGCCGATCCGTCGAGGATAACGATATCGCCTACGGGGACGACGAGATCGGGGCCGGCGTCCGCGGTTGGGGCAAGATTGGCGGTCGAGACCATAACTTCGTCGGCCGCGCTCATCTGCCCGATCGAATCGGTGACGACGAGCGAGGCCGTATAGGTTCCCGAAACATCCGCGACGAAGCTCGGCGCCGCCGCGTTCGCGCCCACAAGCGCTGCGGCGCTGCCGCCGGGCTTGCCCGTCAATTGCCACGCATACTGAAGATCTCCAGACGCCGTGTTGTCGTCGAACGACGCCGAGCCGTCCAAAGTCACCGTCGTGCCCAGAATGCGAACCGACTGATCGTCGCCTGCAAAAGCGGTCGGGGGTAAATCCGGGGCGCTAATCGGCGTGCCGACGAGTGAAATGCCGCCCGAGGGATTTGGATTATCAATACGTGAATTGCCAGTTCCGGAACAAAGTGAGTTGTTGACGAAGGTGCATTGGGTCAAAAAAATATAATATGCTGAAACGGCGCCGCCCGCATTGGTCAGCGCTACCCCCGTCGTAAGATAGAATTCCGCCCAGACGGAACCGGTCTGGTTTTCCGGCGAACCATCTGTGAATCGCCAACGCCCCGCCGTCGACGGAAATTGCGCGCTGAGCGTGTCGATCGGCAGCGCGGAAATCCCAATGAAATTACTCGACGCCTCGATTTCGATCTCGCTGAACACGCCCGTGTCTGCATCATAGACAAACGATCCTGTTACCCTTGCATCGAGCGATGAGGCGTCAACTTCCCAAAGCACAGGACTGGCCGACGCCGCTGTTGCGATGACGCTTAATGCGACGCCCGCGGCGAGAACGGCAGGTATTGAAGATAAAATGCGCATATCTGAACCCTTGGAACTTGGTTGAATTTAAACGCCCGGCCATTCGGCACGGTCTTTGTTTTTTGCGTCCTCTAACTATCTGAGCGCGCCGCGCGCTTCATTGAGACAGCGGTCGATCTCGAATTGCGCGTCGCAGGTCTCGACCCAGTCGCGGCCGACGCCGTTTCCGTCAGGAACGCCGTTCATGGCGCAACCGTCAGTGCGCTGAAGCGCGAACTCGATCCGCTCGATCGCCTTGTCGAAGTCAGGACGCTGCACCGCCTTCGCCGCCGCCGCGAGATAGTTCAAAAGCGCTTTCTGGTTGCCCTTCGTCTTCACGACGCTTTCGGGAAGTCCCTCGATCAGGTCCGCCGCGCAGGCGATCTTCATCGACGCGAAGTCGCCGCGGGCGACGGCGGTGATCTCGGCGCTGTCCGGCGCACTCGGTCCGAGATTGTCCGAGACGACAAGCGTCGCTTCATAAAGGCCCGCCTTGTCGGGAATGAGGTTCGGGCCCGCCGCGTTCGGGTTGGCGAGCGTCGCATTGCTGCCTGCCGGAACCGCGCTGAGGGTCCACGCATAAGAGAGCGCCATCCCCTCC
>ERZ795053.7992-NODE-7992-length-10058-cov-7.149155_pt1 | contig 10058 bp, 8 predicted proteins | sample MGYA00375137_ERZ795053 | MGnify/ENA primary metagenome ERZ795053 (study PRJEB30182, sample SAMN05720284) | activated sludge metagenome | isolation source: Anaerobic digester | place: Hong Kong | collected 2014-12-17 ... | reverse complement strand
CTGCTATCTCAAACCGGCATTCCCAGCTGTCATGGGGTGTCCTGAGCGACCAGGGGTCCTCAAAGCTCTTCAGATAGGGATACTGGCCGTCGGCGACCTTCCAGATGTCAGAAGGGCGGGCCGTGATCCCTCCGGATGAGGCGTGATAAAAGGCGGTCAACAGTTCCCCCCGGTAAGTGAGGACGATATCCCGGGTCTCATCCACAGCCCGGTTAGTGGGCTCGGTCTCCCCTGTCTTCCCTCCGTAGACCTGGGACATATGGCTGGCATCAAGATGCCACAGTTTTGTCCCGTTGTCTTTGATCATCCGATAGGCGTAGGTCCGGGCGGCCACAGCCTGGGCTTTCAGAGACTCTTCCGGCCAGGTAGAGACGATCTCCCGGGGGAGGACGCCTTTGAGATAGGACTCGATATCGACTTTATTGATGACATAGAGGAAGAGGTAGTCGGTGGCTAACAGAAGCGACCCGCGATAGGAACGGCCCTCAACTGTAAAAAAACCCTCCCGGGGTGTGAGTTCGATGAACCACTTTCCCGTATCCACCCCGTCCACATAGATTCGGCCGTCTACAGCGTAAGCCCTTCGGGGAGCCATGGTGTAACGTCCGAAAGAGAAGGACTCGCCGCTCAGGGAAACAGCCCTCTTTTCAACCGACAGAAGGACCTTGATATCCGTCCCGAAAAGAGAGGAAAAGAGCCCGAACAGGACGAGAAGAGAGAAAACAGTTCTTTTCACACAGGCCTCACAGGATGAATGCATTCAAGTCTGTATCCCCGATCAGAGGCAGCACCTTTTCATCTACATAGTCCGCGGTGATCTCTATGCGGCTTCCTGCTTTTTCCGATGCCTCAAAGGAGATATCGGACAGGACATGTTCCATGACAGTGTAGAGCCGCCGGGCTCCGATCTCCTCCACTTCGGAATTCAACCGATGGGCGAAATGGGACAGACGTGTAATGGCATCCGGGCTGAAGGTTAGAGTCACCCCTTCGGTCTCAAGGAGCGCAGAATATTGGCGGATGAGAGAGTTTTTCGGTTCCTGCAGGATTCGGACAAACTCCTCTTCCGAAAGAGACTGAAGCTCCACACGGATGGGAAACCGTCCCTGAAGCTCGGGGATCAGGTCGCTGGGTTTGGAGACGGTGAAGGCCCCGGCTGCGATAAAAAGAATATGGTCAGTCTTGACAAATCCGTATTTGGTATAGACACTGGATCCCTCCACGATGGGAAGAAGGTCTCTCTGAACTCCTTCACGGGAGACATCGGGGCCGGCCCCCTTGGATTCCCTTCCTGCGATCTTATCGATCTCGTCGATGAAGATGATCCCGGCCTCTTCCACACGCCTTTTGGCCTCTACCGCAATGGCATCTGTATCGATAAGCTTTTCGATCTCCTCGTCCAGGATCTTTTCATAGGCATCCCGGACCTTCATCTTAGAGCGTTTCTTCTTCTTGGGCATAAGGCCTGAAAGCATCTCCTGAAAATCAATGCCCATCTCTTCCATGCTTACATTGGAAAGCACCCCCACCTGGGGAAGGGCCGGCGCCTGTATCTGGTATTCGACTTCCCTGTCATCCAGCTTCCCGGAGCGGAACATCTCGCGGAACCGCTCCCTTGTATTCTGAAAACGCACCTTCCCGTTTTCCCCCGCTTCCAGCACTTCTTCTTCAGGCGTCTCTTCCTCTTCTTCAGGAAGCCGCGGGGGAGATGCAGGAAGCAGCAGGTCGAGGACTTTGTTTTCTGCGGTCTGACGGGCCCTCTCTTCCACTTCCCGGCGCTTTTCCTCTTTCAGGTCACTGACGGCCTGCCTGACCAGGTCCCGGATCATCGACTCCACATCACGGCCCACATAACCCACTTCGGTAAATTTCGAGGCTTCTACCTTGATAAAAGGGGCATCGGCCATCTGGGCCAGGCGGCGCGCGATCTCTGTCTTTCCGACCCCGGTAGGGCCGATCATAAGAATATTTTTGGGAAGGATCTCCGCCTGCAGTTCTTCAGGAAGCTGTTTACGGCGCCACCGGTTTCTCAAAGCGATGGCGACAGCCTTTTTTGCTTCTTTCTGTCCGATGATATATTGATCAAGAAAAGCTATTGTCTCTTTGGGTGTAAAAATATGTTTCATAATCCCTCCTCTATTCCCAGCGAAAAAAGGCTATACGGTCAAACCCCTCAAGGTCACGGCTAAAAGTAACTTCTGCCGGAGCGAAAAGACGGGCGACCTCTTCTGCCTGATTATACCCTATCTCCAGAAAAATCCAACTGCCTTTTCCCCATATCTCCAGGCTCCCGCGCAGCCGGCGGTAGAAATCCAGGCCGTCTTCACCTCCGTAGAGAGCTTCAGAAGGCTCATAATCCCGGACCTGTGGATCCAGACGGGGATCACCGAAAACGATGTAAGGCGGATTACAGACGATGGCGTCATATTTTTTCTGGGGAGTGAGAGAAAAAAAGTCGCTGCAAAGCAGGCTGACTTGCCGGCTTACTTCATAGGAAGTAATATTGGCCCGGATCATATCACAAGCCTTCTCTTCTTTTTCCACGGTATCGATGGTAAACCCGGTGTTTTCCAGAGCCAATGTCACACTCACGGCCCCGGATCCTCCTCCGATCTCCAGGAGTTGTGTCGCTTCCTTATTACCGGCGAACTTTTTCAGGACGATATCGACAAGGTTTTCTGTAGCAAAGCGGGGGATAAAACAGCCGGGTTGTACTGAAAAGGGGCGGCCGTAAAACCAGGCTTTCCCGATGATATATTGAACAGGGACACCTTCCCTGCGCCGGAGCAGATACTCTTTAAATATTTTCAATTCATCGGGGGTAAGGATTTTATCGAAATTGAGATAGACTCCCATGCGGCTTGTCCCGAGGATCTCCGAAAGCATGATCTCGATATCGGATCGGGGAGCTTCCGCCCCCTTCTCTTTCAGGTAATCGTCACTCCACTCCAGCAGCCGTTTAACGGTCCAGGGTTCCTGCATCTCAAAGATCAGCCTCTTCGAGTTTTCGGGCCTGTTCCTCTGTGATGATCTTATCAATGATCTCATCAAGGTCTCCGTGAAGGATCTCCTGAAGATGATAAGTGGTATAATTGATCCTGTGATCTGTGACTCTGTTCTGCGGAAAGTTATAAGTCCTGATACGTTCAGATCTGTCCCCGCTTCCCACTAGAGTCCGCCTGGTGGAGGAGACCTCATCTTCCTGTTCTCTCAGTTTCAGATCATAGAGCCTGGCCAAAAGGACCTTCATGGCCTTGGCCCGGTTCTTATGCTGGCTCTTCTCATCCTGGCACATGACCACAAGCCCCGTGGGTTTATGGGTGATCCGGACGGCTGATTCAGTGGTATTGACGTGCTGGCCTCCGGCTCCGGATGCCCTGTAGACATCCACGATAATATCTCCGGGATCCACTTCTACTTCCACCTCTTCAGCTTCCGGAAGGACCGCCACGGTGGCAGCTGAGGTATGGATCCGCCCTCCCGATTCCGTCTCGGGGACACGCTGGACCCGGTGTCCGCCGCTTTCGAATTTAAGCCGGCTGTAGACCTTCTCTCCTCTGACCATGAAAATGATCTCTTTATATCCTCCCAGTCCTGTGGGACTGGCATCGATGATCTCATACTTCCAGCCGTTCTTCTCGGCATACCGGGTATACATCCCGTAGAGGTCGCCCGCAAAAAGAGCGGCTTCATCTCCGCCGGTTCCGGCCCTGATCTCTACGATGATATTCTTGTCATCGTTGGGGTCTCCCGGAAGGAGGAGAAGTTTGATCTCCTGTTCCAGTTCTTCGGCACGTCCGCGGCTGCTCCCCAGCTCCTCTTCGGCCAGTTCACGCATCTCCTCATCAGAAGAGTGAAGCATCTTTTCCGCCTCGTCTATATTAGCCAGGACATCTTTATAGATCCCTATCAGGGACACTAAAGGTTCGAGAGCCGAACGCTCTTTGTTCAATCGGACATACTCATCCTGTTTCCTGACAATATCGGGCTGGGAGAGCCTCTTTTCTATATCGCGGAACTTTTCCTGAATCTCATACAATCGTTCCAGCAGCATCTCATCTCCTCTGATCGGACTGGTTCATCGAAAGTGGAAGAAAGAGAGAGGGAGGCCTCAGGCCTCCCCCATCAACAGATTACTTCTCTTTTTTGCCGTATTTCCTGTTGAACTTATCAACACGCCCGGCAGTATCCATGATCTTCTGCTGACCTGTAAAGAAGGGATGGCACTTTGAACAGATCTCCACTTTGATATCCTTCTTAGTGGAAAGAGTGGTGAACTCATTTCCGCAGGCGCATTTGATCGTGACTTCATGCATTTCCGGATGCAGGCCTTTTTTCATAATGGTATCCTCCTTATGAATTCATTCTATCCAGGAACTCTTGATTACTCTTTGTCTTGGACATTTTATCGATTAAAAACTCCACCCTCTCCACAACACCCATGGGGGCTAGGATCTTACGCAGGATCCAGATACGGTTAAGGGTCTTTTGGTCTATGAGAAGTTCTTCTTTACGGGTCCCGCTCTTTTCAATATCCAGGGCAGGGAAGACACGTTTGTCAACAAGACGACGGTCCAGGACCAGCTCCATGTTTCCGGTTCCCTTAAACTCTTCGAAGATGACATCATCCATCCTGCTTCCCGTATCGATGAGAGCTGTCGCAATGATAGTCAGGCTTCCACCTTCTTCGATATTACGGGCTGATCCGAAAAAGCGTTTTGGTTTATGGAGGGCATTGGAATCTACCCCGCCGGAGAGGATCTTCCCGCTGTGGGGAACCACGGTGTTGTTGGCCCGGGCCAGGCGCGTGATACTGTCCAGAAGGATCACCACATCTTTGCCGTACTCCACGAGCCTTTTGGCTTTCTGTATTACCATATCAGCTACCTGGACATGTTTTTCCGCCTGTTCGTCAAAAGTAGAGGAGATAACCTCTCCCTTGACGGTCCTCTTCATATCGGTGACCTCTTCCGGGCGCTCATCGATGAGCAGTACGATAAGGTGCACTTCAGGATGGTTTGTGGTAATGGAATTGGCGATCTGCTGAAGCAGGATGGTCTTTCCTGTACGGGGCGGGGCCACGATAAGGCCGCGCTGCCCTTTTCCCAGGGGGACGAGGAGATCCATAATACGCGTGGACATGTTTTTGGGATCGATCTCCAGTCCGATTTTCTCTGTGGGGTAGTACGGAGTCAGTGTGTCAAAGAATTTCCGGCTGACAGAGGTTTCCGGGACATCGTCATTGACCTTCTGAAGATCCGAGAGGGCAAAATACTTTTCATTATCCCTGGGGGCCCTGATGGTCCCTTCCAATGTGTCTCCCGTTTTCAGACGCCAGCGCCGGATAAGGTTGGGAGAGACGTAGATATCTTCAGGCGAAGGCAGGTAGTTATTCTCTTCCGAGCGTAAAAATCCGTAACCGTCGCTGAGGACTTCCAGTACGCCCAGGCCGGAGACCTCTTCATTCTTATCGATGACTTTTTCGACAATACGGAAGAGAACCTCGTGCCGCCGAAAACCCAAAAGACTTTCTTCATCGATCCCTCTGTCCAGATCAGAGAGATCCTTCAGAAGGTCGTTAATATCCTTCTTTTTCAAATCCTCCAGTAACATCACACCTCCTCGTTACTTCCCTTTTAACATGATTTCACTGTGGTATGAAATGACCTCATTCAAGAACTTGTCTACTTCTTCCTTGTAGGAGTCCCAGCCGTGAGACGTATCAACGGCACAATCGAACAGATTTTCAACGTCATGCGGGGGAGCCTGCTGTTTCAAAATGTGGCTAATTTCTCTGTCAGAACGGCGATCCCGCTCCTTAACCCGTGCTATTATCACATCAGCAGCGCTCTTTGTCAAGAGAGAAAAATCATAGAGATAATAGAGCCGGTTTTCTGCTAAAAGAGGAACCTCCAAAAAAATGATCTCTCCCTTCCGCATTTCCATCTCCTCCAGAAGCGCTTTCCGGATCAGGGGGTGAAGAGCCCTGTTCAATCTTTTCAACATCACCGGTTGTGTAAAGACGACTTCCCCCAGTTTTTTTCTGTCAAGCTCACCTGCCGGGGTAAAAAATTCCCTCCCGAACAACTGCTCGATAAGCCGGGCCCCCTCACCTCCCGGGGCTGTCACTCTCCGGGAGACAGTATCGGCAGACAGGAGGGATCCGCCGCACTTTTCCGCCATACGGCCGGATACATAACTCTTCCCGCTCCCCAGATTTCCCGTGACGGCCACAATGGTGTTTTTTCGGCTGCGCTTTTCCTCCATGAAACGCTCCAGGATAAGGGAAGCTGCGATCTTGTCTACCGCTTCTCTTTTTTGTTTAAACCGGATCCCCTCTACAGAGAGACGCTCATAACTTTCATGAGTAGTGAAGGTCTCATCTACCCAGGAGACGGGAAGCATGAGCCGGGGTTTGACCTTTTCAAAGAAGCGAAAACCTCCCCATTCCCTGTTCACTTCCCCGGTTGAAAGAGAGAGAGGATAACCCATGACGATCCTTTCAGCCTTATAGTCCCGCACGATCTTTTCAAGACGGTTCCATGGAGAATGGGTGTCAATGACGTCCAGGGGAGAAGCCATGGTCCAGGAAGAATCACTTACAGCGACCCCTGTCCTTTGTTTCCCCCAATCTAAACCCAGTAATATCATGAGAAACCTCTGTCACTCCATGCAGGCACAGGAAGATCCGATGTCACATGGTCAGTGCATCTTCGGAACGACATTATTGACAAATATTTCAACAAGATTTTTATCAAACTGTGTCCCGGAATCAAGTTTCAGGCGCCGGACAGCTTCCTCTACAGGGAGTGCCGCCCGGTAGGGACGATCGGACGTCATGGCATCAAAAGCATCAGCGATGGTCATGATCCGGACCTCCTCGGGGATCTCGCTACCCTTGATCCCGTCAGGATATCCCCGCCCGTCCATCCGTTCGTGATGATTGCGTATGATGGCCCGGCAGGATTCCAGGAACTTGATATCTTTGATGATCTCTTCTCCGATAACGGGATGGCGCTTCATCTGGTCGAATTCGATATCTGTCAACTTCCCCGGTTTAGTCAGAATATGGACAGGGACACCGATCTTGCCGATATCGTGGAGTATCCCGGCCAGTTCGAGGTTTCTGAGCTTTTCCTCGCTGTAACCCATTTCCCGGGCCAATTCCAGGGCAAAGATCGTGACCCTCTCGGAATGACCCCGGGTATAGACATCTTTTGCTTCGATGGCCTTGGAGAGGGCCCTGACCGTCTGGAGGTAATAGCTCTCCAGCTCTTCATAGATGATGGTGTTTTCGATGTCGATGGCCGCCTGTTCCGAAAAGATCTTCAAGACTTCCAGTTCCTCTTCATTAAAGCTTTTCCCGTCTTCTTTATTTGTCACGTTGAGTACTCCGATCACGCCTTTTTTGATAGTGATCAGGGGGATAGAGATAAAGGAGGACGCCGAATATTTATTCCGCTCTCCCTGCAGCTCCACCGGCAGGCTTTCTTCGCTCATGTCTTTCACAAGAAGGGGTTTATTGTGCTGAGCCACCCAGCCCGCGACTCCTTCCCCTACCCGGACACGCTCACCGATATACTCTCTGGTATCGCCGATCCCATCGATCACTGTCAAATACTTCTTTTCATCATCCAGCAGCATTACTGAGACCGTAGTGGCTGAGAGGACTTCCCGGACCACTTCAAGAATATAATGGATAGTCTCGTTAAAGTCCAGAGAGGAGTTGATGGTCTTCATCACGTCGTTGATAAAGCGCAATTCCTGATACTTTTTCTGAAGGGTCTTATCACTGGCCAGGACTTTCTGTTCCAGCATCCTCTGCTGTTTTGTGAGCTTCCGGTTCGCCTTTTTCAACTCTTCCAGGAGATGTTCGTTTTCCAGGACGACGCGCCTCTTCTCCACAGACCGTTCCAGGATCATGGTTATGGCCCTGGCATCATAGGGTTTCGGGAGAAAATCATAGGCCCCGGCCCTAAGAACCGAGACCAGGATATCCGAGTCGATATAGCCTGTCATGATAATAGTGATGATATCAGGACGCTCTTCAGACAGTGTCTTGACCAGATTCAGGCCGCTCAAGCGGGGCATCTTGATATCCGAGATCACAATATCGATATCCGGGGTAGAGCGGACGACTTCCAGAGCTTCCAGCCCGTCACTGGCACCTATACAGTGATATCCCAGCTCGCGCAGTATATCCTGCATGACCTCTAAAAGAGGAAGCTCATCGTCGACGACCAGGACTTTCATCTTTTTTTTATCATCCAAAGATGGATCTCCCTTCACTTATATAGAGAAAAAGACTTTCTTCCCTCCGTAAAAACCGATATCCGTCAACTCTTCTTCGATCCTTATCAGTTGATTGTATTTGGCCACGCGGTCAGTCCTGCAAAGAGAACCGGTCTTGATCTGGCCGCAGTTCAGCCCTACGGTGAGATCAGCGATTGTCGTATCTTCCGTCTCTCCGGAGCGGTGAGAAACCACACAGGTATATCCATGGGTCTTGGCCATTTCGATGGTATCCAGTGTCTCACTGATGGTCCCGATCTGATTGACTTTAATAAGGATTGAATTCCCGCATTTGGATTCTATCCCGCGCTGCAGCCTCTTCACATTGGTGACAAAAATATCATCGCCTACAAGCTGGATCCTGCTTCCAAGCCGGCGCGTCAGCTCTTCCCATCCTTCCCAGTCATCTTCTGCCAGGCCGTCTTCTATGGAGATGACGGGGAAATCCTTTACCAGTTTCTCATAATAATCTACCATCTCGCCCGAATTCAGTTTTTTCCCGTCACCCGCCAGATGATAGAGCCCCTCTTTAAAGAACTCTGACGAAGCGGGGTCCATGGCAAAAAAGATCTCTTCCCCGGGGCGGTATCCGGCCTTTTCCACAGCTTTCATCATGTATTCCAAAGGTTCCCTGTTATTGGAGAGATTGGGAGCAAATCCCCCTTCATCTCCCACCGATGTGGAATAACCCTTTTCCTCAAGGATCTTTTTAAAAGCGTGAAAGACTTCAGCTCCGTACCGGACCGCTTCCTTGATGGTCGGTGCTCCCGCAGGCACGACCATGAACTCCTGCATATCCACATTGTTGGCCGCATGTTTTCCGCCGTTAAAGATATTCATCATGGGAACCGGCAGCACTTTAGCTCCGATCCCTCCGATATACCGATAGAGGGGGAGACCGAGAAAATCAGCTCCTGCTTTCATGGCCGCCATGGAGACTCCCAGCATGGCATTGGCTCCCAAGACAGATTTGTTTTCGGTTCCGTCCAGGTCCAGAAGCAATGTATCTATAAGCCGTTGTTCTGTCGTATCCACTCCGATGAGTTCCGGAGCGATGACCTCATTGACGTTGGCAACTGCTTTTTCAACCCCTTTTCCCAGGTAACGTTTTTTATCCCCGTCACGTAATTCCAGGGCCTCATGCTCTCCTGTAGAAGCCCCTGAAGGGACCATGGCCCGTCCGAAAGCACCGCTTTCCGTATAGACTTCCACCTCAATGGTGGGGTTTCCCCGGGAGTCAAGGACTTCCCGTGCGATTATCTCAATGATCTCAGGCATAATTCCTCCTTTTAATAACCTTCGTTTTTATCAATAAGCCCTTCAGGCTCTTCTCCGTCCAGAAAACGTTCCAGGTTTTCCAGAAAAAAGAGAGTCGCCTTTTCTGTATAATCGGCAAAATCACCGGACGTATGCTGGGTCAGCAGAATATTGGGGAGGTCCCAGAGTGGAGAATCCTCCGGCAAAGGCTCCCGGCTTGTGGCATCAAGGACGATCCCCCTGAAACGGGGCGCTTCTGCGAGGAGGGCTTCTTCGACCACATGTTCACCCCGTCCTACATTAATGAAGAGAGCGCCGTCTCTCATGCTTTCAAAGAAATCCTTCCCCATCAGCCCCCGCGTCTCATCAGTCAGCGGCAGGATGTCGATGACAATATCAGCCTGAGGCAACAGCTTAAAAAGTTCCTCCATGGAGTGGATAGTAACTCCGTCGGTATAAGTCTCGTCCACATGTTTTTTGATTCCATGGACGACAGCCCCGAGATGGCA
>ERZ795053.7991-NODE-7991-length-10058-cov-21.194142_pt1 | contig 10058 bp, 11 predicted proteins | sample MGYA00375137_ERZ795053 | MGnify/ENA primary metagenome ERZ795053 (study PRJEB30182, sample SAMN05720284) | activated sludge metagenome | isolation source: Anaerobic digester | place: Hong Kong | collected 2014-12-17 ... | reverse complement strand
GATTCCCAGAAGAATTCCATGGGACGGTACCCTTTTTCCATCATTCCCCACTCCTGCTGGCGTAGAACCGCGTGCACAGTCGCCCGCCGAAAAAGGCGCGGAATTCCTCGTAGGGATAGAGAAGGATAAAGGCATCTTCGAAGCGCGCGAAACGCGAATCCAGCATCGCGGAGAACTGCTCGAAGGATTCCGGGATGGCAAGCTTCTCCCACGAAAGCGAGGAATCCATCCGGAGTAGCCCCAGTCCCTTGAAGTTGGGCGAGCGTCCCTTCATCCACCCAAACATCACGTTTTCAAAGGGGAGAAGAACCGAATGCCATATGGCGTAGCCGCGTTCCTTTTGGCCAGCCTGGATCGCGATCGACCCCGTGAGAATATCCCCGTAGGGGTCATGCCACTTCTGCAACTGGCGCACCGCGGGCACCGCCTCTTCCATCGCGTTGTTCCGCAGGCAGCGCTTCACAAGCAACAGGGTAGACATGGGGCAGCTGTTCAGCTTGTTGGTTTCCACGACCTGGGCTCCTGTAAACAATTCGAAGTATACCTGTGAACAGAAATGGTTTTTCTTCTTCTCCAGGGTGTCCAGGGTGTACTGCTCCATGGAAGAATCTTTTTCAAAGGCGAAGGGGAGCAAGCGCGCGATGTTTTGAAACTCCTTGAAGCGGTTCTTGCGGTACAGCAAGTTCGAAAAGCGGATCACTTCGGGAAAATCCAGCTTCTGCATGGCATCGATGATGCGGTACATCTCGTGCTCGGTGATGCGCCCCATGAACTCCAGCACCTTCGGAACCGCTTGGAAGGAAGAGAACTCGAACAGCGCGCGGAACAGGAGCAAAAGGTAGGGGTAGAAGGAACGCGGGGATTGCTTGAGGAATGCCAGGATATCCTGCTCCACGTCTTCCCCCGCCACCATGCGTGCCAGTAAGCCGTCGAAACGGATGGCTTCCGATGGGGAAGACAGAGCCAGGTCCGCAAAGATCTGCAGCGCTTCGGTGTACTTCTTTTGGTACACCTTGATCATTCCCAGGATATTGTTGCGCATGCCCAGCGAGGTAACCTTTTCCAGGTTGCGCATCATGTGGCGCATCAGCTGTTCGTCGTTCGCTTCCCCCGCGACCATTTCCACGTCCAAGAAGGTGCGAACCTCCTCCACGCTCAAGGGCAGGGAAACCTGGGAACTGATGCGTTTTTTCACCTCATCGGAAAGACGCAGTTTGCTCTCACGGGTGTTTCCTTCGTCAAGCTTCTTCCCCGTTTTCTTTTCGACGTCTTTCTTAATGGCTTCCTTGAGTTTCAGCAATTTCTCGAGATCCTGGTTCTGATCCGGCATCCAGTATGCCTCCTTCCAAAACTTTCTGGAGTGTGAAGCTGTAAAAACTCCCCTTTCCCACGATCACGTGATCCACGAGCTGGATTCCGAGCAATTCACCGGCGCTTTTCATCTTTTCGGTGACGTCCCGATCCTGGAAAGAGGGGAACGGGTCTCCGGAAGGATGGTTGTGCACGAGCGCGATGGAAACCGCGGAATGCCATATGGCTTTCTTGAAAACCTCCCGGGGATGAATCAGCGAGGCGTTGCTGATTCCCCGCGTTATATCATCCATGGCGATCACGTGGGACTTGGAATCCAGCGAAATCACGCGAACGGTTTCCTGCTCTTGGAAACACATTTCGATGCACAACTCGTAGATATCCTTGGGGCTATCCACCTGGTCTTTTTTCTGCAGCAGCTCCCGGTAAAAGCGCACACCAAGCTCCAGTGCAGCCTTCAACGTGATGGCCTTCACGCTCCCCATTCCACATAACCCCTTGACTTCTTCGGGGGGAGAGCGATACAGCGCGACCAGGGAGTGGCCAAAGTGGTCCAAGAGTGCGGCGGATAGTTGCAGAACGGGTAAACTTTGGCTTCCGGTCCGCAACAGGATGGCCACGAGTTCCGCCTCGGTTAACGCGCCCGATCCCAGCTCCATCAACTTTTCCCGCGGCAAGAGGTTCTTCGAAGCGGGGTTCAAACCAATACCTCGTAATCCTTGAGCACTTCCCAGATGCGCCCAAGGGGCAGACCCATCACGTTGTAGAAATCGCCCACGATGCTTTCCACGAATAGGGCGCCGTAATCTTGTATGCCGTAAGCCCCGGCCTTGTCCAACGGGATCTTCGAGGTGGCGTAGGCAACGATGGAGGAATGGGGAAGGCGACGGAACTTCACGCGGGTTTTCTCGCAGAAGAACACGTCCTGTACCCCACCCTTTTCGAAGAAGATGCGCAAGTCCACCCCGGTGAGCACCTCGTGCCAATTGCCCGACAACGCCTGGAGCATCCGCACCGCATCGCCCTCGTCACGCGGTTTTCCCAGTTGCCTTCCCTCCAAGAAAACCGCGGTATCGGCTGCCAACAACACCTTGCCGGGAGTGGGTACCATGGTTTCCAGGTAGGCCCGCTTCTTCTGGGAAGCGATATCCACCACGATTTCTTCCGGATGTTCTTTGCGGGAATACTCTTCGGACAACCCCGCATCCACGGATTCCACGCGCATACCCAGAAGTTGCACCAACTGCCGCCGACGCGGGGAGGTGGAAGCGAGGATCAACGAGTAGGAACTTTGTTCAACCATCTTAGTCCTCCACGGGCAAGGAATGCGTTTGCGATTGCCGAGAAACTTCCCATCAGCACCACGAGGGGCGTCAACAGGAAGACCCCCTGGTTGCCCAGTAGCCAGGTCGCCGCAAGCGTGAGTTGCAAAAGGTTGTTCACCAATGCTCCCCCAAGACTGATTCCCACCAAACCGAAACGGTTCGCCCGGAAAAGAAGGGCCATCGTACTCGCGCCCCCCACTCCTCCGACCGTCCCCAGGAAAAAAGCCGGTGAAAAAAGCCTTCCGGCCAGCAAAGAGCCCAGTAGGCCCTTGCAAACCGTGACGATTATAGCATTTTTTGGGCCAAAAAGCCCCAGTACCATCAGTACGACCGCATTGGAAAAGCCCCATTTCAACCCCGGAATGGGCACGGGGAGGGGGACGAAACTCTCCAGGAAATACACCACGGAAGCCAGCGAGGTGAGAAGGGAAAGGATCACGATTTGCTTGGATTTCAATGTACCGCACTCCTTCAGCGGGTCACGAGGTCAAATTCCCCCTGGAAAGAGGGGTGCGATGGAGGCCGGAAACGAACCAGGATTTTGCCGGGAAGGCAGACGATCACATCCCAAGGATGGGAAAGGGGGCCGTGCTGCATGCACAACTTCTGGGGACAGGCGCTTTGCGTGACGCGGACGGTTCCACGCTGGATTTGGATTTGCATGCGCTCCTCTCCGTCGTACCGTACCGGGAACGTACCCTCCTGGTCGAGCGAGAGGAGAAGCAACAATTGCCCCTCCACCCAAACTTCCACCTGGGAAGGGGACGCCTCTCCGGGGCGAGCAAGAAGGGGAAGGAGCGCGAAAAAAAGCACGGCCATGCCCACGAAAATGTCACCTGGGCGAAAGAACGCGATGGTTCGAGATCGCTCCGGGTGGCCCGTCACTTCAGGGATGGTCCTCGGAAAAAAAGGCCCAACCCGGGGTTTTGTACACGTCTCCCTGGGAGTCGACGAGCAATGCCTGGGCCCCGAAACGGGGAAACAGCTGCATCACTTGTTCCCGTTCCATGTTGAATGCGGCGGTTGCCAACGCGTCGGCGTCCAGTGCAGAAGGAGCGATTACCGTGACGGAAATCCAGCGCGTGGAAGGGTATCCGGAAAACGGGTCCAGGATGTGGTGGTACCTTTTGCCCTCCACGAGGAAAAAGCGTTCGTAGTCTCCGGAAGTGGCGATGGCCCCTTGGTTGAGAAAAGCTGCTTCGAAGAAATCCTGCGACGTTGGCCGGGGGTTTTGCACCTGCACCACCCAGTTGGCCCCTCCAAACTTGGGGCCGATGATTCCAATGTCCCCTCCTGCATCCACGTACCCCGTGCATTCCGGGTCCAAACCCTTGGCGACCTGCACCGCCCTGTCCACCGCGTATCCTTTCACGAACGCTCCCAGGTCAAGTTGTACCCCTCCTTGGAGGAAAAGTTGCTGGCCGGAAATTTCCACCAACTGCCATCCACTGGACGACAACGCTGCCTCCAACTCCGCTTGCGTGGGAACACGCGCGGAGAAATCGCTTTCGGAAACGCGGTCGAAACCCCACGCGGAAACGAGGTTTCCCAGTGCGATATCGAAAGCGCCCGCAGTGACCCGAGACCATTCCAGTGCCCGCTCGAAGAGGAAAAGGGTTTCTTCATCCAAGGGGACGGCTTTCCCGGGAGCAAAAGCATTGATCCGGGAGACTTCGCTCTGCGAAACGTGGGACGAATACTTGGCCTCGATGCGGCGCATTTCCCGCCAGATGGCATCGAGGATCGCTGAGGGGTTTTTCTGGGAGCTGACGGCCACACGAATGTGGGTACCCAGCAGCAAACGGTCTTCCACCTCGTAGGGAGGTGGTTTCCGAAACACGAAGGCGGCTCCCAGCACGAGAAGGAAACCAATCAGCGCGTAGGTCAAAAACCACGTGCGGCGGGAAAGTCTCACAAGATCATTTTTATCGCGCTGTTGCATTCAGAACATTTTCCTCCTTCGTTTACGCCCACTACGTGCGTCTGGTAGCCTTTTCTTTCCACCAGGGTATTGCCACAGAAGGGACACGAGGTGGTTTGGTACGCGGAATCGCTTTGGTTGCCAATGTAGACGTACCGCAGGTATTTCTGGGCGATTTGCCGCAAGGACACTGCGGTATCCAGCTCCGTTTCCGGCTTATTGAACTTGTACGCGGGGTAGTACAGGCTCAGGTGAAGCGGGATATCCGGGTTGAGGGACGCAATCCATTGCGCTTGCTCTTCCATTTCTTCCGGGCTGTCGTTTTCCCCGGGGATGAGCAATGTGGTCAGCTCCACGTGAATTCCTACCTCCACCGCGGTGGCGATGTTTTTCTTCACCAATTCCACGTCGGCGGCACAACGCTTGCGGTAGAACTTCTCCGTGAAACCCTTCAAGTCGATGTTCATGGCTTGGATGGTAGACAGCAACAGCTTGAACGGTTCGGAGGCGATGTAACCGTTTGTGACCAGTACGTTGTACAGGCCTTCCGCACTTGCCATGCGCGAGGTATCGAGCACGAACTCGAACCAAACCACGGGCTCGTTGTAGGTATACGCGATCCCCGGTGCCCCTCGGTCCACCGCGATGTCGATCAAACGCTCCGGAGAAACCCTTTGGGTTTGCGGTGTTTCGTGGGCAATTTCCCAGTTTTGGCACCACGGGCAGGTCATGTTGCACCCCCACGAACCCACCGAAAGGACCTTGGACCCGGGGTGGAAGTGGTACAATGGTTTCTTCTCCACGGGATCCATGGCAATCGAAGAGATCCTCCCGTAGTTCAACGTGTACAGCACCCCGTGCTCGTTCTTCCGGGTGCGGCACATTCCCACGCCTCCTTCCGGAATCTCGCAGTGTTGGGGGCACAAGTTACAACGGAGGATTTCATCTCCCAGCTCCTCGTAAAAAAGGGCTTCTCTCATCCTAAACCTCCTTTTGCTCTCCTAATGAAACCGCTCCACCGTAAAACGATACAGCTGCACGGGTTCATCCTCCCAGATTCCTGCTTTCTTACGGGCAATCTGGATTTGTTGTTCCACGGTGTCCACTCCCTCCAAGTCGGGAAGAAGCAGGCCCTTCTTGAAGCCATTTTCCACGATGACGCCGAACTTCTTCGGGTCAAGCTCGGAAGAATCCTTCACGGGTTCCGGGGGGCCCAACAGGTCCACGCTGACCTCCAACCCTTCCAATTCGGACGGGTGAAGGGGTTCGAAGCGGGGGTCGTTTACCGCTGCGGCAATGGCGTTGGACCGAATTTCCATGGCAACGTTCTTTTTCGTGGGAACGATGGTGCCAATACACCCACGAAGGGTATTTCCGGGACCGTGCAGGGAAACGAAGACACCCGCCTGCGATTGCAACATCTGGGCGGGAAGGTCTTCGGGAAGCTCTGGAATCTGCCCTCTTTTTATGAAACTCTCGATCACCATTTTTGCCCAGCGAACCGTGGGATGCTGTTCTTTCATGGCACCACCTCCATGGTCTTTTTCCCTTTTCCCTGCCCCAAAACCCCGGAAAAGCACATCATCCAAAGAAAAGGCTACACATCTTGTAGTACTCGTAGGGAACGAGCTTTTTCGTGGCAACTGCATACTCCACGGGAACGGAGACGATCTCGTTTCCACTCAAGGCGACCATGCGCCCGTAGTCCCCTTTCTTGATGAGTTCCATGGCCTGCACCCCGTAGCGTGTCCCCAGGATGCGGTCGAAGGCGGTCGGTGTTCCACCGCGCAGCAGGTGGCCCAGAACCACCGAACGGGTATCGTAGCCAAGGCGTTCCTTTGTCAACTCCGCGAGGTAATGGGCAATTCCGCCCAACCGGATGTGTCCAAAGGCATCCATTTGGTCGTGCGTGTTGAGGTCGCCCTCCAGATCACTGGGCTTGAACCCTTCCGCCACGGCGACGATCGCGTACTTCCCGCGGTTCATTCGTTTCTTCACGATATCCAGGATTTCCTCGATGAGCATGGGGTACTCCGGGATGATAATCAAGTGGGCACCAGCTGCCATGCCAGCTTCCAGGGCAATCCAACCTGCCTCTCGCCCCATGAGCTCCACGTAGAAGATCCTCTGGTGGGATTGAGCGGTGGAGTGCAAGCGGTCAATGGCGTCTGCCCCTACGTTCACCGCGGTGTGGAAACCGAAGGTATAGTCCGTGTGGGAAACGTCGTTGTCGATCGTTTTGGGAACCCCCACCACGGGGAAATGGAGAGAGGCCAACTTGGCAGCCACGGAAAGCGTGTCGTCCCCCCCGATTGCGATGAGTGCATCGATCTTGTTCTTTTCCAGGTTTTCGAACAACTTCTTCTTGTCCGCTTCGCTGTTGAAGGGATTGGTGCGGGATGTGCCCAGTATGGTTCCCCCAAGGATATGGATCCCTTCCACGTCTTCCTCCGAAAGGTTGATGTATTCCCCCGTCAGGGGACCTTTCCAGCCATTCATGAAACCGAAGATTTCCATGTCCGGTCTTTTCGCGTACACGATGCCGCGAACCACGGCATTCAACCCCGGGCAGTCTCCTCCGCCCGTCAAAATTCCAACTCGCATAAAACCCTCCCTGTCAAAAAAATATTAAAGGTTCATGAATTCTTGGATCTTCTGGCGCCGGGAACGCACGATGTCCACAACATCCACGAACATGCGGGTGGTGAATCCCAGTTCGTCCCACACCTCTTTTTTCAAGGAAATAGGTGCACCGGAACCGTTGTTCCCGAATTCCAAGCGCTCGCAGATGAACGTGGACATGTGCACGATGTACAAGGCGTCCGAGTAAATCGATTGCCCCAACGAAAGCGGCCTGTGGTGGCGGGCTGCTGATATCAGCACAACTTCCGGGAAATTCCACTTTTCGAGTAAGTACTCTGCGAACACCTCGTGGGTGGGAATGTCCAGCTTCTTCTCCACCTCGTAGTACGGCATTTCCTTTTCCTTGGCAAGGTTCACGATGCCGTCGAAAACCTGGGGAAACAAGATCCCCTGCACGGTTTTTCCGATATCGTGCAGCAACCCGCACATGAACATCTCTTCCTTGTTGGAATAGCCGATGCGCTCGGAAATGGTCTCCGCCGTAACTGCCACCGCAATGGAATGCGACCACAGGTCACGGATATCCAGCACGGAAGACTGGAACTTGAAAAATTCCTCCCCCGCGAATATACTCATGGCGATATTGCGCACCGTTTTGAACCCCAGGATCATGATGGCGTCGGTCAACTTGGCCACCCGCCGGGGCAAACCGTAATACGCGGAGTTGGCCAGCTTCAGGATCTTGGAAACGAAGCCAGGATCCTTGGAAGCCACCTCGTTGAGTTCCTTGGCCGAAGCGGAGGGACTCGACGCGGTTTCCACGATTTGCTGCAACACGAAATCCGGGGACGGAAGACCCTCGACTTGTTGGATGGTTGTTTTCAAGTCCATGCTATGCCTCAGCCCTTTGCAGCGTGAAAAAGAAGCGGGTCCCTTTTCCAGGTTCGCTTTCCAACCAGATCTTTTCGCCGTGCTTCTCGATGATTTCGCGGGTAATGGCCAACCCCAACCCGGTGCCTTCCACGGAATAGGTCAACGAACTATCCACGCGGAAAAACTTGTCGAAAATTTTCTGGTGGTAATCCGCTGGAATCCCGATGCCGTTATCCTCCACGCAAAGCAGCACCTTGCTTTCTCCGTGCTGCCACTCGGCCCAAACCCCCACCATGGGGTCTTCCTTGTCATGGTCACGGTACTTGATGCTGTTTAGCACAAGGTTGTTGATGACCTGGCGAATCCGCTTGGGATCCGCTCGAACCTTGATATCCTCTTCCGGGATTTTCTCCTGGTACGCCACACCGTTGTTCTCGAAAGACTTTGCAAGTCCCTTGGCGGTTTCTTCGATCAGGGCGTGCAACGACACGTCTTCGATCTCCAGTTGCAGCGAGTGGTTTTCCACCTTGGTAACATCCAAAAGCTGATCGATCAAGAATTCCAAGTGGTTCGACTGATCTTGGATAATCCCCATGAACTCCGAGAGCGTTTCGGAGTCCATTGCCTCCAGGGAATCCGTGATGGTTTCCGCGTAGGCCTTGATCGCGGCCAACGGTGTGCGCAACTCGTGCGAAATGTTGGCCACGAACTCCGAGCGCATCTTCTCGATCTGGCGCAACCGTTCCAGTTCCTTGGTGTGGGTGATATCCTCCATGCGGATAATCACCTGCAAGGGAGAATCCATCACCACGGTGTTGAAGGAGAAAAAACTACCCTGGATTTCCTTTTCGATGGCAAAGCCCTTTTCCTGCTCAAAGCTCTTTGCCGCAAGGTCTTTCAAGATTTGCTCGAAAGAAGGGTCCACCTGGAGGGACGCGTAGGAAGCGTTCTCAAACACCCTTCGGAACTGCGGATCCCACACGCAGATGGATTCGTCCAGCGAGTCCAACATGGCGCGGAAATACCTCTTCAACTCTTCCTGTACTTGGGAGGCATCCAGGACCCTATGGTACAAGCGGAGGTTTTCCAGCACCAGCCCGGAGAAGAAACTGATGAACCCGAGAATGCTCTCGTTCTCCTGGAGGAATTCCTCCGGGTCACTCTGGATAAAGGCCACGAACACGCCGATGACCTTTCCGGATTGCAAGGAAGGCAGAACCAACAACGTGCCCTCTTCCACGGGAAAGAAGCTAAACGACTTGCGCTCGCAGGTATGATCTACCAGGGGATCCAGTTCTTCACGGGGTAGGGGGAAAGAATCGTCGCTGAGGATCACCTGCCACGCTTCGTCGGATTCCTCCAGCACGAAGACCGAATGGATCTCGAAGAAGCGCCGCAAAACCTTGTGAATGGCCTGGAAAACATGAACCGACTCGCGGGCAGTGTTCAGCTCCCGCGAGAAAGAAGAAACGGTTATCAGAAAGCGGTCGATGGTAGTACTTGCCTGCAAGCAAATCCCCCCGCACCGGGTATGATCAATTATATCACAATCGCTTTTTCCCGCGCACTGGAGTGTGGGTATCGTCACGGGGGCGGCCCCTACGAACCAGTGCGCCTGCAGGGAAAATGCCGAGGATGCAGGAACGCGAAGGGAACCGTAGGGGCAAACCCCCGTGTTTGCCCAGGATTTTGAGACCGCGGCGCTCCCAAGGGGTAAGGGGGCACTCCCGGCCTCCCCCTACAAACCCGTGCGCGTGTAGGGTAAATGCCGTGCATGCAGGAACGTGAAAGGAACCGTAGGGGCAAGCCGGGAGGGCCTTCCCGCTCTTGCCCTTCCGCGGAACATTAGTCTAAAATGTTACTGGGAACCAAAAGAAGGCAAATTTCCGGAACCAAGTGCGCACGTAACTGCACGTCGCTTTGGGCATCTTTTCCGAGCTGGGAAAAATTTCTTTTCATTGACAGCTTTCGCAAATTATGATAATATATCGAAAATGAACCCGAAACGAAAAAATGATTACGCGGAAGGTGTCGGGACTTGATCA
>ERZ795053.7987-NODE-7987-length-10060-cov-5.567016_pt1 | contig 10060 bp, 7 predicted proteins | sample MGYA00375137_ERZ795053 | MGnify/ENA primary metagenome ERZ795053 (study PRJEB30182, sample SAMN05720284) | activated sludge metagenome | isolation source: Anaerobic digester | place: Hong Kong | collected 2014-12-17 ... | reverse complement strand
ATAACCGAACGTGACTGGAGTTCAGACGTGTGCTCTTCCGATCTCCTCGCCGTCGGTGCAGACCGCCGGCGACGCCTCGAGCACCTCGACGTCGAGGCCGGCGGCCCGGCCCTCCGCCGCGGTCTCGGCGATCACGTCGTCGATCCAGGCCAGGTAGGCCGGGTCGCGCAGCGGCGGCGCCGATTCGGGGCCCGGGCACGCCCACTGGGCGATCACCGTGCGCGCCCCGGCGGCATCGGCCGCCCGGGCCTTGCGGAGGAGGCGCTCGACCACGAGGTCGCGCATCTCCGGCGATCGAGCGGCGACCACCCGCCCGTCGGGCGACTCGGCATCGGACCACTCCCACGCGCCGGGGAACAGCAGCACGACGTCAGGCTGGCCCTCGAGGCCGAGCCGCTCGGCCTCGGGCTGGTCGGCGCAGGCTCCCGCGGCGGGCCGGACGAAGGGGCCGTCGCCGTGCAGGGGGTAGCCCCACCCCTCGCCCGCCAGCAGCCCGCACCCGATGATCGCCCGGGAATCGACCGACGCGATCCCCTCGGGCAGCTCGTCGCCGTGGGGTCGGTAGTAGCCGTAGGTCCAGGCCACCGAGTCGCCGGCGAGCATCACCCGCAGCCCACCGTCGGCGGTGCCGGCCTCGGTGCTGGGTGGCGGGCGCAGCGCCTCGCGCGCCGCCTCCTCGGCCTCGACGGTCTCGTGCTTGGGCGGCGGTTCCGCGGTGCTGAGCGACGCGGCGATGGCCGCCACGGCGACGAGGCCGCCGGCGGCCCACGCCGGTCGACGGCGCGCCGGCGCCGCCGCCCAGCCGGATCGGTGGCGCAGCGGTGCCTCCACCAGGTGGTGGCTGACCTCGGCCAGGACGAGGGCGATGACCACGGTGGCGACCACGAGGACCGGGCGCTCGATGCCGGGCCACCGGAACGCCACCAGCACCTGCACCGGCCACGACCAGAGGTAGATGGCGTAGGAGCGGCGCCCGAGGTGGCGGGCCACTCCGGAGGTCGTGACGAGCGCCAACGGGTCGCGGTCGCGGCCCTCGGCGAGGCCGGCGGCCCGCACCACCAAGATCGCGGCCAGGGTCACCGCGACGAGCAGGCCGTGGCGGTACGTCGCCGGATCGTCGACCTCGAGGGCGGCCACCGCCCACCCCAGCGCCCCGGCGCCGATCAGGCCGCCCACGAGCACCACGCCGCGCCGCACGGGCGCCGAGCGGCGCGCCCGCACCCAGCACGCCAGCGCGCACCCGGCCAGCGGGGCGAAGGCTCGGGTGTCGGTGCCGACGTAGACGCGCGAGAGGTCGCCGTCGTCGAGCCGGTGCGAGAGGACGACCATCCACGTCGCGCTGGCGGCGGCGAGCGCGGCCGCCACCGCCCCGAGGGGGACCGCCAGCGATCCGGGCCGGCGGCGCCGACGGGCGACCACCAGGGCCACGATGCCGACCACGGCGAGCGGCCACAGCAGGTAGAACTGCTCCTCGATCGAGAGGCTCCACGCGTGCCGGAAGGGGTTCTCGCCGCTGTCCCAGTACGACGCGCCGTGGGCCTGGCGCCAGTTCGCCCACCAGGTGAGCGTGGCGATGGCGTCGAGGCCGAGGTCGCGGCGCTGATCGTCGGGCCAGCCCCATCCGAGGGCGACCAGCACCACGGTCGGCACCACCACGAGCACCGCCGGGACCAGCCGCCGGACCCGTCGCCCCCAGAACGCTCGCAGCGACACGGCGCGGGTCGCGGCCACCTCGTCGAGCACCAGGCCGGTGATGAGGAAGCCCGAGAGGACGAAGAAGACGTCGACGCCGACGAAGCCGCCCGGCACCAGCTCCAGGTGGTAAGCGACCACGGCGGCGACGGCGACGCCACGCGCCCCGTCCAGCCCGGGCCGGTGGCGAGCCGGTGCGGGCGCCCCCTCAGCCTGCATCGCCCCAGCCTCCCACCTCGATCGAGCGTTCCGGGCGCAGCCCCCTACCCCACCGGTGCGGCGTCGACCCCAGTGCCGAGGTCGGCCTCGGTGAGCGGACCGACCCCGCAGACGACGGGATCGGCCCCGAGGATCCGGCGCACGGCCCGGTGCACGTCGTCGGGGGTGACGGCACGCAGCTGGTCGAGCTGCTGGTCGACGGGGACCACCCGGCCCCGGGAGCAGACGTGGTTGCCCAGGCGGGCCATCACGCTGCCGGTGTCCTCGAGGCCGAGCAGGAACGATCCCTCGAGGTAGCCCCGGGCCACCTCCCACTCGCGCTCGGTGACGCCGTGGGCCACCAGGTCGGCCGCCTGCTCGAGCACCAGCTCGCGCACCTCGGCGGCACGCTCCGCGCCCGTGCCGGCGTAGGTGACGAGCGACCCGGCGTCGGAGAACGCGGTGACCGACGAGAACACCGAGTAGGCCAGGCCCCGCTCCTCGCGGATCTCCTGGAACAGCCGGCTGGCGAGCCCGCCGCCGAAGATCTGGTTGCCGACGCCGAGGGCGTACCGGTCGGGATCGCCGGCGGCGAGGGCGGGCCAGGCCACGCACAGGTGGGCCTGTTCGCTGGGCCGTCGCAGCAGCGCGTGCGAGCGTCGAGGGATCGGGCCCGCCGGGGCGACCCGCGCCGGGCGCTCGCCGGGCTCGCCGTCGCCGAAGCGCCGGCCGGCGGCCACCACGCGGGCGTGGTCGACGGCGCCGGCGGCGACCAGGACCAGGTTCGCCGGCTGGTAGTGGTGGGCGAAGAACTCGGCGATGGCGTCGCGCTCGAGTGAATCGATGGTCTCGAGGGTGCCGAGCACCTCGCGCCCGAGGGGGTGGTCGCCCCAGAGCGCCTCGTGGGCGAGCGAGTGCACCCGGTCGTCGCCCTCGTCCTCGGCGAGGTGCAGCTCCTCGAGGATGACCTGGCGCTCGGACTCGACGTCGTCGGCGTCGAACGCCGGGGTGGTGACCACCTCGCGCAGCAGCTCGAGGCCCAGGTCGGCGGCCGAGGCGGGCACCCGGGCGTAGAACGCGGTGTGCTCGTGGCTGGTGTGGGCGTTGAGCTCGCCGCCCACGGACTCGATCGCCTCGGACACCTCCCGCCCGGTGCGCGACTCGGTGCCCTTGAACAGGAGGTGCTCGAGGAAGTGCGAGGCGCCGGCCAGCTCGTCACGCTCGTCTCGGGCCCCGACGCGCACCCAGCAGCCGAAGCTCGCCGAGCGGGCCCCGGCCATCGTCTCGGTGACGACGGTGAGCCCGCTGTCGAGGTCGGTGCGCTCGACGCTCACGGCGCCACCTGGGCCCGGACGCGCCACCGGCGCACCCCGCAGCCCGAGGGCTGGAGGGCGCGCCGGTCGGCGAGCACGGTGGTGGCGGTGCTCAGCGTCGGCCGCCGCCGCGGCGGCCACGGCCGCCGCGACCGCCGCGATCGCCACCGCGGTCGCCACCCGACGAGCGCTCGGCCCCGGGGCCGAGGTCGCCGAACTCCTCGCGGATCTCGGCGTCGAAGGCGTCCTCGAACGAGACGGACTCGCGCCCGCCCGAGCCGGCGTCGGCGTCACCGCCGCCCGACGAGGAGCCGCCGCCGTCGCCGCCGCCCGAGCTCTCGCCGGGCGAGAGCGGGGTGACCGGGCTGAGCGAGACCTTGCCGTTGGGGTCGACGTCGTCGACCTTGACCTCGAGCTCCTGGCCCAGCTCGAGCACGTCTTCGACCTTCTCGATGCGCTTGCCCCCGCCCATCTTGGAGATGTGGACGAGGCCGTCGCGGCCGGGGAGGATGTTGACGAAGGCACCGAACTTGGTGATGTTCACCACGCGGCCGGTGTAGGTGGCGCCGACCTCGGCGGTGGGCGGGTTGAGGATGAGCCGGATCTGGCGCTCGGCCTCCTGCACCGCACCCATGTCGACCGAGCCGACCGACACGGTGCCGACCATGCCGTCGTCGTCGACGGAGATGTCGGCGCCGGTCTCGGCCTGGATGGCGTTGATGACCTTGCCCTTGGGCCCGATGACCTCGCCGATCTTGTCGATCGGGATCTCGAAGCTGATGATCTTCGGGGCGGACGCGCCGACCTCGGCGCGGGGCTCGGCGATGGCGGCGTTCATGACGTCGAGGATCTCGAGGCGGGCCACCTTGGCCTGCTCGAGGGCGGCGGCGAGCACCTCGGAGGGCAGGCCCTCGATCTTGGTGTCGAGCTGCAGCGCGGTCACGAACTCGCTCGTGCCGGCGACCTTGAAGTCCATGTCGCCGAACGCGTCCTCGGAGCCGAGGATGTCGGTGAGGGTGACGTAGTTGCCGTCCTCGGCGATGAGGCCCATGGCGATGCCGGCGACCGGCGCCTTGATCGGCACGCCGCCGTCCATGAGCGACAGCGACGACGAGCACACCGACGCCATGGAGGTGGAGCCGTTCGAGCTCATGACCTCCGAGACGAGGCGCAGGGCGTAGGGCCACTCCTCGAGGCTGGGCACGAGCGGCAGCAGGGCCCGCTCGGCGAGCGCCCCGTGGCCGACCTCGCGGCGCTTGGTGCCGCCCATGCGGCCCGTCTCGCCGTTGGCGTAGGGCGGCATGTTGTAGTGGTGCATGTAGCGCTTCTTCGTCACCGGGTCGACGGTGTCGAGGAGCTGGTCCATCTTCGGCAGGCCCAGGGTCAACACGTTGAGGACCTGGGTCTCGCCCCGCTGGAACAGGCCGGTGCCGTGGGCCGTGGGGATGAGCCCCACCTGGGCCGACACGGGACGCAGGTCGGTGACGCCACGGCCATCCATGCGGACGCCCTCGTCGATGACCCGCTGGCGGATGACCGACTTGGTGAGCTCCTTGAGGGCGCTCTTGACCTGGCGGGCCTGGCCCTCGAAGGGCTTGCCCTCACCGGTCAGCTCGGCCACGACCTCGGCCTTGACGGCGTCGTTGGCGGCGTTGCGCTCGGTCTTGTCGGCCAGGACGTTCGCGGCGGTGACCTGGTCGGTGAAGGCGGCGACGGCCGCCTCGATCTCGTCGGAGTAGTCGATCTGGTTCTCCCAGGCGATGGGGTCCTTGCGGCCCACCTTGGCGACCAGCTCGTTCTGGAGGGCGAGCGACTCGGCGATCCAGACCTTGGCGGCGTCCAGGCCGCCGGCGATGACCGACTCGGTCACCTTGGGGGCGCCGTCCTCGTAGTACGACCACGCCTTCTCGGTGCCGCCGGCCTCGACCATCATGATCGCGATCTCGCCGTTCACCTCACGGCCGGCGACGACGATCTGGAAGGTCGCCTCGTCCTGCTCCTCGAAGGTGGGGTACGGGATCCACTGGCCGTCCTGCGAGTAGGCGAGGCGCACGCCGCCGATCGGCCCCTCGAACGGGAGGCCGGTGAGCATGAGCGACGCGGACGCGGCGTTGATGGCCACGACGTCGTAGGGGTTCACCTGGTCGGCGCCCTGGACGGTGATGACCACCTGGGTCTCGTTGCGGAAGCCCTTCGGGAACGACGGGCGCAGCGGCCGGTCGATCAGGCGGCACACGAGCACCGCGTTGTCCGACGGGCGGCCCTCCTTGCGGAAGAACGAGCCGGGGATCTTGCCGGCCGCGTAGGCCTTCTCCTCGACGTCGATGGTGAGCGGGAAGAAGTCGGTGCCCTCGCGGACCTCCTTCGCGCCGTTGGCCGTGGCCAGGACCTGGGTGTTGCCCAGCTTGGCGACGACCGCGCCCTGCGACTGCGGCGCGTACACGCCCGTCGACAGGGTCAGGGTCTTGTCGGTGCCCGAGATCGGGCCCGAAACGGAAACTTCTGCCATCGGTTGGCTTCTCCTCTGGAGCCGTGTGCTCCGGTGAGGCGACGTCCCGTTGGTCAGCTCCCAGTCGGTCACCTCCCGACCCCGATGGCCGAGCGATGGGCGACTGACAACTGACCGGCGTGGGACACCGCCGGGTGGTTGGGTGCTCCGACCGGGTGGTCGGAACGACCACGGGCGACCCGAGGGGGTCGCCCGTGGCAGGACTCGGACCTAGCGGCGCAGGCCGTGGGTGGCGATGATCGTCCGGTAGCGCTCGACGTCGTTCTTCTTGACGTAGTCGAGCAGGTTCCGGCGACGACCCACCAGCATCAGCAGCCCGCGACGGCTGTGGTGGTCCTTCTTGTGCACCTTGAGGTGCTCGTTGAGGTGGTTGATGCGCTTGGTGAGCAGCGCGATCTGCACCTCGGGCGACCCGGTGTCGGTCTCGTGGAGTCGGTGCTCCGAGATGACCTCGGGCTTCTGGCGATCGATGATCTCTGACAAGGGATTCCTCGTGGGCTCGGTACCCGGCCCTCCAGCCCGCAGCGAGCTGCCTGGTGGAGCGCGGCGTGCCCGCCTTGGGCACAGCGGACGATCCTACCCCGAACCTGCGTTCGCCGGGCAACCCACGCGGGCCTCGGCCACCGGCCGGGCGCGGCTCAGCGCGGCACCTCGACGTGCCAGCGGTAGCGCGGCCGCCGGGGCCCGGGGCGGATGGCGGCGACGTCGATCTCGGGGGTGAGCGCCAAGATGGGGGCGTCGGGCTCGTAGAACGCGGCCTCGATCTCGTCGACGGTGGCATCGGGCGCCAGGCCCATCTCGGCGAAGTCGCGGGCGCGGGCCTCGAGGCTGGCGGGGTGGTCGAACATCTCGCGCAGGATCGCCGGCAGGGTCTCGGGGTCCTTCAGCAGCCAGGAGTGGCGCCCGCCCTCGACCACCACGACCATCCCCTTGGCCAGCTTCGCCGCGCTGCGAGCGGTGGCGAGCGGGACGACGATGTCGCGGTCGCCGTGGATGGCCACCAGCGGCACGCCGCGCTCGGCGAGGCGCTGGAGCATCCACTTCGACGACCGGCTGCGCAGGATCGACACGCCGGGCCCGGCCAGGTGCAGCGGGTTGAGGGCGTGGCCCTTGATCATCGGCGCCACCAGCCGTCCGAACTTCACCGCCTGGCGCGGGTCGCGCACGAACGGGACGGTGGACACGGAATCGGCCAGCAAGACGCCGCCGATGCCGAGCAGCAGGAGCGGGTTGAGCCGGGAGGCGGCGACGATGCGGTCCCAGGGCTCGCCGACGATCGCGTCGAGGAGGATGACCGCGAGCGCCCGCTCGGGCTGGCGGGCCGCCAGCTCGGTCACGAGGCGCCCGCCCATGGAGTGGCCGGCGAACACCGCCTTGTCGATGCCCAGCTCGTCGACCACCCGCCCGAGCAGCTTGGTGTACTCCTCGAAGTTGGCGCCGCCGGTGGGCAGGCCCTGCGTGCCGCCGTGGTTGGCCGTGTCGATGGCGATGACCTTGTAGCCGGCGGCCACGATCCGGCTCAGGCACTGGGCGTAGAGCATCCCCTCGGCGGTGTAGCCGTGGACCATGACGATCGGGAGCCCCCGACCGCACACCGCCACGCCCACGCGGTGGCCGTCGGCCAGCTCGATGGTGTGGCGGGCCAGGCGTGGCAGCTGGGCGGCGATCGCCTCGGGCGCGCCGACCGGGCCGAGGATCGGTTCGGCGTCGACGGTGGAGACGACCCCGAAGGCGCGCTCCGCGGCATCGAGCCCTGGCGAGCGCGGCGCAGACGGCATCGATCGGTCCTCCTCTCCCCTCCGACGTGCGGAACGGCCCCAGTCTGCCCCAGCGCGGGGTGACCCCTGCGCCACGCTCCTCAGGCGCCGAGGAGGCGCCGGGTGTCGGTGACGTCGGTGGCCATCTGCGCCACCAGGGCGTCGACCCCGTCGAAGCGGACCTCGCCGCGCAGGCGCTCGACGAAGCGCACCCGCACCGCCTCGCCGTAGAGGTCGCCGGCGAAGTCGAGCAGGTGGCACTCGAGCAGCGGCGCGCCCTGGGGCCGCTCGTAGAAGGTGGGTCGGTGGCCGAGCGACATGGCGGTGGCGTGCACCGAGCCGTCGGCGCGCTCGAACCACCCGGCGTAGATCCCGTCGGCCGGCAGCTGGATCTCGGGATCGATCTGGAGGTTGGCCGTGGGGAACCCGAGCTCACGCCCCCGCTGGTCGCCGTGCTCGACCTCGCCGCGCACCTCGTGGGGGCGCCCGAGCATGGCGTGGGCGCCGGCCACGTCGCCCTCCGCGAGCCGGCCTCGGATGGCGGTCGACGACACGACCTCGCCCGCCGTCGCCGGATCGCCGTCGGCGCCGCGCAGCTCGAGCCCCGCCACGGTGAACCCGGCGGCGTCGCCCATCTCGCGCAGCAGGGCCACGTTGCCGCCCCGCCGATGCCCGAAGTGGAAGTCCTCGCCCACGACCACGGCACGGGTCGAGAGGCAGCCAACGAGCACCTCCTCGACGAAGTCCGCCGCCTCCTCCTTCGCCCGGGCGTCGTCGAAGTGCACGACGTAGGTGGCATCGACCCCCGCCGCGGCGAGCAGCTCGAGCTTCTGGTCGAGGTCGGTGAGCAGCAGCGGAGCGGACGCCGGGCGCACCACGCTCGCCGGATGGCGGTCGAAGGTGACCACGACGGTCTGGAGGCTCCGGCGATCGGCGAGCTCTCGCACCTGGGCGATGACCGCCCGATGGCCCAAGTGCACGCCGTCGAAGGCACCGATGGTGACGGCGCTCTCGGGCTGGGGGGACGAGCACGGGCCGACGCCGTGGATGACCTGCACGGGTTCGACGCTAGGGACGCCCTCGCCGCCCGGCCAACTCGTGGGACCGACCGGGGCACCCACCGGTACCGTGCTGGCGATGAGGCACGCCCGGTGACCGACCAGCTCCTCCGGTTCGGGTGGGACGACCGGTGGTCGGCCCGGTTCGACGAGGCACGCTCGACGCCGGGCGTCGCCGCGGCCGACGAGGTCCACCCGGGGCGCGTCGTGCGCCACGACGGCGCCGGGATGATCGTGGTCACCGCCGAGGGCCCGGTGCGCTCGATGTTCGGCCCGGCCGTGGACCCGGCGCCGGTGGTGGGCGACTGGATCGTGCTCGACCGCCACCGGACCCCGCTCGCCACGCTCCCCCGCGACTCGCTCCTGCGTCGGCGGGCCGCCGGCAAGGAGGAGCGGGAGCAAGCGATGGCGGCCAACGTGGACCTCGTCCTCGTCGTCTGCGGCCTCGACCGCCCGGTGCGGACGGGGCGGATCCAGCGCACCATCACGATCGCCCTCGACGCCGGCGCCGAGTCGCTCGTCGTGCTCACCAAGGCCGACAAGGTGGGCCCCGAGGTCGCCGTGGAGGCCGAGCTGGTGGCCCACGAGGTCGACCCCGACCTCGAGGTGGTCACCCTCTCAGCGCGCGGCGGCTGGGGCGTCGACGACCTGCGCGAACGGATCGGGGAGCGGACGGTGGCGCTCATCGGCGAGTCGGGCGCCGGCAAGTCGACGCTCGTGAACGCGCTGCTCGAGGGCGAGGTGGCCCTCGAGGGCGAGGTGCGCGAGGGCGACGCCAAGGGTCGCCACACCACGACCCACCGCGAGCTGCACCTGCTCCCGGGCGGCGGCGTGCTGGTCGACACCCCCGGCATCCGCGAGGTCGGGATCTGGACCGATACCGATGCGGTGGCCGACGCCTTCGCCGACATCGACGAGCTGGCCGAGCGCTGCCGGTTCCGCGACTGCACCCACGGGGCCGAGCCGGGCTGCGCCGTGCTCGCCGCGGTCGAGGCGGGCGAGCTGGCGCCCGAGCGCCTCGACGCCTGGCGGGCCCTCGACGCCGAGGCGGCCGCCGCCGAGCTGCGCGCCGACGTGGTCGAGCGCCGCCGCCGAGCCCGCCAGTTCGGGCGCATGGCCCGCGAGGCCCAGAAGGCCAAGGAGGACCTGCGCGACCGCTGAGGCGCTCCCGCTTGACCCGCCGGTCGGCGTGCGGTTGGCTCGGGCCTCGTGACGCTCAGCTACGAAGAGGCCGCCGCCCAGGTCACCGGACCGGGCGGGCGCTACGAGACCCACGAGATCACCGTCGACGGGGTCTCCTACACCGCGTTCAAGGGGGCGCCGTCCTCCCTCAAGGAGCTGGGCGACCTGACCCGGCTCTACGGCGACACCGAGTTCCTCGTCTACGAGGACGAGCGCTACACGTTCGCCGAGGTCCACGCCCTCGCCGACGGGATCGCCGCCGCCCTCGTCGAGCGCTTCGGCGTGGCCAAGGGCGACCGCGTGGCCATCGCCATGCGCAACTACCCCGAGTGGATCGTCACCTACCTGGGG
>ERZ795053.7982-NODE-7982-length-10068-cov-6.763807_pt1 | contig 10068 bp, 6 predicted proteins | sample MGYA00375137_ERZ795053 | MGnify/ENA primary metagenome ERZ795053 (study PRJEB30182, sample SAMN05720284) | activated sludge metagenome | isolation source: Anaerobic digester | place: Hong Kong | collected 2014-12-17 ... | reverse complement strand
CTCCGTAAATCACAGCGATGATCAATCCATGCCAGGCAATATTGTCAGCCTCGGCTTGCTTCTTTTGTCCCAGGGTACGGGCCAACAGGGACGTGATGCCTACCCCGGTAGCCGAACCCGTGGATGTTAACAAAACTTCAATCGGGATACAGAAGGTTAAAGCGGCCAATGCAGTAGATCCCAACCGGGAAACAAAATAGGTGTCGATCAGAGCAAAAAAAGCCGAGATCATCATCCCGGCCATGGCAGGAAAAGAGAGGTTAATCATCAGTCGGCCCACTTTATCTTCGCCCAGTGCTTGCTTTCTGATTGCCCTCTCCCCCTTCTTCAAAATTTATGAAAGGAAAAAAGAGAATAGTATTAATTTTGCTGTCACAGCATGCCAAATCCCTTTGATCCAAGCAACCTGGTGCAGATAAATGCCGCCCGAGTGAGCTTTGACAGCGCAAAACCTCCGTACAGATACGCTTGTTATCTGACGGAGGTTTTCAGCGATTACAAAGCCTTATTAATTGAAAGTAACGAACGCAGCGGGCTCCCCTCAGCGTTTATTTGTAATACTCATAAGCCCTGGTGCAGACAATAACCGCCGCTTCGCGGGTGGCGTTGCCTTCCGGGTCAAACATGTTGCCGCCCACGCCGTTGACGATACTTGCCTTGGAACAATAGTAAACGCCGTCCCGGGCCCAGGCTTTGATTTTGGCATCATCCGCAAACGGTGCTGCTCCGGCGTTGCTGAAGTCAGCGCCCGGGTTGATGACTTTCAGCGCCCGCAGCAGAATGGTGGCCATCTGTTCCCGGGTGACCAGCTCGTTGGGGGCATATTTATTGTTGCCCACTCCGGTGACCAAACCCAGATTGGCAGCTTTCAATATTTCTGGATTGGTCGTATCAATAAAGCTGGCAGTGCCGACCGTTCCGATCTTGCCGGTATAAGTTTCATATAGCTTGACAGCAACTTCGGCAAATTCTTCCCGGGTGATTTTGCCGGACATATTGTCTTTGATCCGTTCGGTAATCAAGCCATATCCCTGGGCCTTGTCAAGCTCCGCAATCGCCCAGGCGCTGGCGCCTTTATAAAAACTGCCGGACTGGTTGGCGAGTTCATTGGACCAGGCAGAATATACATAATCCCATTCACCGGGACCATCCCCATATGAATATTGATACCAGAATCTCAGGCGAAAACTGTAGGTATGGTTATTAATCTGAATCTCTTCCAGACTGCCCTCATCCAGAACCTCAATTTCCGAGCTGAAAACATTTGTTTTGCCGGACACGCTGGTGGTGGTATAGGCATCCAAATGTCCGCCGGAATAGTCTTCCCATTCCCCATTATCAATTTTCCTTTGAACGTCTATGCCGACGATGTTGTCCTCCGGGCGGGTCTGATCCAGATCCAGAATGCTCTGGGGGATACTGTACTCAATGTAGTAATACGGAACCCCCTCATCGTTTTGCCTGAGTTCCATCTTCTGATATTGGGGAGCTTCCAGCGCTGCCGGTACCCCGTCTGGCAATGCCAGTGCCGCAGCAGGAAATGCCAGCATAATCAGTCCCAGCCAAAAAGCAATAAATAAAACATTTCGTCTCATCAGTTCGACCTCCTCCATCATTCACCGCAAATGTCATTCTTAAATTCTATAGCTTAATATATAATTCGTAAACCAACTTGGACGTTTTAGGGTAGCTTGTCAAATTTTGCGGGGATCGGAAGCAAGGGGGGACGGAAGTAAAACAACCATCCAACCGCCCTGTGCTGCCCCTATTTGGTTGGCCTGATTTGCAGGCGGCGGCCATCGGTGAAAATAATAATGGCGCCCTGCTGGTCGGTGCGCAGGATTTTCAGGTTGGCTTTCTCCAGGGATGCCAGGACGGATGGATGGGGATGGCCGAACTGATTGTCTGGTCCTACAGAGATAATGGCATAACGAGCATTGAGGCGCTGATAGAACGCTGGCAGCAAGGAGCCTTTGCTGCCATGATGGGGGACTTTCACGATCGTCGTGTCGGTTATAAGGCTTTTGTCAAGCAGCGATTGCATGACTTCCTTGCCAATATCTCCGGTTAACAGGATGGAAAAGTCTCCGTAGCTTATCTGCATCACCAGGGATTGCTCATTATAATCCGCAGATAACGCCTGACCGGGATGCAGTGCTTTGATTCGCAAACCTTCTTCGATGTTTATTTCCTGTCCGGCGGAAATCATCTGCAGATCAATCTTTTTGCGCAACGCGATTTGCTGCAAAGGGTGATACTCTTCTGCCTCTTGCAGCCATTGGGGCAGCAGGATCGTTTGAACCGTCAGTTCTTGTGCCACACTTTCCAAACCCTGTAAATGATCGTGATCAGGATGACTGTTGAGCAGGGCGGTCAAAGAGCGGATGCCGCGCCGATGCAGATACGGCAGAACAATGGTATCACCGACATCGTACAGCATGCTGCCGCCGCCATCCAGCAACAGGAATTTCCCCTGCGGCGTCTTGATGAGAATCGCATCCCCCTGCCCCACATCGATAAAATCGATTTCCAGTTGGCCGCGATGATAAAAACCGGCCGGAAGCAAGAGAACGACAAGAAAAATCAGCACAGCGGCGGCGGATGGCCAGAGCCATTTGCGCTCCCAAGATGAGCCCAGCACATATAAACCAGTAATGACTCCTGCATAATACAGAAGGATAAAAAATATCGCCGGCGTCGCCACCCAAATATAGCCGCCCGGCACCAGCTGCATCCATTTGACGATCAGGAGGATCAATTCCGTAAAGAATCCGGCCGGATAGAGGAACAAGGTGGCCAGGAAAGGCAGGCCCGGCGCCAGAAACAAAGCGATAAAACCAAGAACCACGGCTACCCCGGACAGATATGAAACCAGAATATTGGTGATAATGGAGACCGGCGTCAGGATGTTGAAATAATAGGCGATGAACGGCATGACCGCCAATTCTGCCGCCAACGGCAGCCAAATCAAATCCCATCCCCAGCCTTTCCATGGAAGGACATCCCGCAGGTGGGGAAAGATAAAAATCAACCCCCAGGTAGCCAGAAACGTCAGTTGAAAGGAGATTGTAAACAACGCTGCCGGATCAAGCAGCAAATTGAATACTCCGGCCAGCGCCAGCGCATTCATCATGTCGTTCTTGCGCCCGAAATAATAGGCAGCCAACCCCAGAATTCCCATGAAAATGGAACGGATGACATAGACCGGCCAGGCAATCATGGTACCGTAAAGCAGCAGTACCACCGTCCCGCAGACAAACCTTTTGCCTTTGGACAGACCCAGGAGGGAGACGATCCATCCCACCAGCAAGAGCAAAAATCCTACATGCAGACCGGATACGGAAAAGAGATGAATAATGCCGGTTTTCTGAAAAGCTTCATATTGCTCTTCGTCAATGCCGGCCTGTGCCCCCAACAGCATGCCCAGTAAAATGCCCGCCTCCTGTTCCGGCAGGGTCGCCTGGAAAACACGCTCGGCCCGGACCCGAAACCCGTCCAGCCAGCTCACCGGGCCTGATGCAGGGGCCATAATCTGTAAACTGTTGCTGTTCTTTACGCTAAAGTTGTAGTAAATCCCATTGTGGGCGAGGTAGCGAACGTAGTTAAACGCCCCGGGGTTGCCGGGTGTGCGGGGTGGTTTTAAGACTCCGCGCAGTTTTACCCGATCACCACGGGCAACCTCCGTCTGGAAATAGCAAACCACCCGAATTTTCTTTTCCCAGCGGGAGGAGCGCTCAGTTTTCAGGACAAAGGTGGTTTTGTCGCCATCCACGACGGGAAAGTCGAGCACCCGGCCTGTGCATTGGAATCCCTGTACGACAGGAAGATCAACCGGAATATCGGCAATGCGCAGCTGCCCCCAGAAAAACCCGCCCAGCAACAGCAACGCACAAAGCATGATCCTGCAGGAATCGTCTTTCCATAGAACGGCGGCCAGGATGAAAAGCATTATGAGGCACAGGGCAATTATCCATAACTCGTAATAAGCCAGCAAGATCCCTGCCGCCAAATTAAAAAAAGCAATCGGCCAGGTTTTGGTCACAGCGAAAATTCCATTCTTTTTTCTACATTATATGGAATAATCTGTATTATTAATAGTCCCTTTCGCTCAATATGACAAAAAGCCGGCGTGACTGCCGGCTGTACGAAAAACATTTTTTAAGGTCTCAGCGAAAGAAGCAATGGGTTTGCTGACTTTTAATCTCTGCATCCAGCCATAACTCCTGCCCGGCTGCAGAAATATCATATACCTTGATCACTTCCTCCCATATGGCATACTCCGGCAGCCAATCAGCAAATTCATTCCTGTATGCAGCAAGTAAAGCGGGATGGAACATAATTTTTTCCCGGCCGGGAAACAAAGCCACATAAAAAATCCTGGTCTCCACCAGATCCTGAAAAAAATGCGTACCAAACGACAGTTCCGGCATTAATCCATCTTCTTCCCGGGCCACTTCAACCAAAACCGAGGCATGACAAATCTCCGCAAAAGATACCGGTACGCCCAGAGAGGGTGTACTGCTTCCCCAGCGTCCCGGCCCCATCAGCATATAGGGATGCTCCTCCCGGGCATCAAACAGCCGGTTTAAGCGCCCGACCAGCCGCGCTACCCGATATTTATCATGGATGGATAGGGCAATATAGGCTTCAGGTTGAACAAATATGATACGGTCTATTTTTTTCTGCACACTGCCTCCCATAGTATTCCGCCAGGTGGAGAACAGCAATCGGTTTTGATCGATGGCAAACGAATACTGGCGACTGTCCTGTGATTTATTGGTCTGCAGCGGGCGGCATTGCAGCAAATTGATGTGCATCCTGCCATCGACATCAAAATTAACCGTAAACTCAGTATCCACTGGATAAGCATAAGCCTCTTCCAAAGTTTGCAGCATGGATCGCAGAATCACCGGAAATTCTCCCTTTAATAATCCGTTAAAATCGAGCGTCCATAAATCAGGGATAGTTCTTCCCCAATCCCTAAGCTTTTTCATCGTCCGATAATCTGGTGAAGCCGCCTTTTTCCACCAGTTCAACTCGTTTAGGAGGGGGAATAGTTCGGCCAGGTTCTCGCTGCACCATTCATTCTTACGGAGATCCAAAAGGTCGACCCGGTGCTGGGAGAAACGGCTCATCTCCTCCGGATCGGAATGAGGCCGCAGGGTTGGTTTATCGAGGGCTGCCAAACAAGGATAATCATCATCGACCCGGTCAACCGCCCGGGTCCCCAAGCCCAGTACGAGGCGCACCATGCCGGCCCGGGAATCCATCCCTTCGTGCCAGGGATAAGGATTGCAGGACATGGCCACACCGGCCAGATCAGGAAAGAAAAAGCGGTCATGCAGGGAACCGGATACTCGCTGTACCAGTAAAGCCATTTGCTCGTCACTGTCCGCCATCCCCCGCTGCAGACGATAGGCCAGGGCATCTTCATTCATGGTGCTGGCATAAATTGATTTTACGGCTTTTTCAAATTGTTGATAGCGGTGCTGGGGATCGCCCTGGTTGATACAGAATATACTTTCATACTTACCGGCAAATGCATTGCCAAATCCATCCTCCAGGAGACTGCTGGAACGGACGATGATGGGTGATTGACCAAAATAATCGAGCATTTGCTGAAATTGTTCAATAATCACTTCAGGCATGAATCCGCTGATTATTTTTTCCCGCAAGGGCCCGGCCAAGGCAAAATAATTTTCCGGCGTTTTTTGCTGTTGACGCAGTTCCCAGCACTGATTTTCCACCAGATACGTATAATAAACGTCCGATCCGATATAAAATGAATCATGCGGTTCCAGAAAATCAGACCATTTTATTTTATCCTCTGATTCCAGTATTTTTCGCGCCAAAAGCATTCCCACCGCTTTGCCCCCGATGTACCCTGATCCCACCAGGCGGTTACGGATCTCCAGCAAGTCCTCCAGAACAAAATACTGTCGTGCCAACTGCAGCAGATACTCGTCACGCCCTAAAACCATCCGGCAAAGCCGGTCGACCATGGTCGCTGATCTTTGCTCATATTCAGCAGATTGCCGATCGTTCTCCTCCATCAGTTCCCGGGCGGCAAGAAAGATCCTGTCCCAATAATCAATTTTGCGTTCCACATTACCCGGCCCCTGCAGCTGAAAGCGGGAAAAATATTGAGCCGTTGCGGTGCTGCTGGTAATGGGAACAAATCTTTCTCCCTGTTGTATATGAGGCAGGAACATGGTAGGCGAATAGCGATTCCATACTTTGAGCGGATGGATGTAAGTATGATCCCCGCTGCGAAAAAGATCCAGCAAAAGCTGGGTTGTTTCACGTACACGGGCTATGGTTGCATAGGCATTTCTGTTTTTAATCAGGGCAAAATAAGCAATCGTATTCAGCTTAAAGAGATAAGGACAAGTAACCCGAAAAAAATTGCCAATCATCAGATCAGTCGCCCAAGCCGAAAGCAGATCAGAAAGACTGTCAAATATATAACAGGCTCCCTCACCTTCTTCGGTAGCAATGGCGTGCACACGGCTGGAAAAGGCTTCAAATCTCAGGCTAGCGAGGAGCTCCAGCTGGCTGCTTGTATACTTGACGAACTGCTTACCTGATCTCAATGTGATAATATCTGAGCCAGAAATCGGTTTGCAGCAAAAACGCCAATAATTGCGGGGCATTCATCAACTGTCCAAACCAAGGCATATCAGTATCGCTTCTGACAGTCAGCGCCAGTTCCCGGACTGCCTGGCGGTTAATAAATGGCAGCAGAGGTGATGAGGGATCTGCCAACATGGCCAGGGCCAAATTGCGAATGGCTTCTATATAGGAGGGATTGTGGGTTTTTGGATAAGGACTCTTTTTTCTCCACAGCACGTCTTCGGGAAGCAAACCTGGCAAAGCCAGCCTCAACAATCCCTTTTCCCGGCTACGGTAGTTCTTCATCTCCCAGGGTACGTTCCATACATATTCCACCAACCGGTGATCACAAAAAGGCACCCGCAGTTCCAATCCCGCCGCCATGCTCATCCGGTCTTTGCGATCCAGCAGAACCGGCATCCAGCGGGTCAGATTCAGATAAAACATCTCCCGCATGCGGGCGTCTGTAGGTTGATCGTCTGCCCAACGGGGCACTTCTTCAAGCGCTTCCTGATATCTTTGGGCTACATATTCCCCAGGTTTGATCCATTCCAGCAATTCTGCCGAATAAAACTTCATGCGGGTCTGCAAATGCCGGGACCATGGAAACAATTTGTAATCGCCTGTTTGACGAAACCAGGGATATCCACCAAAAACCTCATCCGCGCATTCACCTGATATTCCTACTGTAGCCTGCTTTTTGATCCATTGACTGAACAGCCACAATGAAGAATCGACGTCCGTCATGCCGGGTAAATCCCGCGCTATGACCGCCGGGTAAAGGGTCTGTACCAATTCAGGCGTATCCGCCAGATAGGATGCGTGTCTGGTATCCAAATAATCCGAGACGATCTTTATCCAGGGAGCATCCGTGTCGGGCTGTAGTTCACTGGCTCGAAAATACTGCTCATTGTCGGCATAATCAATGGAAAAGGTTTGCACCCGCTCGTTGTTTTCATTTTTATATACTTCGGCGGCAATCGCGGTAATCGCGCTGGAGTCAAGACCGCCTGATAACAAAGTGCATAAAGGCACATCTGATACCAACTGACGTTTAACCGCGTCATAAACCAGTTCCCGTACCTTAACCGTCGTCCGGGCCAGGCTGTCTTCATGGTCATGACTGATCAGGGACCAATATGGTTTTGTTCTTGTCCCGCTGCGGTCAACCATCATACAATAGCCGGGCTTTACTTCAGATATACCTGCAAACACTCCGTGTCCCGGAGTGCGGGCCGGGCCCAGGGCAATAATCTCCGCCAGGCCCTCCCGGTCAACTTTGGCGGTCACGCCGGGGTGAGCCAGAATGGCTTTGATCTCGGAAGCAAAAAGGAATGAACTGCCTTTCTGAGAATAAAACAAGGGTTTGACACCAATCCGATCTCTGGCCATAAACAATTTCTCGTTCTGTACATCCCACACGGCAAAGGCAAAAATGCCGTTCAGCCTGGGCAGGCAATTTTCACCCCATTCACTATAAGCTCTCAGCAGTACTTCCGTATCCGACCAACCGGCAAAGGAATGGCCCCTGGCCAGCAAGCTTTGGCGCAAATCCTCGGTATTGTACAACTCCCCGTTGTAAACCAGAATATACTCTCCTTGATTGGTTGCCAGTCTCATCGGCTGCCGTCCGCCCTCCGGATCAACCACAATCAAACGGCAATGTCCCAGGGCAACGTGCCGGTCAAGCCAATAACCCTCCGCATCCGGACCGCGATGTTGCAACGTTTTTGCCATGGTTTTGATGGTTTGTTCTTCATACCGCAATGAATTATTAAAATCCACCCAGCCAACCATACCGCACATAAGCCATGCACCTCCATCAAAAAAAGCGTTCCGGGCAAAGCTCAACAAGCTTTGCTCAGAACGCCGTTGTTCTGTTCAAGGATAATATATGCAGAATTTATAAAGGATGTGCCTGTGACCTACCCGTTGCAGTGACAAATCTAATTGCTAGCGCACGGTAATCATAGCTTTGATATCCGAATATTTTTTATCCCCAATGCCGTTGACATTTTGGAGATCCTCGATTCGGGCAAATCCCCCGTTGCTCTCCCGATAATCAACGATTCGCTGGGCAATGGCCGGACCGACGCCCGGCAAACGATCGTCCAGTTCCTGTACCGTTGCGGTATTGATATTGACCAGACTGCCAGCCGGAGATGCTGGGGCTATCCCTGCCACAACCGGCAGCGCTTCCGTTGGTGAAAGCTGCCGGACGGCAAGCTGTTCGGCCAACTCCGCTTCGCTGTAAAGTTCCACCGTCTCCCCATCCTGCAGCCTGCGGGCCGGCTGGGCATAATCAAGCGCCGCACCGGGAAGGATGCCGGCTATTTGCAAAGCATCATAGACCCGGGCACCGGCTTTGAGTTTATACAGACCGGGTTTTTCCACCTCACCGCAGACATAGACCTGCAATTCCTCTTCGTTGGCTTGTTCCTCCTGCCCCGTGCTTGGCTGCACCGCCAGGTCTTCTTCCATGACCGTGTTTTGTTTCATTTCCGCATATCTGGTCCCGGCGAAAAAGACCATCACAGCGATTAAAACCAGCGCCGCCAGCAGATAGCGACGATCAATGTTTCCCATATCGCCACCTCCTGTATACTTTTTCTTTGCATTATATCCATTTCCTTCTTTAATTGCCATTTAAATTATTTAATTTACATTTATCTCCTTGTCTCGATGGTTCTGTTTCCATCCCATCCCCGTATGACATCCAAAATGTCCGGTGAACAGCGTAAAGCAATCTTTATCTCCCGTTTTGATTGCATTTACTTTGTCTATTGACGTGATTTAAAAATAAGCCTGATGAATCGTTTAATCGGTTGACTTTGCGGATAATCTATTTTATAATTGCAAATGTCAATTGAACATTGAATCGATGATCCGGAGTAGTAGGCAGATACCAAGCAGAGAGCTGCCGTTTGGTGAAAGGCAGCAATCCTGACGAACTCGCCGGGGAGAATTGCAGGTGAATGATTTTTTAGCCTGCGACGGGACATCCGTTAACGGTTCAAGTGGACAATTTTTGTGGGGCTATGGCGAAGTTGGGATCGCGCCTGAATGGCATTCAGGAGGCCGTGGGTTCGAGTCCCACTAGCTCCACCATATTTAAATTTTGTCAATCAGGGTGGTACCACGGGAAAACAGCTCTCGTCCCTTTCGGGGAGGAGAGTTTTTTGTATATACAATTTTTTTGCTCAGAGCGGCAAGGAGGAAATGATGGACAAGAATTACCGGTTTGATTTAATTGAGGAGAAATGGCAAAAGCACTGGGAAGAAAATCATATTTTCAAGTCTTACGAAAACCCTGATTTGCCCAAATACTATACACTGGAGATGTTCCCCTACCCGTCCGGCAATCTGCATATGGGTCATGTGCGCAATTATGCCATTGGAGACGTCGTCGCCCGTTTTAAAAAGATGAAAGGATTTAATATTCTTCATCCCATGGGC
>ERZ795053.7978-NODE-7978-length-10074-cov-18.818844_pt1 | contig 10074 bp, 7 predicted proteins | sample MGYA00375137_ERZ795053 | MGnify/ENA primary metagenome ERZ795053 (study PRJEB30182, sample SAMN05720284) | activated sludge metagenome | isolation source: Anaerobic digester | place: Hong Kong | collected 2014-12-17 ... | reverse complement strand
TTGAACAGCGCGTCGGGGTCGGTCCCCAGTTTCGCCAGTTCCTTCCGCATCACGTCGAACTTGACCCGATCCCTGGAGCCGAGCAGTTCCAGCACGGCTTGGCGCTCCTCCGCCGTCAGTTCCCTCTCGCGGGAGTACCGTTCCGCGATGCGTAGGTTGTTCACTTCCTTCAGCAGCCGGAACCGCTGGGCGATCCACTCTCCCTTGGCGCAGCAGAGCATGCCGGGTTCCAGGGGGCACGGCTTGACCGACGGGGCGCGGTGCAGGTTGGCCCGGGACGGGGCCTTGGCGCGGCGCTCCTCCGTGATCTCGAAGGGATGCTGGAAGAAGAGGAAGTGCTTCAGGCGGGAGACGACGTCATCGGTCAGGAGGTCCGGCAGGTGCCTGCGTTGCGCGGCGATGATGGCATCGAACTCCGCCTGGTACATGTCCCGCCTCGTGTGGCGGTTGCGGATCCTGTGATGCTTGTCCTCATCCCTCAAACGGTGGAGATGCTCGCCCAAGGTCCGGCTGCCCGATTCCTTCATCGCCGCGGCAAGGTCCCCGATCTCCTTGAGAATGCCCTGATCCTCCTTGGCCTGACCGCTCTTGCGGTTGGACTGGAAACCACGCCGTTGGGCGAGATGGAACAGGGCACGCCCCACGTGATGGGGCGGTAGAGCCTCATCCAGGGCCCTGGTACGCATCTCGTAGGCATCCAGCTGAAAGACCTGATCCCTCTGCCCGGGGTCGGGAGGCAGCAGCCCGGCCTCATGAAGTGCTCTGAGGATGGACCGCCGGCGGGCATTGCGGCGGGCGTGATTCCTCCTCATGGAGCGGGCCACCCGCCGCTTCTGGTTCAGCGACTCCTCTTTCGAAGTGTCGAAATTCTGCAGGCCGGCTTCGAAGATCCTCACACCCAGAGGCGGATGGCCGGCGGAGTCCGTGTCGAAGAAGCGATTGGTGGGTGCGCCTGAAGCATCAGCGGCGATCATCGCCCAGCCGATGGAGTTGGGACCGAGATCGAGCCCGAGCACGTATCCGGACATGTTGCCTCCAGGGGGATCCATCGAATTTGCATATTGACAGCGGGCGCGGCTGTCTCCTACCATGTCTTCAGTGTAACCGATCAGGGTCTGTTTGTCTGTTCATACCAAGGACTTCAGATCCGCAGGCTCTGCGGCCCGCCGAAAGGTGGGCCGCAACCGTTTTATAGAGATCCTACCGCCCACGTGAACACCATCCACGTCAGCGGTACCATCCCTCAATTCCGCAACCGCATCCCCCGACTCACCCCCATCAGCACCAGCACCATCGCGCACAGCATCCCCGCCACCACCGCCAGCCGCGGGAACACCACCGCCATCCCGCCGTCGTCCGTGCTCCACGCGCCCACCATGTTCACCGCCAGCGCGCCCACGCCGAAGGTCAGGATGAACTTGAGGCCGTAGCCCGTGCTGCGCAGTCGCGGCGGCGTGAGCGAGGCCACCAGGGAGTTCTCCGGCGGCTGCATGCCGAAGGCGAAGAAGCTGTACACCAGCGCCGCGGCCAACAGACCGACGCCGCTCGCCGCGCCCATGAGCAGCAGGCAGGGGATGGTGGCCAGGTGGAAGGCCAGGTAGACCCGGCGCAGGTCGTGGCGGTCGGCCAGGCGGCCGCCCACCAGCTGGCCCGCGGCGCCGGCCAGGTAGGCCAGCGACGTCAGGGCCGTGGCGGTGACCATGCCCGCGTTCTCCGGCGATACCAGGCCCAGGCCCGCCACCCAGTCGGCCGCGGCGGTGAAACGCAGCTCGAACCAGGTGGGCAGCACCACGGTCTGCCCGCGGTACACGATGCCGCCCAGCATCATGGCGCCGGCCAGGGCGGCGAAGGCGCGCACCACGTGGGGACGCGGAGGCCTCGCCCCGCCCGCCGCCGGCTCCTGCACCGGCGGCCGCGCCCCCGCGCCGCCGCGCCACGCCAGCAGCAGCGCCACGAGCGCCGGCACGGCCAGCACCGCGTACACGCCGCGCCAGCCCAGCAGGGCCGCCAGCAGGCCCGCGGTCACCGGCGCCGCGATCTCCCCCAGGCTGCCGTACACGCCGTTGATGCCCAGGGCCCAGCCCCGCCGCCGCATGTCGCGGCTGATCCAGGCCATGCCCGCCGGGTGGTAGATGGAGGCGAAGAGGCCCAGCCCCGCCAACGACCAGCGCAGCTGCTCGGGCGTGCCGGCGCGCGCGGCGGCCAGCAGGCTGGCGCCCATGCCGCCCAGGCAGACCAGCAGCATGATGCGCGGCTTGCCCACCGCGTCGGTGATCAGGCCCGAGGGCAGGGCGCCCAGGCCGAAGAGCAGGAACATGGGGAAGCCCAGGGCCACCGTCCGGTCGAAGGGCAGCCCGAACTCGCGGCCCAGGGCCGTGGCCAGCGCCGGGAACACCAGCAGGGTGCAGTGGACCAGGAAGTGGGCCGCGGCCGTGACCGCGAGCACGTCGCGTTCGTGGCGGGCCAGGGCGGCGTCGTTCAACGCGCGCCCTCGCCGCGGTCGGCGGTCCAGGGCACGTCCGGCACGCCCGCGGTGAAGTTGGCCCAGCGGGCGGCGGTGAAGAGCCAGTCACTGAGGCGGTTGATCCAGATCAGGACCGACGCAGGCACGGCGATGGTCTCCGCGGCCAGCACCAGGTCACGCTCCAGGCGGCGGCACACGGTGCGCGCCACGTGCAGGTGGGCGGCGCCGGCGGTGCCGCCGGGCAGGATGAAGGTGCGCAGGGGCGCCAGGTCCGCGTCCAGGCTGTCGATGGCCGCCTCCAGGACCTCGGGCGCCAGGCCGGGCGCGGCGGCGCCGGCGCGGGTCAGATCCTCGCAGCGGTCCGGGTCCGCCAGCAGGGCGCCCAGGTCGAAGAGGCGGCTCTGCAGCAGCAGCAGGTCATCGCGCAGGCGGCGGCCGCCGGCCTGGGCGGCGGCATCGCCGTCGCTCTGGACCAGGGCGCCGGCGGCCAGGCCCAGGTGGGCGTTGAGCTCGTCGGCGGTGCCATAGAGATCCACGCGGCGGTCGGACTTGCGCACGCGGGCGCCGCCGATCAGGCCGGTGTTGCCGTCGTCGCCGGTGCGGGTGTAGATGCGGACCATGGGTCACCTCCGTGGGACCAGAGTAGGGCAAGGCGGCGCGCGATGCACGCCCGGACTCAGCGCGCCAGGGTGAAGCGCGCCTCCGCCACGGCCGCGGCGCCCACGGCGCGCACGCGGTAGAGGCCCGACGGGAGGCGGCGGCCGTCGTCGGCGCGGCCGTCGAAGCTCCAGGCGCCGCGGCCGGCGGCGTCGGCCGTGGCCGCGGCGGTGCGCAGGCGACGGCCCCGCGCGTCCAGCACCTCCAGGCGCACGCGCGCGCCCGGCGCGGCGGTGAAGGCCACCGTGGCGCGGGGGTTGGCCGGGTTGGGGAACGGCGCGTCCAGGCGCAGGGCGGCCACGGGCGCGGCGGCGGGCGCGGCGGTCACGGCGTCGTCCCACGGCATCACGATCAGGAACGGCGGCCGGCCCGTGGGCACCGGCGCCGCGGTAAGCTCCGCTCCGGTCAGCGCATCGAACACGCGCACCCCCGACGCCGTCACGCCGCGGTCCGCCACGAAGAGCTGCGCGCCGCCGTCCCAGGCCACGTCCACCAGGTCGTAGCCGGGCGAGGTGAGCAGGGTCTGGGCGCCGCTCCCGTCGCGCGGATCGTAGCGCACCAGGCTGGTGCGGAAGGAGGCGTCGCTGACCAGGGCGTAGCCGATCTCCGGGCCCACCGTCACGAAGTCGATGAGGTCGCCGCCCAGCTGCGCCTCGGTCACCTGCAGGCCGCCGGTGGTGCGCGTGAGCAGGTCCACCGTCTCGATGCCGCCGTCCAGCGCGCCGTAGAGTCCGGCCGACCCCACGCGCACGCGGCGGCCGTCGCCCACGGGCTCCGGCATGGACGACGGGTTCACCGCGGCCAGCGTCACGCCCTGGACGCCGGGCAGGGAGCCGTCGGCGTCGATCCAGGCGCGCGCGGCCAGATCGAACAGCAGCACCTGCGAGAAGTCCGCCGGCCCCCACCAGGCGTTGCGGTCCAGGCGCTGGCAGAGCACGGCCAGCACGTCGCCCTGGCGCACGGCCCAGCCGGTCTCGGGCAGGCCGTCGGCGTCGGCGAAGGCGGCCGTGGAGTAGGTCTGCACCACGGAGCCGTCGGCCGGGTCCACCTCCAGCAGCAGGGGCTGGTCGTAGCAGGGCACCCACCCCGAGCCGTCGGCCGCGAACACGATGTCCTGCGGGTTGCGCCCCGCCCCCACCGAGGTCTGGAACACCGTGCTCCACCCCTGGGCCGGATCCAGCACCTGCAGGTTGGAGGCGCCGCGGTTGACCACCCAGTACAGGCCGTCGTGCCAGCGGGCCACGGCGTCGCTGTGGGTCACCGCCGCGTCGGGCTGCGCGGTCCAGGGAGCGGCGCGGTCCAGCACGGTGGCGCCGCCGGTGCTGCTGAAGTCGGTGGTGATGACCAGCAGCTCGTCCCAGGCGGAGGCCGTGAGCGGGAGGGCGAGCAGGAGCGGGAGCAGGATGCGGATCATGGTGCGGTCTCCTTCTAGCGGATCAGGGCGGTGGCGCGCAGGGAGCGGCCGGGCAACGGGTAGCCGTCCAGATCGCGGGCGGCCGTGTCGGTCAGGTTCAGGATCTCCAGGGTCAGGCGCAGCTCGCGGTCCTGCAGGAGGCGGGCGTGATCCCAGGCGCGGGTGAGCGCCAGCGAGGTCAGGGTGCGGGCGAGGACGCGGGCGCCGGGGCCGTTGTAGCGGTCGCGCCAGTGGCCGGCTTCGGCGAGGAGCCGTCCGCGCAGCGCCCAGCCGTCGCGGCGCACCACGCCGCCCACGGCCACGGTCCAACGCGGCTGGTGGGGCAGGTCCTTGCCGGCGTACACGGGATCGATGCCCACATCGCGGGCCTCCTGCTGGGTGAGGCTCAGCCAGCCCGAGGCGTGGGATCCCAGATCCGCCGCCAGCTCCAGCTCATGCCCGATGGTGCGCGTGCGGCCGATGTTGCTGGCCCGCGAGGTTGCCTGGCTGTTGGGGTACCACACGATGGCGTCCTGCACGTCGTTGCGGAACCAGGCCCAGCGCACGCGCAGGCCGCGGCCGTGCAGCCGCAGGGCCAGCTCGCGGCCGTCGAGCCGCTCGGGGGTGAGGCCACGATTGCCGGCCAGGCCACCGGGAATGCCGAAGAGCTCCGCCCACGTGGGCGCGCGGTGCTCGCGGAAGCGGCGGGCCTCCACGAACAGCACGCCGGGCCGCGCCTCCCAGACCAGCGCCGCGCTGGGGGCCCAGTCCTCGCGCACCCGCGGGTCCGCGGGCGCGGGCTCCACGGGGCCGGGCAGGGCGGTCTCGGCGGGGAAGTCGTCGCGCAGGCGACGCCAGCGCAGGCCGGGCCAGACGGTCAGGCGGGCGCCGGGCAGGTCCCAGCGCAGGTCGGCGCCGGCCTCCCAGGCGGTGCGTTCGCGGGCGGGCTGCTCCAGGCCGCGGGTGGTGCGGTCGTAGACCTGACGGCGGGCGCCGGCGGTCACCAGCCAGGCGGCGGTGCCCAGGCCGGCGGGCAGGGCGTGGTCCAGGGCGCCGAAGGCGCGCAGCAGGCCGTGGCGGCTGTCGCCCACGGTCTCGCCCGCGGGCCAGGCCACCTCGGCCAGGGGATCGTCCAGGTGGTCGCGGTCGTGGCGCCAGGCGGCCTCCAGGCCGTAGCGGCGGGCGGCGTCGGAGAGCTCCAGGTGCAGGTCGGCGCGGCCGGTGCTGGTGGTGGCGTGTGGGCTGGCGTGGTCGCCGGTGGGGCCGGGGCGGCCGGCGGCGCGGTCGTAGAGGCCGGCGGCCAGGCGCACGCGGGGGCCGTCCCAGGCGTTGCGGCGCAGCACCAGCGAGGCGCCGCCCTCGCGGAACCAGTCGTTGACGCGGTCGCCGACGGTGTCGTCGGCGGGGTTGTACGGGGTCCAGCGGTCGTCGGGGAACGGGTAGGCGTTGTCGGCGCGGCGGCCGTGGAGCAGGAGCAGGGCGTCCACGCCGGCGGCGCGGCCCTGGGTCACCAGCCGCGCGCCCGCCTCGCCCCAGCTGCCGGCGCTGAGCTGCAGCTCGCCGGCGCCGCGGCCGGGCTCGCGGCTGATCAGGTTCACGGCGCCCAGGCCGCCGCCCGCGCCCAACGACGCCGGCGCGGCGCCGCGGAACACCTCCGCCCGCGTGAAGCGGTCCAGGGGCAGGGTGGACAGGTCCAACTGGCCCGTCAGGGCGTCGCTCACCGGCACGCCGTCGATCAGCACCGTGACCTGCGTGGCCGTGCTGCCGCGCACCGACGGGAGGGCCGGCGCCCCCAGCCCGCCGTAGCGGCGGATCTGCAGGCCGGCCACCTCCTCCAGGAGCTCGGCCAGATCGGTGCGGGCGCCGTCGTCGTCCAGGTCCACCACGGTCACGGTGGCCGGGCCGCCCAGGTGGCGCTCCGGGCGCGGGGCGGTGACGGTGAGCGTGTCGATGAGCACGGGCGCCGGCGCCGCCGGAACCGCGGCTCGCGCGCCGGCGGCGGTCCAGAGGACCGCGACGAACACGAGCGTTCGTTTCCCGGGATGACGACGGATGCGTCCAGGGGACACGCCAGGGACCCTCCCGCGAAGGTGGTGGCAGCGGGACGGGATCGGTCTCCTGGCTCGCGGGTCAACCTCCTCCCGCGCCTTCCCGGCCGTTCAGGCCAGTGGCTCATTGCGGGATTCGTCGCCGCTCACAGTGGCGGGGCCGCGTCGGATTCGCACCGACTTCCGGGTGATCCTCGTCCTCGTGGGCTATGGGGGCGGGCGCCGGGGGGCGTCGGCCCATGTCCGGCCACCCTAGGCCCCGGGGTGGTCCCTGTCAAGGAGGCGGGCCCAGAGCACGCGGTGGTCGGCCTCGTCGTCGCTGGCCAGCAGGAGCGCCTCGGGGTCGTCGTCGGGCCAGGCGTCGCGGCTCTGGATCAGCGAACCCTCGCTGCGCGCCCAGTCGTCCTCGACATAGGGCCGGTAGCGGCACCAGAGGCCCTGGTGCCAGAGGAAGAAGCGCTCCACGCGCTCCAGGCCCTTCTCGTCGTCGCCGAAGTGCTCGCAGGCCAGCTCGAACCAGCGGCGCAGCACGCCCCAGCGCTCCGCCACGGTGGGGAGCCAGGGGGCGTCGTCCTTGATCTCGCGGAAGAGCCAGGGCTTGATGAGGCAGCCGCGGGCCAGCACCACGCCGGACACGGCGGTCTCGGCGCGGCGGCGGCGGTGGTCCCACACGGTCAGCACGTCGCCGTTGCCCAGCACCGGGATGGACACGCTGCGGGCGGCGGCGTCGATCTGCTCCCAGTCGGCGTCGCGGCGGTAGCGCTGCTCGCGGGTGCGGCCGTGGATGGACAGGGCGTCGGCCCCCTCCTCCGCCGCGATGCGCGCCGTCTCCAGGATGTTCACCTTGGACTCCGACCAGCCCAGACGCAGCTTCACCAGCAGGGGCAGCTCCGTGGCCGCGCGCGCCGCCCGCACCATGGCGGCCAGCTTGTTGGGACGCTGCAGGGCGGCGGATCCGATGCCCTTGCGCACCATCAGGTCGATGGGGCAGCCGAAGTTCAGGTCCAGATAGTCCGCCCCGAGCTGCTCCACGACGCGCGCGCCCTCGGCCATGACCTCCGGCTTGCTGCCGGCGATCTGGATGCCGAAGGGCGTCTCCGTGTCATGGCGCCGCAGCAGCGGCTGCTCGCGGCGGCTGCCCTTGATCAGCTTGTGGGCCAGGATCATCTCGCTGCATGTGAGGTCCGCGCCGTACTCCTTGCAGAGGCGGCGGTAAGGCAGGTTGCCGCCGGTGGCCATGGGGGCCATGGCCGTCACGTTCCGGAACATCGCCTGGGCCTGCTCGCGACTCATCGTCCTCGTCCCTCCACGTCGTCACCTCATGCACGACGCCCGGGACGCGGAACGTCCCGGGCGTGATCATCCTCCAGGGCGCGCCCGCTCAACCGTCGAGCATGGCCCCTTCCTCGTACTCGTGCCAGCCGGCGGGGTCCTTGATGTACTCGTAGGTGTTCTTGAGCAGGTCGTAGTGGGTCTGCTCCTCGGCGGCCAGATGGGTGAAGAGCTTCTTGGCCTCCTCCGACGTCATCTCCGCCGCGGCGTTGGCGTACATGTGGTAGCCCTTGCGCTCCACCTCCATGGCGCCTTCGAGGATCTGCAGATCCTCCTGCTTGTACTCGTAGGGGTCCTGCACCTCGGCCATGGCGACCTCGAAGATCTCCTTGGGCGCGCGGTGGTCGTCCTCGGTGTTGCCCAGGGGGGTGAGGTCGTGGGTGCGGATCAGGTCGTCGCGCAGCTCGATGAGGTGGGCGCGGTGGCCCTGCTCGTCCTTGGCCAGCGACAGGAAGATGGCCCGCTCCATGTCCGACGTGGTGGTCTCGGCCTTGGCCGAGAAGAAGCGGATGCCCTCCTCCTCGAAGGCGATGGCATCGTTCAGGATCTCGATGCAGCGGGTCACGTCGTTGCTCATGCTCGTCCTCCGGGGATCGGCCAGTCTTTGGGAATCCCAACTATGGTAATGCTTTGACAGGGGATTGCCAAACGATCGGGGTTGAAAAAGTCTGCGATGTCTGACATCTTCGCAACCGGACCGAGATCACGGAAGCAGGCACGGATCCCGACAAGGGAACTCTCATATTCCCTTGCACTTACGCAGGCGAGAGTGTCGAAGGAGGAGACATGGCGAAGCTGCAGAACCGACTGGCCACGCTCATCCCGGAGTGGCGCGAGGAGACCCGCGCCCTGGTGACCGAGCACGGGGCCAAGACGATCAGCGAGGTGAACGTCCAGCAGGCCTACGGCGGCATGCGCGGCGTGAAGGCGATGATCTGCGACACCTCCGAGGTTCCGCCCGACGTCGGCCTGCTGATCCGGGGCACGCCCATCGGCGAGCTGGCCGACAAGACGCCCGAGGACATCTTCTACCTGCTCTGCACCGGGGAGCTGCCCAACGCCCGCGACCGCAAGGCCCTGAGCGAGGAACTCGCCGCCCGCGCCAAGGTGCCCGCCTACGTGTGGAAGGTGCTGGAGGCCATGCCCTCCAACTCCCACCCCATGGCCATGCTGGACACGGCCATCCTGGCCATGGAGCGCGAGTCCAAGTTCCGCGCCGCCTACGACAAGGGCATGCCCAAGGAAGACTACTGGAAGCCCATGCTGGAGGACTCGCTGGACCTGCTGGCCATGATGCCCACCCTGGCCGCCGGCGTGTACCGCATGCGCTTCAAGAAGGGCCCGCGGATCGCCCCCAAGAAGGACCTGACCTGGTCCCAGAACTACGCCCGCATGCTGGGCATCAAGGACAAGAGCGGCGAGTTCGCGGACTGCATGCGCCTCTACCTGGTGCTGCACTGCGACCATGAGGGCGGCAACGTGTCCGCGCACACCTGCCACCTGGTGGGCTCGGCCCTGAGCGACGCCTACTACAGCGTCTCCGCCGGCCTCAACGGCCTGGCCGGCCCCCTGCACGGCCTGGCCAACCAGGAGTGCCTGAACTGGATCATCGAGCTCAACAAGCGGTTCAAGGGCAAGCCGTCCCAGGAGGACATCCGCAAGGTGGCCTGGGACACCCTGAACTCCGGCAAGGTCATCCCCGGCTACGGCCACGCCGTGCTGCGCGTGAGCGACCCCCGCTTCACGGAGTTCCGCGCCTTCGGCATGAAGCACTTCCCGGACGACCCCATCATGAAGACCGTGAACAACGTCTTCGAGGTGGTGCCCCAGGTGCTGATGGAGCAGGGCAAGGCCAAGAACCCCTGGCCCAACGTGGACGCGGGCTCCGGCGCGCTGCTCTACCACTACGGCCTGAAGGAGTTCAGCTACTACACGGTGCTGTTCTCGGTGAGCCGCGCCATGGGCATGCTGTCCCAGCTGATCGTGAACCGGGCTTTGGGGGCGCCGATCGAGCGGCCCAAGTCCGTGACCACCAAGTGGGTGAAGAAGCAGGTGGGCATGAAGTAAGTTGTGCCGCCGAAATTGTTCCTGAAGTCTCCAAAGGCGTCCACCCTCGGGTGGGCGTCTTCTTCAATAGGCGTACTTCAGGGTATGACGACGATTCCGACCAAGCCCCACCG
>ERZ795053.7972-NODE-7972-length-10077-cov-14.240371_pt1 | contig 10077 bp, 7 predicted proteins | sample MGYA00375137_ERZ795053 | MGnify/ENA primary metagenome ERZ795053 (study PRJEB30182, sample SAMN05720284) | activated sludge metagenome | isolation source: Anaerobic digester | place: Hong Kong | collected 2014-12-17 ... | reverse complement strand
GCCTTCTCTGTCTTGGACTCAGTTTCTCATAAGGATTCCCCTGCTCTATGAGGTATATATACATTGTTGTATCCATGGCATGGGCCATCTTTATATCAAAAGCCTTCCCTTTGCTTTCAGCAGTACTCTTTAAAAGCGAGGAGAAACCGCTCTCGATCATATCTTTTGCTGATACTACAGGTGAGGTAAAAACTCCCGCACCTGTAAGAGACCAGGTAACAAGTGAAACATACTCCACCGGTGACAGAGTTGTACCGAATCCGGAATGGATACTCATACTCGATGACACTGTTTTAAACTTAACATCATCATTAACATACTGGATTGTTGTTACAACCGTATCAGATTTCTGCATAGAGAGCACATTGCCGAACTCAACTGATGAATGTGTTTCAAACCAGGCCGGCACTGTAACAAAATCCCCTGCGGGAGTACTGTTTTTAATTTTCTCATTTTTATACTGATACTTTATAAAGCCCTCTTCACCCTCCTTAGCTGGGGGTATTTCCCTCATCTGCCAGTTGCTCATGCCGAAGTTGGATAATACTTTTTTCAGATTCCCCTCCCTGTCAATATGTACCTCTCTTCTGAAGGCTGGCGGTATTATTGTAACCTGCATTATACCACCCCTCTCTATCTCTTTCAGGGAGTCAATAACATCATATTCCTGGATAAGGAAACCTTCACTGTCAGCCCTGGTTATTGTAATTCTGCGCGTAGCCTCCCAGATGTATTCAACTGTTACACCTGTACCCTCAAGGCGGGACCTCCCTATAACCTTATATTTCGCATAATCCATCCGTTTAGCATCTTTATGCAGGAGATATGTGCCGCCTATAGCCATACCCCGCTCTTCATATTTTGGCATCATTTTTGCGATAATACATGATGTGAAAAAAAATAACGGAAGAATTAATACCGGCGCAAGAAGCAGTAATCTTTTTTGCATTGGATGCCCCCTGATTTATATAATACCTCATACTATTCAATACTCTGAAAACGGGGAACTGATTATATCAGATAACTGATAGTTTTTTAGATCATATAACATGGCGCAGCAATTGTCAAGAAATTGCTGTATCAGAAAGGTTTAAATCCCGAATTCAATATATCCCGCGGCTTTTCCTAACCGTTTACCAACCCTGCCGAGGTCATACATTGACCGGATACGCCCCTCTTTCCGCAGTTTCATTATCAGGTCAACAGTCACATGGCCAAGGCCCGGCACACGGAGCAGTTCCATGGGGTCTGCCATGTTTATATTGAGCGGAAAAAATTCAGGGTGGTTTCTTGCCCATATTTCTTTAGGGTCTGCATCAAGGGGGAGATGCCCGCTGCTGTCGAAGGAGATCTCGTTTTCATTGAACCCGTACTTCCGGAAGAGGAAATCGGTCTGGTAAAGCCTGTGCTCACGGGTAAGCATCTCTTCGTTTGTGAGACTGGAATGCTCCCCCGGAAGCCCGCTGTCACCTGCGCCCCTCTGGTATGCGCTGAAATATACCCTCTGGAGATTAAGTCTCCTGTAAAGCGCCCAGGTGTACTTCACAATTTCGCTGTCGGTCTCCCCTGATGCTCCAACGACAAACTGCGTGGTCTGCTTCACCCTGCTGTACCGCTCTCCGCGGGCAGTGAGACTGCTTATCAGTTTCATCGGCCTGATAACATCATCCAGATATTTTTTTTCATTTGTGAGAATTCTGAAGTTCTTTTCACCGGGGGCCTCAATATTTACTGATACCGCAGTTGCAAGGGACACGGTCTCCTCTATTGCCGCGTCTGATGCACCGGGGATAACCTTCAGGTGTATGTATCCTTTAAATTCCTCACGCCTGCGGAGTATTGCGGCAGCATTATTTATCCTCTCCATTGTACGGTCAGGTGTGCCTGTTACCCCGCTTGTGAGAAAAAGTCCGGACACTATCCCCCTCCTGTAATAATCAAGGAAGACCTTCACAATTTCATTATCACTGAGTGTACATCGTCTGCTGTCTGTGCCTGTCCGCAGGGGGCAGTATCTGCAGTCATTGACACAGCTGTTTGAAACCATTGTTTTAAAGAGAAAAGTGGTTCTCCCGTCAGGAAGAGCTACAGGATATATCCACCTGTTATCCTCAGAACGGTGCCTGTGGTCTTCAGTCTGCTTTGTACCGCATGCACAGGCCAGGTCATACTGCGAATCCTGTGACAGGATACGGAGTTTCTCCTCTGTGTCAGGTTTTTTGTGTATACTAATCATAGGATTACTATACAGGCGTGAGTATAAATTACAAGAAAAAAAATTATTATCTAATCGTTCTTTACAGACAGTTTTTTTCCAAGCTCCCGCAGTCGTGAAAGCCTCCCCTCTATAATCTCAACCGCATGCTCATAATCCTCCGGATCATCGAAACCCTCCCTGAGATTCATTGCCGCATGTTCTTTGAGAGGGGTACCGCCTGTGTATGAAACACCCCCTAACTGTGTTATATTCTCCTGCGTGCCAGGAGAGGATTTACTCATATCCCAGTGCGGCAGCCCTGTTATTGTAATGCAGCCGTTAAATATATAATACACAGGGAGTATGCAGGAAGAAACACATCCTGATGAACAGCTCTCCCTCTTTATTTTTTTATTCAGAGATTTTAAATCATCCAGCGCTTTTTTATTAAGAGCGATGAGACTGTCCACTCCGCTCAATGTTATTGCTGAAGTATCCCCGGGGATCTCAAGTTCAGGATTCCCGGCAATCGCAATGAAGATACTCTTTGTTAAATAACCGTTTCTGTAATTCTCATTTATAAGATTAAATTTAAGGCTTCCGCGGAATTCATAACTGAGATTTTTTCTCAGGCTTCGCTGAAGAGTTTTGCTCTCAATCAGAACCTGTCTGTCATCAGCAGATACAGTGAAAGCTATAGGCTCTTTATTGAATTCACGAAAGTATTTATCAACCGTACCTTTTATGTCAGGGTCGGATGAGTTAAGTATATCTTCAGGAATAACAATTGCGCCCTGAATCAGTCTCGGCTCACCGGAGGGGTGCCCGACAAGTTCAGGGTGGTATTTCTTCTGTACAGTGGGGCTCCATAGGTCCGCAGTGTGGAATGTCATGTCAAAATATTTATTATTTACATGAACCCGTAGTGTTGCAGGTGAATTAAAGTAGTAAAAGTCAAGGAGCTCCGCCTTAAGATCTGCTTCACCCGGTTTTGATACAGTTCCGCTGTAGTTTTTATCAAGAATTTTCCCCTCAGGCGCTTTCGCGAGGTAATCTTTTATTATATCCGCATCACTGAATTTCTCTCCTGTTTCAATAAACTCCCATGTTTTATCAAAGATCATTTTTCTGAAGTATCCGTACCTGCCGATGCTGTCACGCCCCTGGACCCTCAGTTCCCGTGCGGCATTCCCCTTACCTGTCAGTACAATGGTAATTTTCTCTGTTATGGCAGCTTTGCTCTTGCCATCTCCCTTGAGCAGCTGTACTATCGGTTCCTGCTCCAGCCATCCCGGAAGCGGGTATGTTCGTATTGAAGTCATTATGGGGGCGATTTCATCACCTTCAGTTCTTTTCTCTCTGTCAAAGACCCACCTCAATGCGGGGCCCCCACCATCCAGTTCGTAATCATACATCCGGGTGTACATCTTCCCTGTTTTATTGATTACAAATATTGTTGAGGCAGAGGCGCTGATATTTTCTATAATAAACCGGCCGCGTTCCGGCGAGGTAATCGCCCTGTTCCATGATGTCGGGAGTCCTGTATCTGTAAAACGTATCCTTTGCCCGTCAGGAGTAACACAGAAGATCGTTGCAGTGAGCCCGAACTCTGTTCTGTTCCCGTCAATGTCCTCCCAGTATGTAACAATGTCCTTTTCGTGCATACGTGTTTCTCTTTTCCACGGCGCCCGCATAACACTGAAAGAGAAACACCAGGTTTTATTATCCGGAAGATATAAAACATCCTCAAAGGGGGCGCCTGTCTCCTCATGCCACACCGTATCTTCAAAATATGTAGGCTGCCAGAAATAGAATCTCCCCCTGTTTGACACAGCGGCAATCATGGTTCCCTCTGTAGAGAACTCTGTAATAACATCACCGGGTTCAAAGGAACTGGAATATTTACCGGAAGGTATTCCTGTTTTATTGAACAGTTCCCACTCCCCGGTTACACCGGTGTTCTTAGTATCAGGTTTAATCCATATCCTGCCGTCTTTAAGGGCATAGAGGTATTCGTAGGAGAATCCATATTTGAGATCCCTGAACCGTATATCATCAGGGAGTGTATCAGCTGCTGATAATGATGAAACGGGTATCAGCAGCGTATGGAGTATAAAATAAAAACCGATTATTCTTTTCATGCAGCATTTATATTCAGCGCCACATCATGGTCAAGCATCTTTAAACAGGGGGAAGTAAAACTACTTAATACCCTTCTTCGCGAAAAAATCCCTGTACTCCCTGTCGCTCCCCATTATATGATTAACAAGCCAGTCTTTCAGAAAACCTATGAGGCTCAGTGATATTGAGGTTTTTCCTGCCATCACCTGTTCATAGTAATCCTGAACTTTCGCCACAAGTGCGTCGTGCTCCTTTTTATGCTTTTCATAACCGGGGTAGGCATACTGTATCATCATACCCTCTTCATGGCCGAAATGGAACACTGTATATTTTACGAGCTCATTAAGCACCTGTGCAAGTACAGCCTGCTGAGCGCCCACAGTAATGCTCTCATGGAGACTGTTGGCAATAGAGACAAGTTTTTTATGATCATTATCAAAAAGTTCAACTCCAACGCTTAATTCATCTGTCCAGTTTATAAATGCCATATTTTTTTAACCTCCTGAAATATCTTTTATAATTTACATTTAACACAATGAATCAGGGTACTCCGCACGTATAAATATAACCGCCGGAATTTACCCCTGCAAAAATTCGTGTACCATTACCGCATATGTCAATACAAGACCATGCCCGTATACCGGCAGATGCCTGTTCTTTCCACGTTGCACCATAATCAAAAGATAAATAGATATATCCTCCATCTGCTATAGCACCCATAACTCTCCCGTCTGCTGACATAGCTGCCCTGATCCAGGTCTGAACTCCGGGGCCTGTAACTTGTGTCCAGTTCACCCCGCCATCATTGGAAGTATACAGATAGCTGTCCCTTTTTGCCGCAAGACAGGTCATGCCGTCAGCAGAAGAAGCCAATGACCATATACCTGTGCCAATGACAGCATCCCTAATTACCCAGTTGTTTCCGCCATCCGTTGAGGTATATAGAGCTCCCGGGCGTGCTGAACATATTAAATTATTCCCGTTTGCAGATCCCCTGATAAAAGTCAGATAATTTGCTCCCGGAATTGTAATAGTTGACCAGTTTACCCCGCTGTCTGTTGATTTATAGATTATATTCCCGGTAGATTCAGCTGTACCGTAAAGCACAGTGCCGTCAGAAGATGAAAAGCTATGACTCCACCACCTGGAGGAATTCCTCTGTACCCAGGTAACACCGTAATCAGTCGAAGTGTATGCATACCCGCCATTTACAAGGGCGACGAGTTTCACGCCATCAGTTGTAGAGGAGACAGAACCCCAGTTACGGGACCCTGAGCCGGCCTGTTCTGTCCATGTTACACCTCCATCAGCCGATGTATAAATATAACCGCCCATAACAGCAGCCGCTATATTAACGCCATCATACGAAGAAGTTATGGCATACCATGCCCGCATGCCTGCAGATGTTCTCTCAATCCATTTAAGATTAATTGTTTTTTCAGCATCAAGACTATCCAACTGGGACTGGTATACATTCTCGCAACAGGGAAATAATAAAAACACTATAAACAGGATAAGGGGGAAAAAATTTTTCATTTGCGTTTTTCCATTTATATTATAATTAAATTGCTTTATTGATAATTAAATAGTCAAGAATAAAGTGTAACGGGTTGTTGAGACAGATATAAAAAATTTTTTAAGTTTACTATTTTGCAGTCACCACATCTGTGGAAGGTGCAACACTATTCAGTATAATTTTTAAAATATTTCTTGAATAATACCTGCTCTTTATTAAGGTATAATTTTAAACAAACTAAAATATCTATGGTAATAATTGAGATGAAAAAAAGAGCAATACTGCTTTACACGCTGCCTTTAATTATTCTTTTTCCGCTGTTTTGCCTTTCATGCTCATGCAAAGGCACACCGCTTGAAGGTGAAGTTACCTTTCTTGTGGGAACAATGAAAATAAACAGCACTTATGCCTCAGTGGGGAGCAGGGTTATCAAAGGCGACACACTGGTAACTGATGAAAAAACCGAGGCTGTTATCCAGTTAAGAGACTCTGCAGTTATTACTCTTAAATCAAATACTGAAATTATCTTTGACAGTCTGTCAGACGGAAGCTGCGGTTCAGGGACTGCATCACTTGTTCTTAACAAAGGGACTTCTCTTCATAAAGTAATAAAAAGCGGTTCAGAGTATTCAGTTAAAGCTCCCACTGCTGTTGCCTCTGTACGGGGCACTGAATTTGAAATGACTGCAGATGAAACAAGGACAATTATCAAAGTTACATCAGGCACTGTTTATGTGAGAAAGGTCTCTGAAAACACACGGGCTGATAAATCCGTCACAGACAGCCAGAATAAAGGTGTTGAGGAGATTATTCTGCGCGAGGGCGACTCTCTGCAGATATATACACTTGGTGCAGGTGCCAGTGGACATTCAGACCGCTCAATTACAGGGGTTCCGGGCAAGGAAAAATCTGAAAAAAAATCAGGAAAAACAGGAACAGTTAAAAAAGATAAAACTGCCTCAGTAAAAACTGCAAAAAAAACATCATCGAAAAGCAGAGCTGTTTCAGAAAAAAAACAGGCTGTGAGGAAAGATAAAACCGCAGCATCCGGCTCAAAGGCTTCCGGGAAATCAGCAGCTGCAGTAAAAAAAAGTGATACCACTGCCGGGACAAAAAAATCTGATAAATCCGCCGGTTCAGCTGAAACAGGTAAGGCAGCCGGTACAGAAAAAAAAGATTCAAAGCAATCACAGGATTCCATTGCAGAAAGTGATAATGCTTCAACAGACAGAAAAACTGATGTATCAAAAAAGGATAACGGAACTTCTTCTGACAAAAAAGAGAGCTACACCACAGATGCCGCGAATAAAAAATCATCTTACGCAGACCGCAAATCCCAGAAAAGAACAGATGGCTCAACAACTGACAGCGGAAGCGGATCTGATAAAATCAGCAAAAGTACAGATATAGCCGGAGGGAAAGAGAAAGCACCGGATCCTGACGCTGTCAGGGCACTTGTGAATAAAAAAGACCGCAGCATCAATGATATCAGAAAGGTGTATAACAGGATAGACCGATTGCATCTCTACTCGGGGAAGGTGATAACAGGGGCAATTACTGAACGCGGCGATCCATACACAATCATTACAACTGAGGGATTAATAAAAATACCGCGAAAAGATATTCAGAGTAATGACATTATAAAATAAAGGATTATTTATATGAAAACAGAAAATCAGATCAGAATATTACTTATTACACTCTTTTCCGGGATAGTTTTTTCAATGCCCTTACATCTTAAAGCCGAGTCTGTCTTTCTGAAAGACGGTTCAATTATCCCGGGAATTATCACCGGCAGCGACGATTACAAAATCAGTCTCAGCGCAGACCGGGAGAGCAAAAACATTGAGAGAAAAGATATACTCCGCATCCTCGTTCATGAAAGATACAAAGAGAAAATATACCTTACACAGACAAACGGTGTTACTATTGAGGGTTATATTGTAAATGAAGATAACATCCATGTCACTCTCCGCACAGATCTTTCTTCCGCGGAAGAGTTAAATATTCCCAGGGAAAAGGTTGAAACAATCTCAAGGAAGAGTCCATCAAACAGGTTACTTGCCCCTTCAGTTTATTCCTCTGTATTTCTTAAAAACGGGGAGATTATAGACTGCCGTATTGTAAGAGAAACAGTGCGGCTGATCGACACAAAACCTGTAAATGCCGGCAGAAGGGTTATACTGAGAAGCGATATTATGAGAATACAGTATAACAACAATTATAAAGACAAAAAAATCTTCAGAAAAACTGACGGGACAAAAATCGAAGGATATATTATGGAGGAGGATTCCGCCAGCTATACATACCGCACTGATTTATATTCGCCGGTTGAAGATAAAATATTCAAAAGCGAATTAAGAAGTATCGGCAGGAAATAATTTCTTTCATAATATACTCAGACAACAATTCCCGTTGAAAAAGCGATCATGAACTGGGCAGTATAATACATCGGTAAACCGATGGCCCTGTTTATGAATTCCTTTCTTACGAACCTGTGTCTTGCTACGAAGAGATCCGATATATAAAAAATTAAAGCAGCCGCGAAAACCATATTACCTGTTACAGCTGTTTGAGTACCGCTCTGCCTCAATGAAAATGCGCTGAATGCCATTATGCTTATTATAATTATATATGCTATAACCGGTTTTATCATACCTTCCAGATGAGGCTTAAGTTTTGAAAATATCACTGCAGCTGCTATTATCAGTAATACTCCAACGGCAATCGTTATCATCATAGAAACGGGTTTCCTGAAAAATGCGGCTGAGTATATAACATGCCCGATAAGGAATGCGGCCAATCCGGCTTTGAATATTTTCTGATTAAAAAAAAGTATCAGGCATATATCCCCTATAAAACAGAAAACAAGTCCTGCAATAATTATATAAAAATAATTCATATTATTATGATTCTGGATTGCCGCCATTACAATAAATAGAAGTGAAAGAACAGGTTTTGTGCATAAAATCCCCTTAACGGATTCCTTCTTTTCGAAGTATACAAGTCCGGCAAGTAAAGGCAGAGACACTGAAAGAATTATATAGTCCATCACTCCCCCCTGAATTATATTATTGCAGTTTTATATAATATCTTAAAGGGGCTGTCAATAAATAAAGACTACACAACAATCTCCCTCAATTCTCTGCAGTTTGCCGTGATGTCATCACTACGTTTAAAGAGCCCGCCCCCCATGAGATAGATAACATCATCACCATAGAATGATTTCATCTCAGGTATATTGGAGAAGTTCATCCCGCCGCCCGGACAGGGGAATATGCTTTTAAAACCTGAAAACTCACATTTGCAGCAATCTGTTATCTCGCGGCACTCCTCCTGTGAAAAAGAGAACCTCCCCCCGAAATTCGGGTACACAACTATATCAGCACCCGCAAGTCTCATTATTTTACCAAGGAGCGCTCCATGCGTAAAGCCTGAAGCGCCTGAGAGATATGATCCTATAAATGCGGGGTGACTCATCACCGGCAGCCCGAAGTTTTGATCTTCCGCAAGATATTTCATGGCGTCAAAGCCGGTAAGGGCCGGGGCGATAAGAACTCCACCCGCGCCGCACTCTTTTGCGTAAAATGCTCTTTCAAGAATTTCATTAAACGGAGCTGTAATATTAGGGAAATAGAGGGTCTTACCCCCTGTATTCACGTTTGCCTCATTCACAGCATCACAGCAGGCTTTTATTCTTTCTTTATATAGAGAAAATTTCTGATTGGATAAACCGTGATCATCCTTGATTATATCCATGCCGCCGGAAGCAAACTTATACGCAAGACCGGCAAACTCAGAAGTTGACATACCCATGGGCTTTATTGCGGAGGATATAAGAGGCCTGTTATTCGCGTTCAATATATTTCTGATCCCTCCGATACCGAAACGCGGACCTTTAAATTGAGAAGCAAACTGCGGAGGGAGAATTACATCACTGATTCTTATTCCGGGTTTAAGACTGATGTTGCCGAACATTACATTCATAAGCTGTGTAAGTTCAGAAGCTGATGTTTCCACTGCAAAACTTATCTCCGCGCGGAATTGCATCTCTTCAATTTCAGTGAATGATTCAACACGGCCGAATATATGCTCCCGGATAAATCTGTCTTTTATCAGTTCAGGAGGGAACTCAACTGTCTGCTCTATGCAGATATCTTCAGCAGCAGCAAGTGCATCGGTTTTTTCTCCGGAGAGGATATATGTTACGGTGAATCGCTCACCGGATACTGATTTAGTCATG
>ERZ795053.7971-NODE-7971-length-10078-cov-18.049985_pt1 | contig 10078 bp, 2 predicted proteins | sample MGYA00375137_ERZ795053 | MGnify/ENA primary metagenome ERZ795053 (study PRJEB30182, sample SAMN05720284) | activated sludge metagenome | isolation source: Anaerobic digester | place: Hong Kong | collected 2014-12-17 ... | reverse complement strand
GCACCGACCCACCCGCCGTCGCCACCCCTACCAGCACCGACCCACCCGCCGTCGCTACCCCTGCCAGCACCGACCCTCCACCGCTCCTCGACACCCGGAACCGGACCGCACAGAAAGAAAGGTTCATGACGCTCACCGACCAGGACGCCACCCATTTCGCGGGGGCCTTCGACCAGATGGTCGCCAATATCGAGAAGGCGGTGCGCGGCAAGACATATGTCACGCGGCTGGCGCTCACGTGCCTGATCGCGGGCGGACACCTGCTCGTCGAGGACAACCCGGGCACCGGCAAGACCCAGTTGGCCAAGGCCCTGGCAAACACGATCGAGGGCACCCACAGCCGCATCCAGTTCACCCCCGACTTGCTCCCGACGGATATCACCGGTGTCAGCGTCTATGACCAATCAACCCAGCGATTCGCATTCCGGCCCGGACCGGTCTTCGCCTCGATCGTGCTCGCCGACGAGATCAACCGTGCCTCGCCGAAGACGCAATCCGCCCTCCTCGAGGTCATGGAGGAGGGCCGCGTGACCGTCGACGGCCAGCCGCATGGTGTCGGCTCGCCCTTCATGGTGATCGCGACCCAGAACCCGATCGAACAGGCCGGCACCTACCGGCTACCCGAGGCACAACTCGACCGCTTCTTGATGAAGACCTCGCTTGGTTACCCCGACCACGACACGACCGTGGAGTTGCTCGCGGACGCCGAGAACCGGGACCGCAGCGGGGCCATCGAACCTATCCTGCGCGCCGATTCGGTCCGCGCCATGTCCGCGCAGGCCGGCCTGGTCCACGTCGACCCCTCCATCCTCAGCTTCATCGCCCTCATCGGCGAGGAGTCGCGCCGGCACAGCCACGTCTCCCTCGGACTGAGCGTGCGCGGCGGTCTGGCCTTCGTGCGCTCCGCAAAGACCTGGGCCCTTTCCCAAGGCCGGCCCTACGTCACGCCCGACGACGTGAAGGGCTTGGCGCAGCCGGTGCTTGCCCACCGCATACTCCTCGGCGACGAGGCGCAGTTCTCCGGCGTGCGGGTCGGGGATGTCATCGACGAGCTGATCGACAGTGTCCCAGCGCCGGCATACCGTCCCTAGCCTGGGTGAGCACGTCGATCCGGTGCTGGACGCCGTCTCGCCGCTGGGCTGGGCCGTGTTGGCAACGGCCGTGGTGGCGTGGGTCGTCGGCTGGGTTGGAGGCTGGATCGAACTGAGCTATCTCGCGGGGATGCTGACTCTGCTCTTCGCGCTGAGTTGCCTGCTCACGATCGGACGCACCCAGCTCGACGTCCGGGTGCGGGTGCAGCCCACCCGGGTCCGGGTCGGCGAAGCGGCAGCCGCCGAAGTCCGAGTCCGCAACGACGGCCGCCTTCCGGTGCCTGCGATGCCGCTGGAACTGGGCATCGGGGAGTCAGCCGTTGCCGTCCAGTTGCCGGCGATCCGGCCCACCGAGAGCTTCGACGACGTGGTGATCCTCCCGACCGGCAGGCGTGGCGTCTATCCGATCGGGCCGGCGACCACCCTACGCGGCGACCCGTTCGGCCTCGTGCGGCGCGCAGTACGCCGGACCGATCCGGTCGAACTCATCGTGCATCCCCACACCGTCTACGTGGACGGTTTCACCAGCGGGATCTTGCGTGACCTGGAGGGCCGCACGACAGAGGACGTCTCGTCCAGCGATCTCGCCTTCCACGGCCTGCGTGAGTACGTGCCCGGCGATGATCGGCGGCACATCCATTGGCTCTCGACCGCCAAACGCAGCAGCGCCGCAGGCCAGAGTGATCTGATGGTCCGGCAATTCCTCGACACTCGCCGCACCTCGGTCGGAGTGGTGGCAGACTGCGCCGCCACGTCATACGCCGATCCCGATCACTTCGAGACCGTCTTGTCCGCGGCTGCCTCGATCGCCCAGCGGGCGGCCCACGACAAGATCGAGCTCAGTGTCGCAGCAGGTTCTTTCGTCCTGCGGGGCCCTCGCGGGAACGCGGCGCTGGACCTCTTCGCCCGCGCCCGCCTCGGACCCGAGCAGCTCGACGCCGCCACGGGCAGACTGGTGCAGTTCGCTCCCACGTTGAGTTCCGTCGCGCTCGTCATCGGCGAGCACGCGGACCTGGCGCGCGTGGCCCGGGCCCGGACGTCCCTCGCGCCAGGGGTCAACGTCCACGTGTTGCGGTTCGAACCCGGCGCCGACGTGCGACTGCAGCACGCCAGCGGCATGACGCTGGTGACCTTCGGATCGCTCGAGGATCTGCCGGCCGCCTTGGCGGGGAGGAGGCGAGCATGAGTTCGGCCACGCTCACGACGGCCACCCGCTCGGCGGCGCACGCTCCCGCACGGGCGTGGTGGCGGGCACACCCCTTCGCCGACGCGATCGGACTGTCGGCATCGCTTGCGGCCGCGGCGATGGCCTGGCGTCCGGCATACGACTCGTTCCGCTATCTGCTCATGATCGTCGTCGCGGCGCTGGTCGGATTCGGCTGTGCCCGAATCGGAATCATTGTTGCTGGACGCGCGTCAGCACCGGGGCGCGCCACCGCGCAAGCCCTCGCGGCGACGCTGGCAGCGGTCGCGGCCTACCTGGCCCTGTCGCCCGTCACGGTCCTCGGCGTGCCGACCGACTTCCGGCGAATGGCACCGGTCCCGGTCACCGGGTGGAAGGACATGCTCAGCAGTCTGCCTCCGGTGGACGTCGGTACGACCCTGGGTGGGCTTCCCGTATCGCTGGGCCTGGCGGCCGGGGTGATCGGGGGGTTGCTGGCGCACCGTCCCCGCGCCTGGATGCCGGTCACGGTGCCGGTCACCGTTTTGGGCTTGATGGCCTTCCTCGGCACGACCAACCGCGCGTGGGCGGTGTCTGCTGCCGTCCTGACCGCTGCCGCGACGGCGTGCTGGGGGGCCGTGCGGCGCCGTCGCGTGCGTCGGGTGGCCGGGACGGGTGGAGCCCGGATAAGCCAGGCCGCCATCGCGGTCGCCCTGCTCGGGGTATCGGCGCTGGGGACCGGCATCGCGATCCCGCATCTGCCCGGAGTCGAATCCCGTCCACGGCTGCTCGCCCGCACGCTCGTCGAGCCGCCCTTCGACGTCAGCGAGCTCGTCTCGCCGTTGGTCGGGTTCCGCCGCTACGGCGCGGGCCTGAACCAGCTGTGGGGGCAGGAACTCCTCACCGTGACCGGTGCCGCGCGGGATGCCCGGTTGCGGTTCGCGGTGCTGGATTCGTATGACGGCACGACGTGGAGCGCCGGCACGATGACCGCCACCGGCGGGGTCTTCCACCGCGTGGGTGGCGCCTTCCCCGAGCCGGAAACCCCGGGCGGTGAGCCGCAGCAGATTTCCGTCACCATCGGAGACGCGTATGCCGCGATTCCGGAGTTGGCATCCTGGGTCCCGGGGCTGGGGACGCCGACCCGTGCACATTTCGCCGGACCCCACGGCGGGGACGCCGCCACAAGCCTTCGGTTCAATCCGGCCACCGGCCAACTGCTGGTGCCGTCCCGTCTCGCCTCCGGCACCGTGATCGAGCAGACGACATATGTCGTGCGGGAGGTCCCCAAGACCGGGATCGAGCCCGACCCGCTGGCCGCCATCGACCAGGCGGGAGGAGCGTTCGTCGCGCCCTGGGTCGCCGAGTGGGCCGGCGACGCCGAGCAGCCGTGGGCCCGCCTCGCCGCCATCGGCAGGCACCTCGAAACCACCGGCGCATACAGTGACGGGACCCGCCAGGGGGAGGAGGACTACTGGCCCGGACACGGTCAAGGCCGACTCCTGCGCCTGCTCGCGGGCCCGCAGCCGGTCGGCAGCGACGAACAGTATGCCGCCGCGTTCGCCCTCCTCGCGCAGCAGACCGGCATTGCGGCCCGGGTAGTGATGGGGGCGATCGTGCCCGGGGACGGTCATGTCCGCGGGCAGGACGTCCATGCCTGGGTGGAAGTGCGGGAGGCTTCGGGGGAATGGCTCGCCGTGCCCAACAGCCTCTTCATGCCACAACGGTCGAAGCGGCCCAAGCAGACGGACTACGAGGACGCCCCGCCCGCCGAGCAGGCCGTCGTTCCGGCACCGGTCGGCCGGCGCCCGCCCGGATCGGTCGACTCGCTCATCGAGGGTGTCCCGCCGCTGCAGCGGCCACGGCCCTCCGGCCGGCCTACCGAAGCGAACCCCGGCCTGCCGGGTCTTCCTGCCGAGTCCCTCCCCGGATGGGTCACTCCCGTGGCGCGTTATGCCGGTCCACCGCTCGCCATGGTCGGCGGCACCGGACTGTTGCTGGCCGGGTTACGCGCCGGACGCAGGAGCCGTCGCCGGTCGCGAGGTGACGCCAGCCGTCGGCTGGCCGCCGGCTGGCGCGACCTGATCGATCACGCCCGCGATCTCGGCCACCACGTCGAGCCCGGGCACACACGCCTGGAACAAGCGGCTGTCATCGGTCACGCCGATCTTGCCGGCCGGGCAAACCGGGCCGTCTTCGATTCTCACGACCCTTCCCCCGACGCGGTCTCCTCCTACTGGGCTGACATCGCGAAGGCCCGGAAGTCCATGTCGCGAGGTGCCTCGTGGAAGGCCAGACTCTCACGTCCATGGCACCTGAGAGGGTTGCTGGCTCGCGAGTGAATCCCCGACGTGACGACCCCGGATGTCATGTCGTCCAAAAGGGGGACTCGCCTTGGCCCGCCACAGCTAGCAAGGTGGCCGTGAATGGCGAGCGTCAGTGCCCGCTGCGGTGAGGAGGGCGAGGTGCGGCGGCCCGAGGTCGACCAGTCCCGTGCGAGCGTGGCCGGGCTGGCGCTGCTGGCGCTTGTTCTGGGGTATTTCGCCGCCGCTCATCCGGGCGTGAAGACCGCGGAGCTCCGGCTCAATGACGGCGGCGTGTGGGTCACCAATACCGCCCTCCGGCTCGTCGGGCACCTCAACTACCCGTCCCGGACCCTCGACGGTGGCCTGAGTGCCTTCGGCGACGAGGTCGATGTGACTCAGGAGGCGAGGAGCATCCTCGTTGCCGACCCCACCTCCGGGGTCGCCCAGAGCGTTGACACGGCCCGCCTCGTGTACGGGGTCAAGGGCGAGGTGCCGTCTGGCTTCGCCCTGGCCCACGGTGGCGACACCGTCGCCATCGTCGACTCGGCAGGCGGACGGGTGTGGGTGATGAGCCTGGCCCAGATCGGCTCCTTCTCCCCGGAGGGCGAGCCGACGGTCGAAGGCGTGCGCGGCGTGCGCGTCGTCGTCTCACGCTCGGGTGTCGTCCACGCGGTGGCGGGCGATGGCGGCCTCACGACTGTCGCCCCGGCCACGGGGGGGTGGAGCGTCGCGGACGTCGGTCGCCTACCCGATTACCCCGGTTCTGACGGGATCGTCCTCACTCTGGTCGGAGAAGAGGTGGTCGCCACCGACACTGCGGCCAAGCGAATGTGGACCAAGGACCGCGCCCTGGCCCTCCCCGAAGCCGGGCTCGTGCTGCAACAACCGGGCCCGCCCGCCAACTCGGTCGCGTTGTCCGGACCCTCCTCGCTGCTGGCCATCCCCTTGGACGGATCGGCACCGGTGCGCGCCAGTGTCCAGCGGGGAAGGCCGGCCGCGCCGGTCGTCGTCGGTGGGTGCACGTATGCCGCGTGGTCCGGCTCGGGTGCTTACATCCGGGACTGCGCGGGCACTACGAATGACCTGTCTCGAACCGTGAGGAGGCTCGCCAAGATCACCTCGCTGGTCTTCCGCGTGAACCGGGACGTCGTGGTCATCAATGACACGGCAAATGGCGACATCGTCTTGCCGAACGCCGACTTCACGACCGTCACGAACTGGAAGGACATCGAGGCGCAGATCGAGTCCAAGGACAAGGGCGACGAGGACAGCGCCGAGACGATCGACGAAGTCACGACCGGCAAGCGCAGCAAGAACAACCATCCTCCGCGCGCCCTCGACGACACCTTCGGCGTGCGCTCGGGCCGGGCCACGAAGCTCCCGGTCCTGATGAACGACTCCGATCCCGACGGGGACATCTTGACCGCCGCCGTCCCCAAGCCCGGCAACCTGGGACCCATCTCCACGGTGCGAGGTGGAGAGGCGCTGCAGATCACCACGAACGCCGAGTCGGGACGCGAGACGATTCCCTACATCGTCAGCGACGGGCGCGGCGGGGAGGATCGCGCATCGGTGACCATCGAGGTCCACCCGGACACGGTCAACGAGGCCCCGGAACAGCGGCGTTTCCCCAGCGTCCAGGTCGCCGAACGTCACGAAGTGAGCTACAACGTCCTGCCGGACTGGCTGGACCCGGACGGGGACGATGCGATGCTCGTCGGGGTGGCCGAGGAGCCGGGCCTGCAGGTTCGAACTCGGCCGGATGGGCTGATCACGATCCGCGACCTCGGCATCAAGGGCCCTGGCACCATTTCGCTCAAGGTGACCGTCGGCGATGGCAAGGACGTCGCCGACGGGACGGTCAAGATCGTCGTCCGGAGCAAGGACAAGAACAATCCGCCGGTCGCGAATGCCGATCACGCACGGGTCCCCGTCGGCACGGACGTCGTCGTCAAACCGCTCGTCAACGACACCGACGCCGAAGGCGACGAATTGCGTCTGAGCGCCGTCGGCGCCGCCGCGGACGCGCGGATCAGCAAGGATCTCACCGCCGGGACGTTCTCCGTCAGTTCCCCCAAACCGGGCACGATCTACGTGCCGTACGAGGTGACGGACGGCCCCGACAGCGCCCAGGGCGTCGTCCGTGTCGATGTCGTCGAAGTGGAGAAGAAAGCCAAGCCGGTCACCGACAATGACCTCGGACTGCTGCCGGACGGCGGTGCGGTTCTCGTGGATGTGCTGGCCAATGACGACGACCCCAACGGGGGCGTGCTCGTGCTCCGGTCTGCGGCAGCCACGCCGGATCTCGGCGTCGCGGTCGAGGTCATCGACCATCACTTGCTTCGCGTGACCGCCCCATCCGGTCTGTCTCGCCCCGTGAGTTTCCCGTACGACGTGTCCAATGGCACAGGCTCCGCCACCGGGCAAGTGACCGTCATCCCGCTTCCGCCCGTCGCGCAACCCGAACCGCCGGCCGCGAAGGACGACCCGGCCGTGGTGCGGGCCGGCGACGTCGTGACCGTCCAAGTCATCAAGAACGACTCCTCGCCGGCCGGTCTGGACCTCACGGTCAAGCCGGTCGTCGACGTGATCTCGAAGGACGACCTCGGGGAGTTCTTCGTGTCGGAAAACACCGTGCGTTTCAAAGCCGGTGCCAAGCGGGGCCGGGCCCGGGCGACCTATACGATCGAGGACTCTCGCGGCAACTTCGCCTCTGCTGACGTGATCGTCGCCATCCGCGGCCTCGAGGAGAAGAACTCGCCACCCGCGCCCAAACCGCTGATCGCCCGGCTGGTCGGCGGCTCCCAGGTGTCGATCGCCGTCCCGACCGACGGCATCGACCCCAATGGCGACTCGGTCACGCTGCTCGGCATCGAGAGGCCGCCGTCCATCGGGACCGTGACGGTCGATCAGGGCAAGCTGGTTTTCCGGGCGCCCCTGGGCAGCGCGGGCACCGACTCGTTCACCTACTCCGTCGCCGACCGTTTCGGCGCCAAGAGCACGGCCCAGGTTCAGGTCGGCATCGCTCCCCCGGCGGCTGGCAACCAACTACCCGTCGCCGTCACGGATGCGATCACGGCGCGCCCCAGTGTCGAACTGGCTCTGCCGGTCACCGCCAACGACTTCGACGGCGATGGCGACGTCGTGAGCCTGGTCGCCGGCTCCGTCAAACCGGTGGACGACTCGACCAGGGCTCCGGCCCGGGGCGAATCGAACCGGGTTTGGCTGACCACGCCGGCGGACGAGGGCGTGCTCGGCTATTATTACGACGTCACCGACGGCCGCGGCGGCGTGGCCCGTGGGTCGCTCACGGTCGAGGTCACCAAGACCGCTCCCCTGCTGCCACCCGTGGCCAGGGACGACATCGTCGACCTGGCCGATATCATCGGCAAGACCTCCGTCGAGGTGGACGTCCTTGCCAACGACGACGACCCCGACGGAGTCAGCGAGCAGCTGGCCGTGGCCGCCGAGGAGGGCGGGGTCACGGTTGCGGGCGGCAAACTCACGGTGCCGGTCAAGACCGAGCGTCAGGTGCTGGTCTACAGCGTGACCGACAAGGACCAACTGAGCGGCAAGGCCGTCGTCATCGTCCCGGGAACCGGTACTGACACGCCGAGAAAACCCGACGAGCCAACGGACCCCCCAGGACCGCCGCCCACCGTCCGCGAGGACAAGATACCTGTCCGGATCAAAGCGGGCGAGCGCACCACACTCGCCCTTTCCGAGTATGTCGTAGTCCGCGACGGACACGCTCCGATGCTCACCTACGAGCGCAGCGTGCAGGCGGGACCCGGAGCCGACGGCAATGACCTGGTCGTCAACCCGACGACCCTAGCCTTCACGGCGGACAAGGAGTTCGGTGGTGACTCCGGCCTGACCTTCGAGGTGACCGACGGAGAGCGCGCTGACGACCCACAGGGCCTGAAGGCCACCTTGACGATCCCCATCGTCGTCGAGGCGATCAAGAACTCGCCGCCGACCTTTGCGCCCTCGCAGGTCACCGTCGAAGCGGGCGGCGAGGCCACAAACGTAGACCTGCGGCCCATGGCAACGGACCCGGACCCGGCCGACCGGGAAAAGCTGTCCTTCTCTCTCGGCACGGTCGCGGGCGTCGATGCCTCCCTGAGCGGAAGCACCCTGAGCGTGTCCGCCCCGATGGACACGCCAGCGGGAATGTCCTTCCTCCTGCCGGTCACCGTCTCCGACCACACCAACAAACCGGTGGCCGCCAAGTTGCCGATCACCGTCCTTGCCACGACCAAACCGCTCATCGCGACGCGTGACGCGCAGATCGAGGGCGACGCCGGCAAACCGGTGTCCGTCGATATCGCCGACTATGTCACCAATCCCTTTGCCGCAGAAGGCAAGCCGGTCACCATCGTCGGACGTCCCATCGTCGGCGACGGTGGCAGCCTCACCGGCATCAAAGGCACCACGGTGACCATCACTCCGGAGTCGGGCTTCCACGGGCAGTTGCACGTCGGTTACACGGTGAACGACGCCGCCGGGCGCCCCGAACGCCAGGTCGAGGGCCGCATCCTCGTCACCGTGCGCGCCGCCCCCGAACCGCCGACGGGCGTCGTCGCCGAAACCAAGGCGTCCAGGACGGCATCGGTCTCGTGGGTGCCGGGAGCAAACAATGGTGCCCCGATCACCGGGTTCACGGTCCATTGGACGGGTGACGGCACGGGCGAGCAGGACTGCGGTCAGGTCACGAGCTGCACGGTCACCTCGCTACAGAACGGCCGCGAATACCGGTTCTTCGTCGTCGCGCACAACGACGTCGGCGATTCCGATTCCTCGCAGACCTCCGCCCCGATCACGCCCGATGTACAGCCCGACCCACCGGCCGCACCGAGCGCTACCTATGGCGACCGGCAGATCTCCCTGAGTTGGCCGGCCACCACCAGCGAGGGTTCGCCCGTCACGAGCTACACGGTCGAGATCAGCCCACCAGCCGGCCGCCGCAGCAGCCAGGAGGTGACCGGCACCTCGATGGTGTGGGACGGGTTGACCAATGGCACCGCATACCGCTTCCGGCTGCGAGCGCACTCGGCAGCAGAGGATCCGTCGGATTGGGGTCCCTATTCGACCGACGAGATTCCCGCCGGCCCCCCGCTGAAACCGTCGGCCCCGACGGCGACCCCGAACGGCGACAAGAACCTCGATCCGTCGGCCACCGTCAAGTGGAGCGCACCGAACGGCAATGGCGACAACGCGATGACCTACGACGTCCGGCTCACCGGTTCGACGGCCATTCTCTACTCCGGCACCGCCTCCAGCAGCAACTTCAACCTCAGCGTCAGCACCGCAGCGCAAAGCTTCCAGGTGCGGGCGTCCAACAAGGCGGGCGCCGGGGAGTGGTCCGAGGCGTCCAACCCGGTGCGCGCGTTCAAAGCCCCGGGCGCCCCGACGGGAGTAACCGCCGCCGCCACCGGGTCCGACAACCAGGTCCGACTCACCTTCACCCCCGGTGCCCTGAACGGCGCAACCGCGGGAGAGGTCAGCTACTTCTGGTC
>ERZ795053.7968-NODE-7968-length-10079-cov-4.836692_pt1 | contig 10079 bp, 7 predicted proteins | sample MGYA00375137_ERZ795053 | MGnify/ENA primary metagenome ERZ795053 (study PRJEB30182, sample SAMN05720284) | activated sludge metagenome | isolation source: Anaerobic digester | place: Hong Kong | collected 2014-12-17 ... | reverse complement strand
CGCATCCTTGCGGCGGGCCGAGGCGACGGCCCCGGCGGCCAGCATCAACAGGGCGAACGCGCCCAGCAGCAGTGCGTTGACCAGCACGGCCACCGGCCACGGCGACAGCGCGCCGCCTGCGTCCACGGAGCGAGGGACCGCAAAACCGCCGACAAAGCCCACGGCATACGTGAACGTGAAGAGGAAGAGCGTGTACATCGCCGCTCCGTACGCGAACATGAGTTTGCGGCCCGTCGGGGGCGTCGCGGGTTCGGCAGCGTTCAGATTGCGGTTGTCATTTTCCATGATTCAAGCACTCTCCGGCCGACGGTCAGCGCCGGGCCACAAAGTAGAGGTTCTGCACGTCATGCGGCAGCGCCTGCACGCTAACGTCCGTGAAGCCGGCCTCCGCCAGCATCGTCTCGGCCAGCTCGCGGCCCCACATCGCGCCCAACCCCGCGCCGCCCTCGGCGAGCGAGACGGTCATGCAGTGCATGCACGAAATCGTGTAGAGGAAGGGCGCCATCGGGTGGTCGACGTTCTTCTCGACGGCGCTGGAACCGCCGATGTCCTGCATCAGGAATATCCCATCGCCGCGCAGGGCCTGCGCGATGCCCGCAAGCACCGCCGCCGGGTGGGCCTGGTCGTGGATCGCGTCGAACGCGGTGATCAGGTCGTAGCCCCCCGGCTCGTCGATCCGGGCGGCGTCGCGCACCTCGAAACGCACATTGCGCAGGTCCAGGGCCTCCGCTTCCGCCCGGGCCATGGCGATTCCGTCCGCAGAGAAGTCGTAGCCCGCGAACCGGCTGTTGGGAAAGTGCGTCGCAAGCAGGTTCATCGCCCGGCCGGCGCCGCAGCCCACGTCGAGGACGTCGATGCCGTGCTGGAGTCTTTCGATCAAGCCGGGTACGAGCGGCAGAATGGCGTCGAGCAGCGCCGCGCACACCGTCTGCTGGCTCTCCTCGGCCATCAACTGCTGGAATCGCTCGTAGCGGCTGTAGGGCACGCCGCCCCCGCGCCGGAAGGCGTCGATCAGCGGTTACTCGACGGAGCCGAGCAGCGGCATGAACTGCGCGACGGTCGCGAGGTTGTTGGGCGACGCCGCCCGGGTGAGGCTGGCGGCGTGTTCAGCCGGCAGGTGATACGTGTCATCGTCGGCGCAGTAGTCGACGATGCTGCCGGTCACCATCGCACCGAGCCACTCGCGCACGTAGCGTTCGTTGAGTCCAGCCGACGCCGCGATCTCGGCGCTCGATGCCGGGGCCATCCGCGACATCGTGTCGAAGAGTCCGGTCTGGTGGCCGATGCTGATCATCAGCGTGACAGCCGCCCCGTTGAAATTCCCCATCATCCGCTCGGCGAATGCGTCCGCCGCGTGCGTGTCCACGTGTAGGGCGTCCATGAAGCACATGGTGGTGTCCTTTCCGGGCCGCCGGCGGTGAGTGCCCGGCGGGCCTGTTCTCGTCGTTCGTCTGGCCTAACCGGCGCCGCGTGCCGGCCCGAATCCGCTCCGGTCCATGCAAGGCGACCGATACGTGCGGCATTCACGGGCAAATTCCATTTTTTTTGATCGAAGGGCGGGGAGGCGGGCTATTGCGGCTGTTCCGCCGGATTTTCGACTGCGGTCGTGCCGGCGGTATCGGCGCTGAGCCGCTGTCGCCAGGGTTGGGCGCGCTCCGCATCACCGGCTGCGTCGTAGAGGTCCACGAGGCGGCGAATGACGTTCTGCGTGCGCCGGTCCCCGTCACCGAGCGTTCCGCGCAGCGGTTCGTAGGCCGCCAGCAATGCGGTCTCCGCCTCGTCCGTTCGGCCCAGTTGTGCGAGCGCAACCGCGAGGTCGCTGCGCAGCAGGGCCAGCCGCCAGTGGTCTGCGGGCAGCTTGGCCGACATGATCCGCAGCGCCGCATTGAACTCGTCCACGGCGTCGGCGAAGGCTCCTCGGTCCCGGAGAATCAGCGCCAGCGTGTAGCCCGAATTGGCCACATCGATGTGGTCGTCGCCGAGCAGCCGCCGGCGCATGGCGACCGAGTCGCGGCTGATCGCTTCGGCCTCCTCAAGCCGCTTCTGCTTCTCCAGCACCTCCGCCAGTGCGTCGAGGCTGGAGGCGACGTCGTTGTCGTCGCCGGGGTGGGCCGCCTGCCGCGCCGCGAGCGACGCACGCAGCAGCGATTCGGCCTCGTCCAGCGCTCCGATGTCCGCGAGGGTGCGGCCGAGGTTGCTCTGGGCATTGGCAATCTCGGGATGGCCCGGCCGCAGGGTCGCGATCCGCACCGCCAGGGATTCCCGCAGCAGGGGCACCGCCTCCGCTGCGCGCCCCTGCGTGCGCAGAATCGCCGCGAGGTTGCCCTTCAGTGTGGCCAGCGCCGGATGCTCCGGCCCCCAGACCTTGGTGTAGATCCGGATCGCCTCGGCGTAGCAGTCAGCCGCCGCCGTCAGCTCGCCGAGCTGGAACTGCGCGATCGCCAGGTTGTTCAGCGACTGCGCCACCAGCGGATGCTCGTCGCCGAACAACTCCCGGCGAATATCCAGCGATTGCTGCAGGTACGGTACCGCGGCTGAGAACTCCCCGGCCTTTATGCGGAGCAGGCCGAGCGACGCGAGCGCGCTGGCGACGTCCGGGTGCTTTTCTCCACCGATCTCCCGCAGAATCGAGAGGGCATCCTCGTAGAGTGCGGTCGCCTTGGCGAAGTCGCCCGACTGCACGTACGTGCTCGCAAGATTGCTCGAGGCCACGGCGACGGAGCGGCTGCGCGGGCCGAGCGCAGCGCGGTACAGCGCCAGCGCCTCGGTGAGCATGGCCTGCGCTTCTGCGTCCCGCGCCTGCTTGTCGAGCACGAGCGCCAGGTCGTTGAGCGTATCGGCGACATCATCCGGCTTTGCGTCGGGCACGGCCCGCACGATCGCGAGCGACTCGCGGCTGAATCGTTCGGCATCGTCGTACTTCCCGCGGTCGCGCATGATCCCGGAGAGCCCATTGAGCCCCATGGCCACGAGCAGGTGCTGGTCGCCGAACGCGGCACGGGCCGCCGCGATTGTCTCGGTGTAGAGCGCTTCGGAGGCGTCGAGATCGCCGCGTTTGCCCTCCGCTTCAGCCAACCGGTAGGCGCAGTCGATCGCGTCCGTCGATTGGGCGGCGCCGATCTGGGCGTACAATCCCCGTGCCGCCTGAAACTGGCTGATCGCCGCATCATACAGTCCGAGCGAGCTGTACGTGGATCCCAGCACGCGGCGCACCGCCGCCGCGACTTCCGGCTGATCAGCGAACGCGTCCGCCGACAAACGCTCAGCGGCTGCATCCAGCGCTTCGTGGACGCTCACGTCCGCTCGGCCGCCCCGCGCCGGGCTCGCGGATTCCAGCATGTCCGTGAGAAAGCGGGTGACCGCCGCCGCCTTGGCCGCTTCCGTTGCAGCCCGCTCGGCGCGCTCCTCGGCGATCCGGGCGTTGCCCTCCGCGACGATCTTCAGGTCGACTTCGGCGTTGCGGGCCACCACGGCCTGCCGCCAGAAGGTGAGCGATACGCCGAATCCCACGACGATCAAAGCAAAGAAGCCGGCGATGACACCGGCGGCGATCTTGTGCCGGGCAAGCTGCTTGCGCAGCATGTAGGTGATGGAATCCCGCTTGGCCTCCAATGGCTCGCCGGCGAGGTAACGCTCGATTTCGCGGCCAAGGCTGCCCGCCGTCTGGTACCGGTCCTCGCGGTCCTTGCGCAGCGCCTTCAGCACGATCGTGCAGATCTCGTCGTCGAGCCGCCGGTTCAGCACGCGGGGATGCCGCGCCTCGCGGTGCACGATGTTCTGTGTCGTCTGGCTGAGCGATCCGGAAACCTCGTAGGGAAAATCTCCCGTCAGCAATTGGTAGAGAATCACACCGAGCGAGTAGACGTCGGTGCGCAGATCGATCCGGTCCGACCGGCCCTCCGCCTGCTCCGGACTGGCCCAGGGCAACGAACCCACGAACTGGCCCGTCACGGTCATGTCGGCGTGCGTATCGTCCTTGTCCTCCAGCGCCGAGCGTTTCGCCAGCCCGAAGTCGAGCACGTGCGGCTCGCCGGAGGGATCCACGCGCAGGTTGCCCGGCTTGAGGTCGCGGTGGATCACGCCGCGCAGGTGCGCGACGTTGACCGCCGCGCAGATTTTTGCGAAGAGCCGCAGACGTGCGGGCAAGTCCGGCGACCGCAACGTCACGTAGCGGTTGAGCGGCTCGCCCGCGATGTAGTCCATCACGAAATACGCGGCATGACCCGCCACGCCGCTGTCGTGGATCGTGACAATGTTCGGATGGCGCAACTGGGCGAGGATCTGCACCTCCCGCTCGAAGCGGGCGCGCTCACGCGGCCCGGCGAACGGCCCGTCGCGCATCACCTTGATCGCCACCTCGCGCTGCGTCGACTCCTGGATACCGCGATAGACCACGCCCTGCCCGCCGCGCTGCAGTTCCGCCTCGATCCGATAACCGGGTATGGCCCCGGCGTCCCAGCCGCCGCCGGCTGGGCCGATGGACTGGCTGGCAGGCTCACGGGCAGCCGTCGACCACAAACCCTCGACCTGCTTCCAGGCCGCCGCCACGAGGTGGTCCTGATCGGTGGGGGACTTCGCTGGATTGGATTCGGCCGCAGCCATTCGGTCTGGTCCCAAGGGGGCTGAGGAAGACACTTCGCTGCCTGTCAGGCGACGTTCTCGCGCGGGCTTCACTCGACCTGCGAGAAAAAGTCGGTCTCGGCGCCGAGCAGCACCCGCAAGCGGTCGTGCGCCCGGGCACGCAGCATGTGCACAGCCCCCGTGGAGCGGTTCAGGGCTTTTGCGACGTCCGCGATGCTGCCGCCGTCCAGATCGTACGCCCGCACGACGCGCGCATAGTCCTCGGGCAGTCGCGTCAACGCCGCCTCAATGCAACGCGAAGCCTCGTCCGCCGCGACGTGCCGGCTGGGCGTGGCGGTCGTGGCGCCCAGATGCTCCACGAGCGTGATGTACGATGAGTCACCGCGAGCCGGCCGGTGGACGCGCATCTCCGCCGGGGGACGCTTCTGCCGGCCCTGCTCCTTGACCGCGTCACGCAGGTTGTTCTGCGCGATCCGCCGCAGCCACGCGACGAGCCCAGCTTCGTCCCGCGCGGTCAGCCGGCCAACCTGCAAGAACGCCTCCAGGTACGTCACCTGCATCACGTCGTCCGCGTCGATGATCGCCCGATGTTTCGCGTCAATGTCACGGTGGACCTCGGCCCATACCTGCCGGCCAAACCGCACCAGCAGGCCGCGCAGAGCCTCCGCGTCTCCAGCCACCGCCTGGCTGATCGAATTGGCGACGTCTTCACCCATGATGTGGCCCGATTGCCCTGCCCGCGCGTCGACCGCCCGAATCGGCGACGCAGCCGCTATTGTCGTGCGCTTCGCCCCGCGGCACAACGGGGCGGCGCCCGGTAGGTACACCAGCCAGTCCGACCACGGCAGCCACAAAAAAAGCCCGGCGGCGTTCGCCACCGGGCCTGTTCAGGCAAAGCGGGTGATGAGATTTGAACTCACGACATTCACGTTGGCAAGCCCGCCTCTCATCGTGCCGAAAAGCCTTGTTTTCCCCGGTGTTTTTGCCACTCTATCCCGTTTCTACTGCCTTTGCAATACCGTGCAACAAACCTTGTTTTTGACTACGTCAGTGCGGTAGTCTGGCCCACAATCCGGTAGTCTACCGGCGCTTGGAATCGTCCAACGCCCGCAAAGCTGAGGCGGTGGCGACATGGGCGAGACTGGCGTCCAGCGTCGTCTATTGCAGGGGGTCGCCGCGGTAGGAAAGTGCCCCGCCGGGAACGGACGTAGCCGGCGGGCTTACTTCATGCGGAGCGGGCTTGCGCCCGCCCCGGTCCCGCTGAAGCATGACCGCGCTTTTGCCCTCGGGCAAGCCGCCGGGGCTGCCCGCGGGCCAGAATGGGGCGGAATTTCGACCAACAGACCCCCTTGTCCGCCTGGGCATACTTTTGGGGCAGCCACGGCGAACGCGAGGCCCTCGCCATAGACTCGCATTGGCCAATTCAGTAGCCTGTCAGGAGGATCGTCGCATCGCGTTACTCCCCACTAAACGACTCGCCTGAAGGAGCGAAGCAATGTCCGGCATACGCATCCTCATCGCTTGCAGTGTCTTGATACTTCCAAGCTACGCACTTGCCGGAATCGAGGTTTGGGGCGCTGGAACGGCAGTTGGCGAAATCCACCGGTATGCGGCGAACGGCGATTACATCGGCTTGTATTATCCGCCATCCGGCGTGAGGTTCACGGCAATGACTTCCGTAGGCGGCGAGGTCTGGGGTAGTGACAATGACGATGCGACAATCCATCGATTCGCGCTCGATGGCTCCTACGTCGGCGCAATCGATCAATCGCACGGAGGCCAGCTATTAGACTCTCTTGCTGCAGTTGGCGGCGAGGTCTGGGGCGCAGGTGTTTCCGTGGGCGAGATCTACCGCTACGCCTTGGATGGGACCTATCTTGGATACTATCCCATTCCGTCCGCTGATCGATTCGAGGCGCTGACCGTGGTGGGTTCTGAGGTCTGGGGAAGCTGGAACTCCGCGCCGGGAATTCACCGCTTTGGCTTCGACGGCACGTACCTGGGGGAGATTAGCGAGAGCGAAGGGGGCCAGCGTTTCGGGGCACTTGCTGTAGTAGGAAATGAAGTTTGGGGAGCAGGCGCAGCGGTCGCCGAGATTCATCGCTTCGCCTTCGACGGAACGTACCTTGGCAACTACACGGTCCCAACAACCGAGCGATTCGAGGCACTTGCAGTTGTTGGGCACGAGGTTTGGGGTAGTTGGAATTCGGCCCCCGGCATCCACCGATTCGCATTTGACGGGACATACCTTGGCGAAATTGATCAGGCCATGGGCGGGCAGAAGTTCGAGGCATTAGTGGTGGTGCCAGAACCGCCCGTGGTACTTCCGTGCCTCATTGCTGCTTTCGGCTTAGCCGCGCTTCGGCATCCGCGAGGTCGATGAGTTCGGCCGGAACAATACCGAGAAGCATCGTCACTACTTTCAACCGGACTTTGCCCCTCTAAGATGGTATTCGCGAATTCGCGGAGCTGTGCCCGGGATGGTGACGAACAATGAATAGCCAGAAACAAGTCGAGCTTGAGGCTTCACTATTTCCCAAACTGCGGGCCATGCTCGAACCTTGCACAATTCCGATTATTCTTCACGACAAAGCAAGTGGTGAGCTGCGCCAGCACGGAACCGGAACGCTGCTACGGATCGCAGACGTCCATCTCATCATCACTGCACATCACGTTGTTGACGATGAATGGCGACTTCAGAACATGCTGTTCATAGGCGACCACGTGAGCAACGGACCAGCCATTCCTCTAAGCGGCGCCTCGCTCGTCCAATGGGACATTGACGACGGAAATGTCCGCGCGTTACGAGCCCAGACTCTTGACGTCGCTGCAATTGAACTTCAAACGAGTATTGTCTCTCAGCTATCGCATCGCACGTTCGTCAACCTTAGTCAGCTAGACGTATCCATGAAAGTCGCTCCCGGCAGGTTCTTGCTCTTTGGATACCCAAGCCACGGATCTACTCCTGACTCGGCGAATCGGCATTTGCGTTGCGGGCCATCGCTCGCATACTCCACCGAGCTATATCGAGGCCCGACCAGTTCATTCGGGAACTATGACCCGCGATTGCACGTGCTCTTTCCTCTGCCAATCAAAGGAGCGATTGCGCTTCAGCCTGCGGGACCACGTCCCGAGAAAATCCAGGGAGTAAGTGGATGCAGCATTTGGCGGACCGTTCCGTTAGGCCAAGACTGCCGCACATGGGATGTCGCCGACGCGAAGATTGTCGCGGTGCAATCTTCTGAGTATGGCTCGAAGAAAGTCGTGAAGGCTGTCAAGTGTCTGGCCGTTGTTGCCTTGCTTTGGGCGCGCTATCGCGAGCTAAGGAGGATCATTGAGATATCGCACCCGAATCTGATGAACCACCTGAGACAGTTCGATATTGAGACGCGCCGACTCCAATAAGCGGGAATGGCGAAGAGTATTCACTTGCCAAAGAGCAGCAGCACAAACCCAAAATCCGGTGCGGGTCGTGCTGATTAGTCGCCAGCTTCGCCGATCTGCCGCGCTGCATCCGGGTCACCATCGGTCAAGCGTGTTGCGCGCAGTTCCGCCGCGTTCTGCCCCTGCCGTCTACCGGCTCGCGCCTCGGGGCTGTCGTCGCACTGGTTGCAGATGGTACAACCGCCGTACGTCGTCCTACAGGGCTCGCCACAACACGCACAGTACGCCCTCCGCAGCTTGGAGCCCTCGATAGGGCTCCCGGGTGCCCCGAACTCCGCAACGTCCTCAGGCGACGCCCAGCAGCGTCCACGCGTGGCCGATACGGGGATGCCGATCTTGCGGAACACGTCGGGCCTCCACGTGACCGGCGCGACGTGCGGGTGAAGGAGGTAAGTCCCGCACGCCACGCCGGGGGATAGTCGAGGGGCGGGCGACAAGCGGGTATGGGGTCAAAGCACACCCGCAAGGCCCCACGGACAACAAGCCCGCGGAGCAGCCCGCCCCACCGTACCGTCATTCGTAACCCAAGTCCGGTGCGGGCTGAAATTCGTCAGGCGGTACCTTCGTCGGGCTGAAAGTGCTGCTCCACACTCGCGCCGTCGGTGTTGTCCACCGGCAGGGTGCGCGCTCGATAGCGGATCGCAATGATGGCGTCCACGGTCGTGCTCGTGCCGCGGGCGACCTCGCACCGGATGTACCGATCGGTGGGTTTCCCCACGTCGAGCAGAACCAGCTTGTTGCTTCCGCTCGCAACGCTGGTCCCCTCCAGGTCCGTCCAGTCGGCGGAATTGTCCGCACCCTGCGCCGCGTTCACGGTGTTGTTTGCAGCCGCGGTGCCCAGGGCCACGACGAACAACACGCCATCGTAGCCTTGCATGTCCACGCCGTCCGAATTGACGGCCGTGGTATTCGCCGACTGGTACGACTTCACCAGCGTCGTCAGCGTGTTCTCAGACAAGAAACCGTTCATGGTTTATCTCCATCGGGCAATTGCCCGGGTTGGGGTTAGTCAAGGTCGGCCGACAAATTTCCTAAGAGCTTGCAAAGGAAGTTTTCCCGCTCCGCGTTAACGTCGCACCGCATCGTCGCACGGAAGAAAACCTTTCGCTCGGTGACCGCGTTGGAGCTGCCCACCGTGCCCGCATTGAACGGCTCGATGCGAATGTTTTGACGCACGCCGATCAGGAGGGAATCGAACTGGCCGATGAAGCATGGCGACTCGTTGCTACCGGAGCCGTGGGCCTCGCCGATTTGGTTGGTTGCGAGCCGCGCCAGCGTGGCAACGTCAGGCGAAGGCGGCAACCATTCGCCGGTGCCCATCTGCATCCGGTACAGGTAGTGATTCGTCAGCGGATTCAACAGCCACGCATTCGCGGTACCGTTCACCTGTGCGATCTTCTGCACCATGCGGGACAGGTCGTCGTGGGTGAGTACGGCAGGCGCGGTGATGGTCTGCGATTGCACGTCCGGCATGTTCCAGACGCCCAGCGGTTCCGACGTGCCATTACCAAACAGGCACACGCGGTCCAGTTCCAGGGCCAGCTTCTGCGCCAACGCGTTGACGATGATCTGCTGGGAGCCGGGGGCATCGTCGAGCAGATCCACGGTCGATTCGACGATGACGCCGACCGTACGGGCATCGAGGTTGACAGCGCCCAGCGTCATGGTGCTTGCCGTCAGCGCCTTGCCCTCGCCAACCCAGTACGCGGTCGGGTCGCCGGTGACCTTGGCGATCGTCATTTGCCTAGTTGGCATGGGCACGATGCGCGCACCCGCCTGCGTGACCCGCGCTTGGTTGCGGGCCAGGTCGATGACCATAGCCGAAAGCGTCGCCGGCAGCGTGAACCCGCCGGTTGAACCCTGCGCGCCAGTCATCCCGCGGAAGGCTTCCGCCATGTTGAACGTCTTCATTTCCTCGGGACGATCGAGGCGCGACCGCCTCAGCATGTCGAGGTAACTCTGGCCACGACGGAGCGCGGGCACGATGTTGCCCTTGCCGTCGATGTACTTGTCCACCGCCTTCCATCCAGCGATTCGCTTGTCCTCGTCGGCTT
>ERZ795053.7967-NODE-7967-length-10080-cov-4.371870_pt1 | contig 10080 bp, 4 predicted proteins | sample MGYA00375137_ERZ795053 | MGnify/ENA primary metagenome ERZ795053 (study PRJEB30182, sample SAMN05720284) | activated sludge metagenome | isolation source: Anaerobic digester | place: Hong Kong | collected 2014-12-17 ... | reverse complement strand
CAAGCAGCGACTCGACGAACTCGACCCGGACGAGGATGTCTGACCTCCACCCGCCACGGCACCGCTGCTCCCCGTGTAGGGAATTCGCCCCAATTGTGCGGTGCCCGCCGGGCCGCGCGGCACCCCACTCGCGTGGGCGGGTCAAATTCGCGGGATAATCCGTGTCAAGTCCATCGGCTGGGCGGTATACACACGTGGGGAAGGTTGCCGGTCCGCTCGGGCCTACGCCCTGGCTGAGCGGTAATCTGCCGGCGCAAGGGGGACTTTGCATCCGGCGGACGTTCAGGGAAGCGCATGAGCAATCTCGAATCCAGTCCTGAGGAAGAGCTCCTCGCGGAAGAGCTGCGCGACGCCTTCGGGCTCGGGCCCGACGCCACCGGGCTCGAGGTCGATCTCAGCGCGCCCCACCGCGGTGGCTCCAGTGCCGCGTTCGTGGGATTCCACGCGGCGCCGCAGCATCGGCGCGGCACGCTGCTCGGCGACTTCGAGATCATCGACGAACTCGGTCGTGGCGGTATGGGCGTCGTCTACCGGGCGCGGCAGATCTCGCTGGGCCGGGTCGTGGCGCTGAAGGTTCTGCCCGACTACACGCGGCGCGGCCCGCTCGCGATTCAACGCTTTCGCAACGAGGCCCGCGCCGCGGCGCGGCTGCAACATACCAACATCGTGCCGATCTACGCGCAGGGCGAGGAACGCGGCACCTTCTACTACGCCATGGAACTCATCGGCGGCAGCAGTCTCGACGCGGCGATCCGCTGCCGGACGCGGCTGCTCAGCCCGTCCAACGCCTCGCTCTCCCTCCGCCCCACCCAGTTGGAGCGGGCCGCGCAGGCGCCGACGGAACCGGCGCAAGTCAGCACCCATGCCGAAGCCCCAGCCGCGGCGCCTCCGCCCGCCACCGTGCGCGACCTGCATCGCGAGCGGCAGGACTACTGCCACCTCGCGCGCTTGCTCGCCGACGTCGCGGACGGTCTCGACCATGCCCACCATGCCGGCGTCGTGCATCGTGATATCAAACCGCAGAATCTTCTCGTAGGCGCCGACGGCCGGTTGCACATCACCGACTTCGGCCTCGCCCGCCTCGCCGACGCGCCCGGGATCACGCTGACCGGCGAGATCATGGGTACCCCGGCGTACCTCTCGCCCGAGCAGGCCCGCGCGGACGCGGGCACCGTCGACGGGCGCACCGATATCTACTCGCTGGGCGTGACGCTCTACGAGCTGCTGACGCTGCGACGCCCCTTCGAGGGCGACTCGCGCGAACAGGTGCTGACCGGCATCAAGGAGCTCGAGCCCGCTCCGCCGCGCACCTTTGATGTACATATTCCCAAGGACCTGCAAACCATCTGCCTCAAGGCGATGGAGAAGGATCCCGCGCGCCGCTACGCGACCGCGGGAGCGCTCGCCGAGGACCTGCGCCGCTTCGCCGATGGCCGTCCGATCCTGAGCCGGCCGGCCGGCCCCGTGACCAAGGCGGTCAAGTGGGCTCGGCGGCACAAGGCGGCGACAACCGCCATCATCGCCACGGCCATCGTCGTGCTGCTCGCCGGTGGACTCGTGGCCAGCGTGACTTCCGCCCGGCAGCAGGTCGCCCAGGCCGACGTCGACGAGGTCTTCGACCGCCTCGTCTACTACGACTACCACGCCACGCCGCAGCAACTCGACAAGCTCGACGCAGCCGCGGAGCGGGGCGGGGATCCGGTGACGATTCGCATGGCCCGGGCGCTGGTGAAGATCTTCGATCGCAACAACCGCGACGATCGGTTGGTCGCACGCCAAATGCTCGGCGACGTCGTGGCAGAGGCCCCGCAGCGCGTGGACGCCCGCTATCTCTATGCGCTCGCCCTCGACCGCACGAACGCTGCAGACCAGGCCAAGACGCAGATCGCCCTCGCCGATGCGCAGCAGGGGGCGACCGCCGCCGGCTGGTTCTTCCGCGGTCTTGCGCTGCAGTATCGCGATCCGCCCGAGGCGATCCGTTCGTACGAAGCGGCCCAGCGCCTCCGCGCCGCCGAAGGGGACGTGTTCCTCCAGGCGATGCTCAACCTGGCCCGGGCCCGCAATCAGTTGATGTACGCGTCGCGCACCATCGACGACCTCGGCGCCATCATCCGCCCACTCGAGCAGATCGTGGACTTTAAGCTCTACGGCGCCATGCCCTACAACTACCTGTCGATCGCGCACCGCCTCGCGGCGGAAGTGTATACCGGAAGCGCCGGCACACGCGACGCCGACGACGTCGTCGCCAACCATTATGCGGCTGCCCTCGATTGGGCCCAAAAGGGTGAACAGGCGGATCCCCACGACCCCGTTTCGTTCATCGCGGAGGGCATGGCCCTCCAGAGCATGGGGGACCTGCCGTCGGCAACCTTCGCCTTTGACGCCGCCGCGGTGGTCGCGGGAACCGATTCCGTTCGTCAGTGCGAGGTGCTGCACTATCGCTGGCGCCTGCACTACTGGCAGGACGAGTACGCTGAAGCCCGCGCCGACATCAACGACTACGACCACTGCGCCGTAACCGAAGCCCACCTTTATCGGCACTTCTTTCCGATGCTGGTCCTGGCCGATCAGGGAAAACTCGACGAGGCGCGGCTCCACGCCTACGGCCTGTCCGCCGACGCGCCGACCAATGCGCTCGCGGTCGTGTGGACCGCGACGGCGCTGCGCATCCTCGGTGACGGGCCGGCGGCCGATGCGTTCCTCGCCGATCGTGCCGCCACCGTCGACCGGACCCAGTCCGAAATTCCGCAGCAGGACCCCGCCTGGATCGATGCGCTCTACCGAATGTGTCGCGGCGAACGCTCCCTGCAGCAAATGCGCGACCAGGCCCAGTCGGCGGATCAGCCCTGGCGGCTGACGGGCGAAGCGGAGTTTCACGCGGCCGCGATGGCCCTGGCCCGGGGCGACCGGCAGGCCGCTCAGGTGGGCTTCACGCGGGCCTGGCGCTCCTACGACTCCGCCATCCGGTACGCCTACGATGGCGAGCTGATCGCCCGAAAAATGCAACGGGATCCCCAATGGCCGCCCTGGATTGCACCTTAGGCCTTGATTCGAGTCACGTCGATCGCCTACAAAGGGATTGAGGGTCGTCAGGGAGCACAGGCATGTTACCTATTCTTTCATCCGATCGGTCCCGGCGCGCGCCTCGATGGCTGCCCGCCGCATTGACCCTGGCGATTCTCATCGTCGCATCCCGCGCAGGGGCCTACCCCCCGCGCCAGCCAGTGCCTATTCCCTATTTCACATTCGATGCACAGTCGCCGTCCGTGATCGACGGTCAGCCAGGCACTCCGCGGGTCAATTCCGATGCCGTTCTCGCCAAGGGCCAACCAAGCGACCCAGTGCCCGCGACGGTTCTTCCCGGCGCCAATCTCGGGCTGGGTATGCCCGGAGATGAACTCGACGGGATCTCGTTCAACCGCACGATCGTCCTGCGCCAGCGACAGTTCGTCCTGCTCTTCTCCGTAAGCCGGGGAACCACCGGTGAGGTCCCACCCAATCCAGCCCTCGTCGCGAGTGACGCACCCTTCAATGTCGCCGACCAGGTCATGCGCGGGCACGCCGCGGGCGACGGGTTCATGTCGCTGCGCGCATTTGATTCCAATGGACCCGTAGGGTCAACACGCGGCAGCACGGACGGCAACGGCCAACCGATCAACAACTACGACGAGGGCGGCCAGGACTACCAGGCGCTGCCCACGGTCGGTTCCAAGGACCACGTCCCGCCCGGCACGTTTGAGGACAACGTCAATGGAACGTCCTATCCACCAACCTCGCCCACGGCGCGAGCGCTAGCACGCGGTGTGCCGGGCGGCGGCGAGGATGGCTTCTACTTCACCGTAAGCGCAGCTTCCCCCACTCTGCAGTCAGGCGGTCTGCCGGGCGACAGCGGCGCCGACATCTTCTTCGATCCCAACCCGGAGCTTCCCGGCCTGCAGGCGCAGCAGCCCTATGCGTATGCAGATCAGTTGGGGCTCACGGGACTTGACGACATCGACGCCCTCATCGTGGACGACAGCGACACCAACGGGCTCTTCGGCGGCGACGACTGCGTCTACATCTCCTTGACGCCCGAGTCGCCGACCCTCGCCATGCTGTCTTTCGCCAGCTCGAACGGCGCCGCCGACGTGTACCGAATCTGCGCGACACCTCAAGGCTTTGCCGAGATCACGCCCTTCGCCGCCGCGCTGCAGTTGGGACTGGCGGGCGACACCGATGACATCGACGCCCTGGAGATCATTCCCTGCGACGACGCGACCGGCGCCTGCGCACCCCTGTCGTTCGCAGCCGCTTCTTCAATTCGCTTCTTCCCGGGCGACTGGAACAATGACGGGGCGATCGGGGCAGCCGACGCCGAGGCGGTCCCATTCTGTTTGAGCGGTCCCTACCAGGGGCTGGGCTTCGTGGCGCCTTCGCCGGTCTGCCGGGACGTATTCGACTTCAACAACGACACCGACGTCGACCTGGCCGACTTCGGGTTCTTCCAGTTTGTGTTCGGGACGACTCCGGGTGCGGACTGACCGGGCGGATACGGTTCATTGAATTGACACTTTATGAATGCGTGTGCCAGCACGCGCCCGGAAACCGCTTGTTGTCGGATGTCCGGTTTGATTATGATGAGCTTGGAAGTCCGGGGGTAGCCGGCCGCAAGGCACAGCTCAGCTTGGCGTTGAATGCGTACCCCTCACTGCAGGTGGCTCGGGCGAAGTTTGGTCACCTGCCGCGGGGTCAGCGTGCGCCGGCGGGTACCCGAAAGCGAGTATCCCGCAATCGCGGCAGTTGCCTGCGCCCACGGAGTCGTCGGCGGGGCCGCCGGGCCTGCGGGGGGCGCAGCGGGGCTTTTCGGGGGAGAACCGCGATGCACAGAACCACCTTGCTGATCGCCTTGCTGGTTGGTGTCGCCGGCGCGCACGCCGACGTCGTGCGCAACTTCATCCTCACACCCGATCAGGTCGTGCCCGCGTCGGGCAGTCCCGCCACGGGCCACGCCCGCGCCACCCTCAACGCCGCCGAGACCGAGATCGAATTCCTGGTGCAACACAACGTCGCGGAAGGGGACGTCGCGACAGCGTCGGTCTACGCCGAGGACGCCGGTTCGAACGGGGCGGCGGTCTTCGCGCTCACCAACGTGAATTCGAACAGCTTTTCCGGCATCTGGAGCGTCTCCGCGGGTGACGTGGCGAAGTTCCTGGATGGCGGCCTGTACGTGCAGATCGAGACGCCGTCATATCCCGCCGGCGAGATCCGCGGGCAGATCAGGATTAACCCCAATCCCGGTCCCGGTGACGTGATCATCACCGAGATCATGTACAACCCCGCCTCGACCGAAGGCGACTTCGCGCACGGTGTTTTCACGTCGAACGCCGAGTGGGTCGAGCTGTTCAATACGACCTTCACCGACATCGACATCGGCGGGTGGTTCCTGCAGGACGAGGACGTGGACACCAACGGGGACGCGTGCACGCCGCTGCGCAGCGGCTCCATCCCCGAGTTCATCCTCCCCTCGTTCGGACTCGTCGTGATCATCCCCGATGGGCAGGTCATCTTCGGGTCGGCGCCGACCGTGGCGGATTTCAAGACCGCCTGGGGCCTGGGCGCCGCGAGCAACGTTCTGCAGGTCGACACCAACGGCACCGCCGGCGGGGCGCTGGTGGGCCACAACCTCTCCAACAATCCGTTCACGGACGGCTTTGACATCAACGACCTGCCCCTGGACGCCTCCTTCTGGATCCCCTGCGATCCGGGAGGATTCGACCGTCCCGACAACGAGATCCTCACGCTCAACGACGGCACCCAGATCATCGACGTCGTCAACTACGGCGACGATTACGACGACCACGTCGGGCCGATGGACTGGCCCGAGGTGGGCGGCTTCAACAGCATCGCCCTGGCCCCGGATGATTTCCCCAACGCGACGTCCTTTACGAACTACACCGCCACCGGCAACGACTCCGGCGCGCACTGGATCGCCCACGAGGTCGGCGACAACGCGCTGGGTTATCGCCAGGTCGCGGCGGCGGGCGTGTACGGCGGCGAGGACGTCGGTTCGCCGTGCCGCTTGCGCGGGGCCACGACCGGCAACCTGCTGCCCGCAGCCATCGCATCCCAGGTGATGACCACCCCGGGCGCAACCGAGGACATCTTCATGCAGGGGTCCGACCTGAGCCGGCCCTTCTTCGGGCTGCTGCTCTTCGTCGTGAAGTCGCTGCCGCAGAACGGCCAGCTCATCGATGTCGCCTCCAACAAGGTCATCACCCCGGCCATGCTCGGCGCCAACGGCTACCTCATGCCGCGCATTCCGTTCAACCAGGTGCGCTACGTCAACAACGGCACCTGCGGACGCGACAGCTTCACCTTCGCGACCAACGACGGTCTGCTCGAGTCGCCCGCGGTCCCCGTCGAGCTGTTCGTGCAGTGCGGCGAGGTCGTGATCACCGAGATCATGTACAACCCGGATTCGCTCGAAGAGAACCCGTCGCTGGCGGAGTGGGTCGAAATCTACAACACCACCTCGAGTGCGGTCGACCTCGGCGGCTGGTACCTGGCGGACAACCTGTCGCGCAGTGGGGATTTCCCGGCGTACATCCTCGGCGCCCACTCCAGCGTGACGGTGATCCCCGCGATGACGGATGCGGGTGAGTTCTCCGCCGCCTGGACCGCACCCTTCATCCAGGCCACGACCAACGGGCTCGTGGGCAACGGCGGCGTGTCGGGCACCAACCTCAGCAACGGCGGCGAAACGCTGCAACTCGTCGCCCCGGGCGGCACCGTGCCCCGCGTGCACGATGCGGTCGTGTACCGCAACGGGTTCGACGATGCCGCCTGGCCGAAGCTCAGCCCCGACGGACCCAGCATCTACGTGCTGGCCTCGGCGGGTTACACGGCAGCCGCCAACGACGCGCCGGAGGCGTGGGCAAAATCATCCGACGCCGGCCTCGACGGCGCCCGGATCAACAACGTGACGACCACCTTCGGCGGGGCGGACTTCGGCTCGCCGGGCTACGTGCCCAACGTCGTGCAGGGCGCCTGCACCGCAGCCGGCCCCGCCCGCGACGGCAACGGCGACGGCATCATCGATCTGGCCGACCTGCAACAGTTCGAACTATGCCAGCAGGGCCCCCAGCAGACCATGCCGCTCAACTGCGCTTGCTTCGACGCCGACTTCGACACCGACGTGGACCTGCGCGACTTCGCCGTCATCCAGGGCGAGATCAACACGGCGCCGGCGTCCAACGCGCTCATCATCAGCGAGATCGTCGACGGAACGCTCACCAACGGCGAGCCCAAGCTGCTCGAACTCACCAACTGCGGTGGCTCTCCCGTCAACCTGGCGCAGTACCGCGTCGCCCTCTACGTGAACGGCAGCACGACCGAGAACTTCCTGAGCATGACGTACGGCGAAATGAGCGGCATCCTCGCCGCGGGCCAGTCGTATGTTATCGCCAATTCCAATTCGGGCCCGGCGGATTCTTACCTGTCCGTCTACGGCGCGGAAGCCGATCTCTACCATGGCGTCGCCAACGGCAACGGCAACGACGCCTTCCGGTTGCTGCGCAGCGATGGGCTGGGCGGCGATACGGTCGTGGACAGCTTCGGCGTGGTCGGCGTCGATGGCACGGGCCAGGCTTGGGATTACGTGAACAGCTTCGCCGATTCGAACGCCGGGCGGGCACCCAACGGCGGCGCCTTCAACACCGCGAACTGGACGTTCGGCGGTCCCGAGGCGCTGACGGGGCTTACCCCCGCCCAGATCGCCGCCGCCACATCGGCCGGTACACATACCTGCAACTAGGGCTTTCCCTGAGGACAGCACGGGCGTTTCCCAGACGGCCTTGTGCCGTCCGCGGACTAGGAGTATGTTTTTTGATCAGCCGCACGCGTAGTGCCGGAGAAGGGACGACAACCATGAAACTTTCCAAGCGCGTTCTTGCGCTGGCCGAATCGGAAACCCTGGCGGTCACCGCCAAGGCCGCAGCCATGCGCGCCGCAGGCATCGACGTCATCAGTTTTGGCGCCGGCGAACCAGACTTCGACACGCCCGAAAACGTCAAGGAGGCGGCGATCAAGGCGCTGCGCGAGGGGCAGACGAAGTACCCCAAGCCAGCCGCCGGCATCCCCGCCGCACGCCAGGCCGTCTGCACCAAGCTCGAACGCGAGAACGGCCTCACCTACACGCCCAACCAGGTGATCATCACCACCGGCGGCAAGATGGCCTGCACCATGGTCGTCCACGCGCTGATCAACCCCGGCGACGAGGTGATCATCCCCGTGCCCTACTGGGTGAGCTATCCCGAGTTCGTGCGCCTCGCCGGGGGCAAGCCGGTCTTCGTCCGCGGCGACGAGGAGCGTGACTTCAAGATCACGCCGGAGCAACTGGCGGCTGCAATCACCCCGCGCACGCGCATGCTCATCTTCAACTCGCCCAGCAATCCGGGCGGTTTCACCTACACGCCCGACGAGGTGCGAGCCCTGGCCGCGGTCACCGCCGGCAAGGACATCGCCGTGCTCGCCGACGAGATCTACGACCGGCTCGTCTACGGCGACCAGCGCCCGCTCAGCTTCGCGGCGTGCTCGCCGGAGGCGTACGCCCAGACCCTCACGCTCAACGGCGGCTCGAAAACCTACGCGATGACCGGGTGGCGCGTCGGCTACGTCGCCGCCCCCGAGCCGGTGATCAAGGCGCTCAGCAAGCTGCAGAGCCAGGGCACCAGCGGGGTCTGCACCTTCGTTCAGTACGGACTCATCGAGGCGCTCACCGGTCCGCAGGACGAGGTCGAGCGGATGCGGCAGGCCTTCGCCCAGCGCGGCGCGCACATCCACCAGCGGCTCACCGCCATGCCCGGCGTGACGTGCTGTCCGCCAACCGGGGCGTTCTACGTTTTTCCCAACGTCTCCGGTACGTACGCGCGGCTCGGCGTGACCACCTCCGGCGAATTCACCGCCAAGGTGCTCGAGGAGACCGGCGTGGCCGTCGTCCCCGGCGGCGCCTTCGGCAGCGATCAGCACGTGCGGCTCAGCTTCGCCTGCGGCATGGAGCAGATCGACGAGGGCATGAATCGCCTGGAGAAGCTGCTGAAGGGGGCTGCCGCCACCAGCCGCAGCGCACCGCCAGCCGAGCCCGCTTCTGCCCGGCGCTGAACGCCACGCGCAAACGCGCCCGCACCGCTGGCTTCATCAGCACAATCCGCCTTCGGCGCGGCATCCAAGCGGCCTCTTCGTCACGAGCGGGTCACTAAACGCACTCCGCTTGATAACGCGACGGGCCGCGCCTGAAATGTCCGCGAGATTCGCCGCCTGGAGGCCGGGCTCCGGCGCGGACCTGGTGCGGCGCCTGACCGCCCGCCAGCCGGAGACGGATTGCCCTTGAATATGTTCCACCCAGTCAACGGACGCTTTGTGCCCGCGTCGCAGCGAACGTTCGTCCTGCACGCCCTCGTGGCTCTTGTCGGCCTCGGAGCGGGCGCGGCCCACGCCCACGCCCAGGACACGGGAACGCCGGCGGCAAAACTACCCGGCAACAAGGTCGTCAAGGCTCGCCTGGCGCTCGAGCGCACCGCCATCGCGCCGCAGGGCACGACCGACCTGGCGATCGTCTTTGACATCTCCCCGGACTGGCACCTGTACTGGCGCAATCCCGGGGACGCCGGGCTTCCGCCGAAGATCGCGTTCACGCCGATCCCCGGCGTCACGTTCGGGGATCCGCAATGGCCCGCGCCGCAGCGCGACGTCGCAGCCGGGGGCTTGGTCAGCTTCGTTTACCCGCACCAACTGGTTCTGATCGTGCCAATCGCTACGGATCTTCCGGCGACGCACACCGGACCGCTGGAGATTTCCGCCCGCGTCGACTGGCTGGTCTGCAGCAAACGCTGCATCCCCGGCCGGGCGAACCTCTCGGCGTCGTGGCCGGTATCCGCCGACGCAGAGCTCTCGGACGATGCGGGACTGTTCGCCGAGACGCGCAAGCACCTGCCGCAGGCCGCATCGACCGACACCTGTTCCTGCCGGATCAACTGGGAAGACCACGATCTGCTCCTGCACGTGGACGGCGCCACCCGGTTGACCTTCTTCCCGTACGAGAAC
>ERZ795053.7966-NODE-7966-length-10080-cov-5.090673_pt1 | contig 10080 bp, 6 predicted proteins | sample MGYA00375137_ERZ795053 | MGnify/ENA primary metagenome ERZ795053 (study PRJEB30182, sample SAMN05720284) | activated sludge metagenome | isolation source: Anaerobic digester | place: Hong Kong | collected 2014-12-17 ... | reverse complement strand
ATGAGTTCTGTATCCCCTTCGGTATTGATATTGCGTAAGATGTTGATTATAAGCGCAATAGCCATCGGTTGCCTTCCGTTGTTCGCCTTTTCACCACCCGAGAAAGTCCAGCTCGACCTCTTCTTGGAGAACAAAGGCCAAGTGAGGGATCAACACGATATGCCCCGGCCAGATGTGTTGTACTATGGCGAGGTGGACGGGTTGTCCTATCACCTGACAGCCGGAGGGATTCATTACCAGATGGTACAGTATCCTGGATGGTTTCAACAAAAAGAACTGTTGAGTAAGATGAAGAGAAGTAAGCATGATCTTGATGTAGAAGCCCTGGAGCAGCCCATCACGATCTATCGGGTGGATGTGAACTACCTGGGAGCTAACGAACGTGCGGAGGTTGTGTCCGACGGTCGTTCAAGTTCAGTCAGTCATTTCTATAATGTACCCCTTGGCGCTGAACCAGCGTTGAACGTCCGGTCCTGGCAGTCGGTGACCATGAAAGACATCTATATGGGTATTGACCTGCGATACTACCAGGGCAAATATGGTGGTCTTGAATCGGATTTTGTGGTTCAGCCTGGGGCTGATTATAGCCAGATTGCTTTGGCCATATCTGGTGCCGAATTATCGATCAATACCCGTGGTGAGTTGGTGATGCACACCCCCTTTGGTGATATTCTCGAGGGGCCGGTGTATGCTCATCAGGACGGTAAGGAAGTGGCTTCGCATTGGGTAGTGGATGGCGAGATAGTCCGGTTTGAATTGGCCGGGCTGGTCGATCCGACTTTGCCCTTAATCATTGATCCACCGGTGCGGTTATATGGAACGTATTTTGGGGGGAGTAAGAATGATTTTTTCAGGTCAACCAGTGTGGATGGACAAGGGAATATCGTTGCCGCCGGAGAAACGGTATCAACCAGCATGATTGCTACTGTGGGCGCTCATCAGGTGTCCTATGGAGGAGGAACATATGATGGTGTAGTGGCCAAGTATTTAGCCAATGGTGAACTGTCGTGGGCAACCTATATCGGCGGATCCGGGGAGGATGGAGTCAACAGCTGTAAAATTGATGTGGATGGAAACACGTTCCTGGGAGGCGAAACGGAATCAACTACAGGAATTGCCTCACCTGATGGGACAAAACCTGTCTATATTGGAGGTTCGAAAGACGGTTTTTTAGTCAAGTTGAATGGGGATGGAGTTCGTGTTTGGGGTACGTATATCGGAGGAACAGAACAGGATTATGTGAACGGATGCTCCATTGATGATAGTGGCAGGATTATTCTGGTTGGCGGCACTACTTCACCTGTTGGGATTTCAACCCAGGGAACTTTCCAACCTGAATATGGTGGAGATGGTACTGATGCATTCATTATGGCTTTGGATGCTGCAGGTGAATTAGATTGGGGATCTTACATTGGGGTTCCATATACTATTGAGAGGGGGCATTGTTGTACAATTGATCATGATGGCAATATTTTGTTTGGCGGTGAAGCATGGTGGGATTTTGACAATATCTTAGCCTCTCCTGGCGCTCACCAGGAAGATATCAATGGCTCACAGAATGCCTTGATATTCAAGTTTACAAAGGACGGCGAACGAATTTGGTCGACTTATTTTGGTGGCAATGATACGAGAGCGTACGATATAGAAATCGACATGTTGAATAATGTCATTGTGACTGGGGAGACAGATAGAGAGGATTACGTTGTCAGCCAGGGCGCACATCAAGTGGAATACGGAGGAGGTTCTTCCGACGCCTTTTTAGCCAAATTTTCACCGAATGGTGTTTTTCTTTGGGGGACATGTTACGGAGGTCAATCCTCAGATTTCGGGACAGGGTTAGCGGTCAACACTGCAAATGACATTTATCTGTCCGGAGGGACGTCTTCTCTGGATAATATTGCCAGTCCGGATGGATATGACGTCCAAAAGGAAGGCATTTCCGATGGCTTATTATGCAAGTTCAGTCCTGACGGTTCTCGTCAGTGGGCAACATATTATGGAGGGGACGATGGTGATGGCATCGATGATTGCGCTCTATCTGGTGACGATCAAATTGTCATAGCCGGTGCAGCTTTCTCAAAGGATGCGATTTCTACACCTGATGGGAATAAAACCAGTAATTCCGGAGCATATGATGCGTTTATCGCCATCTTCCAGGACGAAACCAGTGGTTTGATCCCTGCTGTACCAGTTGAGCCACTAGTCGTGACACCCAATCCGACATCCGGCATAGTATATATCAACGATCTACCGGAAAGTGGCCGATTGACGGTCCGGGATGTTCAGGGTGTGGTTGTCATAGAGCGACAGATCTCCAACAATACCCTTGATCTGGACCTGGGGCACCTTCCCTCAGGGATGTATATCCTACGGGTGGATGCGGAGGACAACAGGGGTGCCAAAGTGGCCAGGGTGGTGGTGGAGTGAGCCGTGTTCCGACAGGTGCTTTTTTGCTCGCATGTATAAAGGGTACTATTCTCCATGGTTGGTCATGGTCTTACGTTCATTATAGGCCATTTTCCTACAGCCTGCGGAGCAGAATTTGGCATCCTTACGTCCAACCCAAGTGCTTGTCCCTCCACAGTAGTCACATCGTATGCGGTAGAGGATGTGGGAGGTTTTCCTTTTGACCAGTTTACGGACGATGACGGTTTCCTGTTCTGGATAGAATCTACCTTGTGCCACAGCCAATGCGGCTTCCAGGGCATTGTATTTTGGGTTTTTTACCTCCGTGAACTCGTATTCGAAGCTGTCTTTCAGTTTGAAAATTCGCTTCATTTCAAGTATTTTGCTCATAGTCAATAGGTTGTGATGTTTGCAGAACAGATAAATCTTTTAAAAGACCGGTTTAACTTTTGTAAAACATCTGTTATAATCTGAGATTCACATGTTGTGAGAAATAGTTGATTTTTCGGAATTCTGGTTGAAGGACAGAGGATTTATGTGTTCCATTTCTGTCGAAGCTAGCTACCTTCCGGGCTCTATTGCCATTCTCCCTGCACTAAGGTCTTGCAAAGTCTTTTTCAGACGGGAGTAGACAATCTTCAATTAACTAATGGAGCGGAAGCCCAAACTGAATAGACGAAGGCTTGTTCAGTTTCCTTTTCTTTTGCGTTTCAAACGGAGATTATCAACAGTTTCCTCTATAGTCTTCTGCTTGCCTTTTTCAATCCAGGATAATAGTTCTGAACGTTTGAAGTAGAGCTTCTTTCCAGTTTTGAAAAATGGTAGTTCCCGACGGCTGGTGAGGCTGTAAATGGTTGGTTTGGCCAGATTCAGGAAGATGGCAGCCTCCTCAATAGTCAGCAGCTCCTTCAATTGTATTGGAGTTGTTGTCTGCTCCAATCCGGGTTGCCTTTCAGCGAGCACCTTCCTCAGTACCTCCTCCAGGGCATTCTTGAGTTGGTCTTCATTGAGCTGGAGGATGATCATGGTGGGTATCTTTATTACAATTTCCAATCGGGGTACCTGTTCAACGTGGCTAGAGTAAGTATTCTGGCCCGAAGCTGGGTGAATTCCCGGTAGATGTTCATTTCGTGGTTAAGGTAATGGCTAGGATTAATGGATGTCCGACAAATGCCACTTAAGGAGACTCAAGACGACTTAAGGAGAAATAAAGTGAAACTTTCTCGGATTTTGACCCTTATTGGTCCATCTACCCACTGCGGTAATGGCGCCACATTTCAAGAGTGTGCATATTCCAAAGTATATGACTCATCCATTCAAGAGGGTTACACCCACCTGTGAATAACTTTCTCAGAAACGACAATATTTATGGGTGATTCTCTTTATCTTTTTGTTGCCGTTGCGTTGAATACAAGCTTGCCTTTCTAAAGGATTTGAATTGCCAAAAGTCGGGCAAGTCATCTGGCATTGCAGGATATAGGAGTTCAATATGACCATCTACCATTGGTCAAGTCTAATGTGCTGATTTCAAAGTTCTGCTATTACTCCTATTTTACTGGTAATGGTGGAGTATTGATGACTAAATCATGCTTCCTAAACCAGGACACAGGGGCCATTTTGCGAAGTTCATTCAATTTGTGGTGAAACGGGCACGCCCCGAGTCTTCTCCCACATCTACAAGGACAGGACTTTTTATTTGCTATCCGTTTCTTAATCCCCAGTAGCTGAATGGCCTGAATTACCTGATGCTTTTCATTCAACCCAAGCATTGCGGAATAATCATCCACAATGCCTTGTTCACCATGAGCCAACTCGCCAAAAATAAAATCTCCTCCGTTTATCCGTTTGTATGAAACAGCATATAGGTACGGTATTAGACATTGATCGACAAAGCCTGTCAGACTAGGAGCACTATGGACCTTTCTCAGCAACCTCAGAGGCGATCCAAGACAAAGGCTACCGTCAGAATTGACATGAAAATTTCCGTCACGCTTTATTTTGCCACCGGTTTCCGTAACTTCAGGAAGAGCCTGAGGGAATTTGCTGGGAACAATGATTTCCAGCTTGTAGGAATCAACTATTTTACCACCGACAGACTCGCAGGCTTGGAATTGAAAATTTCCACGCAGGCAAACGCCTTGAACAGAGCAAGGAGATGTCGACATGCCAGGATAGTCCAACAGAAACTGACTCAGCCCATTGATTTCCGATACTCTCATTGAGCTACTTTTTCCATGGTCTGGCCGAGTCTTGTCGGTCAATCGTGTGTGTTTTGGGAGTCATTATGTCACCGATAGTAGCGTTGATTCCCAGTTGTTCCCTAAGCTCCATCTTATTTACTCGCAATGAAAACTTCTCTTCGAGTTGATCACTGAGAAATTCAATATCATTCGTAGAAGTAATATGCCTGAAATCTGTATTTGCTTGTAAAAGCCAGGAAAAGAAGTGTTCCTCCAATCGCAAATGCAGACAATCCGGCCTGTACCAGCGGTCGGCAAAGTCTTCATCCGGGTCCACAGGGTTGGGCACCCTTGGCTTTTTCGGGTTTACCAGACCACCCATTTTTTCTAATACATTGCCAAGCGCCTCTACAATATCTGTTTCACCGTTATAGGCCCTTGCAGCGAGAGTTGTGATAATGATTGAAATAGGCTTGGATTCCGGGTTGTCCTTGCTCCAGTTGTCACGGTGGCGCTTCAGAATCTGAATCGCCCGCTGCAAAGGCGTTTTCTTTTTGAACAAGGGCACATTGTCTACCTGCGACATTTCCAGTAGGATTCTGGTTTGCTGTGGATTCATTCGGTATTCAAACCACTTGGCATATCCTTCTGGATTACTAATGTTCCAGTCACCGCATATATGCGGAAAGCCCTTGTGCCTGTCATCTGTTATGGATATCGTAGTCTGGGACGCGGCCACGGCCACAAATTCGTCCAATCCAGTCCTCCGGATAGACTCAAATATTGCCATACGCCTTTTTTCATCTGCTGGAATACATGGAACAATATCCATGTGAAAATTAAGGTCATCCTGATATTCAAGACGCCAGCAGCGATGCTTTGGTTGAAGTTCACTTTTGATTCCTCTTGCTATCCGATAGGCTTCCAGTTCAATGCCAATCAGGTTTTTTAGGGTTTCCTGGGTATGACTATCCTTGGAAATCCCATCCTGAAGCTTGCAAGCAAGATCAAGGTCATATTCTTCATTTTCATCAAGTGGACGTATCGCTGTCCCAAGTCGGAAGGATCCCTGTGGGAAAATATGCGGATTGTTACTAGAAACGGTTGATTCATTACGGTCAAACCACTCCCCGAGATCCTCATACCTTTTACGGGCTTTGTCATAGGCCGAATCAGGGAGTTCCAGCAATTTGACAATGTTGTCTATGACAACTTGTTTTTGTTCATTAGTAATCATTGGCTGTTTCCTATGGTTATCGCTTTAATAAACTTCTTTTCCTTGTTGTTCTGGTCATAGATGATCCAAGGCATATCCGCCTTAGGCATTCTTGCTCTTCCCATTTCAATGGAACAGGAAACAGCCATTGCTGGGAAAACGGAAAGTGGAGTTGTAGATCCATGCGAATCCTTAATCAGGACCATAAGTTTTCGGATGATTTTACGCATCATGGACAGTTGCGCACGATTACGGATATTGTCGTTGCCTATGTGTTCTTCTGGTACGGTCAATTCCCATACAGAAACTTCTTCGCCCATGACCGTCTTGATCCTATCATGATTGATATTATCACTCAATGAGATTACCAGTACCGGGGCTGCATCATACTTTTCAGGCTTTTTGATGAGGAATTCAAAACCATCAGGGAATTTTTGCCAGTGCCAGCCTTTAGGCTCCCGGATCGGCTGATAAGTATCCACGGTAATTTTGTCCGTAAATAGTGTCCCCAGCTGGATTAACAATGGAATCGGGGCCAGGGCGAACAATGAGAAATGCTTTATTGGGTCATGTTCAATCACAGGTAGAACCTTTTGATCAAAGACCCGCTTCAGATGAGCTGATTCTGTTTCCCAGAACCCTACTGTATTATCCTCATGTGAGCATGACATGGATAGGCAAATAGCGTTTTCCGATACCGGAAAGCGTTCTAGAAATATCGCTGATTTGGCGTCCTCATGCTGAAGTGGAGAACGTTGTTCACCAATGTTGCTTCCGTAGAATACCACATGAGACTTTCTGGTTACTGCAATTCCAGTTACAATGAGAATTCGGTGTTCATGTTCCTTTTTCCATTGCTGCAACAGCGATCCAGAATACTTGGAACCGTCTGTATCCTGATCTATAGTCTTATGGCAGTCATGACACATGAGCATCAGATTGCAGACATCATTAAGGCTTTCAGGGTTCTTTTGGAACGGGCCCCATCCCCTTGGACCATCTTGAGAGAAAGAATAGATGTGAGCCTTCTCCGAAATGTTTACCCGCTCCTGGGTTAAAGGAGACTTGTAGAGTAGCCGATTGCACCCGATGAACTGGCAACGTCCGGCAGCACGTGCCCAAAGTTCCCGTTCAACCGTGTGTTTTATGTGACGAGTTACTTCTTTGATGTTGAGTTTGTTTTTAACCATATAAATCTACCACGCTGCTTAATATCATGTATTCCCAGCAACTAGTTAAAACATTATGTTTGAAATAAGCATTGAACTGCCAAATAAGTTCCCCTTGAGGTGAAAAAGTTGAAAAAAGATTGGATGGCAGGTTTTCTGGAGTTTTTAGCTATCTGAAGACTGGTGGAAAAGTGCTGCGTAAAAATTTGATAATCAATTGTTAACTCCTTCATTCTATACCCGTTGCAAATGAGTAGCGATCTTCAAAACATCCATGTGCAGTCGGAGCATCATACTGATGCTGCTGCCTTACAAAATGGCAATTATGAGGTAGTAGTGGCTCCAATTGCTTATTTAATAATTCAGCATTGAGATTGATGTACACGGAAGCAATTTAGGGGCTCCTTGTAGAATCTTGTAGCTATTGTCGACATGGCTCCAGTAGCTGAAACTTCCAAAATGGATGGACCTTGAACGTTGGATGAAGGATCAAGTCCTTTACTAGGTTGTGCTATAATCTTGCCTATATGGGACTCCCACACCTAGAAAGCATATATCCGAATGACCTGATCTGACGACACTCTGGTCAAAGAAGGTCATCCAGTTCATCTATTTCACTGAGTTCAAATTTTTCCAAGTAATTCTTTGTGGTCATGACATCCGCATGGCCCAGGCTCTGACTGATCTTGGATATGTCAACCGATTGGCGCTTCAGAGTGGTGGCATAAGTATGACGTGCTACATAGGTTGTAAGAGTTGTACCAATATCCAGTAGGTCTGAAATGTCTTTCAACCCCGCATTCACTTCCTTGAGCTTCTTGCTGATTCGATATTTGATCTGGAGAGGTGTCTGGTGAAGACTGGAGAGAATTGGGAATATGTAATCACTTTCAGGGTCATTGAACTCATCGATGATGGCCTGGAGGTTGGCCGATACTTTGATGGTGAAGTTTCCTCCTGTCTTAGCACGTGTATAGTTCAGGCGATTGTCATAGATGTCGGCCTTTCGGAGTTGGGCGATGTCCTTGAAGTTCATGCCCCGGCTGTAATAGCTGAACATGAAGATTTTGTAGGCAAAGTTGAGGTGGGGATGTAGATCAACCTTAAAGGTTTTCAACTTCTCCAGGTCCTTGGATGATAATGCCCTGGGACTGGCTTTGGATTTGAGATGAGCCAGGGAGTAGCCTTTGGGATTGAACTGGTTCTTGAATGGATAGAGTTCAGCAGGGAGGAATTGTCTTCGGATTGCTTCATTGATCAACGCTCTAAGGGTGCGCATGTAGTTATGGACGCCACCACCACTACAGTTCCTTTTGAGCAGATGGGTTTCGAAGCCGTCCAGGAAGGCATAATCAATGTCCGGAAACATCAGATTCGGATTGGGGGAGTAGTTCATCAGGGCTCGCTTCATATCGGCATAGACTCGGGCGTTACCGACCTTGCCTTTCTCTGTCAGTTCGGAAACTCGGATGTCGAAGAACTTGTAGACCGTGGGTGGATTCCGGCTGATGGACCTGAATCGCTCTTCGAACAATTGGAAGGTGAAGGGTTTGCCTGATTTGATCAGGTCGTCCAGGATTTCGGAAGCCCGAAGCTCCACCGTTTTCAGCACCTTATTCTTTTCCTTATACCCATAGAATCTTCTGGTGAACTCCCTGGCTGCATCATCCCATTGCTCCTCCGTGCATTTGTAATCGGATCCTACGGCATAACGGGCGATCTTCCTGTTATGGATGACCTGAACCATGATGGGGGAGGAGCCATCAGAGAGCACCTTATACTTGTATCGAATGAGTTTTGCAGAGGCCATTTTTCCGCGTCTGGTGTAAACATGGTGTAAACAATTCTGCAAAATAACGACAATTCTCGATAAGCAACCATGATGAGCGAATCTTATAAATAGCAGAAAATCAGTCATATACGAATGTGTTGAAAAAATCGATAGATATCAAAAAGTATAAAATTGTTGTCTGGGGGGCGTGTGGTCGCAGGTTCAAATCCTGTCACCCCGACAAACCGCAAAGGCTGCCGACGAAGTCGGCAGCCTTTTGCATATCTGGCTGGCCCGGTGCTTGCACCGAAGGCCGGCCAGATATGCAAAAGGCGCGCCCACAGGGCGCAGCCTTTGCGGCTTGAATCCCCCCATCTTCAGGATCGCGCCAGCAATCCTGGCCTCTAGTCGTTCAAGTAGGTTGCCAGGCTGGCCCCTATTCGGCCCTTCGTCTCTCCATCCGAGAGGTTATGAGGTTATGAGTTTATGAGTTTGGAGGGACGTCATTTCTTCTGTCCATTCCCTACACTCAACTCTCCACCCACCACTCCCCACTTTCCCCCCATCTTCAGGATCACTGCAAGTAATCCTGTCCTCAGGTCTTTCACATTGCTCAGCAATCTGGCACGTTTAAGCTCACCGTCTTGGTGTCAGGCAGGTGGAGGAGTCGAGAAGTTGAGGAGAAGAATCATCTGTACTGAGGTCTCCCTCCGTCCCTCCGTCTTCCCTGCCAGCCGGCAGTTTTTCCTCTCGTTCCTGGCAGGTAGATGCGTTAGTGGGTTTATTCGTTTCCGCCACGGCGGACAGGTATGAGTTTATTCGTTTATTAGTTGATTCAGTTAATGGTTAGTCATGTGACTAGGCGTCCGGGAGTCCTCGGTCCTCGGTCCTCGGTCCTCGGTCCACGGTCTCCGGTCTCCGGTCTTCCGTCCTCCCTAGCAACCGGGTATTGAGGTTATGCCTGCCTCGCCGGTAGGCGGGAGTTTGGAGGTTATGAGGGGGAGGAGTGGAGGAGTCGAGAAGTTGAGGAAAACATCCACCCGGTGTTTGCACCGAAGTCCGGCCAGCTGCGCTAAAGGCGCGTTGACATTGCAGCATCTACTTCTCTCGGATATACTCCCGTATCCAGCTTCTCAACCTGTAGGGATAGTGGGTTACTGAAGTAGAGTTACAGTACAGATACTCCACATATATCCCGTCAGTATTCCGTCAGTATTCCGTCAGTATTCCGTCTGTGTAGCATTCGAGATCAATTGCACCGGGGATGACAAGGCGATATCAATACAACGATTGCAACAACATCTCTCACGGGAGTATTCTATAGAGGGTCAACACTTT
>ERZ795053.7960-NODE-7960-length-10085-cov-3.736790_pt1 | contig 10085 bp, 7 predicted proteins | sample MGYA00375137_ERZ795053 | MGnify/ENA primary metagenome ERZ795053 (study PRJEB30182, sample SAMN05720284) | activated sludge metagenome | isolation source: Anaerobic digester | place: Hong Kong | collected 2014-12-17 ... | reverse complement strand
TACAAGCGTGAGGGCGACACCTTTACGAAACTCCCCGCGCTGTCAGCCCTACCCAACTATGGATACGGTTGCGCTTTTTCGCCCGACGGGAGTTATCTAGCGGCGGCGCATGACAGCTCGCCATATATTACAGTGTACAAGCGTGAGGGCGACACCTTTACGAAACTCCCCGCGCTGTCAGCCCTACCCAGCACTGGCAGGGGTTGCGCTTTTTCGCCCGACGGGAGTTATCTGGCGGTGGCGCATAACAGCTCGCCATATATTACAGTGTACCAATACGATTCCTACATCCCTTCCCAATCCAACAATATCGTCTTCGCTACTCCTCCGGGGCTGGTCACGGGCGAGGCGGTAGGGACAGGGAATGGGACAGAAACGGACTTCGCGTTAGATCACGAACCGATTACAGGGTCACTGACCGTGTATCTTAACGGCGTGGCTACCTCGGCATACACTTTGGCAGGGAGCACAGTTACATTCACCGCCGCTCCGGCTTTAGGCGATGTGATCACGGCGGACTACAAGTACTCCTGCACCATCAGCGCAAACTACAAAGTCCCGTATATCCCCAAGGATGCGAACCATGTGCTTGACCTTCAATGTTCAATCGTCTGGGGGGCTGAGTAGTTTGAACAGAAGAAAAAGAGATGAGATCCATGACCGCAAACGACGGTACTGTATATTAGTGGAAACCAGTATAACGCGGATTCCTGAGAGATTGGAGGAAATAGACTCCAACCTCTTCGTTTGCCTGAATACCAGAACCCAGAACTTTGAGGTGCATTCTCTGGCCAACCGGGAAAGCACTTATTGTTTTTCCGTCCCGTACAACGAACTGGATTCCCGGGTCATCGAAGTCTTTCAGCGGTCTAACTTAAAGACCCGAAATGCCAAGGAAATCATCTGGCAAATGGATAGGGAAAACGAAGAACTGGAGCGCAGACGAGAGAATCACCGGCGTTCTGAAACCAATGCATGGGCCAAAGAGTATCGCTCAATGTTTAAAAAAGCGGCAGAAGAGGTTTATTAAGGTGGTGATGATATGACCGGGGAAGAAATAAGACAGCTCGCAGAACTTCATACCGAAGATTTGCCCATCGAAACAAGTCAGGCCTTGCTCTTCATCAATGAGTGTATGCTCATGGATTTGAGCAAGGACGCCGGAATCGTGGGAAATGATGAAGTTGTTGCGACAAAAGACGCATGGGTCGCCATCGACACGACCTTTTTATCGATCTTTGAGATATGGAAGTCCGGGCAGAACGCTCCGTATTATGGTGCGATGTACGGAGAGGGGTACGATGGGGATTTTGATATCAGGGATAATTACCTGAGGTTCCCGGAAGACGGAACCTATACCATTCATGGCTTTGTTATTCCAACGCCGATAACCGCTTTGACGGAAACACCGAGCGTTCACCCATTACTCCACTTCCCGATATCCATATATGTGGCGGCCCGGGCAACCTTCTGGGACGATGAGGAAAACCCGGCGTATGACAAAAAGATGCAGGAATATTTCCTTTGGAGGAATCGGGTCATAGACCAACTCAATGAAATGCGGCCTACGACCCAGAAGCCTCGCAGAATGAAGATTAGACCCTATGTGTAAGGGGGTGATGTCTTGGCAGAAGAGAATAGATGGCAGGATTATGCCATTCGTGATTTTACCTCCGGCTTAATCGATATTATGGATGACAACATCATTCCTGAGGGCGCGGCGAGAGCTTGCCAAAACGTCATCAGCCGAACGATAGGCAGACTGTCTCAAAGACGAGGATATCGCCGTACTACTCGGACGGCGGCGTTTGGGGGCTCTGTTCAGGGAATGTATCCGCACCATAACAGCGTCGGAGAGCACAACGTTATCGTCGCCGCCGGCGGAAAGACATATCGGTATGACGGAACATCGTTTTGGCTTTTAACTCCGGTGGGGGAAAGCGACTACAGTTTAGATACTTGGGTAGAATACGCTCACGGTATCATCGAAGGCAACGACTCTATCGTCGGATTTAACGGTGTAGACCCTCCGATCAAGTGGGACGGCGGAAACATGAATTCCACTGAGAACCTGAAGAATTACTACCTGATCCAGAACGAAATTCCGACAACGGTGGATTATGAAACCTATCAGGGAGCGCATGGGAACTGGAAGAGCGGATCTGTGATCGTTACCGCGAACGGCGAGGTTTTGGATCCAACTGAAGATGGCTTCACGATCGATTTGATCAACGGAAGAGTTGTCTTCGAGACGGCCCGCATCAATACGGTTCCGGTAGTCGCCAAAGAGCAGACCGTAGCATGGCTAAACTATACCAAATTCACTACCGAACACGCCTTTAAGCCGGGGGCTGTGCCCGGAGACATTCAGGTGTTTGACCGGAACAATGAGCAGATATCTGCGACCTCATACATTATCGACATAGATGATGCGGGATTGGGGAGGGGGGCAATTATCTTTCCATCTACCCAGAGTCATCGCGCTCCGCTCTTTGTGGCTTACCAGTGGGTAGATGACATCAAGGTCGATTACCGGTACGAGGTGACGGACGAGGCCGCGATCAATGAAATGAAGTCCATGAGGTATCCGGCTATCCACGAAAACAGGATCTATGTTACCAGTTCGCTGGCGGACAAGCGCTCGCAGATATGGTGGTCGGAGCCCGGGGAGCCAGAGTATTGGCCGCCCATTAATTATTGGGAAGTAAAGCCCGGGGACGGCGATGAAGTTGTTAAGCTGATATCGTTTTGGGGGACGCTCATTATCTTCAAGCGAAGGTCGATACATCAGTTCAAAGGCTCCAGTTTTGATGACTTCAGGATGGAGGAAATAGACTCTAAGGTCGGGTGCGTTGGGCCTCGGGCGGCGACGGTAGACAATAACGTGATCTACATGGTTTCCGAGCAGGGACTGATGCGGTTTAACGGACTTCGCAACGTAAACCTTACAGAGAAGCGAATACCAAGTTTTTGGGGCAAAGTCAACCTGACTGCTATCCATAGGGCGACCATTGAAAAATGGAACAACCTTGTGTTGGCGGCCCTGCCCATTAACGGGGCAACAGAGAACAATGTGGTCTTGGTCTTTGATACTAATACCGAAGCCTTCTGGCTCTGGACGAATATGCCTATATCTCAGTATTGTACCTTCATAGGTTCTGATGGAAAGAGGCTCCTTGCCAGCCATTTTGGCAAACGGTTTTTGTTCCAGCATGATGTCGGGTATGTGGACGATGCCGGAACCACGGACACCGCCCGGGATGAGATTCCGGAGATCGATGCCAAGGACATTCAGTCCTATTGGGAGGGTACGGCCTTTGATATGGGGTCTGCCGAGCGTATCAAGAAGTCCAAAAAGCTGTTCATTGAGGACTCTCCGGACGGTTTCGTCCCGGCGAAGTTCTTCCTTTCAGTAGACTATGGAGCGTTCCAAGAGCTCGATATGCGCGGAAGGCAGGAAATGATGCGGATGTACTATATTCCGCAACCACTGCGAAGGTTCAGGTACTTCATTCCACGGATCGAGCATACTGGCTCCGGGCCGTTTGAACTAAGGGGAATCATGTACCAGTTCAAACCGAAGAGAAAGCCCAAAGTGCGAAGGAGTGATGCCGATTACGACGGCATAATTCCCCCTGACGACTTTGTATTGCCGTGGGGCGACATTACAATTCCGATAAATCCGCAGATACGGGAGATTTTGCCCTATCCGGAGGTGGATTTGGATGTCGATTTCGTTAGGGTTTTCTATACCACGGCAGAGGACGAAGCGAAGGTCGCTCCAACACTAAGCGAGTTTAAAGTTGACTTTATAAATGTTTATAGTGAAACCGTTGCCAGAGAGGCGGGGACGATTGCTCCGAGCTTAGGGCTGTCTATCAGCTATTCCCTGTGGTTATAAGGAGGTAATTATGGCATATAAAGGATTCAGTCTCCCATACAGAATCACTGAGTTCGACGAGGACTCACCCATAGCCGTCCAGCGAAACTTCAGTGAAATAGAGTATTACCTCAACAGGCTCCTCAGAGGAGTGACCGATGTGGAAGAGCAATTGAATTTGCTGAGTTCTGCGCCGGTAAGCTCGGAGTATGCGTTTCCTGATGAAGAGGTCTTGGATACCAGACCAACGCTAAATCTGATGGAATATCCACTTGAAACTACTGATCGGGCGGGTTCTATCGATTTGTCGGTACGGACTGACGAGAACGGCGGCATTTTCGAGGTCTGGGTGGCAAGGGTTCTGAATAGCAGACTTGTCATTGTGGTTCACGATGCCGCCGGGTTTGCGACACCGGACAGAACTTTCTCGGTAGCGACCGTAGGAACCGGGACGGAAGTCGTTGATACGGCAATCGCCTTTAATGGGGCTATTAATCTCTACGGGATATTTGTCACAGAAGATTCTCCGCACATCTTTTGGGTAGAGAGAAGCGGAGATAAAGACACTATTTATACCATTGTGTGGGATGGCACGGGCGATCAACCCGCCGCGACCAAGCTCGGAGAAGCAAACCTAAGTCTTACGGGAGAAGCCGCCCAAAGCACTATTGACATCACTGTATAGGAGGTGGGGACGATTACTAATATCGGCACAGCAGAAGAGCTTTATAATATCAGAAACAATTTATCAGAGGCTTATGTCCTCACCGCTGATATAGATCTCAGTTCTTATTTGAACTGGGAGCCGATAGGTTCCTTGAACAACCCCTTTACCGGGAGCCTTGACTTCGCAGGACATACCATCAGCAACTTGACCATTGACCGTCCTACGCAGGACTACGTCGGCCTTTTTGGAGCTATCAAATCACTGAAGGCGAAATACGCCCCCGGGGATAATTCCGTATTGTCCAGCCCCATAATGAAAGACGGCAAGTTTACGAATGCGAATGTTACTGGCAGGGACTTTGTTGGAGTATTTACCGGGTATTATTTGACTGATATCGGGCAGGATAACGATGATCGAAGCTCGGAGTATGGTTTCCTATGTGAAAACTTCTCAGTTTCCGGTAGCGTAGAGGGCAGAAATAAGGTCGGGGCATTTTGTGGATACGCGGTCGGCCCCTTGTATGCCGGGAGTGGCCCCAGCGCCCCGTCTGGAGACATTTATCATTATTTCGTCTACGACCAGATAATCGGCTTCAAGAACATTGAGACTTCCGTCGTGGTCACCGCTACCGGGGAAGAAGCGGGCGGAATTGTCGGAAACTGCACAGGAGTAAGATTGTCTTTGTGCAACGACTTTTTGGATGTAACAGCAGACCAGTCTTCTGGGGGAATAGTCGGCAAGATGGTTCGTGCTGGAATAGAGTATTGCAAGTCGTTTGGCGACGTTACCGCCGCCAAATGGATTGCTGGGGGCATCTGCGGAATAATGATCGACTCAGGAGATCTAAGGAAAGTTGCTTCGTATGGAAACATTACAACACAAAGTAATCACCCTATCGTTGCCCAAGAATTTGGCCATACTGCTTGGTCTAATTCAAGTGTTGGTGTTGGCGGAATCGTTGGCGCTTGGACTGAAGTTGGCCATCTTGACCGGGCCTGTTCATTTGGAAACATTACCGGGGAAAGAGCCGGGGGCTTGATCGGCACTGCCGTCGGCGGCGGCATGGTTTTTCCTAATTTTGCATCATGTTTCGCTCGGGGAGAAATCAGCGGGCACAATTGCTCCGGGGGTCTTATTGGAATGCACTTTGGCCCTAGTGCTGGCGACATTCTGAAGCTACAGCAATGTTATGTGGCCAACAAGGTGACCTCAGTTCATTATGCCGGGGCCGTCATCGGACATAAAGGCCCGGTATATTGGGAAGATATTCCCGGATTGACTCCGCCTGACTACAAGGGATCTGTTCAATACATCAATAATGTAATTGTGAACAGCTCTAAGTGCAACGCAACTAATGTTCATGGCGGAATGTTCTACGCTGAAAAAGATATGATGACCAAAATACCATATGCGTCGGTATGGAGAGAAGATAACGAGCTACGGGCTTTTGGGGCCAAGTATAGCGACTGGATATTGAGTGCCGACATAGATGTGTTCCCGGTTCTGAGATGGATGCACAGGCCGCGAAGTACGATGCTATCTGCGGTTTGGTCGAAGACTATGGGACTTGTTATGGGATATAGCCAAACTTCTAAGACGGGAAATGATACGTTCACCCAGAAGGTATTCCTGCGAAGGTATGCGGCAGGGGCGTGGGGCGAACCAATTGAAGCCGTTCAGCTCGATGGATCAAACCCAAGGCTCAACCTGACTGCTACCCGGGACGGCAGGGTCTGCGCTGTATCAGATGTGGATGGCGACTTGCACTTTGCCGCAACCGACATAAACTCTCCACTGATTACGGAGAGTCAGAATACTGCACAAATGGAGGTTGAAGGAGTCTATGGCGGGATACTGCAAACCTCGGAGTCAGGAATACAGCTTTTTTACCATATTCCTTACGAAGAAATTCAGGCCTTGCTGTATATAGATTCTAACTACACGGGGCTTTGGGCGAATTCAGAATTTAAAACCCCGGTAATTGCTGGGTCTGGGACAAAGATGTCTTTCCTCCGAGCAAAAGCTTATAACAGTTTACCATTCTTTAGTTATCGGGCTAATGGCAAACATTTTATACTTTTTCCCAATATTCCTTGGGGCGAAGCTCCGGCTCTGCCAATGCCGGGGCCGGATGATCCGAAGTACAGATATGAAGTTACGGTATTGGACGAAGAAGGCTCTCCGCTCGTAGGGGCTGAGGTTTCAATTGTCATGCCCTATAACCTCGGGACAGTGACCAAGTACACCGACGATGAAGGCAAGATTCAGGACGCGGACGTTTTTGAACTCTGGGCCTTAAATTACCAGATAACCGTCAGTATGCCCGGATATAACGCGATCATGGGCCAGTTCCTGTCCATTAGAAACTCGACCGCCGAAACCTTTACTTTGTATCTTCTTAGAAGCAACGTCACCTTCACGGTTACCGGAGATGAGGACGGAGTGCTCGCTGGCGCGAGCGTGGTTTTCAACGAAGAAACCAAGGAGACTGATGCGAACGGACAGGTAACCTTTTTCGACGTACTGATGGGTGAATACGAATATACGATAACCAAGGAATATTTTTACGACCTGACTGATGACATAACCGTCGATCTAACGGTCGAAATGGAAAGCTCATACCTGACTAAATACAAAGGAACGGTAACTTTTACAGTTATAGATGACACGACCCTGCTCCCTATATCTGGGGCTTTAGTGACCTTAGATGGAGTACAGATAGCTACGGGCGTTGACGGAACAGCCCAGTTTGCTGACGTCTGGTATGGGCCAAGAGATTACGAAGTGGCGGCCACTGGATATGTCACGCAGACTGGAGAGGCTCTGCTCGAAGATGTTGCGCTGGCGGTTATGATTCAAATGTCAGCATAGAAGGAGGAGATGATACATGGCAGTAACAATCTGGCAACCCTATAAATCACCCAACGGGGAAACGGTGAAAGACCCCATAGCCGCCTCCATTTTAGGGGGAAACAATCCAAACTCAAGTGGAGGGATATGGAGTTACAACCAAGACAGCGACACTTGGACGCAAAACCAGACGACTCCGGCGAAGACTGCGCAGACAAGCCAGCCAACATCTACGTCACAAAAAGCACAGACAAATGTGGCTACGCCAAAAGGACTGAGTATGGGCAGTTCCGGGATAAGTCTTGGCGGATCGAGTAAGGGCTACGAGGGTCAGCTTTTGTCCCAAATCATGTCCCTGATCAACAATAAGCCGGTAAACCAAGGCAAAGACCTGAAACCCTACGAAGTACAGGACATGAGCTACAGCGAGGCTCTGGCGCAGACCGGGCCCAGTTATCAGATGAAATCTGACGAGGAGCTTTCCAAGAGAGCTCAGCTCATCGCAGATCTGGAGATTAACCCGCAAAGGAAAGAAGCCGAGCGGCAACAACAACAGGCCGACCTCAGATATCACAACGATATGAGAAAGGCTGAGCTGATGTATGCCGGCAAAGACCAAGTGGCCCAAGATTTGGCAAATAAAATGGACAAGCAGAACGCTATAGATCAGGCCGCTCGCGGCGGAGCAGGACGCTCCGGGCTGGCGGATTACCAGCGGGCCAAAGTCAACGAAGCAGTTGCTCAGCAGTTGACAGCTCTGGAGATCAACAAACAGAGCGCTATGTACGAGATAGAATCGCAATACGGCCTAACCACCGACCAGATCGATGGAGCGCTATCCGATCTCGAAACCATGCGCGGCAAGCTCTCGGTAGAAGCTTTTGAATCCCTTGGCGATAGAGAGCAAGCACTTTACCTCCAGCAGGAAAATGCTCGGTCGCAGGTGGCGATGCACATTATGGATCAGTTCCTTGCCGGGGAACAAATGAAGCTCACTGCCAGCTTGGCGGCAATTGAGTCTGCGGACAAGAAGTTCGCCAATGAGCTACAGGCATGGCTCGGCGGGCTTGATGCCTCGCTAAAGGCCTACTCCACGCTTACTACGACTCAACTTGAGAAGGAAAAGAATAAGTTGGCCGCCAAAGGCCTCGATCTTGATTACCTAAAGACCATGTTGCCCTACACGAATCTGACCGCAGATCAAACAGCCGGATACGACATCGCCTGGGCAGAGCTCATGGGTGAAACACCGCGTAGATAGGAGGAACGAGAATGGATAATGCAAACTTTCAAAAATACTTAGGCATAATAGCCGCCAACAAACAAACCTATGACAGCGGGTTTCGTCCGGGCACAAAGACCTTGGCAAGTCGGGAATTTGATGAAGATACACGACGGTACAATCAGGACTTTGCCGAAGAAAAGTTCCGGGACAGGCGCGATTTCTCCGAAAAAAGAAGGCAATTTGATGTCGAACAAAGCAACACGATGGCCCTTGCGGCGTTGGAAGGAACGGGCGGCGGTGGCGTAGGGAGCACCTATGGTTCTGTAACTGAACGGATAAATAGCGACGAGACTCTGTTTCTTGACTATTTATCTTCAGCCTACAGGAAAAAGAAAGAAAGTTCGAAAAGGCCGTTGGGCGAAACTCTGGACATGGTCAGCAGGGATGTAGGTAAATATTTTGACACTATCCCCATAGAAAGGAAACAGGAACTGGCGTACAACTATGTTCTAAGGGCTACGCAGGGGGCGAACAATCCGGCGGCTGCCCAAGCACTTTTAGGACATAGGTTCTTTGCTGATTATGACCCGGAAAAGAAAAAAGTCGATGTAAATAATAGGCCAGAATAAAACAGGGGAGGTGACTCCGTGGGAAGAGAAGAAACGCAAAAAATGGTCGAGTCTCTGCGCAGAGATGTTGAGATCATTGAACAAAGAAAGAGACGAGCTGAAGAAGAAAAAGCAAAAAGGGCGCAAAAGTTTCAAGAGAACATAGAAAGAGCCATTTCCCCAGAGTATCAAGCGTCCATGTCGAATGACTTTGTCGGCAGGACAATGGCGCGGGACGATGATATAGCCAGACAGCGGGCAGATGAAGTGGCCGGTAAGATCGGAGGGTCTGCGGGGCTCACCTTGTCACAGAAAGCGGGAAAAACCTCCAGTCCCGGAGTTGGTGCGATGGAATACAGGCGCGAAGGCCTTATAACTCCGACTCTGACCGAGGAAGATCGGGGCAGGAACCGGGAAGATCTTCGTGCGAGTCGGTTAAGTACGAGGCCAGCTGACGCTCCGTCAGAAGTGATCGCCGCCACAAGGTATGGCCTTGCCAGTAAGGAACTATTGGAGGCTTACGAGCAAAAGTGGAAGGACAACGACCCGGGGGCCGCAGACGAAAAAATCCAAAAAGCTTACGCCGAGATGCAGAAATATCAATGGGCAGTGCCGACAGAATTGGACGAGAACCAAGGCTGGGGAGAAATGATTCAAGACAGAGATTTTTACCTCTCTGTAGTTTCGTCTTTGCCGGCAAGTATGGACATTATGAAATATCAGCTTGGAGCCGCTATTGCCGGCAACTTGGTGGCATGGGGCGGTACAGCAATTGGGGCCGGGATGGCCGCAACTGGGGCAGGGGCTCCGGTTGGTGCTGGAATCATAGCTGGTAGTCAGCTAGCCGGGCGAGTT
>ERZ795053.7959-NODE-7959-length-10085-cov-4.079063_pt1 | contig 10085 bp, 8 predicted proteins | sample MGYA00375137_ERZ795053 | MGnify/ENA primary metagenome ERZ795053 (study PRJEB30182, sample SAMN05720284) | activated sludge metagenome | isolation source: Anaerobic digester | place: Hong Kong | collected 2014-12-17 ... | reverse complement strand
TTGTGAAATAAAAACGATCCAGGTGGAATTACCTGGATCGTTTATTCGTGTATCGAGTCATTAACCTTTCAGGATCAATAGTAGTCCTTCATCTTCACAAATGCATGGATCACGCCAGGAAGCCAGCAGAGAATCCAGGAGAGGATGAGGTTCACCCACCAGTTGTTGCCTTCCCAGTTGTCCATGAGACCCATGGCCAGCCAGGCCCATCCGAAGATGGCCAGGACGACGTATAAACCTTTCGGAATATCCTCGCCCTGCTTGGCATGCTTTTTCACCATTTTCTGAGCGGCTTTCAATGTCACCGTTTCACGGATGGTCATCCGTTCGCCGGTCAGCTCTTTGTATCGGGCTGGAGTGAGGCTCAGAAATTCATTCAGATCGATCTGCATAAGAGCAGGATTGACGGCAGCCATTTCAGGCTGATCGGCCAGGCGAGTCGCCCAGGTGCCATGTACAGCTGCAAAGGAGGAAGCTGTCAGGCTGACCATGCAAAGAAGTAGGAGCAGTTTTTTCATACGTATTGAGTATTAGGGTTTAGAAGTTAATCGTTGACTGTGATCCGGTGTATGACTCTTCACGCCATGAAATTACATCGGTTTTTTTCGATTTAGATGGGCTGAGGGAATCTTTTTTGAAAATTCTCATTCCCTCCTAACCCCATCTCAGGAGGTTGGCCCCCCAGGTGAATCCGCTGCCGAATGCAGCCAGACAGACCAGGTCGCCATCCCGGATGGCCCCGGCTTCCAGGGCTTCGCAGAGGGCAATGGGTACTGAAGCAGCCGTGGTGTTTCCGTACTTCTGGATATTGTTCCATACCTGGTCATCCCGCAAGCGCAGGGTGCGCTGGACAAACTGGCTGATGCGGAGGTTGGCCTGATGGGGGATGAGCATGCCCAGGTCGGCGGCGGTTACCCCCGCCTCGCCCAGGACCTCCTGGATCACCTCGGGAAATTTCTGGACCGCCATCTTGAATACGAACGGACCATCCATATAGGGGAAGGTCATGGCTTCTTCCATCATCTTGTCGGTCAGGAAGATCCCTCCATACGTCTCATTCCCATATCCATAATCGACGGGCTCATCCAGGTATTTGTTGTGATACCCGCCATGGGCACCCGGATTGATGAAGGCGAGCTTTTCCGCATGGGTGCCGTCGGAATGCAACCGGTTGGCCAGAATTCCCTTTCCTGGCTCCTCGGTCGGTTGCAAAACAACGGCGCCGGCACCATCCCCGAAGATGACGGTCACGTTCCGTCCCCGGGTGGTAAAGTCAAGGCCCATGCTGTGCATCTCTGCACCCACCAGGAGGATATTCCGGTACATCCCGCTGCGAATGAACTGGTCACCGGTGGCCAAACCATAGACAAAGCCCGTACACTGGTTCCGGATGTCCATGGCACCGACGGATGTCTTCGTAATGCCCAGTTCCCGCTGCAGGAGAACACCGCAGCCGGGGAAATAATAATCAGGGCTGAGGGTGGCGAAGAGGATGAAGTCGATATCCTCCGGGGTGATCCCGGCTCGTTCGATGGCGATCCTGGCCGCCTGGGCCGCCATGGTGGTGGTGGTCTCCTGGTGCTTGGTCCCGTACCGTCGTTCCTGAATACCCGTTCGTTCCTGGATCCATTCATCCGATGTGTCCATGACTGTCTGGAGGTCATCATTCCTGACCACCCGTCCGGGCAGATATTTACCAATTCCGGCGATCCTGGTGCGTATCATGTCTTCTATGTTTCCTGCAAGATAAGCAGTTGGGAGATGACCCGAAGGCTCATGGTACCTCAATCTTCACTGGTACCCCATAAATGTTGATCCGGGTTCAGAATAATCGGTATTCGCAGAATTCGGCGGCCAGCGGGCCGTTGAACACCTGGAATCGCTGACTGGACTGCAGCCCGATCTGTCGCATCGCGGTTTTATTGGCCGAGAGGATCCAGGCCGTGGATCCGGTGAAGTCCTTCTTCAGCTTATCGCCGATCCGCTTGTAGAAATCCTCGGCTTCCTCCAGGGGAATCTTCTCGTCATAGGGAGGATTCATGATGATCATCACAGGCTTGCCAGGAGGTTTCAGTTGAAAAAAGTCGCACACCTCCGTCATGATGATCTCGCCCAGGCCGGCACCGCGAATGTTCTTGCGGGCACCTTCAATAATATCGGCATCCTGGTCGGCGCCGAACAGTTCCAGTCCCTCGGGAATGGTTTCTTCCCGGTCCGCCAGTTTGACCTTCCGCCAGATCCCCGGTTCATGATCGATCCAACCCTGGAAGCCGAATCGACCTCGCCGGATCTGGGAGGGGCGACCGATGGCCCATTCCGCCGCCTCGGTGAGGATGGTCCCCGAACCGCACATCGGGTCCCAGAGCGGGATATCCGGTGTCCAACCGGCCAGTCGGATCAAGCCTGCGGCCAGTACCTCGTTCAGGGGAGCCAGTCCCTGGTACCGCCGATAGCCGCGCATGTGCATGCTGGACCCCACAGCGTCCAGAGAGATGTCCACCTGGTCTTCGAAAATATGCAGGTTGATACGGATATCCGGTTGATCCCGGTCCACATCCGGTCGCCGACCGATGTCCCGCCGGATCCGGTCACAAAGGGCGTCCTTGACCACCAGGGAAGGATAGTTGGTATGTGGGAACATCCGGGAATTGATCACACCGGTGATGGCAAAGGTCTGGTCGGGGCCCAGGACCTTTCGCCAGGGCAGGTCGAAGGTCTTCCAGTACAGGTCTTTTTCCGATAGGATACGGAAACTGGCCAACGGTTCCAGTACGCGAAGGGTTGTCCGGGCCGAATAACAGATCTGGTAGAGAAGTTCAATATCACCCTTGAATCGGGCCATCCGTTGTCCGGGTTCAATGTCCGTTGCCCCGAACGATTCCAGCTCCTGGACCAGCACAGGTTCAAGTCCACCCAGGGTTGTGGCAATGTAGTCACGCATCATGGGCGGCAAGATAGGCAAAGTGTCCTATCAGGTCTTGCGCTTTTTCTTGCGGGCTGCCGGAAACAGCACATTATTGAGGATCAGCCGGTAGCCGGGCGAATTGGGATGAAGATTCAGGTCGGTCTCGGGATCACCGACAAAGTGTCGATAGTCCTCCGGGTCGTGTCCACCGTAGAATGTCCAGAATCCTTCACCCAGATCTCCATGGATGTAGCGTACCTCATTGGCGGGCTTGTTCTCGCCCAGTACCAGCACGTTGGTCTTGACATAATCCTTCACGAAGGCAGTGGTCTGCCCCATGAACCCTTTCACGGTTCGGGTGTGGCACTGGGTGAGCATACTGGGGACGGGGTCCCACTTGGCCGAGAACTCGAACAAGGTAAAATAGTCGGTATCGGGATTGCGCTGCTTGGCATTGTCGATGTCCGAATATTCATAGACCAATGGATCCATGACCAGCTTGTAATCGGTAAAGGCAAATCCGTTATTGTAGTTCAGTTTGGATTGGGCCTGCTTGTCAGCCGGGTCACCATCATACATGGACTCGCATATGTCCACCCCGTCTGCGGCAAGGGCGATATCATAGGTGTCCGTAGCCGAGCACATGGCAAACATGAACCCGCCTCCGCCGACAAATTCCCGGATCTTTTTCACGACGGCCAGTTTCATCTGGGAAACCTTGGAATATCCCAGGTCGGCTGCCAATGCCTCCATCTGTTTCTGGTTTTCCTTGTACCAGGGTTGGGAGCTGTAGGATCGGTAGAACTTGCCATACTGACCGGTGAAATCCTCATGATGCAGGTGGAGCCAGTCATACTGGGCGAGCTGATTGGAGAGCACCTCGCGATCATAGACCGTTTCGTAGGGGATCTCGGCATAGGTCAGCACAAGCGTTACAGCATCATCCCAGGGTTGGATGCGTTTGCCTTTGGCATCGAATTCCGGCGTGTAGACGGCGATCTTGGGGGCCTTTTCCAGTTTCATCGCTTCCTGGTTGACCTCGGGATTGCCAATGGCGGTCAGGATCTGATTGAACTGGCCATCGGGAATGATCTCATAACTGACCCCTCGCGTCAGGCATTCTTTCTCAAATACGGGATTGTTGGCGAAGGCGAAACTTCCTCCACGATAATTCAGCAACCAGTAGGCCTCGATCCCTTTGTCCAGGACCCAGTAGGTGATGCCATATGCCTTCAGATGGTTCTTTTGAGCCTCGTCCATGGGCAAGAGGATGTAGGCCGCATCCATGCGTGCCACCAGCCCGATGATCAAGGCAAAAGCAATTGTCCACGTTTTCATATCCATTCGGTACTTGAATGACCGGCAATCGGTCAACTTATGGAATGAAACGTTCCATCGCCTCAGATGTTACCCCGGATCCCCTGATTTCCGGTCAACTTTCTTCAAAGGGTATAACTTTGTGGCCGAGATCTCGTTTCATCCCATAAACCGAACAGTGGGTAGTATGAGTTGGCCTTTTCCGTGGTGGTATCTTCTAGGTTGTCTGGTCCTGGGCCTGCTTGTATCAGGAATTCTCTACTATCGTTCGAAGGAGCTTCAGGAAAAGCAGCCCTGGGTCCGATACCTGTTGGCGGCATTGCGCGCCCTGGTGGTCACCGCCCTCGCCATTCTTCTCCTGTCGCCATTGATCCGCCGGGAAGAGTCCGAGTTGCAGAAGCCGGTGCTGGTGATCGCCCAGGATGCCTCTGCCTCCCTCCTGCAGGATCCGGAGGCCCGGAATATCATCAACCGCCTCGATGACCTGCGTTCACAACTGGCAGGCGATTTTGATGTGCAGACCTTTTCCTTCGGACAACGGGTACGGGAAGGTTTTGATACCACATTCAACGACCAGGAAACCGATCTGGCGGCAATGCTGGACTATACACACGAGGTGCTCGGCCAGGAGAATCTTGGGGGCATTATCCTGGCCACTGACGGATTGTACAACTCCGGACAGAATCCCCGATATGCCCGGAATGTGTCCAGTATTCCCATATTTTCCATCGGGTTGGGCGATCCGACCCCGATCCGGGATCTGGGGATCAAGCGAATCTTCCATAACAAGATCGCCTACCAGGGAGACCAGTTCCAGGTCCAGATCGATGTCCAGGCCCGCAACTGCAAGGGTGAACGTTCCGAGTTGGGCGTTTATGAGATCCGGGAGGGGAAGTCAGTGTTATTGCAAAAGATCCCTGTTCAGATCGATCAGGATCCGTTTTTCCACACCATGGATCTCGTGTTGGAAGCCGGGCGTGCAGGTGTCCACCACTACCGGTTCATCGCTGACCAGCTGACCGATGAGAAGAACAGGGCCAACAATGTGCGGGACGTCTATATAGATGTGTTGGATGCCCGTCAAAAGGTCCTCATCCTGGCGGATGCACCTCATCCGGATGTGACCGCCCTGCGCCAGAGCCTGTCTGCCGAGAAGAACTATGATATCCAGCTGCGCTTTGGCAATGAGCCGGTGTCCGGATTGAGGGAATACGACCTGATTATCCTGCACCAGATCCCGTCCAGAGGGAATCAGTATGCGGCTGTTCTCCAGGAGGTCAAGCGGTCCCGGATCCCGGTCTGGTACATTCTTGGTCAACAATCCGATATCAGAACGTTACCGGCCTGGCAAGGGCTGTTGGAGATCAACGGGGATGGCCGCAGTCAGAATGAGGTCCAGGCGCTGGTCCAACCGAATTTCGAAACGTTTACCCTCGACACGGATGCGGGGAAGGTGTTGCCCCAGTTTCCACCCCTGGTGGCCCCATTCGGGGATTATTTGGCATCTCCGGCCAGTCGGGTCCTCCTGTATCAGCGAATCGGCACGGTATCCACCAACTTCCCCCTCTGGCTTTTCGGAGAGGAGAATGGCGTGAAGGTGGCCATTCTGGCCGGTGAGGGCCTTTGGAAATGGCGCTTGTTTGATTTCCTCCAGCATAATAACCACCTGATCACGGACGAACTGATCCGAAAGACAGTCCAATTCCTCAGCCTCAAGGCAGACAAGCGCCGCTTCCGGGTGCTGACACCCCGGCAGTCCTTTACCGAGAATGAACCGATCACCTTTGATGGTGAATTGTACAATGACAACTACGAGCTGGTCAATGATCCGGATGCGCAGGTCCGGATCAGGGATGAGGCAGGGGAGGAGTACCCCTTTACCATGAACAAGGAAGGGAAGATGTATGCCCTGCAAGCCGGCCTGTTCCCTCCCGGTCAATATACCTATGAGGCCCGGACCAATTACAACAATCAGGAGCTGTCCTTCTCCGGCAAGTTCAGTGTTCAGGAAGTCCAGATCGAACAGATCGAAACCCAGGCGGATCATGATCTGTTGAAAACACTGGCGGAGGAATCGGGAGGCGCCGCTGTCACGGTCCAGCAGCTGGACTCCCTGGTTGGATTGATCCGACAGGACCAGCGGATCAAACCGGTGTTGTACTCCCATGTGGAGACGAAACCCGCCATCCATTTGCGTTGGATTTTCGGGATATTACTCCTTCTTTTGGCTGTCGAATGGCTGATTCGACGATATTCAGGCACCTATTGATCGATGAAACAGGTTGATATACTGGCCATCGGGGCCCATCCGGATGATGTCGAACTGGCCGCCAGCGGCACGTTGCTGAGCCATATCGCACGAGGTTATTCCGTAGGTCTGCTTGACCTGACCCTGGGCGAACTGGGTACCCGAGGGGACTCGCTTACGCGGACAGCGGAGGCGATGGCTTCGGCCCGGCGGATGAACGCGGTATTCCGTCATCAACTGGAGCTCAGGGACGGTTTTTTTACAGCAGATGAATCCAGCCTGCTGGCCGTTGTCCGCGTGATCCGATCCTGTCGTCCGTCCATCATCATGGCCAATGCCCCGGCGGATCGGCACCCCGATCACGGGCGGGCTGCCGATCTGGTCCGCAGGGCAAGTTTCCTGAGTGGACTGCGTCGCATCGAGGTCCAGGATGAGGGTGGGACCCTCCTCGAAGCCTGGCGACCCAGGGCGGTCTACCATTATATCCAGGACCACCACCTGAGTCCGGACTTTGTGGTGGATATTTCGGATGTCCTGGAGGAAAAGCTGGAATTGATCCGCACATTCCGATCCCAGTTCTATGATCCGACATCAACCGAACCCGAGTCGCCCATCAGCAGCAAGGGATTTCTGGATTTTATCGTCGCACGTGCGCGGGAGTTTGGCCGTCCAGCCGGATACGAGTTTGCCGAGGGCTGGTTGGTGAACCGGTTGCCGGGGGTTCCGGATATGCTGTTACTGGACTGAGTGCGGCGGTTTCTTCTGTTCCAGCCGGTCCACGGTTGCCTGATCACCTAGCCTGAAACGGATGGGTACACCCAGCCATTTTTCCAGATGCCGTTCCTTCTGGCAGAAGAAGGCATGGGAAGCTTGATCCGGAGAAATCCCGGGGGTTGCCTCACCCGTGAGTTCCGCCGGGGCCAGGAGGCTTTGCCGGAGCAGATGTGGTTCAGGAATGAGGGGGTGGTTGTGGATTGCCTGGGCGCTGCACGGCCCTGCCATGACGACAAGAAGGATGACCTGGATCATCCGTAAATCACCTGCGAGGCTGCCTGGATCCATCCTGTTCAGGTTTGTAATACCCCGGGATTGAATGGTTCCACCGGTGCATGATTGGCGGCCTCGATGCCAAGAGAAATGGCCTTTCGGGTTTCCAGGGGATCGATAATACCATCTACCCACAAACGGGCGGCAGCATAGTACGGCGACGCCTGATCGTCATATCGTGTCTTGATTTCCTGGTACAGCGTTTCCTCCTCCTCCGGTCGGGGAGGATGGCCCTGGCGTTTGAGCGCTTCGACCTGGATCTGCGTGAGGACCCGGGCAGCCTGGTCGCCACCCATGACAGCGATGCGGGCCGAAGGCCAGGCCAGGATGATCCGTGGATCGTAGGCTTTGCCGCACATGGCATAATTGCCGGCACCATAGGAGTTGCCCATGACGATGGAGAATTTGGGGACCGTCGAGTTGGCGACGGCATTGACCATTTTTGCGCCATCCTTGATGATCCCCCCATGTTCAGATCTTGAGCCGACCATGAAGCCCGTTACATCATGCAGGAAGACCAGGGGGATCTTCTTCTGGTTGCAATTCATGATGAACCGGGTGGCCTTGTCGGCACTGTCGGAATAGATGACCCCGCCGAATTGCATTTCCCCCTTGCCGTTCTTGACCACCTGGCGGTTGTTGGCTACGATGCCGACCGACCATCCATCGATCCGGGCATAGGCACAGATGATGGATTTGCCATATTCCTTCTTGTATTCGGTCAAGGTGGATTTGTCCACCAACCGCTTGAGGATCTCCATGGAGGGATAGGGCTTGCCGGCATCACCGGGGAATATCCCGTAGATGTCTTCCGGTGGCAGGGCAGGATCCTCCGGCTTGATCCGGTCAAAACCGGTCAGGTCCCTTGGCCCCATGCGACCGACCAGGTCACGGATGGTGGCCAGGCAGGTCTGGTCGTCGGGCATCTTATAATCGGTCACCCCTGAGATTTCAGAATGGGTACTGGCCCCGCCCAGCGTTTCCTGGTCCACGTCCTCGCCGATGGCGGCTTTCACCAGATAGGGGCCGGCCAGGAAAATCGAACCGGTACCTTCGACGATGAGGGCCTCGTCTGACATGATCGGCAGATAGGCTCCCCCGGCAACACAGGATCCCATGACGGCGGCAATCTGGGGGATCCCCATGCTGGACATCCGGGCGTTGTTCCGGAAAATGCGACCAAAATGTTCCTTGTCGGGAAAGATCTCATCCTGCATGGGTAGATAAACACCGGCACTGTCGACCAGATAGATGATGGGAATCCGGTTCTCCATGGCGATCTCCTGAGCCCGCAGGTTCTTTTTCCCGGTCATCGGAAACCACGCGCCGGCCTTGACCGTGGGGTCGTTGGCGACGACGATGCACAGCCGGCCTGACACATACCCCATGACCACGACCACTCCGGCAGAGGGGCATCCTCCTTCATCCGGATACATGTCGTAAGCGGCGAAGGCGCCGATCTCCAGGGAGTACGAGTCCGGATCAAGGAGGAGACGGATCCGTTCCCGAGGCGGAAGCTTGCCCTGCGAGGCCAGTTTCTCCATCTTTTTCTGACCGCCACCTTCCCGGATCCGGTCAAGGCGATGGATCATTTTGGCTACCCCGAGCCGATTTTCATCCTCATTCTTATTGAAGGCGAGATCGTATTCCTTGTTCTTGCTATTCATATGGTTCCACTGTTCGACCAGCCAAATTAGGAGGTATTTGGGAGAATCTGCGAAAGGCCCGGGACTTCGCCAGGCTTATTTCAGGAAGATATACTTGAATTCACCCGGATAATTCGTGTATCGTCCTTCAAGAATGACCTTGCCTGGTTCACCAAGAGCCTCCAGGCATTCACTGAGGTCCTTCACGCGTCGGCTATTGATCCGCTCAATGATGAAGTTGGGCTCCATATTGACCTGGTCAGCCTTGCTTCCGGGGTCAATGACCTCCACGATGGCTGCGCCTTGTCGGAATCGCTGGCGTTCCTGCTCGTTCAGTTCACGCAGTCCCATTCCCGTTTCCTGGTAGAAGGCTTCCGTTTTGGGATCCAGACTGGCCAGGGACTGTTTGATCTGCTGCAGGGTGACTTCCGTCTGGGTTTTCTCTCCATCCCGGCTGTACCGGATGGTCAGGGTCTGTCCCGGCCTTGCTCGTGCCACCTGTTCCTGGAGTTCGGGAACCGAGTGAATCCGTCGGCTATCGATGGCCATGATCACAGCCCCCCTGCGCAATCCACCTTCATAGGCAGCGCTACCCGGGTTGACTCGGGTGATGAGCACGCCCTGTCCTGGCTTGACTCCGGCCTCCCTGGCCTGTTGCTGGTCGATCTCGTCCACGTTGATCCCCAGGATGCCGCGTTGAACGGTGCCGAATTCACGAATGTCTCCAACGACCTTCATCACCAGGTTGGAGGGTACGGCAAAGGAATAGCCTTCGTATTTCCCGGATTTGGTGACGATGGCGGTATTGATCCCGATCAGGTCGCCCCGCGTGTTCACCAGGGCCCCGCCGCTATTGCCCGGGTTGATCACGGCATCGGTCTGGATAAAGGACTCCACCCGATACATGTCATCCAGGATGTTG
>ERZ795053.7958-NODE-7958-length-10085-cov-4.423330_pt1 | contig 10085 bp, 6 predicted proteins | sample MGYA00375137_ERZ795053 | MGnify/ENA primary metagenome ERZ795053 (study PRJEB30182, sample SAMN05720284) | activated sludge metagenome | isolation source: Anaerobic digester | place: Hong Kong | collected 2014-12-17 ... | reverse complement strand
AAATACCGTAAAATCACCGTTAGGACATCTATAATGAGGCTTTAATGGATTAACTTCTGTGATATCTAGAAGCGTTGCTACCAAAGATGATCCAACAGAACCACGTGAGCCTACGAGATAGCCATCATCAAGCGATTTCTTAACTAATAAATGTGAGATGTAATAGTTAGGTGCAAACTCGTTACCAATGATGTTTTTAAGTTCACGAGATACGCGATCTAACACGAGTTGATGTGGTGTTGAACCATACAAATACTGTGTTTTATCGAACACGAGACGCTTGACTTCATCAGCAATACTTTCAATACCTAATAAATCCTTAAAAGCATCATCGGGTAATGAATATAGTTGTTTGGGAAATGCTTGAATCTTATCAATCATGTCATTGAGCACATGTGTGTTTTTAATGACGATTTCATAAGCTAATTCACGACCTAAAAATGACATAGCTTTCATCATTTCATCCGTGGTTAATAAATACTGTTCTGGCATCACATTATAGCGTGCAAGATCATGTATTCCTCCACCCACAAGCGGAGTTCTAATATAAATTTCACGATAGAGAACATCTTTCTTCTCAAGATAATGAACATCACCACTGGCAATGATGATTTTGTTTTGTTCTTTAGCAAAGCGGACAATTTTAGCAATCGTAGCTTCAATAATTTCTTCACCATGTAGACCTAAGCCTTCTTTAAGATGCTTGTAGGCTTGAGGTGGTTGAACTTCGATATAATCATAGAAACTGATGGCTTCTTTTAATTCATCATCTGATTGATTAAGTGCAGCTTCAAAGACATCACCTCTTGAACAACCACTGCCGACTAAAAGGCCTTCTCTGAGTTTCTCTAAAACAGATCTAAGCGTACGTGGACCGTTATAAAAATGCTGTGTTAATGCATCGCTGATGAGTTTAAATAAGTTTTTATAACCAGCTTGTGTTTGAGCTAAAACCATTACATGTGATGGCATAATATGTTTCCACGATTCTTTCTCATCAATCGATTCATTGATTTGATAAAACTGTTTAATACCTTTGGATAACAAATCTGTCATCATTAAAATCCAGATTTGTGCAGTCACATAAGCATCATCTTCAGCACGGTGATGTTGTTCCTGTTTAACTTTAAAGTATTTAGCAAGTGCTTTTAAGTTAAAGCGTTTTAAATTTTCATTGTAAAAATAACGTGCGCAATTAAGCGTATCGACAAAAAGTGTATTTTCAAAATGTAGATCGAGACGTTTAGCATTTTCTCTAATATGACCCATATCAAAGTGTGCGTTATGTGCTACAAGTACAGCATTCTCGCAAAATTTCAAGAATTTAGGAAGTTCTTCTTCAATAAAAGGAGCTGGCGCTAACATTTCGTCTGTGATGTCTGTTAACTCCGTTGTAAAATGAGATAGTGATTCGCCTGGATTAATGAATGTTTGATAGCGTTCAGTGATAGCTCCAGATTCAATTTTAACAGCAGCAATTTCAATGATTTTATCACGTGTGGAAGATAGTCCTGTTGTTTCAATATCGAAAACAACATAGGTTAAATCTTTTAAGAAACGTTGATCATTGGTTTTAGATGTGATAGCAAACTGGGTATCATCAACAAAATCGAGTTCAACACCATAAATAGGTTTAATATCTTTACCTTTGGTAGCCTTAAAAATGTCAGGATATGCATATAATCCATTATGATCAGTAAATGCAATCGCTTCGTGTCCCCATTTGACTGCTTGATCGACATATTCAAATACATCGGTAACAGCATCCATGTTAGACATTTTCGTATGGACATGAAACTCAATTCGTTTTTCCTTAGCACGATCCATACGCTCTTCTTTTTTGTTCTTTTCAATAAAATTAATCGCATCAGCAAATAAGACAACATCCTTTTGGAACGCATCAAAGTTTGCGCGTCCTTCGACTTGGATAAAGTCTCCGTCATGAAGAGATTCTGCTAAGTTTAAATCTTTTTCAGACTTAACAAAGCGTTTGATGTAGATGGCATCATCTGCATCACCTAAAACGAAGGTTAAAAGTTTTGTTGTTGTTAATTGCTTAAGTTCAAGTTTAGAAATCTCACCTTCAATTAAGAAGACGACATCACCTTTTTCATTTTTGTATTGATCTAAACGGTATTGATCGATTGGGATTTCTTTAATTGGTACAGCTAAAGCTGATGATTTTTTGGAGAATGTTTTTCTAGCGCTTTGTCTGCTTGATGCTTGTTTCGCATAAACAACCTTTTGTTCCATAACCTTTTCCTGTTCAACGATTGATGATTCAATCATCTCAGAGACAGGTGTGATATCTTCTAGGACTTCATAAGAAAGATTGACATTAAAGCCAAACGATTTAAATCCTTCTTTGATATCGTCGAAATAGTCTTTAATATAGGTACTATCCTTATCGATTAAAACAATAAATGTATCTTTTTCATAACGTGTTTTAAAGTTCTTTAGAACCAAATATCTCGCTTTTTCTTTCGATAAATCTAAAATAACGTAATCAAAATATTTAATGGCGACCTCTGAAAACGAGGTGAGATTGTCATAACTCAAGTTGACATTGACACCAGATAAGATACGGGGCACATAAAAATAACTCTTCAGCGTCTGTAAAAATGGTAAAAGAACCTCAGGTTCAATCACCTCATGAAGTGTCACATTTAGTGTCCATGATTTTTGTTTCGTATTGATCGATACCGATGTTAAGTGGGCGTTTGATAAAATGTCATTTTGAAACTTTGATTGTTCCAAGAACAACTGAAACTTGTCCTTGCTCATATCGTCAACCCCTTATCAATAATTTTAATGGAACGATATGCCCAAAAATGCCATGCGTAGAGTACTGGAATCGTGAAAAGTGATATCACACCAGAATGGAATAAAATGGCAAGAAGCTCAACAACAATAAAGATTGTTGATAAATAAATGGATAACTTGAAACGCATGGTAAAAGGAATCGGTAGTTGTCTAGTGAATAACATCATAAAGAAGGCCATTAAAAGGGCGTAAAAGATGTAATCAATCAAACCACCAAAATAAGCTAAAAACATTTCAGCAGTGTTAAATAAATCAGTTGCATCATAAAACGTCTTAATACTTGATGCAAGTGTTCTCGCATTTGCAGAGTTTTGAATTGAAAAATCAAAATTCGATAAACCGATATCATCATAATCAGTTCGCGTGATTTCGATATCAGCAATATAAATGGCTAAATCTTGTTCAAGAAAGACAAACTGAATGTGATCTTGAACCATTGCAGGTTCAAGTAATGTAAGTTGGAAATACTCGAAAACTGCGGTTTTAGAAACAACACTTGTCGTTAATACACCATCTTGAATCATGGTATCAGACATTGTGAAATCAGACTGTATAGCGGTTACCAACATTTCATAACGATCGAGACGCATACCTGGATTAACCAACGACTGAATCAATGCAGGTATTACAAAAAATAAGGGCATTAAAAAAAGATAGAGGATGACCCTTGACCATCGATCCTTCATAAAAAAAACCGCAAGCGGAGGTTTTGTTAAACTTGTTGTAAATCTCTTGAACATACCTTCAACTCCTTGAACCTTATTATAACATAATAACCGCTTATATGATAAAATGTAAATGGTGAAAATATGAATTTAATGAATCATGAAAAGCATTACAATACACTTCATAACTATTACTTAAACAAATATCAAAAAAAGGTGTTTAAGATTGCCCTTAATGGTGGATTCACTTGCCCTAATATCGATGGAACGGTGGCAAGCGGTGGATGCACATTTTGTTCATACATGGGCAGTGGTGATTTTGCAGGTAACAAACACGAACCCCTAAAAACACAATTTGAGAACATCAAGAACATGATGCACCAAAAATGGGAAGATGGTTACTATGTTGTCTATTTTCAAGCGAACACCAACACACATGCACCTCTTGCTCGTTTAAAAGAACTCTATGAAGAGGCGATTACACTTGATCCTAACATCGTCATGTTATCAATTGCTACCCGCCCAGATGTGCTACCGGATGATGTGATTTCATACTTAAATGATCTTAATCAAAGGATTCCTGTACAAATCGAACTTGGTCTACAGACCATCCATGAATCAACATCAGAAATGATTAATCGTGCACATGATCTAGCATGCTTTGATGACGCTGTTAAGCGCTTAAGAAAGCATGGCATCGATGTCGTTGTCCATATCATTAACGGTCTTCCTTATGAAACCAAAGATATGATGATTGAAACCGTAAAACATATCAACACACTCGATGTCCAAGGTATCAAAATCCATATGCTTCATCTGATGGAAAAAACAAAAATGGGATATCAATATAAGAAAAACCCCTGGAAATTATTGACATTAGAAGATTATGTCGATATCACAGTTGATCAAATCGGATGGCTTAGAAAAGACATCATTATCCATCGTTTAACAGGTGATGCACCACAAGATATGTTGATTGCACCAATCTGGACGAAACGAAAATTTGTTGTTACCAACGAGATTGATAAACGCTTAAGAGCTCTCAATCTTTGGCAAGGAGATTATTATGAGAAAGAACATACTTCTTGAACAAGCACATGCCATATTAGCTTCACTGATCACTCAAGATGATATCATCGTTGATGCGACTATGGGCAATGGGCATGACACCTTGTTTTTATCTACCATTTCCAAAGAGGTTTATGCTTTTGATATTCAGCAAGATGCCATCAACAAAACAAAAGAAAAGGTTGGTCACCTTTCCCATGTTCACTTGATTCATGATAGTCATCTAAACATGTTTGATTATGTCAAAGAATTCAAAGGTGTTATTTTTAATTTAGGATATCTACCACAAGGTAATCCATCCATCACAACCAATGCAGATACAACCCTACAAACACTGCGTTTGATCTTACCTAAGTTAAAGAAAAATGGATTTATTCAAATCATCTGCTATCCTGGGCATCCAGAAGGTAAAATTGAAAGTGAGAAACTTCAAGTTTGGAAACAAGAATTATCTATTCATCATTACCAAATCATCGAATCTCATTTTGTAGTTGAGATTCACGAACCACCCTATATGCTCATGATCTATAAAACAAAAGATGAAAGTGACTAACTTCCATCTTTTTTTATTCCCATAAGGGGGGATTATGGGCGTCTATTTTGCCAATTTCTAATCTTTTCTGCTTCATCTTCATCATCTTGATGACGATTTTGGAAAAATTGATTTACCTTTTGTTCAAATGATGATCTTCTATTTTGAATCATTTCTCTGATCTAGCTTCTTAAAGCTTCACTTGCTTCATGGAATTCATCTCTGAGCGCTGTGACTGCATCATGGAATTCAACACGTAATGCTTCTAATTGTGTAAGTAAAGCTGCTATGGCATCTGTTTCTGTTTGAATGTTGGCTTCAATCACTGCAATTTCTGCTTCAATAGCTGCCTTATCTTCATCAAGAGCTGCAGCAAGTGCTGCTTGTTTGACTAATAATTCATCATTTAATGTGACGAGATCTGCTTCTTTTGTTTCAATTTCTGTTCTGAGTGCTTCAAGTTGTGGGAAGTATGTTTGATAGAGTTCATCACGATCTGCTAAAAATTCATCACGAAGTGCATGTGCAACATCTCTCATTTCTTGTTTAGCATCTTTTAAGATCGCTTGAAGTTCTTGGACTGTTAATAATAAAGCATCTTCTAATAAGAGTTCATCACTGACAGTTACTGCTGATTTTGCTAAGAATAAGAAACCTGGTGTAACACCATAAGATTCTGCTTCTGCAATAAATTCTGGTGTAAATCCTTTATCTTCAGCACGACCCATCATTAAACGGCTTCTAAATGCGTTATTGATTTCTTCTTTAACGCGTGCTCTAATCTTTTCACCGATTTGTGAATCTTTTGATACAGCGGAAACTGAAACAAATGTTTCTTCAGCATCGACATCGATATAACCGAGCTCGATGGCTGTTTGAATGATCAAATCCATCGCTTCATCAACATGTAATCCTACTAATTCTAAATCTGCGAGTAATACTTCTGCATCCTCGTTCAGTGCATTCACATAAACGACAACTTCTCTTCTGTTAACAATAAGTTCAACGGAAGGGTTAATATCGATGGTGACATATGTATCATCTTGTGCACTCACTGTTTGAGCACAGGAAGCAAGGATAAAGACAGCTCCTAATATGACGGCAAAACTTAAAATCCATTTCAATGTTTTCATGGTTTAAACCTCCTATTCACTCTATATACAGTAAAGGTATTACTTTTATCGGTAAATATTTAAATTAATTGTGTATTTTGTACATCATCAGTCATATGGGATGTCATACGACCTCGTGTAAATGAGAAAGATGCTCTTCCTTCAGGTTCTACAAGGATCGAATAAATGGTCGCCTGTTGAAGTGTTAGAATTCTAATCGTGATATCTCCTTCTTCGACTTCATCATCAAACGAAAGTGTGTAATGAATTGAAATAATCTTTCTTAAATTTTCTTCAAAGATGGTAAACGTGTAAGTTCCTGTTGAAGTACCTTCAACAAACGTGAGGGTTGCAACCTTTTGATCATCGATTTGATCAAGTGAGATCGTTACTTTTTCGACTGATAAATCATTTTTAATGAGTTCAACGGTATACGTATCCTTGCCATCAATCACTTCAAAGTCAAGTAAGACATAATTTAACTCATCTTTTTTAACGGTCAATGTAATTGCACGACTACCTTTTGTTCCTAAAACTTCAAGATCATATGTCTTCGTACCAAACTTGATTTTACCTAGAACTGAAAACCGATTGGTCTGTGGATTAAATGTTTGATTATAGTCAATTTCATATTGAGATAGTTTATCCATGAAATCACGTGTTCTAAAACGCATGCGTCGATCAAATCCTGATTGATCTTTCACCTCGTCAACAACTTCAAAGTCGTCATTGCTTGCATAGAGTTTCTCAATCGTTTCTAAATAACGAGAAAGATCAGCTAATTCATCTCTGATCATATCGTTTTTTTCTTGTGGTCCAAAACGAAGTATCGTCGTGTTAGATGTTGAAAGTTCGTTATCCATCACTTCAATGAGTGAGATAGCTTGAACAGTCGATAACGCAACGACATTTTCCATATTTTCTAAAACGGTATTATCTGGGACTGGATCAACGCCAGTTTGGTTAGCGAGTACTAAGACGATGATCATGGCTGCAAATACAGTGATGAGTGATGCAGTCAGTGGTCTAAAGAATGATGGTTTAGGTTCTCTTACAGGTTCAGTCACTTTAACAGGTTGTGCTTTTGCACGTTGAATAATGACGCTTGAAAAATCTTTGATTTCAACGTCTTCAGCTTTAGTTTTGATATAATGCTTAAGTTCTTTATGTGTCATGTGACTCACCTACTTTCTCTTTTAATTTTTTCATGGCTTTGTTATAAATCCATAATACCGTGCCGATTGGTTTTTTCATGATGTCTGCAATCTCTCTAAATTTAAGATCATTAATGACATGCATGGTGACAATATCTTTTTCATCACGCGATAATTCATCAAGCAATTTGAAGATGTCATCATCTGGTTCTTCTTGAATCTCCTCTTCGGCAGGTATCGCTGAGATAACCTCATCATTGATAATTTCTTTTTTACGTGTGTTATACATGTTGATGGCTAGATTTCTTCCAATCGTTGCTAAATAAGCATGTGGATTTCTATGTTCATCGAAGAGTTCTATTTTCTCTAGAAACTTCATGTAGGTTTCCTGTAAAAGATCTTCAGCAAGACTTTGATCTTTCACAATATGGATGATGCTGAAAAAAACTTGTCTTTTCGTTTGTTCATAGAAGACATCAAAGTGTGTATAATCACGATTCTTAAGTTCTTTAATCATCATGTTCAACTGATCCATAATTTCCCCTTACATCCTATATACAATCATGACCCTCATTTTATTGGTCTAATCTTATTTTATATGAAAAGAAAAAAAATACCCAAAAAGATGGGTACTTTTCTAATTTGCTACAATATTAACTAATTTATTAGGAACAACAATGACTTTTCTAATGGTTAAGCCTTCAATATGTTTGGTGACGTTAGAATTCTCTAATGCGAGCTTTTTAACCTCATCTTCAGGAAGATCAATACCAACGACGAAGCGACCTCTTAATTTACCATTGACTTGTACAACCATTTCAATTTCATCAACAACTAGATAAGCTTCTTGGTAGGTTGGCCAATCTGAATAAATCAATTCCTCATTTTGTTTTAAAATCTCTTTATTGATTTCTTCAGTGATATGAGGACAAATTGGATTTAATAACTTCAGGAAGTCACGTGCTTGTTCTTTACCGATGGTTTGCTGTTTATAAACTTCATTAACGAAAATCATGAGTTGACTGATCGCTGTATTAAATGCCAGTTTTTCAAAGTCTTCTGTCACTTTTTTAATGGCTTGATGAAGTGGTTGTCTTAAAGGTAAGACCTCTTCTTTCACAATAGGGAATTCAAACATACGCCATACGCGATCTAAGAACTTCTTCGCACCATTGAGCGATTCGGTTGACCATGGTTTTTCTGCATCTAAAGGTCCCATAAACATTTCATAAAGACGTAGTGCATCTGCACCATGAGATTCAATGATTTCATCTGGATTAACGACATTACCTTTTGATTTACTCATCTTAGAATGGTCAGAACCTAAAATCATACCCTGATTAAAGAGTTTCTTAAACGGTTCTTTAACAGATAAAATGCCGATATCATGTAAAAATTTCGTCCAAAAACGTGCGTAGAGTAAATGACCTACAGCATGTTCAGTTCCACCGATATATAAATCGACAGGTAACCATTTATCTAAAGCTTTTTTAGCTTCTTCAGAATCAAGCGGAATCATGCCTAAATGATGTTTTAAAATGTAACCCATGAAATACCAGGAACTACCTGCTAATTGCGGCATGGTGTTGGTATCTCTTCTGCCTTTCAATCCGCCTTCATTCACATAGAGCCAGTCATGTGCATTAGCTAATGGTGATTCTCCTGTACCGCTGGGTCTCATATTCTTTAAGATAGGTAACTCAAGTGGTAACTGATCATCATCAAGCATATGAATGTCATCATGTTCATCGTAGATGACAGGAAAAGGTTCACCCCAATAACGTTGACGTGAGAATACCCAGTCTCTGATCTTGTACGTGTTATGTGCAAAACCTTGTTTTGTTTTTTCAAGGTAGTCGATAATTTTTGTTTTAGCTTCTTCGTTATATAAACCATCGATGATGCCACTGTTGTAGTGAACACCATCACCGGTGAATGCTTTTTCGCTTTCACCTTGAATGACTTCTACGATATCTAGGCCATGTGTTTGAGCAAACTCAAAGTCACGATCATCATGAGCAGGAACGGCCATAACGGCACCTGTACCATAATGCGGTAAGACATAATCTGCAATCCAAATAGGAATACGTTTATGATTTAATGGATTGATTGCATAAGAACCAGTAAATACACCTGTTTTAGATTTATCGAGTGCTCGGTCCATGTCATTCTTCATCTTGGTTGCATCAATATAAGCTTTAACAGATGCTAATTCATCTTCAGCTGTAATTGATAAGACTAAAGGATGTTCAGGGGCTAAAACACAGTAGGTTGCACCATAGATGGTGTCAGGACGCGTGGTGAACACATCGAATGATAAATCGGATTCATCAATCTTAAATGTCATCATTGCACCTGTGGATTTACCAATCCAATTGCGCTGCATTTCTTTTAAGTGTTCTGGCCAATCAAGTTCTTCTAAATCTTCTAATAGACGATCTGCATAAGCTGTGATACGAAGTACCCATTGACGCATCGCTTTTTTAACAACGGGATATTGTCCGCGTTCAGAAACCATTTTGCCATCAACGATTTCAATTTCATCGTTAGCTAAAACTGTTCCTAAACCTTCACAAAAATTAACTTCAACATCTTTTAAAACAGCTAACCCGTGTTCATAAAGCTTCTTAAAAATCCATTGTGTCCATTTAAAGTATTGTGGGTCTGCAGTCGCAAACTCTCTATCCCAGTCAATACCTTTTCCAGCTTCAATGATTTGACGTTTGAAATT
>ERZ795053.7955-NODE-7955-length-10089-cov-4.624078_pt1 | contig 10089 bp, 6 predicted proteins | sample MGYA00375137_ERZ795053 | MGnify/ENA primary metagenome ERZ795053 (study PRJEB30182, sample SAMN05720284) | activated sludge metagenome | isolation source: Anaerobic digester | place: Hong Kong | collected 2014-12-17 ... | reverse complement strand
AAGCTTGGATGAGCAAAAACGCTGTTTTCAAGCTCATCTATAGTAATTTTTTGAATAATCGAAAGAGACAGAATATGAATCAATTCAGCGGCATCCTCCCCTACAATAGAAGCTCCAATAAGAGTATTGGAAGATTTTGTAAAAATTAATTTTACAAGACCTATTTTTTGATTTAAAAGCCACCCTTTCCCTGAGTCTTTGTAAAAAGATTTTTTTACAAAATATTCAACATTTGAATTTTTCAAACTCTTTTCGGTTTTTCCGACAATTGCAACCTCTGGATAGGCAAATACAGCAGCGGGTATTGGAGGTCTTTCAATCTTTTCTTTTTTGTTATTGATTAGAGCTTTTTCAAGATACTTTTGCTCATAATTTGCCAAATGCTTCAATTGCAAAGGATGAATACAATCTCCCAAGGCATAAATATCTTTTTCAGACGTTTCAAGATAATTGTCTACCTGAATATATCCCCTTTCATCTAATTGAATCTTTGTCTTATCAAGACAAAGATCATCTGTTGCAGGAATTCTACCTGTACATACAAGCAATTGATCTGATTCAATAGAGGTGCTATTATATTTTAAAATAATTTTTTGATCTTTTTGAAAAACCGAATGTATTTTTGCATTTTCAATAACATCAACATATTGCAAAAATCCTTTTTTAAATTCATTTTGCATATCAAGATCTAGAAGATTTAATAAAGAGGATTCTTCGATAATGGTAACTTTTGCTCCCATACTAGAAAAGAAATACCCCATCTCCACTCCGATATACCCAGCACCGATGATCGTTAGACGTTTGGGAAGTTTTTCAAGCTTCAAAGCTTCGTTGGATGTAATATAGGAAACTGAATCTAATCCAAAAATTTTTGGAATCATCGGTTTGGCGCCAACATCGACAATGATCTTATCCCCCGATATTACTTCAGTTCCGACTTGTATTTCCTTAGAACCTACAAAAAAAGCTTTATCCTTGTAAATATCGATAGGATAATTTTTGTATTCTTTTTCAACTTCTAATGCATGATCATGGATTTTCTTCTGAACGGATTGAACCACTTTCTCATAATCACATGTAACTTTCCCTGTATGAATGTGATATTTTGAAGCCTCTTTGCATGAGTTTAAAAGCTTTGCTGTATGAATCAACATCTTCGATGGAATACACCCCCGATTCAAGCAAGTACCCACAAATTCTTGATATTCTATAAGAGCAATAGAACACGATTCTTTTAGTAGCTCTTTAACAAGATGAAGAGTACTTCCAGACCCTATGAAAATATAATCATATCTCTTCATACTTTTCTCATTTTCATAGCTATTTTTGTGATTCGCTCTCCAAATCCCCAAGCGATTTTCAAATCATTTTTTGTAGGAGGATGATCCGCTTTTTCTCCAACAACTGTTGTGGGACCATAAGGAGTTCCTCCATGTTTTGCCTCTAATAGCTCTTTTTGGGAATAAGGGACTCCAACAATCAAACATCCATGATGCAAAAGTGTTTGCATCATGCTGATGAGTGTGGTTTCCTGTCCTCCATGCAAAGAACCAGTACAGCAAAAAACACCCGCTGGTTTATCAATTAAAGAACCTTTAAGCCATAAAGAACCCGTCTGATCCAAAACATTACGGAGTTGAGCGCACATATTTCCAAAACGTGTCGGAGAGCCTAAAATTAAGGCATCAACCTCGGAAAATTCATGAATTTTGATCGTTGGCACATTCTTTTGCATTTTCAAAGATTTTTGATAACCCGGATTGGCAATCAATTGATCTTCTTCAATCAGTTCAGGAGCTTTTCTTAAAAGAGGCTCTCCTCCATTTTCTTTAACTGCTTTTGCAATATGATTGGCAAGCTGATAAGTATTGCCATACATGCTGTAATATAAAATTAATACTTTTGGCTTCATCCTTAAATCCTTTTTTGAAAAACCACTTCATTTGTAAGAGGCTTTTGGGAAACAAATTGTGAAATACTTTCAAGAGTTGTTTTTGCGATATTTTCTAATGCTTCCTCGGTAAAAAATCCCTGATGGGATGTAACTAAAACATTTGGAAAGAAAATCAACCTTGCTAAAACATCATCTTGAATAATGGAAGTGGAATAATCATGAAAGAAGTACTGATTTTCTTCTTCATAAACATCAATACCTGCCGCATAGATTTTTTTACTTTTAAGGCCTTCTATCAAATCCTTTGTATTGACAAGCTTACCTCTACCAGTATTGATAATCATGACATTATCTTTCATTTTTTCAATCGTATTTTGATTAATCAAATGAGTATTTTCCTCAGTCAAAGGACAATGCAGAGAAATAATATCTGATCTAGACAACAAAGTCTCAAAAGAAACGTATTCAAAATTTAATTCTTTAGCAACAGAATCTAAAGGCTTGGAATCCGATGCAATCACATTCATTTTAAAACCATTGGCAATACCAATCATTTCTTTACCAATTTTACCAGTTCCAACAATACCAATTGTTTTTCCCTTTAAATCGAAACCTATCATTCCATCCAATTTAAAATCACCAATTCTCGAGCGGTAATAAGACATATGCGTTTTACGATTCAAACTTAAAATAAGCCCCATGGCATGTTCTGCAACAGAACTTGGAGAGTAGCTTGGAACCCTGACAACTTGAATCTTGCCTTTGGCATATTCCAAATCAACGTTATTATAACCTGCGCTTCTAAGAGCAATAAGTTTAACATTCAAAGAAACAAGCTGATCGATCAATTCTTTTCCCACATCATCTTCCACAAAAACACAAATCACTTCAGCACCTTTCGCTAAATGAACTGTCTTTTCGGAAAGTCTGTGATCTAAATAATCGATATCAAAACCATACTCTTTATTAAATTGATTAAAAAACTGCTTGTCATATGATTTTGCATCAAAAAATGCTATCTTCTGCCCCATCTACCCCTCTTTGATAATCAATAGCCTCTATTCCCTAGATAAGGGATAGAGGTTTTAAATTCGAGAGAAAGATTAAAAAATTAAAATTCTAAACTCATTGAAAAACTTGGCTTGTGATGTGAAATAGACTCACTTGCAGAAGCTGAAATAGCAAAGATAATAAAATCATACCAACTATGCAAAGCTACTGACTCTTTAAGAGAGTTATTTTTATATGTCATCCAACCAAAATAGGCTCCGAAAACTGTAATTAACGGAATAGTATATTGATAATAATTAATCCTCTCTTCATGAGGTTCATTAAGGACATTAGAAACGTTGCAAAACCAAAACAAATTGAAGATAAAGCAATACCTCCCCAAGGAGTTAGAAATTCAGAAAAAGTCGGCTGCAAAAAACCTCTGAAAAAAGCTTCCTCACCAATACCTACCGGAAAAGCATTTAAAGGAAAATCCTTATCTTCAATTGCTGAAAAAGATTGCTTCACCTTAGATTGATTACAAGAGATGGAATCTTTTCTTTCACTCCTTTTTGCTAATGATTTTTCAGCATAATACCCAACCGTTACAGCCGCTGATAATGCTGCTAATAAGCCTCCCCAAACCTCGGGTTTTTTAATCACACTCCAATCAAAAGGAGCCAACGCAAGATCTTTTAAAGACTCTGTAGGCATCGAATAACGATAGCCTTCAAAATTATTATATGCCCTCGCATCCCTATATGCTGCATAAACGCCATAACGAGATAAATTTACTCCTAATAAATACGAAGACATTCTCACTGAAGAATCCAAATTCTTCACATAACCCAACCCTCGAAAAGCTGCAACAGAACCAAATAAAGATCCCGCAGTTTTATAGTCTTGTAAATAAATATAGCCAGAACCTGGGATCAAAGTAGAAACAGCTCCTGCAAAAAAAGCATTTTTTCTTGGAGGCGTATAATTTTTAAGTATTGGTTCATTAAATGTTTCAAGATCAACACTCGAAGATTGAAAATCATTTAATTTATCGTCTGAAATAGCTACTAACAATTGAAAACAAGAAACTGAAAATAACAAAAATAAACTAATAGTTTTTTTCATACAAAACTCCTAAAAAACAGAAGCCAGCATGTTGGCATATGCCATTATAAAAAACACTCAATTAGTTCAATGTATTCATTATATCATCAAAAATTTGTGCAAGTAAATATGGAGATTCTATTTGAAGAAAGGATTGAATAACAATTCCTTTTAAATATTCTTGAAAAGAATGATTTTCATAAATTTCATCACAAAAATTTTTCATTTTTAAAAGAAACTCAGGATCCTCTAAGTATATCAAAAACTGATCCATTTCAGACTCAAACTGGCGTTTACTAACTGTTGGATATAACAAACATTCTTGCGATCTGCCATCTCTTCTCGCAGAGATTTTTGCATTAAAATATTTCTCTAAAGAACTTGTATAGAAACATCTGAAATAATTTTTTAAATCTTCGTCTTCAGTAAGTTGAAAAAAACTTATAAAAAGAGGCATTTTCCAAAGTAACAATTGATATAAAAATAATTTTCTAGCTGAGATAGCTTCAGAAAGACTTTGATCTCCTGTAATACAAGTAAAATCATCTGTTAAAAGCATTAATGAATCCATACTGGATTTTTTACATGTCTTTTTAAAATAGATTCTCAAAGTTTTTCCATAATGAGTATCACAATCAATATTTATAGAGTGATATGGAACCTCTTCATCTTCTTGCCAATACTCCACTAAGTCTATTCCCATCGAAGACAAAAACTGATCATCTAATGAAAGCCACCCAGGTAATAGCAACTCATCCTCAAAGCTTTCATCATCTTCCAATAAATAATCCCCTATGCAAATCAAATCTATTTGACTGTCAGAAAACCTTTCCTTTTTTAAAATTAAGTATAAAAAAGAATCTGCGTATGAACAATCTTTATCAAAATACTCTTCATCAGAAATACAAAACATAGGTTTTCGGTCGTAGACATAACATAAAAAAGGCTCTTTTCCCTCTAAAAAGCAACTTTGTCTAAAAAAATGAGAAAAAGAGGGTTCTCCGTCAATTAATTGATCTACAAAACTTGCTTTAGAAACATTCCCTTCAGCAATTAAACAGGCTTGACGATGCAAATAATCAGAGGTAAATATTCCAAACTCATAAGGATTAAGACCTGTCGAAATAATCTGAACAGAAGAATCCCAATCAAGAGAAACAAATCTTTTAAATTTTAACACTTCTTCTGTAAAACCATATTCAAAAAAAGCAAATGCAGATTCCACTACAGAAAACCATGAAAAATAATCTTTTAATAAAGCAGGTCCTGCAATCACAATATCGGCACGACCCAATGAAGACTTTTCTTGATTATCAAAATCAATAAATCTTACATTTTCTAAAATAGTTTGATCAAAAACACTTCTTAAACGCAGTTCCATATATTCAGGAAGATAAGAAATAATTTCTACATTTGAAAAATTTTTGGTAAGACAATCTTTTATTTTAAATAATGAAACAACGTCCCCTAATCCACCTCTAAAAACATCTGCAATTAAACAGATTCTTCCAAAACCATTTATTTTGTGTTCGCATCTTGAAAAGATACGACTCAAAAGCCTTGATCTACACAAGTCCAATAATTGACTAGACTTGAGTGATTTTTGCATCAATGCAAATTCACTCAAAATATTTTTTATAAATGGATCTTCATAACAATCAAGTTCTAAAGGGGTATAAAAAATTGACCTAGTTACTAATGATTCACAAATCGTACTCAAAAAAACCAACCCAACTATTTAATTAACTTAAATTATTATAATAAAACAACATCATTAAAACAATTAAAAATACAATTAATTTAAATTTAACTTTAGTTAAAATAAATTCAGCACAAACAACACAAATAAAAACTAAAACAATTCTAAATATCTAACATTAATTATTGATTAATAACACAAAAAAGTATTATATTATTTAATATTTAATTTAGTTTTTTAATAAAAATGACAACTATCATTCCCACAACACCACATCTTTCTACTCCTTTTTCAACAAAATCAAATCCACACACCCGCTTACTAGCACCTCCTCCATCTCCGGCGTTCTCAACCCCTCGTACTACATCTACTCTATCCGAAACATTCTATATAGAGCCGCCCTATCCAAGAGCACCTCCTCCGTCTCCGGCGTTCTCAAACCCTCGCGCCACACCACCTCCACCTGCTACACCTACTCTATCCGGAACATCATTCTATATGGATCCACCCTACCCAGAAGTGCCCCACACTACTCCAAATATTGATATCCAAATTCAAAAAATAGCAACAACAATTTATCCCCTAACTAGACATGAAACTTCAGGAGATCTCTATTCTCCTATAATCAAAGAAATGATCAAAACATATTCATCTCAATGGAATGTAAAATCGAAAACATTTAAAATGCATAGAATCCATCAGTACACACCGGAAACATTAATACCGTCTCTTATAGATCTATTAAATATATACAATGAAATCTTTCATAAAGAGTATTTCCACGATTTTTTTGAAGGATTTATTGAAAAACATGAATTTGAGCATCCTCAACTTTTATATTTTCATGCAGATTTTCATGGAGATTTTTGGAACTTTATAAATATTATCAAATATTTGATTAAACGAGGTATTTTGAATAGACAATTTATGTGTGCAGAGAATGCTCATATCATACTTCTTGGAGATAATTTCGACCGTTCTTTATACAACTTGCAAATGCTTTTTCTTTTACTTCTTCTTAAAATTCAAAATCCCAATCAAATTCATTTGATACGAGGTAACCACGAATCAGTAGATATCAATTTAACTTCTCATCCAATAGATCCCCTGTTTCAAGAATTTATTAGCGAAAACAGATATTTAGTAACCAATTTTTACCAAAATCTTCCCCTTGCTATTTTCTTTTCAGTAAAAGATCCCCAACAAGAAAAAAAAGAATTTATTCTAGCAAGCCACAGTTTTTTCAATCCAGCTGTCGATCCGGAACAATTGTTAAGTCATGATGAAAACTTCGCCTATATGTTTGTCGAAAAATACCCTTTATTAAGTCATAGAATTTTACAACTCTCTATCTGCGATATTCCTGAATTAGCAGAAAAAGCAGAAACAATTCAAAGACTTGCAAACATTATCAAAAGACATTCACCTAAATACCGCATAATAAGCCAAAAAGACCATTCAGAATTTAATTGGATGGACATTAAAAAAGATATTTCAGAAGCACATTATTCTGATCATAGAGGGATAACCATCACCTTTTCAGATTATGCTGATTGCATAAGTTTAATGGGAAGAGTCACAAAACTTTCTGAAGATACTTATAGAGAAACCAACATTTTTGGTGTCGGAGGTCACGCTCACAAGCTCTTTGGCATTTATTTTCCAGAACGTAGATTAAGAGGTGTCATCTTGCCGATGGCTCCCTATCATTATCCTATTCACATGTCTTCAACTGCTATTGATATTGGAATGACTATCTCATTAACACCAGAATTAAGAGATGCAAAAAAACGATTCATTACCCACTATCCCGATCAAAAAATAACAATATTTCTTGACGAAGAAAACTTATTTTAATCTACATTTTAACTTAAAAAAACACTTGTAAACAATTACATACATTAAGATTTCAATTTCATCAAAAGATCAAGATCACATACTGTAATAGCTTCTATATTTTGAGAAATTTTTTGAATAGGCCAATCCCACCAGGCTATCTCTTGCAAGAGTTGAATAGTCTTCTCATCAAAACGCATCCGAATAATTTTTGCCGGATTTCCAGCTACAATTGCATAAGGAGGAACCTCTTTTGTCACAACAGCTTTGGAACCGATAATCGCTCCATTACCAATCTTTACAGCGGGCATTATTGTCGATTGATACCCAAACCAAACATCATGGCCTACAATTGTATCTCCTTTATTCGGAAGATTTGAAAGATTCTGTTTCTTTTCCCATCCATGACCGAAAATCCCAAAAGGATAGGTAGAAAAACCATCCAACTTGTGATTTGCTGAACTTGTAATAAATGTTGTTCCCGTTGCTAGTGCGCAAAATTTTCCAATAATAAGCTTTTCATTTGAAAAAGCATAATGATAGGGAACATTTTCCTTTTCAAAATGAGTCACCCCTTTTGGATCATCATAATAGGTATAATCACCGATAATGATATTTTTTCTAGAAATGAAATGTTTTAAAAAACCACATCTTTGCAAATTCTCCAATTGATGAGGAAGTCCCTCAAAAGGATATTTCTTTTCTGGATCGGGCCCTAACATAAAAATCTCCTCTTCAATTATTGACAGAGGATAAAGAAGCATTTTTTTTGATACAATTAAAAAGCGCAGTGAACTTTTTTCACTGCGCTTTTTAAAAACTTACGCTTTTTTATTTCTCTTAAGCAAACGAGCAAAAGATGCTTTCAATTTCTCAATAAAATAATAAGAAATCGGCGTTAAAATAAACGTGAAGAGTATAGAAGCAAGCATACCTCCAACCATCACAGCACCCATTGAGGACTTAATTGCTGTAATTGATCTTAATTGAGGCAACACTCCTAAGATGACCGCCAAAGAAGTCATCAAGATAATTTGGAATCTTTCCTTGGTTGCATCAAATAAAGCCTGCTTCAAAAGCACCCCTTCTTTTTGTTTAGCGATAGCTGCATCAACAAGCAAAATAGAATTATTGACAACCAGCCCCACCAACATCACCATTCCAAGCATGGAAGAAATGTTAATGGATTCCCCTAAAAAGAAGAGTGCATAGAATACTCCGACAAAAGATGTTACAATAGACAAAATAATCGATATCGGCTGAGAGAACGAATTCAAGATCGCCGCAAGTAACATATAAGTCAGGATAACAGCTAACAAAAAGGCTTTAACAATCTCTTTTGTCGCTTCACTTTGTGTTTCATCCATACCTGCATAAGCATAGGATTGCCCCTCTTCAAACGAAATATCTTTAAAAGACTCATCCAATACCTTCCTAATATGGCTTGGATTAGATTTACCAATAAAAGCACTTAATTTAACCACTCTTTCTTTATTCTCATGAATAATCGTCGGCATCGCTTTTTTCTTGGCAATGGAGCCTAAAGAAGTGATCGGCATCAATCCTTTTCTAGTAATCACGCCAATATTATTTAGGTTATTAAAAGAACGAATATATTGATCATTCAAACGAACGGAAATATTATATTCATCACCATTTTCCTTATAAATATTAGAATCATCTCCATTAATAGCCACACGAAGAGCCATCCCTACCTGAGCCTCACGAAGACCTGCTTCCATTAGAGCCTTTTCATTTGGGATAAAACAAACTTCCATTTTGGGTTCTTTATAAGATAAAGAGACAGATCTGAAATAACCGGTTTGTTCCATTTTTTCCTGCATCTCTTTGGAAAGCTGAACCATCTTATCATAATCATGTCCATAAACGTTCAAGTTCATATCCCCTTTATCTATCCCTTTTATTCGACCACGAATAATGGAAATATCGGCATCAGGAATACTTGCTAAACTTGGAAGTAAATCTTCAATAATCTGAATATCAGATCGATCTCGTTCATCACCCCTCGATAAATTCATCGTAATTGTCGCATTTTCACTTCCATGAACTCCTATAGTAGTAATACAAGAGCTAAGTTCTGGAATCTTTTGAATCTTATCCTCTACCTGACCTGCAATCTTAGAAGTATAATCCAAATTAGATCCTTGAGGGGTTTGAAGTTCTATCAAAACCCTATCCTCATCCGATGCAGGAAAGAAATCCCCAGAAATATATGGAGTGATATAACGCACGGAAAGGAAAGTCAATAAAACCATCACAACCGTAATTTTTGGAAAACGAAAAATAGTCTTAAATAATTTCTCATAAACCTTGAACAAGAAAGAAACAACTCTTGTTAAAGGAGCTTTTGACTGCGCATTATAATTTTTCATAAAAAGAGCACATAACATCGGTGTCAATGTGAACGAAATCAACAATGAGAAAATCGTTACAAAAATAACCGTAAGACCAAAAGAATAGAAAAATTTACCGATCATTCCTTTCATGAAAGCAATCGGAAGGAAAACCACCAAATTAGTTCCAGCAGATGCCAAAACAGCCACAG
>ERZ795053.7954-NODE-7954-length-10091-cov-4.012156_pt1 | contig 10091 bp, 8 predicted proteins | sample MGYA00375137_ERZ795053 | MGnify/ENA primary metagenome ERZ795053 (study PRJEB30182, sample SAMN05720284) | activated sludge metagenome | isolation source: Anaerobic digester | place: Hong Kong | collected 2014-12-17 ... | reverse complement strand
CCTGGGAGATCCCGTCCACGGTTTTCACGGTGACGATTTTCCGTTGGGCCCCGACGCGATCACCGAAATGGAAGTTGGCGGTCACGACCCCGGACTCACCCGGCAGGTAGGTTTTTTTCGCCATTTCGGCCGTGGTGCAGCCGCAGGAAGTCTTGACCGATTTCACGCTGACCGGGGTTGACCCGGTGTTGGTGAATTTGAAGGTGGCCTCAACATACTCGACTTCGGGGTCGCGCTGGAATTCTTGCCAGGGATTTTCCCACTTGAGTTGGGCGAACGCTGGACTGGCGGCGGCGCAGAAAATCAGAAACAGGAATCGGTACATGTCAGAGAGGGCTCCTTCAGATTAGTTTTGAGAACCGGAAAGTCAATCCATTTCGGCCGGTGTGGGTCTCATGCAACGCGCCCTCATTCCGGATCCTGCGTTCGTCCCGACGAATGCTTCCATCTCCGGGAAACCCTTTGCTGGACGGATGGTCGAAGACCTTGCAGACCGAGAGCAAGGCGAGAAAAAAAGGGTGGCACCCGCAATTGCAGGCACCACCCTTCACCTCCTCAACACAAAATCTTTCCCAAAATAGAGAAGTTACTAAACCACATTACTGTAAAAACCATAATAAAGCAAGATTAAAATATGGAAATTGCGAAAATTATTTAAAATTTGGTTTGCCGGTCGTGAAAAGACCTCCCACTGGGGGCGTGTCAGGAAATTTTTCTCTGGCCGCGTCCTCTGCTTGAGAGTAGAGGAGACCTCGGGCATTTTAGGCGCAGTTTCCCCACTTCCTGACGACCCAACAATCTTCAATGGCGCCCGATTTGCATTCAGAAAACCGCATCGCGGGTGTATTGGTGCCCTTGTTTTCCCTGAGACGGGATGACGACCTCGGGATTGGCGATGTGACAGCCTTGGCTGAATTTATCGATTGGGCATCCAGCGCCGGAGTCGGGTTCATCCAATTGCTGCCGGTCAATGAGACCGGTCCTGACAACAGTCCCTACAATGCGATCAGCGCGGTCGCCCTCGATCCCCTGACTCTCGACTGCTCCCCTGGCAAGTTGATTGATTTGGCTGAGGATACTTTTTGGGAAGTTCTCGGACGGCAGAACATGAATCACCTGCGTCGCGGAGGCGTGAAATACGGCGAAGTGCGGCCCTTGAAGCTCGATCTGCTGTGGCGGGCCTACGTGAGATTCCTGGAGGGTCATTACCAGAGAGGCACCGACCGGGATCTGGAGTTCCATCTTTTCTGCGAGGAGGAGCGTTCCTGGCTTGGCGATTACTGCCTGTTCCGGATGCTAATGGACATGGAAGGCGGGAGCCAGCTCTGGACAGAATGGCCGGAAGAATACCGCAGTGTCGGAAAAGCGCGGGAGTATGTGAACCGACTGCTCGACCTTGAGCCGGACCGGGCCGAGCGCCAGCTGGTCTTCTACGCCTATGTGCAATGGGTGGCCCGTGACCAGTGGCGCGCGGTGCGGAGTCATGCCGAGGCCAAGGGAGTCAAGCTGATGGGCGACATTCCCTTTGGCGTCAGCACCTACAGCGCCGATGTTTTCGCCAACCCGGGGATCTTCGACCTGGACTGGTATGGCGGCGCTCCCCCGGAGCGATTGTTCAAAGATGACCCCTTCGTCCAAAAGTGGGGACAAAACTGGGGCATTCCTCTCTACCGGTGGGATGTCATGGAAGCAAACGGGTTTGCCTGGTGGCGTCAGCGGGTGCGCAAAGTGGCGGAGGTCTTTTCCCTCTTCCGCGTTGACCACGCCCTCGGATTCTACCGGATCTATGCATTCCCTTGGAACCCGGCCCGCAATGCGGAGTTTGCTCCGCTTGATGAGGACGAGGCCGCCACGCGGTGCGGAGGGCGGTTGCCGGGATTCAAACCCTGTCCGGATGACACGACGGAGCATTGCCTCTCCAACCGGGCCGATGGGGAGAAATACCTCGCGATGGTCAATGAAGCTGCCGGACCGGCTGCGGTCATCGCCGAAGATCTTGGGATGGTGCCCGAATATGTGCGTCCCAGCCTTGAGTCCCTTCGTATTGCAGGGATGAAGGTCCCTCAGTGGGAGTGGGATGACTATCACCGGATCACTCCGGGTTCCTCCTACCATGAGACCTCCTTTGCGACGTATGCGACCCACGACCACAGCCCGATGAAAGCCCAACGGCAGGAACAGCGTGCTCTCGCCTACGGTGCTCCTGAAGGCAGCGCGGAGCGCAACGAAGCCTGGAGGTTTCTCAACGGACTGTGCAGCTTCGCCGGCATCAACGCCTTTTCCGGTCCGGACGGTTCGTTTCCGGAATACACCGATGCCGTCCGCGAGGGCCTCTTGCGGGGACTGGCCCTCTCCAACTCCCGCTATGCAGGCATCATGATCACCGATTTGCTGGGGTTGACCGACCGTGTCAATGTGCCCGGGGTGCTCGCAGGCGAGAACTGGGTCTGGCGCCTCGACATGACGGTGAAGGACTTGACCCGCAATCCCCACTGGACCGCGATCGCCACCGGTCTGCGCAACATGCTCCACGAGACCGGCCGGTGCGCTGCCGGAAAGTGAAAGAGACCGCCCATTTATTCAAACCAACATCACACCGAACCAGACCACATCCTTCCTTCCCATGAGCAAGCCCATCACTGTCGCCATCACCGGAGCCGCCGGCCAGATCGGATATTCCCTTCTTTTTCGCATCGCCTCGGGAGCCATGTTCGGACCTAATCAAAAGGTCCGCCTGCAACTGATCGAAATCGAGCCCGGGATGAAAGCTCTCGCCGGGGTCGCGATGGAGCTCGACGACTGCGCCTTTCCGCTTTTGGATGGCATGGAGATTACTTCGGATCTCAAGACTGGGTTCAGCGGGGTGAACTGGGCGCTCCTCGTCGGCAGTGTGCCCCGCAAAGCCGGTATGGAGAGAAAAGATCTGCTCAGCATCAATGGGAAAATCTTCACTTCTCAGGGGCAGGCCATCGCCGCCAATGCCGCGTCCGATGTGCGCACTTTGGTGGTCGGCAACCCCTGCAATACAAATTGTCTTATTGCCATGAACAATGCCCGGGAAGTGTCGGCGGACCGGTGGTTTGCCATGACCCGGCTCGATGAGAACCGCGCCAAGTCGCAACTCGCCGCCAAGGCCGGGGTCCACGTCAGTGCCGTGACCAAGGTGGCGATCTGGGGCAATCACTCGGCCACGCAGTATCCGGATTTCACCCATGCGCAGATCGCCGGACGGCCCGCCACCGAAGCCATCACCGACCTTGATTGGCTGCAGGGGGATTTCATCAAAACCGTGCAGCAGCGTGGCGCCGCGATCATCGAAGCCCGCGGCCTGTCTTCTGCCGCTTCGGCGGCCAATGCGGTGGTCGACACCGTCGTTAGTCTCACCACCCCGACCCCCGTGGGAGACTGGAACAGCGTCGCAGTTTGTTCCGATGGCAGTTACGGGTGCGCCGAAGGCCTCATCACCTCGTTCCCGATCCGTTCCAACGGGAGCCAGTGGGAGATCGTGCAGGGGCTTGAGGTGGATGCTTTTTCCCGTGCCAAGATCGATGCCACCATTGGTGAACTGAATGAGGAACGTGCCGCGGTGACCGATTTGCTCCCTTCCTGACTGAAGGGGGGCGTTCCCGGCAGAGGGGACGAAACTTTTCTGCTGGAGGAGGGTTCTATGTTTTGTGGACAACCCCGTGATCCTGCCATGAATGCCAAGTCTTTGTTACTGTTTGGAATGTGCGCCGTCTTGTCCTCCGGAGGATTTGCGGTAGCCCAGGACGGCGGGACTGTTGCCCCGGAGGCGCCCTCACCGGCGGCCGATGGCGGAAGCGGCAAAAAGGCGAAGGCGGACCGCGACCAAGGATCGACCGGAGCTGGGCCTTTGGAGTCCATGTCTCCCGAGGAAAAGGCCGCGTTGCGCAAAGCGTTTGAAAAGGTCTGGGCGGATCCCGAAGTGGTGCAGGCTCGTCATGAGATCAGCCGGGCGACGGAAGCCTACCAGAAAGCACTGCACGAAGCCCTTTCCCAGGTGGATCCCAAGCTTGCGGCAACCGTGGAGCGCATGCGCAAAGCGAATCCTGATGGGCTCCGCGAGCGGTTTCGGGGAAAAAACCCGGACCTGGGTGGTCCTCCGCCTGGAAGCCCGGGGAGTCCTGGCATCCCGGGAGGCCGGCCCGGACTCCGGGGTGGTCTGGACATGCTGACGACTCCGGGATTCCTCGGAAAGTTGGAGGAACCCCAACGGAAATTGTTTCTCGAGACCAGTGAGAAGGCCCGCAAAGATCCGAGGGTCGAGAAGGTGATTGGGAAATTGCAAAAAACCCGGGAATCCGAGGATAGTCTCCGAGAAGAACGCATCAAGATTTATAAGGAACTTCGTCGTTCCTATTACGACGTGATGATGGAGCTGGAGCCGGGACTCAAGGCCTTTGTTCCTCCCACTGTTATGGATCCCCCCAAACCGCCGGACAAACCCGGAGACAAAGGCGCGCCTGGCCCAGGCTCACCAATCAAGCCCTAAGACTTTCGGCCCTCGGCCCTTCCCAATGAAAAACTCAATCGCTTTCGTTCTTGGCGCCACCTTCGGACTGATGTCAGTCCTCTCCTTGCAGGCTCAGGACAAACTGCCGGAAACATGGCTCGCCACACCGGGCAAGCTCTTGTTGTCGGAAGACTTCGCCAAACCCGTGGAGGCTGCCATCATGGCAAAAGGAAAGCCGCCGACCATCGGTTGGCGGCTTCGCCCGGGCCAATGGGAGTTTGTTGGGGGAGCCATGAAAGGCACGGAACTCAAGGCCGACAAACACGGAGCCGTGGCTCGTCTGCCCCTCGCCTTCACCAATGTGGTGGTGCAGTACGAAGTCAGGCTCGATGGGTGCCGCACGACCACCTTCAGTGTGAATGATGCCAAGGAGCACGTCTGCCGTGTTCTCATTACCCCCGCCGGATTTTCTGCCCAGAAAGATGACCATGACCATGACGGCCCTGACAAGGCTGAGGTTTTCGGAAAAGCTGCGCTGAAGATTGCCCAGGGAGAGTGGAAAACGGTCACCGTGGAAATCGTTGGTGACGAAATGGTGGCCCGGATGGATGGCAAGGTCTTGAGTGGAGCCAATCCTTTGATCGCTTGTGAAAAGGCCAATTTTGGATTCACCGTGTCCGGAGAGGGCGCTTCGTTCCGTAACCTCCGGATTTGGGAAGCGACGGCGAATCCTGACTGGGCGAAACACAAAGCGGCTTTGTCGGCCGCTTCCGGGGCCCAGGCAAACTGAGCCTTGCCAACGCTTTACCCGTCTTGGGTTTCCCCGCTATTGGCGGGCCGGGCGAGCCCCGGACTGAGCTGGTACCGCATTGCGGAGGAGGCGATCCGGTAGAGCAGTTCCAATCCGCGGGCTGGAGGGGTCTCGATCCAGTAAGGGGGCCTGACCAATTTGAGGGTGGGCGATTCATCATCAGGGGCGATTTCGGCCTCGAGATGTCCCCAGCCGGAGGGCAGCTCGCTGTCCCGTCGCACCACGCCCGGCCAAGTGACGAGGTAGAGCAGATTGACCGGAGCATAACGGATCAGACGGTGGAATTTGGTGCGTCCGGCCAAAGCCTTTTCGAGGCGAAGCAAATCCCGAACCGTTTTTTGATATCCCAGGTGCCGGATGCTGGAAGAGCGATCGGCATCAAACTCCGGAAAAAGTGTCCCACCCTGCCGGAGGTCGGGATAGTGTCCCAGCAACAGATCCTCAAGGCGGTTCCGTCGCTGCTTGAGTTGTTTCAAGCGGATCCAGCCCTCCTGTTCAGCCGCGGCATCCTTCAGAAAATCCGCGCGGGACTGCTTGCATTCGAAAACGGCACTGGCTCCGATCTCGGGCTCACCGGGGCGGGGACGGTCAAGTCGGCATGCGGCGGCATCGGCTCGATAGGGGCTTGTGGGAATCCGGATTTCCATGCCCACCGCCCGGTAGCCCTGTTCTCGGGCCCACCGACAGGCGGCCAGTTTCAGCGCGCGATGGGCCGCACTTTCACCTCTGCTGGAACTCACGATGATCAGGGGCTGGCCGCCAAGCGGAAAGGATCCTCGCGTTTCTCCCGGGAGCCGACCTCAGGCCTCCCGCTTGCAAAGACCGTGGAGTTGTTCGTAGACATCCGGGGCAGTAATCGAAGTGCCTTCGGGAAGGGATGGGAAATTACCGATGAGAACTGGCCAGTTGTCTTTTCTTTCCGGGATGCAGCCGTGGGAACCTTTCACCAAGGAGGTATCCAAGGGAACCACGTCGAACAGTGTGCGCATGCCGAAAGCGCTTTTCAGTGCCTTGAAACCAAGCCGGAATTTGAGCCCGGATTTCTTGGCGGGATCGAAAAACAGTTCGCAAGGGTCGTACCCCGGCTTGCGGTGGATGTCGACGGTGCGGGCAAAATCGGGAGCCCTGCGGTCCTTTTCCCAATAATAATAAGTGAACCAGCTGCGGATGTTTGACACCGCGATGAGATCTCCGGAACGGGAATGCTCCAGTCCGTGATAGCGACGCATGGAACCCTCGATGACGGTGGCGACACCGGTGGTTTCCTCCACGGTGCGGCGCACTTCGTTTTGGATCGAGGGATCGTTGACATAGATGTGGGCGATCTGGTGGTCGGCGATGGCAAAGGCTTTGCTCGCTCCCAGATCCAGCACATCGCGTCCCAGTTCGTCTTTGATGGCGAGCCAGCCTTTGGCGCGGAAAATCCTGTTCAGATGGATCGGATGGTCCACTTCGGTAATGCCATACTCCGAGAGCAAGGCGACCTGGACGCCGCGGTTTTCGTAAAAGCGGATCAGGTCTCCGACCACGGCGTCAATGCGGCCCAGATCGATCGAAATATAGGGGTCATTGGGACCGATCCTCTGGAGGTTGTAGTCCAGGTGAGGAAGGTAGACCAGGCTCAGGTCGGGGGAATACAGCTCCTCGATGGTTTTCGACACCCGGGCTATCCAATGGGAGGATTCAATGCCTGACATGGGCCCCCAAAAGGTTTGGAAAGGAAACGCCCCATGTTTTTTCCGGAGCGTTTTGCGGAGATCGAGGGGATTGGTGGCAATGTCGAAGACTTTCTTGCCATTGGCACAATAGATTGGACGAGGGGTCACCGACCAGTCCGCCGACGAATACATATTGTTCCACCAGAACAACTTGGCGCAGGTGAATCCCGGCTTCTCCTCGCGGAGATGTTCCCAGAGTTTGCGCCCTTGAACGAGATGGTTGGATTGCTTCCAAAAGCGGTGTTCGGCATAGTCCCGGTCATACCAACCATTGGCGACAATGCCGTGCGCGCTGGGCCGTTTTCCGGTGAGGTAGGTGGCTTGGGCGGTGGAGGTCACGGCGGGCAGCACCGGTTCCACATGCACCATCCGGTTCGGCCGGCGACGGGCGAAATCCATCATGTTGGGCGTGTTTTCACCCAAATGGCGGGGGGTGAGGCCGACGACGTTAATGATGGCGGTTCGATTCACGCTGTTGGAAAGAAAATCAGAAAAGAGGAATAGTTAGGTGGAGGCGCAATCGCGTGCCAATCTACACTTCGTCCAAGAAGTTGGGAAAGGCTTTTTCGCCTCTTTTTCCACGATATTTCCTGGGCTTGCCTCTGAAAGTGTCAATTCCGCAACCTTCTGCGGACGATGCGGTTCTGTGCTTCCTGATCGCCCGATTCAAGAGGGTTGGGAGAGAATGACGCAATTCCTGCGCCAATCCCCTCATTCCGGGAATGGGTCAGCGGCGGAACCCGAGAAAAAGGCCGGCACCACTCACTGCTGTGGTGGGCAGGAAACCTTTGCAGAAGGTGGCGAGGGACTCGGTTTGATGCGTCACCCATTCCGCGGCTGTGGCGGTGAAATCGCTGTCCGGGCCCCAAAAGGGCTCCATGATTCCGTAGTGGACCAGCAAGGCAACGAGGACCCCGATCACGCAGGTCACGCTGATCACGGTTTTGACAAACCAGCGCAGCAGGATCCCCAAGGCCATGGCCAGACCAAATCCCGCTCCGAGGCGTCCCACGGCTCCCGTCCAGGTATGGCCCGGCGCGGTTCCCGCCTGCAAGGGCGCCGCTGACCGCTGGGCCGGGACAATGGAGTCGTTCCGGGTGTTCCGTTCCGGATGTGAGGAGGCCGCCTCTTGGGGCGCTGAGCCGGGATCTTCCAATAGGGCCTGGTAATTGCTGGCCCCGACGCCCGCCAGACCCAGAAGAGCCGACAGGGAAAGGATTTTCCGTTTCCAAAAGGGCAGGCTGTGCCAGCGGGGGAGGAGTCCTTCGATAGGGGCGAGATTCATGAAAAGTAAGGTGCCCCGGAACTCACGATTTGCCAAGCGAGCGGAATCGAATCCAGGGCATCTGGCAGGATCCCTGGTGGAACCCGGGCGAATTTTGAGTAAAATAACTTTCATCCTCCCATCTTTCACGCTGTGCGTGCCTGGCCATGCTGGGGAGCAATGCGTTGCCGCCAAACGTTATGCGACGACTTCTTTTCACTTTTATCGCCTTGGGGTTCCCTTCCTGGGCCTCCGATTCATTGGAGATTACCAAAGACAATGTCCGGTCTTGTTATCGCACCTTCAGTCGTCTGACTGAGAAACCGTGTTACGTGGCTCCTCTCACGGCCCTTTTGTGCCGCCCGCCCGACAAGGCAGTGCTCGATCGGGAACTCGCTCTGACCGGACCGCACACCCGGGTGGCGGTCCATTTCTATGCCAATCCATCCGCATTGGGTGCCATCGTTGCCAAGGTCAAGGTTTTCCCTCCCGGTTCTGTCATCGTGAAGGAAAAACTCAGTTCCCAAAAAACGGTGTCCGAGGTCGCGGGGATGATCAAACGTGAGGCAGGCTACGATCCCCGCAATGGCGACTGGGAATTCTTCTTCGACGCGGCAGACGGAACCTTCTCTACTGGAAAACTCACCAACTGCATCGAATGCCACCGCCGGGCCGATCGGGATCATGTCTACCGTCTCTGGGATCTGCCTGCGACCAAACGAGAGGTTCAGTGATCACGCCAATTCCCGGCCGATTTCATCCACGCGGTATCCGAATCCGGGGCCGGCGAGAGTCGAGAAATCCACCACCCCCTCACGGCGTCGGTAGAGTCCGCCATGGACCTGCTCTTCGGGCCGTGAGGCTTCGGGATAAAACTGCATGGCATTGCATTCCACTCCCATGATCGTGCCGGCATGGGCCGCGAGGAGGACATGGGGCACCATCGCCAGCATGGGATTGGTGAGATCCTGCACCATCAGCGTCATCCCATGGGCTTTGGCCCAGCACAGGCTGAGCAGGGCTCCGGTCTGGGTCTTGCAGGTCTTCAGGGCGACACCGGTCCATCCGAGGGAACGCCCGAGACGGACATACCGCCAGTCGTGCGCGCTTTCATCCATGAAGAGGGGCTTGCGAGCGCTGACGCTGCGCACGTCGATGCGGTGGGCCTCCAAGTCGTAGGGGAAGGGTTGCTCGACGTAGAGAATGCGCTGGTAGGTCCGGGGATGTTCCTCCTTGAGCCGGTCGAGGATTTCATTGACATAGGCCGGATCGGTCACAGTGCAGTTGAAATCCGCCGTCAGCCAGTCGACGTCCTCCTCCTCGGCGATCCTTCCGATGCGGACGGTGCGCTCATAGTCCCAGTCCTGGTCGTTTCCGCGCAACTTGATTTTCAGGCAGTTCAACCCATCGCGGCGGATCCAGTCCCGCAACAGCACGGGGTAGCCATCGTCCGGTTCGTCGCCTTTCAAATCAGGGGCTTCCAAAGGATCCAGTCCCCCGACAAGATGCCAGACCGGCAATCGGCTTGGCACGGGAGAGACGAAATAGTCGGCCGGGTATTTTCCGGCAAACAGATCCGCCGGCGCATCTTCGGCAGGCTCGAGAAAGTGTGAGAGATCCTGCGACAGGAAGTCCGGCCCGTAGGTCTCATACACCGGTCGGTCGTGGAGCCGCCCAAAGGCGTCGTGCGCGGCAATGTCGAAAAGGGAAAAGCAGACGAGGGCGCCGAGATGGGGGAAATGGGCCGCGGGGGCACGGTTGGCATTCAACCTGGCGCGCAATTCCTCAAGCCTCGTCTCGCTATAGGCGTGGCCGATCTCGAAG
>ERZ795053.7952-NODE-7952-length-10092-cov-4.104115_pt1 | contig 10092 bp, 12 predicted proteins | sample MGYA00375137_ERZ795053 | MGnify/ENA primary metagenome ERZ795053 (study PRJEB30182, sample SAMN05720284) | activated sludge metagenome | isolation source: Anaerobic digester | place: Hong Kong | collected 2014-12-17 ... | reverse complement strand
ACAACTGGGCCTCGGCGGGCGTGAACGTGCTGGGCGTCGACATCCGGGGTTTCGGCTGGTCCGCCGAGGCACTGGCAGAGCCCTCCAGGCACGGCTACGTGCTCACCGGCATCGAGAGCCCAGAGACCTCAGTACTGCGCGGAGCGGTGTGCGACTACGTGAGGGCGACCGAGGTCGCTGCCTCGATCTGCCCGCGCCCACCCTCCCGGACGGTCGCGCACGGGATCAGCTTCGCCGGGGGGCTCGCGCTCATGGCTCAGGGTCTCGCCGGTCGCGCGGATGTGCTGTGCGTGGGGGTTCCGACCTTCGGCTGGGCCGACGGCCGGCACTTCTTCGTGAAGGCGGGCTCGGGCGCAGAGATCAGTCAGTATCTGAGCCGACGGGCCGACATGGCCGAGGACGTGGCTCTCGTGCTCCGGTACTTCGACTCCACGGCGTTCGCCGAACGGGTCACAGCACCAGCCCTGGTGGGTGTGGGGCTGCAGGACGACGTGGTGCCCGCCGCCACTGTCTACGCGATAGCCAACCATCTGCGCGGCCCCCACGAGGTGATGGAGTTCCCGATCAGTCATTCCGACCACCCGGATGAGGACCTGTGGCAGGCTTTCGACGACCGGTGCCTCTCGATCGCGCTGAGCGGACTCGATCACAAGTTCGGCGAGCACAAGCGTCTGCCGGGCGGCTGAACCGGCCAACGTCTGCCGGACCAACTGCTCACACAGGCTGGCCGGGGCGCAGAGCATAGGCCGCAACGGCCACGGCGGCCGCGACGTTCAGTGAGTCCACGCCGCCTCCCATGGGGATCCGGACCCCTGTCGCCTGCGATCGGACCGCCGAGGACAGTCCTGGGCCTTCGCTGCCGACGATCACGGCCACGCGCTCATCCCCAAGTACGTGGACGCCGTCCAGAGCCGCGGCCGCCGGGTCCGGTGTCAGCGCCAGCAGTCGCCAGCCCGAGAACAGGCGCGGGTACTCGTGATCCGGCACTCTGGCCCACGGGACCTGGAACACCGTTCCCATGGACACCCGTACAGCGCGCCGGTAGAGCGGGTCCGCGCAATTGTCGGTGAGCAGCACCGCGTCCATCCCCAGCGCGGCGGCAGAGCGGAAGGCCGCTCCGACGTTCGTGTGGTCCACGAGTCCGTCGAGGACGACGACGCGGCGAGCCGGTGCCAGCACGTCGGCGGGCTGCGCCTCCTGCGGCCGCTGCATGGCCGCAAGCAGGCCTCGGTGAACGCGGTAGCCCGTGATCTGCTCGAGGACAGCGGGCTCCGCGGTGTAGACGGGGACTTCACTGGGCAGCGCCAACCGGGTCACCTCGGGCAGCCACTTGGGCTGACAGAGCACGGACCGGACCTCACAGCCGGCGGCCATGGCCCGCGCGATCACCTTCAGGGACTCCGCCATGAAAAGGCCTCGTTCGGGCTCCTGCCGACGCCGTAGCGCAACATCGGTCAGGCGGATGTAGTCGCCGATCCTGGGGTCCGAGGAGTCGTGGACCAGCTTCACTTCGCGCAGGTCCTCAGGGAGGTCGCCCGTCGCGGAGGACGAATCAGCAAGGGCCATCGACGCGGATTCAGTCGGCCTGATCAGCGCCGCGGCCGAAGGCCGAACCGAGGGAGTCCATGACCTTGGACAGCTCCGCGGGGACCACCCACACCTTGTTGGCGTTGCCGTTGGCGATCGTGGGCAGGGACTCCACGTACTGCCAGGCGAGCACCTTCTCCGTGACGTTGCTGGCGTTGATCGAGTCCACGACCCGCTGGATCGCCTCAGCCTCGCCCTCGGCCTTGAGAATGGCTGCCTGCTTCTGCCCCTCGGCTGTCAGCACCGCCGACTCCTTGTAGCCCTGCGCATTGAGGATCGCCGACTGCTTCTGGCCCTCGGCATTCAGGATGGCGGCTCGCTTGTCGCGCTCTGCGCGCATCTGCTTCTCCATGGAGTCCTGCACACTGGGCGGCGGCTCGATCGACTTGAGCTCGACGCGGTTGACGCGGATGCCCCACTTGCCGGTGGCCTGATCCAGCACGCCACGCAGCGCGAGGTTGATCTCCTCACGCGACGTGAGTGTCTGCTCCAGGTCCATGCCGCCGACCACGTTGCGCAGCGTCGTGACGGTCAACTGCTCGACGCCGTGGATGTAGTTCTCGATCTCGTATGTCGCAGCCTTCGGGTCGGTGACCTGGAAGTAGATCACCGAATCGATCTCCACCACCAGGTTGTCCTCGGTGATCACCGGCTGGGGCGGGAAGCTCACGACCTGTTCGCGCAGATCGATCAGCGGCTGTACCCGGTCGATGAAGGGGATCACGATACTCAATCCCGCGTTCAGGGTCCGCGAGTAGCGTCCCAGCCGTTCGACGATCCCGGCGCGCGCCTGTGGCACGATCCGGATCGTCTTGACCAGAATGATGATCACCAGGATCGCCAGCAGGCCGCCGATTATCAGAGCTTCCATGTCTTCCCCTCAGCCGATGGGTCAGGCCACCAGTGCGGTGGCACCTTTGATCTCAAGAACGCGGACTCGGTCCCCCACGGCGAATGACGACTCACCGTCGAAGGGCTTGGCAGACCAGATCTCGCCAGCGAGTTCCACCCTGCCGTCCTCGGGCGTCACCGCTGCCGTGACCTTGGCCTCCGCGCCGATCAGCGCGGCCGTTCCCGAGCGCATCTCGATCGGTGTTCGCAAGTGCCGACGGGCGGCTGGACGCACGAACAGCAACATGGCGGCGCTGGTCCCCGCGAACACCAGCCAGGGCACAAGTGTGGAGTCGGTGAAGCCGGCGGTGACGGCTCCGGCGATGGCTCCGACTCCCACCATGCCGGCGACCAGCGTCCCGCCGGTGACGACCTCGATGATCCCGAAGATGAGGGCTGCGATCAGCCAGTACACCCAGGGATCCACACATTCAGTCTACGTGCTGGGATCGGTTCAGCTCCAACTCCTGCGGCGCCTGCGTCCGGGGACCGCCACACATGCACCGCGGACCTGCGCACAGAACTGCGGACCGGGGTAGCACAATGGTGGGATGCTGCCACCGGAGATGATCGACGCGCAGTCCCGGAGGGTGATCGTGCGCAGGGGCGCCAACCTCAACGTGATCACCGAGGGCGTGATCCGGGTGACGAGCAGTGACCCTGCCGTTCTGCGTGTGTCGCAGCCGTACACTGATGGCAGCGCCCGGTTCAACGCGGGTGGCAGGGCTGTCGCGTCGGGTGAGGCGACGCTGTGTGTCTTCGGGAGCGATGACCAGGAACTCTACCGCGTCGACGTGATTGTGGGCGATCACCGCACAGGAGCGGACTGAGTCGTCATGCTCCGCACTCGGATCGCTCCCACTCCAAGTGGCTACTTGCACATCGGCAACATGGTGAACTTCGTCCTGACCGCCCGGCTCGCCACCGAGCACGGTGGCCGGCTGCAGTTGCGGATCGATGACTATGACTCGACGCGGGTCCGGGCCGAGTATGTCGAGGACATCTTCGCCACCTGCCAGTGGCTGGGCATCTCATTCGACACCGGGCCGAGTGGGGTCTCGGAGTTCGAGCGATCATACTCGCTGCCCCACCGCATCGAACGACATCGGGAGGCGCTGAGGGACCTGGCACCGATCGGATACACCTGCGACTGTTCCCGCGCCGCCATTGCTGCCGGCACGGTCCCCAGCGCCTGCATCCCGCGGGAACTGCCCCTGAGCGACCCCGGTGTCGCCCTGCGGGTGCGCGCCCCGGCGCTGAGCGTGGAACTGGGCTCACACACGGTCGATCTCGCCGACCTCGGGGACTTCGTCGCCTGGCGCAGTGATGGTCTGCCCTCCTACCAGCTCGGCAGCCTCGTCGACGACCGGGACTCCGGCACGAACCTGCTGGTCCGCGGCGTTGACCTGCTGCAGTCCAGTGCTGCACAGCTGTACCTCGCCCGCTACATCCAGGCCCCAGCGTTCAGCCAGGCCCGGTTCTGGCACCACCCACTGCTCACCGATGACAGCGGGGTCAAACTCTCCAAGAGCGCCGGCAGCCAGTCGCAGCCCGCGCGCATGCTCGCATCAAGGCACGAGGTCCATGTTCTGGCCGACCGGATGTGGCACGATCTCGGGACCCTGTGACCGCTCAGACGGCAAAAGCCCAGTAGCGGGAGAACACCTTGCTCACCGACAGCGGGATGTCGAAGGTCTTGGTCAGGTTCTCGTCGGTCAGCGTCGCATCGATCTGACCTGCAGCGACGACCTGCCCGTCACGCAGCAGCATGGCATGGGTGAACCCGGCGGGGATCTCCTCCACGTGGTGAGTGATCATCACCTGCACCGGCGCAGACCGGTCGCCGGCCAGCACCGACAATCGCTGCACCAGCGCCTCACGGGCGCCGAGGTCCAGGCCGGTTGCTGGCTCGTCGAGCAGTAGCAGCTCGGGGTTCGGCATGAGCGCTCTCGCGATCAGGGCACGCTTCTTCTCACCGTCGGAAAGTGTCGAGAACGCACGATCAGCCAGATGCCCGACCCCCATCACCCGCATGAGCTCATCCGCCCGGTTCAGGTCGTCGTCCTCGTAGCTCTCACGCCAGCGACCAGTGATGGCCCACGCCGAGGTCATCACGACATCGCGAACCGGCTCCGTGGAGGGAATGAGGCTGGTCGTCCTGGGCGACACGACGCCGATCAGCGGTCGCAGATCGAAGACATCGACGAGTCCAAGCTCATTGCCGAGCACGGATACGTTGCCACGCGTCGGGTGACTGTTGGTGGAGAGCATGTTGAGCAGTGAGGTCTTACCCGCCCCGTTGGGCCCCAGAATGACCCACCGTTCCTCTTCCTGCACCGTCCAGTCGAGTCTGTCGAGCACGACCGTGCCGTCGAAGGCCACTGTCGCCGCTTCGGTTCGGATTACCTCCACCACGGTTGGTAACTCTACCCGCTTTCCCGAGCTCCTTTTCTCTCCTACCATGTCCAAGTGCGGAATCAGGTGTCGCGTGTCGTGGCTGCCGGTGTCACCAGTTGGTGGACATCTGCGGTATTGACCGGCTGCTGCCCAGCCGATGATGCCGTCTCGCACGTGCCGCCCAGTTCGGTGCTGCTGTCCCGGGCGCAGACCGCAGGCGGCGACCGCGAGCAGCAGCGACCCATGGTGAGCGACCGCGCGGGCTGGGCGCACACCTGGGGCTGGTTGCGCAGCCGCGGGGCACGTGGGCTGCGGCTCGTCGTCCCGGCACCCGGTGATCCTCTTGGGCTGCCGGGCCCGGCGGCGACCAACAGGCTGGCGATGACGGCGGGCGTAGCGCTGGTGAGCGTGGCAGGTGATCCGGTGGTGCTCGTTGCTGAGGAGCCGGGTCTGTGGCGCGCGCATCCGGCACTCGATGATGCGCTGGCTGCGGCCCAGCTCGGTACTCGCAGCGAGGTACGCCGCGCCATGCGCGAATCGATGGCGGTCGTCACGGCCGCACTGGAGGACCACGAAATGCAGCCGGACGCCGAGGCGCTGGCGGCCATCGAAGAGATGCGGAGGTTCTCCTTGCCCACCCCGCCCTCATCGGTGGATCCGGAGGATGTCGCGCTGGTCGCGTCAGCGCTGCGGGTATGGCAGCTGACCCTGATCGCGGGCAGGCTGGCCGACAGGATGAACCGCTCGCCCGATCCTGCGCTGCTGGAGGTCGCCCGGTGGTCCAGACGTGCGGTTGCGGTCGGGTTCTCGGCGAACTCCGACCGCCACCGGTGAGACCTCTCAGGTGTTGTTCGTTCCCGCGGCCGCGTTGCGGTCGGGCGGTGCTCCGAACTGACCCTGGCCCGGGCCCATCGGGCCCTGTCCGCCGGGTCCCTGTCCGCCGGGTCCCTGCCCCTGTCCCATGCCACCTTGGCCACCGTTGGCGAGCGTCTGGTCGAACTCGCCGTTCAGGCACCGGCTGATGTAGGGGAACTCGTCGGTGATGAAGTAGGCATAGGTGCCCTCCGGGTACTCCGGGGTCACCGTCCAGATGCCGTTGCACTCGTCGAGATCCCCGCTGCCCTCAACAAACTCGTAGTCGGTGGTGTAGGTACCGTCGTAGGTGCCGTCAGGTTCACCTTCGGACCGCTCTCCGGACTTGAGCTGCCAGCTCGACTGCATCTCACTCACAGTCCCGTCGACCTCGTCCTGGGCGCCATACCCGTACAGCGTATAGACGGGATAGCCGTCGTACATGAAACCGACCAGGGCGGAGTGCTCGGTCCCGTCACTGTCCGACAACGGGCTCGGATCGGCATGGAAGTGATACTGACCGTTGGGCTGCACGTGGGCGTTGTTCTGGTCGAGGCCGAGGTCCATGATGTCGTTGAACGCCTCGATCGGGGCACCGGTCTGCGGATCCCGCTCGGCGGTACCAGGTTCGAACTTGACGCTGGCCAGACTCATGCCCGGCTCGCGGACCTCCACGGCCTCGCCCGTCCAGGTCGGGTTCCTGGTCACCGTGACATCGATGTCCTGCTCGCTGATCGAGTTGGGGTTCCCCGAGTTCGGAAACGCTCCGGTCTCGAAATCAGGGACACCGTTGCCCTGAATCCGGATCGACTCGTCGTCGTAGCTGATGTCGACGTTGTCATTGTTCGCCGAATAGGCGTCCAGGTATGCCTCGAGGTCACCCACGGCGACTGCATCGGTATCTGCGTCAGTCTCCGAATCGTGCGTGTGGGTGGTGCCGTCCTCGTGAGTGTGACTGTCGTCCTCGACAACAGCGGGTTCGCTGGTAGCGGCAGTGTTCTCGACCGCCGCCCCGCAGCCGGCAAGGGCCGCGATCAGCCCTGTGGCAGCCAATCCGTAGCCCAGTCTCGTGTATGTGGAAGTCTTCATGATTCTGCTCCTCTCAACCACACCTCCAATCTGCGAGGGCCACCTTGTGGAGCCTTGGAGGGCTTCTTGGAGTTCGCTGAGAAGCGGGTCGCGATTCGGTCTCAAGGAGCGGGGCGAAGACAGGACGGAGGGTGGCGAGAACGGCGCGCGGGTTCAGCGGCTCAGTCTGCGAAGCAGCGCCTCCGGGAGCACGGTGTCGGCATCCTGCAGACCTGCGATGGTGTCCCGGGTCGGCACCAGTGCCGCCAGCAGAGGCGGACATGTGGGGCAACGGGCCAGATGCGCCTCGACCGCCGCTCGTTCTCCGAGCGGCAACTCGCCGTCGAGGTAGTCCTCCACCACTCTCCGGGCGTCCCAGCAGGCCATCGGAACCTTCAGTTCCGCGTTGAGCTGCTCGTGTCCCTCTGCGAGCTTCGAGACCAGCATCATGCGGCCCCGGCGGATGCGCTGCTTGGCAGCAGGGAGTCCGATCGTCAGGCGCTCGGCCACCTCGGAGCCGCTGAGACCGAACATGTCGTGCAGGACGAGCGCTGAGCGGTAGCCGACCGGGACATGCACGAGTGCGGCCCTCACCTTCTCGGCATCCATCGCACGGTCGGCAACCACCGCCGCATCCACGGTGTACCGGTCGTCACGCCAGCGCTTCTCCACACGCTGCGCGATGAGCTCATCGCCGGCCGGAAACTCCCGGGTCCGCCTGGCACGGTCCACCGCGAGGTTGTGCATCATCCGGTGCAGCCAGGTGGCCAGGGCCGCGTCACCGCGGAACTGGTCACGCCGCTCGAGTGCCCGGGCGACCGTCTCGGAGAGCAGATCCTCAGCGGCATCCTCGTCGCGCGAAAGCGCCCTGGCATAGCCCAGCAGACCTGGCAGGGCGTCGACGAGTTCCTGGTCGTCCACCCTCACATCCTATGAGACGACCCCATGTGCCAAGAGTGTCGGCGGGCGCCGGGGAGAGCCAAACCGGAGCCGGTCATTCGCCGGCCGCCGACGCCGACCCGTCACGTGAGTGTCAGTGAGCCGTGTCCGTCCGGCAGGTGGAGATACCGAACGGCAGATAGGCCGGGCAGACCCCGATGGCCGCCGTGCCAGCCATGGCAGCGCCGACCACGAGCAGCACGATCCCCAGCCAGAGCGGCCAGCCGAGGGCCAGCGCGACCACGCCGAGGATGAGCGCGACCGGCGCGAGCACGAAGCCGCGGATGCGGCGATCCATGATTCCTTCGTTGAGTTTCATGACCAACCTCCTGGGTTCTGCTCTGTTTGACGCACGTGGAGCCCGAACGGATACATCGCCAGCCCTGGCCGCCACGCAAGGCCGGATCCGAGTCGGGCCGGGGGCAGCTTGGCGCCTTGATCGGCGACCGGTCGTCAATGGCAAGGACCCACTCGGAGTAACTCGCCGCACGGGTGCCTCCGAACGGCTGACTGGCCTCGTGATCGAGGGCTGCCGGTCAATAGCCTCTGGCCCATGACCGCAATCAGTGTGGTGGTGAATCCCACCAAATTCGACGATCTCGACAAGGCACAGGGCAAGCTCGCAGAACTCCTCAAGGAGTTCGGAGTGGACGACTTCAACTGGGTGGTCACCACCGCCGAGGACACCGGCGAAGGGTGGACCCGCAGAGAGGTGGCCGACGGAGCAGAGATGGTGCTGTCCTGGGGCGGGGACGGCACGGTGCGAGCGGTGGCCAAAGGCCTCATGGGCAGCGGAATCCCCATGGGAATCCTTCCTGGTGGCACTGGCAACCTGATTGCCAAGAATCTGGATCTGCCCGACAGCCTGCACGGATGCGTCGGCGTGGCCATGGGCGGCGGCTCGATGACGCTGGACGTCAACGAGGTGGACCTCGGCGACGGTGCCGGCTACGACAGCATCAGCCTCCTTATGTGCGGGATGGGACTGGATGCCGCCGTCATCGATTCACCGGAACGGCTCAAGGCGTGGCTGGGTTCCATGGCCTATGCCGCGGCGGCTGCCAAGTCGCTGATCGGCGAGGCCAAGCCATTGACCGTGGTCGTCGACGACGAACTACCCCGACGGGTGCCCGCCCGCATGGCACTGGTCGGCAACGTCGGCCGGATGCAGATGGGGATCAACGTGTTCGATCATGTCGACCCCACCGACGGTGAACTCGCCGTATTCGTGGCGAAGATGCGAGGCATCCGGGAGGCCATCGACACGGGCCGGCACATCGTGATGGGCAAGACCGCAGAGGGCAAGCACCGGCTGCAACTGTCCGGCAAGCAGGTCACCTTCGAGACCACCGAGGACTGGCCCCGTGAGGTGGACGGCGACCTTGTCGACCCCGGCACCTTCATGGGGGTGCGGGTCGTACCCGGTGCGATCACGGTCCGCGTCCGCTGATCGGCGGATTCAGGATTCGGTCAGTTCCAGCACCTGTTCTAGTCCGCCCTCGTCGATGACGTGGTCGACGAAGGGGATGAGAGCGCCCTTCGGGTGGTATCCGATCCCGATCCCGGCCGCCCGGATCATCTCGATGTCGTTGGCCCCGTCGCCCACGGCGACGGTCTCACTCAACGGCACTCCGTAGTCGCTGGCCAGCCGCCGCAGCGTCGCGGCCTTCACCGCTCGATCCACGATGCGGCCGACGACCCGGCCGGTCAGCGTGCCATCGACGATCTCAAGCGTGTTCGCTGTGACATCGGTGATGCCGAGATCGGTAGCGATCGGTTCGATCACCTGCACGAACCCCCCAGAGACGAGCGCGACCACCGTTCCTCGAGCATGTGCCGCCCGCGTCATCTCGATGGCTCCGGGAGAGAGCCGCACCTGGGAGCGGACCTCGTCGATGACCGAGGCCGGTAGCCCGGCAAGGAGCTCGACGCGTTCGGTCAGTGATTCCGCGAAATCCAGTTCCCCCCGCATCGCCCGATCGGTGATGGACGCCACCTGCTCACCCGCACCGGCATGTTCGGCCAGCAGATCCACCACCTCGTCCCGGATGAAGGTTGAGTCGACATCGAGCACGATCAGTCCTGGCACAGCTCCAAGCCTACGCGTCCGCGGGCCCACCGGACCGGCAGGGCGGGACAGTCTCAGCGGTTCAGCGGCAGTCCCTCGGAGGACTGGTTCGAGCGCGGCACGACGAAGTCGATCAACCGCGCCCCTCCCACCTCGAGCTCCGCCCACGGCGTACTGACGCCGAAGATGCTGGTGCCCATGGTGGGGTACTTCAGCTGCAACTGGCGCAGTGCACCCTGGTCCGACTCCGGGGAGGCCAGCTCATTGGCGAGCCGTTCGCAGCCCGGATT
>ERZ795053.7951-NODE-7951-length-10092-cov-9.203945_pt1 | contig 10092 bp, 11 predicted proteins | sample MGYA00375137_ERZ795053 | MGnify/ENA primary metagenome ERZ795053 (study PRJEB30182, sample SAMN05720284) | activated sludge metagenome | isolation source: Anaerobic digester | place: Hong Kong | collected 2014-12-17 ... | reverse complement strand
ATAGTAGTGGACGGCGGCTTGGGACAACTGGAATACGCGAGAAGAGCCTTGCAGGGAAGCGGAATCGAACTGGTGTCCTTGGCAAAAAGAGAAGAACTTGTGTATACTTTGTCGGATAAAGAACCGATAAGATTGCCCCGAAATAGTTATGCGCTCAATCTGCTCATAAACATAAGAGACGAAGCGCACCGTTTCGCTATTACGTATTTCAGACAACTGCACACGAAAAACGGCTTAAAATCTGTATTGTCGGAGATAGAAGGAGTGGGCGAAAAAAGGCAAGTCGAGCTTGTCAGACATTTTAAAAATGTAGAAAATATCTCTAACGCCAGCGTAGAACAAATAATGGAAGTCGGCGGTATAAATGAAAAAACAGCCAAAAATATTTACGATTATTTCAATAAATAAAGGAAGAAGATGAAGTACAAACTTATTGCGACAGATTACGATTACACATTAGCGAACACCCCAAACCCGCCAACCAAAAAAACGATAGAAGTTATCAACCGTTACCGCGCAAAAAGCGGATTATTTACCGTGGTGACAGGCAGAATGACTTGCGGAATACTCAATAAACTCGAGGGCATAGAAACGGATTTACCGATTTCGTCCTATCAAGGCGCAGTGGTCTACGATAGAAAAAAAGGAAAGGTAGTCAAAGATTGGAATATGTCAACCAAAAAAGCGTTGATGCTTTTGGACGAGCTTACCGCGAAAGGTTACGAATACAATACATATATCAACGACGAGCTGTGGCTCCCGCGCGAATATAAAAGGACGGGAGACTACTGCGATGCTAACGGGATAAATTTTCATATTTCGCCTAATTTGAGAGATTATATATCTGCTAACGGCTTTTCTATCCCCAAAATGCTGATAGTCTTGCCCGAAGAAGAAGCGAAAAGACAGGAAAAGTATTATTCCGAAAAATATAAAGACATATTTACCGTAACACGTTCGTCGCCTATTTATCTGGAGTTTACCGATATAAGCGCGAGCAAAGGAAACGCGTTACGTTGGATTGCGGAAAATAACGGCATAAGCGCGGATGAGATTATAGCTTTTGGCGACAGCACAAATGATATTTCCATGATAGAACACGCGGGTCTGGGAGTGGCTATGGGCAACGCAATGGACGAAGTAAAAGCAAAAGCCGATATAGTCGCCGATAATTGCGAAAATGACGGCGTGGCGAAAATTATCGAGAAATATTGCCTGTAAAGAGCAGCAAACCGTAAAAAAGCCGATTAAATAGCTTGACATAAACTGATTGCGATTATATAATGTTTTTTGCAATAAAGAAAATCTATAGAGGTGCATATACAATGAAAGAAAAAATCCATCCCAATTATCACGAAGTCACGGTTACGTGCGCTTGCGGTGAATCCTTTAAATGTGGTTCGACAAAACCCGGCGACACCATAAAGGTTGAAATTTGCAACAAGTGCCACCCGTATTTTACAGGCAAACAAAAACTTATTGATTCCGGCGGAAAGGTAGACAAATTCAAGAAAAGATACGGAATGTAATACACCACTTTACAAAAAACGAAAGGGTACAGATTGTTGCTGTACCTTTTTTTGTATAAACGTACACGTAAGGCGCGAGGTAAAAAATTATGAAAGATAAAAAGCAGGTTACACAAATAGCGGGACAAGCCGTCATAGAAGGCGTGATGATGCAAGGCGCAAGCTCAAGAGCATTGGCTGTCAGGGACGAAGCGGGCAGAATACGCATTGAAAGCGAAAGATTAAAACCAAAATCAAAGATAAGAAAAATACCGTTTTTAAGAGGTATTGTAAATCTATTTATTTCACTTTTTTCGGGAACGAAAGTTTTGATGAAGTCTGCGGAAGCGGCGGCGGAAGAAGTTGACGCTTCTAACGGAAAAAATCTCAATGGTTTGATGTTTTTATCTGTATTGCTCGGCTTCGGTATGGCTATCGGTCTGTTCGTGCTTTTGCCGACGGCGATTACCGAATGGATTTTTAACATAAGCAATAAAATGTTAAAGTTAGTAATCGACGCTGTAATAAAAATATTGATAATGATAGGTTACTTCGCGGCGATTTCTCAAATGAAAGACATAAGACGCGTTTTTATGTATCACGGCGCGGAGCACAAGACCATTTCATGTTTTGAACAAGGCAAAGAATTGACGGTGGAAAACGTAAGACCTTGCAGCAGACACCACGACAGATGCGGCACGAGCTTTATCGTTTACGTTATTATTATTTCAATCATTCTTATGTTAGTGACGGGGCTTATCGCGCAAGCGACTGGCTTTACGGCATATTTTGACAAAATTTGGGTGCGTTCTTTAATAAAACTCGCTCTTCTTCCGCTTACCGCGGCAATAAGTTACGAGATTTTAATGGTGTTCGCGGGCAAAAATTTTTGGCTCATCAGACCGTTAAAATGGTTGGGAAAACAAATGCAAAAAATTACCGTCAGAGAACCTGACGACTCAATGATAGAAGTAGCTATCGCCGCGCATAAGACTGTGCAAAAAATGGACGCCGACGCGGCTGTCGAAGAAATTCATTTTCCCGCGCCAGTTACCTTGGGCGAATTTAAAAAGAGCGTTGAACCGCTGCTCCAATACAAAACGATAGAAAGCAGCGACGTGGACTGGATTTTGTGTTCCGTACTCGGATTAAAACGCGGACAGCTAAACGACAAAATCAGCGTGCCTTTCGGTTACGGGGTAAGAATTGAAAAAATGCTTGAGCGTTGCGCTAAAGGCGAGCCTTTGCAATACGTATTGGGAAACACCGAATTTTGCGGAAACCTTATATCTGTAAACGAAGGCGTGCTTATTCCGCGTATGGAAACCGAGCTTGTTTGCGAAGAAGTGTTAAAACAAATAAACAGCAATCGTGCAAAAGTGCTTGACCTTTGCTGCGGTTCGGGCTGCATAGGAATATCGATAGCGTTAAAAACAAAATGTTACGTCACATGTTCGGATATTTCCCCCGAAGCGATAAAACTTACCAAAAAGAACGCAGATTACCATAAACTTTCCATAAATATAGTAAAAGGCGATATGCTTAAACCGTTTAACAGCAAATTCGACATCATAGTATGTAATCCGCCTTATATCAAAACCGACGTTATTGAAACGCTTGACGAAAAAGTAAAAGACCACGAACCTCGTTTGGCGCTTGATGGCGGCGAGGACGGACTGAAATATTATCGCTATTTGGCTGAATACGCTCCGAGAAGGCTATATAAAAACGGCAAACTCGTTTTGGAAATAGGATACGACCAGGCAAATGCGGTAAAAGAAATATTGCAAAACAATTTCAACGTAGAGGAGATCAAAAAAGATTACGGCGGCAACGATAGAATTGTCGTCGCAACGGTAAAATAAAATTATGTTTGACAAACTTGACAATCTAAAAAAACGTTACGAGTGGCTTTCCGAGCAAATCTCATTGCCCGAAGTTATCGCTGTTAACAGCGAATGGAAAAAACTCGTAAAAGAACATAGCGGGCTTCAACCCGTCGTGGAAAAATACGACGAATGGAAAAAAATAGAAAAACGCCTTAAAGACTCTTTGGAACTCGTCGCGAAAGAACACGACAAAGAAATGGTGGAGCTACTGCACGCCGAAATAGCCGAACTTAAAGAAGATAAAGAAAAAACCGAAGAAGAGCTTAAAATATTGCTGCTTCCCGTAGACCCCAACGACGAAAAAAACGTTATCGTGGAAATCCGCGCGGGAGCGGGCGGCGAAGAATCGGCTTTGTTCGCTACCGAAATTCAAAGAATGTATTATATGTACGCAGAAAAAAACCGCTGGAAAATCGACGAAATCGATATTAACGATACGGAACTCGGCGGATTGAAAGAAGCTACTTTTATGATTATCGGTAACGGCGCGTACAGCAAATTCAAATACGAAAGCGGTGTACACAGAGTGCAGCGCGTTCCCGAAACGGAATCGCAAGGACGTATACACACTTCGACTATAACGGTGGCGATTTTGCCCGAAGCGGAAGACGTAGAGATAAATATTGACGAAAAAGACCTGAAAATCGACACTTATCGCAGCAGCGGCGCGGGCGGTCAGCATATCAATAAAACCGAAAGCGCAATCCGTATTACCCATATTCCGTCAGGAGTGGTGGTATCGTGTCAGGAAGAACGCAGTCAAGTAAAAAACAGAGAAAAGGCTATGAAAATGCTAAAAAGCAAACTTTACGACCTTTATCAGACGGCGGCAGACAAAGAATATGCGGAAAGACGTAAAACCCAAGTCGGCACGGGCGACCGCAGCGAAAGAATACGCACATACAACTATCCGCAAGGACGTGTCACAGACCACAGAATAGGTTATACTTCATATAGACTGACGGAATATCTTAACGGCGAAATAGACGATATGATAGAAGCTTTGCGTATAGCCGACCAGACAGCGAAACTACAAAAAGCAGATTAAAAATAAAAGATAATTCACAGCGGAAAAAATAAATAACCCTTGAATTTCAAATTATAAAATGCTAAAATAATGATTAGTATAAGTAAGGAGAAAATATGATAAATCTTATCTATGGCGGCAAAGGCAGCGGCAAGACTGCCGCGATCGTAGCCCTCGCAAACGACAACTCAAAAACGGCAAAAGGTTTTCACATTTATATTGATAAAAGCAAGTCCAGAATGCACGACCTCAATCACGAAGTAAAACTCGTCGACGCAAAAGAATATTCGATTAACGACGCAAAAGAATTTATCGCTTTTATTAAAGGCATGGTAGCGGTAAATTACGATATAGAAAAAATTTATATCGATAATCTGTGCAAAATCGTTGTCGGGGAATTAATTGAACTTGAAAACATATTTACAGGGCTTGAAGAAATATCGGCTCTTACGGGGGTGGATTTTGTAGTCACCGCGAACGCCGAAAAAGACGAACTCCCGGCATTTTTACGCAAATATTTATAAAAACTCATTAGGCAGTTTTACCTCGGCTAAGTATGCCGAGGTTTTATTTTAATTTTACTTTAAGCAATTTACGGCATAATATATTTGACGGTTTTTCGGCTTGTCAAACAAGCTGTTTTTTGCTAAAATTAGTAAAAGCTATTTTGGAGAAAGTTTATGGAAGAAAAAAAGACTATTTTTAGCGGCGTACAGCCGTCGGGAACTCCCAGTATCGGCAACTATTTGGGAGCGATAAAAAATATGGCTGCAATGCAGGACGGATACCGCAGTATCTATTGTATTGTGGATATGCACGCTATTACCGTAAGGCAGGAACCCGCGGAATTACGGGAAAAAACTATGAAACTTCTCGCGCTTTATTTAGCTTGCGGCATTGACCCGACTAAAAGCGTGATTTTTGTTCAGTCGCACGTCAGCGCGCACGCCGAGCTTGCATGGGTATTAAACACTCTTACTTACGTAGGCGAACTTAACCGTATGACTCAGTACAAAGACAAAATAGCTAGACACAGCGACAATATTAACGCGGGACTGTTAAATTACCCCATTCTTATGGCGAGCGATATTTTGCTGTATAATACCGACATCGTACCCGTCGGACAAGACCAAAAACAGCATTTGGAGTTAAGCAGAACTCTTGCCGAAAGGTTTAACAGCCGCTATTCGCCCACTTTTACCGTGCCTGAGCCGTTTATTCCAAAGGTAGGCGCAAAAATAATGAGCCTTAGCGAACCTATGAAAAAAATGTCAAAATCGGACGAAAATGAAAATACTTTTATTTCGATGACCGACGACGAAGCGACAATAATGCGCAAACTAAAAAGAGCTGTTACCGACAGCGACACAGAGATAAAATATGCTTCCTCAAAACCGGGCGTAAGCAATCTATTGACCATATATTCTCTTTGCGAAGGCGTAACGATAAAACAAGCTGAAGAGCGGTTTCACGGCTGCGGTTACGGAGAACTTAAAGAAAAGACGGCGGAAAGCGTAATAAAAATATTAAAACCAATACAGCAAAGACAAAAAGAAATAATGTCAGACAAGGAATATATGCAGATAGTTTTGACCGAAGGCGCCCAGAAGGCGGAAAATATCGCGAGAAAAACCTTGTCAAAGGTATACCGTAAAATCGGGTTTGTATCAAGGACCTAGGATAAACTAATGTTTGGCTATATCGCTATTGATAAAACTAAATTAAACGAAAAAGAAATCGGGCTGTATCAGACGTTTATGTGCGGCGTATGTTTGTCCACAAAAAAATATTTCGGCGATTATCCGAGAAATTTTATAAATTACGATATAAACTTTTTTAACGTGCTTTTTCATAGCTATTTAAAAAAAGACGTTACGATAGATTACGCAAAATGCGTTTCGTCGCCTTTTAAAAAGCGTTCTATGATAACGCCAGACGACCTGACGGACAAAATCGCCGCGGCGAACGTAATACTAAACTATTACAATCTATACGACGACGTTGTTGACGGCGGCTCGGCAAAAAAAAGAACATTGTTAGCTTTAATGAAAAAGTCTTACGTAAAGGCGGGCGAACTTTTGCCCGAGTTGGAGAAAAGTGTAAGAGAAAACTATGAAAGCCTAAGACAGCTTGAAAAAGAAAACTGCGATATTTTAGATAAAACCTGTCATAGCTTCGCGAATTTGTCCCGCTCGTTTTGCGATATCATTTTGGGCGAGAACACAAACCCCGTAATAAGCGACCTGTGTTACAACGCGGGCAAATGGGTGTATCTTATCGACGCGCTGGACGACCTAAAAAAAGACCATAAAAGACACAATTTTAATCCTTTGATAGCTTCTATGGGTAATTATGTAAACGAAGAGCAGTTTATTACAGACAACAAAGAACAGTTGACTTTTATTTTTTACGCGACGCTGAACAAAATAGCGTCATGCTATAATGATTTGAACTTGACAAAATACGTGTGTTTGTTGAATAATGTTATATATGAGCAAATCCGCTCAAAGACGAAACAAACGCTGGAAAAATTCGACAGGGAGAAAAAATGAAAAAGAATCCGTACGATATTCTGGGAATTGATTCCTACGCCACGAAAGACGAAATAGAAAAAGCATATATAAACCTAAGAGACCGTTACCGCGAGCAGCGTTACCAAACCGGCGCAAAGGGAGAAGAAGCCGCGGAATTGCTTCAAGAAGTGGAAGTGGCTTATTCCGACGCAATGCGGGAAGCGCATACGCGCGACGCGGCATCGGAAAGCGATTTGCATGAGAGAATAAAATCTTTGATAAAGACGGGCAATTACGACGCCGCGCAGAATCTGCTCGACGATTGTTCAAACAGAGACGCGGAATGGCATTATATACAATCCACCGTGTATTTTCAAAAAAGCTGGTATATAGAAGCGAAAAAACAGCTTGAATACGCTATTCAGCTTGAGCCTAATAATCTCAAATATACAAACGCTTTAGACAGACTTAATAAATATCTGGCGTCAAATACGATTTCGCCCGATCAGCTGAGAACGACAACCCGCCCCGTCGACGATAATGAATTTTATCCAAATAACGGCACTTGCACGGGCAGTTGTTGCGGAGACGTGTGCATGGCAAACTTATGCGCGAATTGTCTTTGCGGCGGTTGCAGATAAAATTAACGATTTATACAAAACTAAATGTATTTAAGCTTGCTTATAATTAAATATAAAAATATAAGAGAATTTATAATAAATTCTCTTTTTTGTTGGGAATTATTTAACTAAATAGAAAACAATGTTGAAAGGTATTAAAAGGCTGACGAGCATTTTCCAACAAAAGTACGGAATGCAAACTTTAAAAATTTTGCAAATTACCAAATATTAGCATTACGAGTTTAGTAAACTCAAAATATTATTTTACCTAAAATCCTATGTATTCAACGCCCATTAGCAGAACTTCATTGATTTTTGTGTCGGCAAGCTCGTAAAAAACAGCTTTGCCCGCGCGAGAAAACCGCACAACACCCATAGAACGCAATAATTTTAGCTGATGAGATATAGCGGTTTGGTTCATTTCCAGCAGCGTCGCCAGGTCGCCCACGCATAGCCGCGACATCGCCAATGCGGAAAGCAGCCTTAGTCTGTTACCGTCCGATAGCAGCGCGAAAAAATCCGCAAGTTTTGTGGAAGATATTTTATCGGGCAAATAATAAGTCAACTCGGTCATTAATTTACTGTCAAGCATAATATTTTGCTCCGTAAGGTACTTTTTTATTGTAGGACAGGCACAAATGCGGGATTTGACGCATATTGTAGTAAAAAAACAAGTTTTGGTGTAAATAAATGGAGGGGAATTAAGGTGGGTATAACACAAGAATTATTGTATTTGCTTTTGCTTTACGCGGTTTTGGGCGAAAATCTTTCATTAAATACTGCCCTAATCATAGCGTTTGCGATAATGATACTGGGTCCGTGTATTAGCAGGCTCTGTTGCAGGGGCGCAGTTGGTGCACCTCAGCCGTTCGGTTTTGCCGCGCTTAATAATTTGGTGTAAAGAAAGCGTATTTTTATTATTTGTAAAAACTATTGACTTTGTCCATAATAAAGTGTAGAATAATCCTAACGCATAAATGAATGCGAAATTATCTAAAAGAGGTTATTACATGTTCCAAGACAAAGTCATCACTTGCAAACAGTGTGGTGCAGAGTTCACTTTCACAGCAGGCGAACAAGAATTTTACGCTGAAAAAGGTTTAACAAATGAACCCCAAAGATGCAAGAACTGCCGCGACTCAATGAAACGCGACAGAAGAGACCGCAGAGGCGAAAGACAAATGTACGACGCGGTATGCGCTCAATGTGGCAAACCATGCAAGGTTCCTTTTGAACCGAAAGAAGACCGTCCTGTATTGTGCAGTGAGTGTTTTTCTAAGAAATAAATCCTAAACGATTTTTAAACGCGCTTAATATAAGCGCGTTTTTTTGTTGTTTTTTATTGATTTTGATTAAAAAGTTAATATTTTTAAGAATAAGCAGTTTTGCTTATTTTTTCTTATTTAACTTAACATTGATTGATTGAATTAAAATTATCAATTTATTGTGGTGACGCTACGCCGTTTTTTATTGCGAATTTTTTATGAGGAATGTTTTTGATTAAAGCCGTTTCGACTTTTGTTGCGGTAAGAATGATTTGGACTTCGTCGTTAAAACAAAGCAGGGCTTTTTGACGGCTGCGGTCCAGCTCCGACAAAACGTCGTCAAGTAACAATATCGGGTACTCGCCAGTCACGATTTTGAATATTTCCAGTTCGGCGAATTTTAGAGCAAGTGCGGCTGTGCGTTGCTGCCCTTGGCTGCCGAACGAGCGTATATCTATGCCGTCAACAGAAAATTTTATATCGTCGCGCTGACAGCCGAACGTGGTAAACCGCTGATAAAAATCTTTTTCGATAGATTCGTTTAGTTTTTTTAGGTATTTTTCATATATTTCTTCCGCTGTTTCGCCGCTTACCGAAGCCTGATACGAAAGCTCAAAATTTTCGGTTTTCGTTAGTTTTTTATGCGCTTCGGCGGCTTTCGGCGAAAGCATATCGCAAAACTCGCGGCGTTTTATCGTAATGCGCGCGCCTTCTTTTGCCAGCTGTTCGTCCCAGCCCGCCAGCGTTTCCGAAAGCTCTTTTATTGTGGCGGAGTTTTTTATCAGATTGTTCCTTTGAGTTAAAATGCGGTTAAACCGCACCAAAGAGCGAAAATACGTCTTGTTCGTTTGACATAAATCTATATCGAGAAAACGGCGGCGTTCGGCGGGGCTTTGGGTAATGACGCGGATTTCGTCGGGCGAAAAAAATACGCAGTTTAGGTTTCCTAACAAATCGCCGATTTTGTTGAGCGAAGTTTCGTTTAGAAAAACCGTTTTTTTATCTTTTGTCAGTTCTATGCTTATATTCCGTTCACCGTATTTTGAAGCAAAATCGACGCTCGCTTTGGCATAGTTTTCGCCCCAGCAAATCACATCTTTGTCTTTGTCCGTGCGGGGGCTTTTTCCAAGACAGCATAAATAAACGCTTTCAAGCAGATTGGTTTTGCCTTGAGCGTTGTTGCCCACAAAAATATTCAATCCGTCCGCAAGCTCTGTTTTTTGTTCCGCGAGATTGCGGAAATTTTTTACCGAAACGCTTTTAATTTTCA
>ERZ795053.7950-NODE-7950-length-10094-cov-3.625062_pt1 | contig 10094 bp, 11 predicted proteins | sample MGYA00375137_ERZ795053 | MGnify/ENA primary metagenome ERZ795053 (study PRJEB30182, sample SAMN05720284) | activated sludge metagenome | isolation source: Anaerobic digester | place: Hong Kong | collected 2014-12-17 ... | reverse complement strand
AGCATCAACCCGATCACCACCAGCAGGGCGATCAAACATCCTCTGTTTTTCTTTTTGTCGCTCATAGAGACCTCTTTCTTTATTTTTTATTCTTTTCGGGAAAGAGCGCCTCTTCGAATTCTTTCTGCATCTCTTTCACTTCTTCATAATAAGCCTGGACCCTTCTTTTGACATTATCGATGTCTTCAAGCATGATCGACAAGTCTCTGGCCAGGTACTCCAGCCGGCTGTGGACCAGCATATCCCAATCATAATCGGACTTTTTTTTCTTCAGCATAAGAACCTCCCTGTCAATGTGTATCTACGATTATAGAAAAAAGTGGTGATGAGTCAAGGGTAAAGAGTCTGCGGAGAGAAGAGCCGGGAGCAAGTCAGACGCCGTCTCCCGGCCTGAAACGTGAAAAACGGTTATTCGACGATGGCGTTGAGCTTTTTCAGGACATCCTCGACATCCATGCCGTGGGCTCTGAGGCCCTGCTCCAATGTTTCAAACTGGGCGGCAAAACAGCCGATACATCCCAGCCCGAGCCGGCCCAATTCGGCTGCAGCCTGGGGATACTGGCTGATGATATCCTTTAATTGCATATCTTTTGTGATCTTTCCCATGTTTCCTCCTTATTTTTTCATGATTCCCATGATCTCTTCAGGCTCTTTGGCGATGGATTTCGACAGATTGAGAGCCTGATTCCGTTTAATGACAATATCATCTTCAATACGGATGCCCAACTTCTTCTCTTTGATATAGAGCCCCGGTTCCACGGTGATCACAGCATTGACGGGAAGCCCTTCATCACGCTCCTGGCTCAGGTCGTGTGTATCCAGCCCCAGGTGGTGGCTGACTCCGTGGTAATAGTAACGGGACACCTCTTCGGGTTTGGTGATGAGGCCGTCTTCTGTGAGCCTCTGCTGAAGAGTCTCCACGACCATGGTGTTCAACGCTCCCAGAGTCTTTCCCTGACAGGCGGCTTCGATCACTTTTTTGTTGCATTCGAGGACCATTTTGTAATATTTCAGCTGTTCTGGCGTAAACTGTCCGGAGACCGGGACAGTTCTGGTGATATCCGCTGAATAGAGGCCGTATTCGGCTCCCACGTCAAAAAGGACAAGATCTCCCTCTTCGACAGTCCTGTCACACTCCACATAGTGGAGGACAACGGCGTTTTCACCTGAAGCGACAATGGAGTTGAAAGCAATGTCTCCCCCCTGCCTTTTGAACTCATATTCCACAAGAGCCCTGATCTGATATTCCGTCATCCCGGGTTTCATCTTCTTCCAGGTCTTATGGAGAGCTGTTTTCGTGATCTTCACCGCCTCTTTCAGGAATTTGACCTCAAGCGGGCTTTTCCTCGTCCGCATGGCTTTCAGCGGGTCCAGGGCATTGAGGACGCGGAGATGAGGATATCTCTCTTTATAGCGGTTGATCCTCATGAGCTCCTGTGCAGGCTCTTCGCCCAATGTGCTCCTGTAAGGATACGGGATCCAGACTCTCTTGCTTGTATTGAACAGGTGGCTGAGATACCCGTCCAGTTGAGGAAGATAGAAGACATCAGCGACCCCGGAGATCCTGGACGCTTCCTCTCTCCCCATGCGGAATCCGGTCCATTTTTCCTTCATAGGGTCTTTTTCCTGAACAAAAAGCCTCTCGCGGATATCTCCTTTGGCTGTTTTGGCCAGAACAAAGACGCCCTCGCTCTCCTTTATTCCGGTCATGTAGTAAAAATTACTGTCCTGACGGAAGGGATAGACATTATCCAGTCCGTTACGCAGCCTTTGTTCTGTCCCTGCAAAAAGGACAAGGATATCCCTGTTATCCAGGACGGCTTTCGCAAAATGATGTCTTCTTTTTCTCAATTCATCCTGTGTCAAAAGAATATTACGCGCCATGCCTCTCCTTCCTGAAGAATGCCTTAACGGCTCCTATTATATAGTAATCAGCTAACATTACAACTCTTTTTATGAGATGACCTCTAATTTTTCCACAGAAGGATCCACCTCACGAAGTTTACCTGAAAAATCGATGACATACTTTCTCATCTTTGAAGCAAGGACAAACCCCTCTCCCCACGTTTCATGATAGACCTTGGCCCCGGTCTTCAATTTGACACGCGACAGAGGGTTCCTGTTTCGGTGCTCCTCTTTCCGTCCCGGGAAAAAGGCCTGTTTACCTAATTCCTCTTTATGTTCCGGAGAGATCTCGTCAAGAAAACGGGACGGCTTGGAAAAGGCTCCGTCTCCGGAAAAGAGAAAAGAAGAGGCCCGGTTGAAGGGAGAAGCAGCCTGGGAATAGGTCAGGATCACTCTTTTCCTGGCTCTGGTCAACCCCACATAAAAGAGACGCCGTTCCTCTTCCAGCTCTTCATAACTTCCCTGGGAGTTGGCATGGGGCAGGATATTGTCTTCCAGGCCCGATATCACAACAGAATCGTATTCCAGGCCCTTGGCTTTATGCAGAGTCATGACACTGACGGCATCGGCGTCTTCCCGGCCCAAAAGGTCGATATCCTGGATGAGAGTCACTTCACTGAGGTAATGGGCCAGGTCCGGGTATTCAGCTGATGATTCATACTCATAGATATCATTCATGAGCTCGATGACATTTTCCCAACGGTCAGCAGCATCCTCATATTCGTCTGAAAGGTACTGCTGATAATGAAGTTCTCTGAGGAGTTCCTCAAGGCCTTTGCCCAGTCCCTCACTCTCAAAGACCGTTTTCACACGGCCGATGAGGGCGACAAAGGGATCGAGTGCCCTGATGATCCGCGGCGAAAGTGCAGGGTCTCCGGCCAGGTCTCTGAGGGAAGCCCCTTCCCGGGTGATCTTTGTCAGGATGAGATCCAGGCTTTGTTTCCCCAGTCCCCTTTTCGGGGTGTTGATGATGCGGCTCAGGCTCACCAGGTCACGTTCGTTATTGAGGACTTTGAGGTAGGCCAGGATATCACGGACCTCTTTCCGGTCAAAGAACCGGAGGGCTCCGATGATCTTATAGGGGATCTTGCTGTTTCTCAGGGCTTTTTCGATCTCCCGTGTAAAGGCGTTGGTACGGACAAAAACGGCCATCTCGGAGAGTTTTTCACCCCCTTGCCGCAATGTCATGATCTCTCGGGCCACGGCCAGCCCCTCCGATTCCCGGTCGGGATTCGGAATGATTCTGATCTTCTCTCCGCCCTCTCTTGTGGTCCAGAGGATCTTCTCTTTACGGAATGTGTTGTTCCTGATCACGCTGTTGGCCGCCTTGAGGATCAGTGACGTGGAACGGTAATTCTGTTCAAGCTTGATGATCTTCGTAGCGGGAAAGGATTCTTCAAACCGGAAGATATTATCAGCTGAAGCCCCTCTCCAGCTGTATATGGACTGGTCCTCATCCCCCACGGCGCAGATCCCGTTTTTCCCCCGTCCCAGAAGTTCGATGAAGTCAAACTGGATCCTGTTGGTATCCTGGTATTCGTCGACCAGGATATAGTTGAAGTAATGATTGTAATAATCTCTTATCTCCTTGTTATTTTTGAGGATACTAACAGTAAAGCAGAGAATATTATCAAAGTCCACAGCGTTGGCTTCAAGAAGACGTTCTTCATACCGTTGGGCGATCCTTTTCAGAAAAGGGTCGTCACAATCGCGTCCCAGTGATTCCCCGTCCTGTTTTGCCCGTGATATGGCATTCAATGTCCCGGCGACTTCTGAACGCGTGAGTGTGGCATCCTCCTCTTTGGCCAGGTCTTTGACTAACGCCAGCTGGTCATCTCTGTCATAGATGATAAAATTGTTCTCCAGCCCGGCTTTTTCAGGATAACGCCGCAAAATTCTCAAAGAGATGGAATGAAACGTCCCCACCCAGGCATTTCTGATGTCGATGGAAGGAACCAGGCGGGAGATGCGCTCTTTCATCTCCCCGGCCGCTTTGTTGGTGAAAGTCACAGCGAGTATTTTGGACGGATAGACACCACGGGAGATCAGCCATGCGATCTTATGTGTGATCACACGTGTTTTGCCCGAACCGGCCCCGGCCAGAATAAGCAGCGGTGACTGGTCGTAGAGAACCGCCTCTTTCTGCTGTTCATTCAGATCATCAAGTATCATGTCCCTCCTGACGTGTTCCATTGTAATGCGTGCTGGATAAGAATCAACCCCTATCCTTTTTTTCAAGAAGCGGATGATGCAGGCTTGACCAGCTTTTCCAGGCTGTCCCACAGGTCACGGCCCTCCCGGGAGAGGTCGATCCTGTAGCCGGAGAACTTCCATTTTCGGACAAGAAGTCGTAAAGCGCCCATAAAAAGGATGAAAAGGTGTTCTGCACTGATATCACCTCTGATCTCACCACACGCCATTCCCTTCTTGAGCGTAACGACAATGGTCTTCTGGTGGTCCTCCATCATCCTCTTCATCTGCAGTCCGAAAGAGGCATCGGTGAGGAGTTCATTGTCCAGCAGGACTGTGGAAAGAGCGGGATCGCGGGCAAATGTATCACACCTGTCAAGAAAAAAGGTCTGAACAGCCTTGAGAGGTGACGAAACAAATGCGACCGATTCCAGGACGCGCCGTGCATCGTCTTCAAAGAGCCCGGCCACCCCTGCAAGGATCTCGTTTTTTGAGTGAAAATGCTTATAAAGAGCGGCATCTGAGATATGAAACTGATCTGCAATATCCTTCATGGTCACTGCGGACAGCCCCTTCTCTGCAATAAGGTTCACCGTGGCCTGGATGATCTCCGTCTGACGTCTGCTCATCATAAGGTCACCCGAGAGTATCGATATCTATCTTTGAGAGAAGATAGAAGAAGAGTGTAAAGACGAAAAAGAGCAGCATATAGACGAGAAGAGCGTCACCGGCCTGAAGAGAGACAGCGATGAGTGCTGATTCTCCCATGATGATGGAGAGAAAGTAACTCAGGAGGAGAATGGCGCTGTGGGGGAAACCGGCGGCTTTCAGCCTGAAAGCAAAATGGTCTTTACTCCCGTAAAAGGGGGACCGGCCTTTATAAATCCGCAAAACAGACACGAGGATCGTCTCATAGATGGGAAGCCAGAGAATCAGGACCGGAGAGATGAGCGCCAGTTTGTTGGTCACGGTAAAGGATCCTGTTATGGAATAGCCGGCCAGGAGAAATCCTAAAGCCAGACTCCCGGAATCCCCCATGAAGATCCGCGCAGGGGGAAAATTATGCATGAGGAAGCCTGCAAGGGATGCTGTGAGGAAGAGAAGGAAGACATTTCCGTCACCATTGCTGAAAAAGAGAAAAAAAGCGCCGATCGCAGCGATCCCCCCGCAGAGGCCATCCATAATGTCAATGAGATTGAAGGCATTGGTCACTCCGACAAACCAGAAAAGAGTCAACGCGATATTGGCCCATACAGGCAGGAAAAAGATGTCCAGCCGTATCCCCAGAAGAACCGCCCCCCCTGCCGCCATGACCTGCAGAAGGAATTTCGTTCCGGGCTTGATCTTTTTGATATCGTCCACCGCTCCGGTGATCATCATGGCCCCGCCCCCGGCGAAAAGGATCCATTCCTGACGGGGAAGCGTATACGGGGACAAGGCTGCGTAAAGAAGAGTCGCGATGAACGCCGAAAGGATGAACGCCGGCCCGCCCAGGTAAGGGGTCGCCTTTTTATGGATCTTGACACTGCTGTCGGGGCGGTCCAGGACACCGAACCTGAGAGCCAGCAGACGAAAGGCCCGGGTCAACAGAAAAGAGAGGAGAAAACATCCCGCCAGGGAAAGACTGAGTGTCATCGCTTGAACACCTCCTCCATGAGTGATTCGATCCGGAAGTCACCGGGACATCCGGTGATCCTGAAAAGCGTCTCATTGCCCCCTCCCTGACATCCGAAACGCGCGATGAGAGTCTCACCCCATCTGCGCACAGAGAGAGTCCCGTCTGAGAGGAGACAGAGAAATCCCTTATGGGGTTGGAAAAGAGCCACAAGGGTCATCTTTTTTTCTACGAGTTTACGCCCCAAAGCACACAGAAAAGCTTCATCTCCCCTGTCAAGGGTGGCTGCGACATAGCCGTCTTCAGAGGCCAGCCGTTCAGAAAGGAGCTCGATAAGATAAGCCTCCTGCTTTTTCTTTTCTCTTGCCCAGGATGACTTCTCTTCAAGAAGACGGCGGACACCGTCCGGACACTCTTTTTCAGGAAGGCTTAACGCACGTCTGATCTCTTCCATGTCGTGCGAGATCTTTTGAAAATGGCTGAAGGCCCTGTGGCCGAACAAAAAAGTGAGCCTCACCTGTCCTCCCCGGATCTTTTCCTGTCCTGTGATCTTGAACAGCCCCAGGTCGGCGGTGTTGGCCACGTGGAGGCCGGCACACATGGAAAGGTCGACCCCTTCAATATTCACCAGACGGACCTCTTTTTCCATCTTCCCCTGTTTACGGATCTTATAACGGTACAGGTCTTTGACATCGATCCAGAAGGAGGTCACCGGATGGCGTTCTCCGATGACTCCATTGACATGTTCCTCAAGGCGGCTGATCTCCCCGGGTGTGAAGGCGTCGCGGGGAAGATCGATGGTGGTGACTTCACGGGATATATGAAAACCCACAGTGGGGAGCCCCCACTCTTTAAGAAGAAGAGCCGACAGGAGATGCTGTCCTGTGTGCTGCTGCATATGGTCGATCCTTGCAGCACTGTCGATGATGCCCCAGACCTCTTTGGCCTCCACGGGAGAATCGGTCACATGGACCACCTCTCCCTGGCTCAGCCGGACATCCCGGACCGGGATATCGTTGAGCATCCCCCTGTCTGCCGGCTGCCCTCCCGATTCCGGATAAAACCAGGTCCGGTCAAGACGAGTGAAATAGAGCCCCTGGTCTTCGCCGGTCTCCACGACACGTGCGGTGAAATGAAACTTTCCGGGTTCGTCATGACAGGGAAGCTTCAACATCCTACCCTCCGATGAGACCCAGCTGCCGTGAGACCATCACGAGGAACTTCCCGATCAGAGTCGTCTCCATCACCTTTTCCGGGGTCACGATCTGAAAATGAAGCAAAAGCAGGAGAAGAAATTCCAGAATGATCAGGCCTTTGAGAATACCGAAAAAAGCCCCCATGGTCTTGTCCACTGTCCTGACGCTGTTATCCCCGCTGATGGCTTTTCTGATGAACGAAAACAAGAGGAGTGAGAGGACAAAAGCCGCAAAAAAGGCCAGGGCATAAGAGAGGAACTCTTTAGCCATTGTATTGGGCATGCTTCTGAAGACAAGGTCTGCAGGAATCGTATAGAAATTCTTTGCGGCCCAATATGCGATGAGGAGACTCGCCAGCTGAAAGATCTCCATGAAAAATCCTTTTTTCATGGAAAAAGCAACGGAGATGAGAAGAAAGACGATGATGAGGATATCCATCTCTTCTTACCTCCTGATATACATGAGCCACAACCCGATGAGATAGAGGCCCAGGATGAAAAATGTTTCCATGTGGACTTTAAATTTCCCTCTGGCCGGCTTTTTCCTCATGATCCCGAAGATCATCAGGGAGACAAGGATGATGGAGAAGAGCGCGGGGATGACCTGGTTTCCTTTGGGGTCGGCAAAGACACTTCCGTCACGATAAAGGAGGTCGGCGATGACAATGATCCCCAGGTTAAAGAGGTTGGACCCGAGAATATTACCCACGATCATATCGTAGGCTCCCAGACGGGCTGAAGAGACCGACGTGATGACTTCGGGAAGAGAGGTCATAGCGGCAAGGAGAAGGCCTCCCACAAAGGTCCGGCCGAGATTGGTGGCCAGGGCGATCTTGTCCGCCAGGACAGTGGCATAACTCCCGGTGACCACGATGACGGCGCCTAGGATCAGAAACATCAGAAACGCTGTGGAGAGTTTTTTCGAGACATACTGGGGAGGGGTGTCTTCCGCCGTCTCACTCTTTTCGATGTTTCTGTACCCGGCATACATGGCTGAAAGGTAGAGTCCCCCGATGATGAGGGAGAAGATGCTGATATTCCAGACGGAAACGTCAAAACCGAGCATAGCCATGACGGCTGACATGGTGGCCAGGATCATGAACCCGATATAGGTCATGTTTTCTTTGGAAATGGAGTAGAGAAAGGGTTTTCTGATGATGAGGATCTCTAAAAATGCGATGATAAAGACATTAAACATGTTGCTTCCCATGATATTTCCCAGAGAAAGGTCAGGGGCATGCCTGATGACAACAGCACTGATACTGGTAATGAGTTCGGGAAGAGAAGTCACCGCCGATAAAAGGATCAGACCGATAAACCCCCGCCCCAGTTTTGTCTTCTCCGCGATGATATCGGCATAGAAAGAGAGATACCATCCTGAAAAGACGATCATCAGAGCACACAGTGTAAATTGAACATACAGCATCGCTTTCGGCTCCTTTTCTACCGCCGCGTGAAGAGAAGAGATTTCTGCATTTTCTTCACAGCCTTTTCAGCGGCCTGATATCCCTTCTCGTAGAGTTCTTCCAGACGGTCAAGCCCGTCGTAATCGATCTTGTCTATAGCCGGAGTCACGACGATATCTCCTTCATCATCATCTCTCTTTTTTTTGCGCCGGCGCCCCAAAAGATAGATGGAATGGGCCATGATCCTGAAGATCGTATCGGGATTCTCATCAAAATCATAAAAATGATCCAGCGAGACTCCGATGACCCGGGTGGCTCCCATGTGACGGGCCAGGCCCGCGGGGACATTCTCCACAAGCCCCCCGTCCACGTAAGACTCTCCGTCGATCTCCACGGGATTAAAGACCACAGGGACGGCACAGCTTGCAGCAACCGCATGAGCAAGAGGCCCTGTTGTCATATACAAAGCACGTCCGCTGTTCAGATGTGTGGCCACACAGCCGAAGGGTTTATCCAGGGATTCAAAGGAGTTGTGGGGAATATACTCTTTAATGATCTCTTCGAGTTTGGCCAGGGAAAAGATCCCTTTTTTGGGAAGTGTGATCTTCAGAATATCTTTTTTCCGTACCCCTTCGGCAATGGCATAGATCTCCCGGGCTTTATAGCCTGACGCCCACAAAGCTCCGATGATGGAACCTACACTGGTCCCGGCCACAAGGCTCACGGGGATGTCGTGCTCTTCCAGGACCTGGAGGACCCCGATATGAGCCAGTCCGTGAGCCGCTCCTCCGCTCAGGGCCAGGCCCATCGTCTTCTTTGAACGGAAATGAATCGTATCTATCACGAAAACAACGCCTCCACAAAAGGGACCGGGGAAAACAGGTCGAGTTGATCCACACCCTCTCCCAGTCCTACCAGTTTGACAGGTATATTATAAAGGGATTCCAGGGAAAAGACAATGCCTCCCTTGGAACTGCCGTCCAGTTTTGTCAGAATAAGGCCTGTGAGCCCCAGAGCCTCGTGAAACTCCAGGACCTGCCTGAGGACATTCTGCCCGGATGTGGCATCGACGACGAGAAAAGTCTCGGCGGGGCCTTCTCCGTTCTTTTTGATAATGATCCGTTTGATCTTTGCGATCTCATCCATAAGGCCCTTTTTGGTATGCATCCTGCCCGCTGTATCGATAAGGACCACATCATATCCCCCGGAACGAGCCGTATCCATAGCCTCGTAGACAAGCGCCGCCGGATCGTGGCCATGTCCCTTTGCAATAGCCTGGACTCCGACTCTTTCCGCCCAGGTCTCCATCTGGACAGACCCGGCTGCCCTGTAGGTATCTCCGGCGACAATAAGGGTCTTGAGCCCCCTCTCTTTCATAAGACGAGCGACTTTCGCTACAGTGGTCGTTTTCCCCACACCGTTCACGCCGACGAAAAGAAAAACAGCAGGCTTCATCTCCGAAAGGTTCAACGCCCTCTCTTCTCTGCTCAGTGTATCAAGAAGAGAACGGTGAAAAGCCTCTTGTGCAGAAGATCCTTCTTTATAGTTCTGCTCGGCTTTTCTGATCACTTTTTCAGCGGTCTCATATCCCAGGTCGGCACCAAGAAGGATCTCCTCGATCTCCTCGAGAAAGTCAGAATCCAGGGCCGGGCGTCCTTTGATCTTCTGTAAAAATCCGGAAAAGACTCCTTTTTTTGTCTTCTCCAGCCCCTTTTCATACTTTTCAAAGACAGATCCCATCAGGCTCCCTCTCTGAACTGGACTGATACGATCTTACTGACTC
>ERZ795053.7948-NODE-7948-length-10095-cov-3.699701_pt1 | contig 10095 bp, 10 predicted proteins | sample MGYA00375137_ERZ795053 | MGnify/ENA primary metagenome ERZ795053 (study PRJEB30182, sample SAMN05720284) | activated sludge metagenome | isolation source: Anaerobic digester | place: Hong Kong | collected 2014-12-17 ... | reverse complement strand
CCAAGCCGTGTTGGCCCACCAGTCGGTCGCCCTGCAGCTCTTCGAGCCCGCGCCCGGCCTGCGTTTTGCGTTCGACGTGGAGCCCCTGGGGTTGGTGTTTGCCCTGGTCGCGAGCCTGTTGTGGCCGGTGACCACGCTGTACTCGATCGGGTACATGCGGGCGCACCACGAGCAGCACCAAACCCGCTTCTACTGCTTCTTCGCGATCACCATCAGCGCCGTCTTGGCCTTGGCCTTCAGCGCCAACCTGGTCACGCTGTTCGTGTGCTACGAAGCGATCACCCTGGCGACCTTCCCGCTGGTGACCCACGCCAACGACCGCACGGCGTGGCACGCGGGGCGCATCTACTTGGGAGTCTTGATGGGCACTTCGATCGGCTTGTTGCTATTCGGGGTGGTGGCGGTGCAGTCGATCGCGGGGACAACCGAGTTCACCCCGGGTGGAGTCCTCAGCGCCCCCTTGGCCCTCGGAAACGTTTCCAAAGCCACCCTCGGCGTGATCCTCGGGCTGTTCGTCTTCGGCGCGGGCAAGGCCGCCGTGATGCCCGTCCACCGTTGGCTGCCCAACGCGATGGTGGCCCCCACCCCGGTCAGCGCCTTGCTGCATGCGGTGGCGGTGGTCAAGGCGGGGGTGTTCACGATCCTCAAGGTCGTGATCTACATCTTCGGGATCGACCTGGTGCGCGACCTCGATGCACACACCGTCTTGGCCTATGTGGCCGGGTTCACGGTCGTGGCGGCTTCGGTCATCGCGCTCGGCAAGGACAACCTCAAAGAGCGGCTCGCCTATTCGACCATTGGCCAGTTGAGCTACATCGTGCTCGGAGCTTTGGTCGCCATGCCGCAAACCATCGAAGGTGCGGGACTGCACATCGCGACCCACGCGGCGGGCAAGATCACGCTGTTCTTCGGCGCGGGCGCGATCCTGGTGGCCGCGCACAAAAAGAACGTGTCGGAGCTCGACGGCATCGGCCGACGCATGCCGATCACCATGGGCTGCTTCTTCCTGGGCGCACTGTCGATCATCGGGCTGCCGCCCACCGGGGGCACCTGGAGCAAGTTGCTCTTGGTCGAGGGCACCGCCCTAGCCAACCACTGGCCGCTGGTCGGCGCGCTCTTGCTCAGCTCGCTCTTGAACATCGCCTACCTGCTCTCGATCCCCGCGCGCGCGTTCTTGCGGCCGGAACGTCCCGAGCACGTCCACCACGAGCACGGCGAAGCTCCCTGGGCCTGTCGCCTCGCGATGCTGGCGACCGCGGGGCTGACCCTGGCCCTGTTCTTCTTCCCCGACCTGATCTACCGCCTGGTGGCCATGCTGGTCACCAACGTGTCATGAGCGAGCACGAACCCAAGTCCGCCGCAGGCGAACCGGCGCACGCGGAGCACGATTTCACGGGCCCGCTCTCGCCCCCGGTGGCCAAGTTCCTGCGGGTGTTCTTTGCGATCGCCGCGCTCTTGTTCTTAGCGGACTTCGTCGTGCATCGCAAAGTCCACCAGCCCGCCGAGCGCGTGCCGGGCTTCTACGCGATCTACGGGTTCTTGGGCTGCGTGGTGTTGGTCTTGGTCGCCAAAGAAATGCGCAACCTCGTGATGCGACCGGAAAACTACTACGACCCGAAGCCCGAACCAGAACCCGAACCCCACGCCAAAGCGTCGGAAGGAGGTCACGAACGGTGATCCCCATCCCGCCCTTTGCCCTGTTCTTCCTGGGCGCTCTGCTGGTAGCCCTGGTGCCCAAGGGCCTGCGCGCCGCGGTCATGCTGCTGGTCCCGGCCTTAGGGCTGGCCAACTTGGTGGCGTTCCCGTCGGACGTTGCGATGCACGCCGACCTGTGCGGCTACCAACTGACGCTGTTCCAGGCCGACAAGCTCTCGTTCCTGTTCCTGGTGCTGTTCCACATCGCAGCATTCTTGGGCGGCTTGTTCGCGGCGCACCTTCCGCACCGGGGCCAGCATGTGGCGGCCTTGGTGTACGCCGGCAGCGCGTTGGGCGCCGTGGGCGCCGGGGATCTGATCAGCCTTTTCCTGTTCTGGGAGGTCATGGCGGTCTCGTCGGCCTTTTTGATCTGGGCGCGCAAGACCGATCGCTCGTGGCGCGCGGGGAATCGCTATCTGTTGTGGCAGATCCTCTCGGGGCTCTTGTTGCTGGCCGGCATCGGCTGGCACGCCAGCGCGACGGGCTCGATCCAGCTCGAGTCGTTCGGCCTCAACTCGCCGGGAGGCCTGTTGATCTTTCTGGGGATCGGGACCAAGGCCTGCTTCCCGTTGTTACACACCTGGTTGGTCGACGGCTATCCCGAAGCGACGCCCACGGGGGCGGTGTGGTTGTGCGCCTTCACCACCAAGGCCGCGGTCTACGCCCTTGCACGCATGTTCCCTGGCGAAGAGGCGTTGATCCTCTTGGGGGCGGCGATGGCGGCCTTCCCGATCTTCTTCGCGGTGATCGAGAACGATATGCGCCGGGTGCTGGGGTACAGCATGATCAACCAGATCGGGTTCATGTTGGTGGGCATCGGCATCGGGACGGACTTGGCAATCAACGGCGCGGTGGCCCACGCCTTCAACGATGTGCTGTTCAAGGGCCTTTTGTTCATGACCATGGGCGCGGTGCTCCAGCAAACTGGACGCATCCACGCTTCGGATCTAGGGGGGTTGATTCGCTCGATGCCCTGGACGGGTCGGTTTTGTTTGGTGGGCGCGGCTTCGATCTCGGCTTTTCCGCTGTTCGGCGGGTTCGTGTCCAAGTCGATGATCATGGCGGCCGCGCTCGAACAGCACCTGGATTGGGTGTGGTTTGTGCTGCTCTTCGCGGCTGCGGGCGTGTTCCACCACGCCGGCATCAAAATCCCGTTCTTCGCGTTCTTCGGGCACGATGCCAAGATCGAAGCCAAGGATCCGCCGCGCAACCAACTGTTGGCCATGGGCCTCGCCGCTGCGGCCTGCATCGTGATTGGGTCCTTCCCGCACCAGACGCTGTACCGTCTGCTGCCCTTGCCCAACGAGTACTCGCCCTACGACATGACCCACGTTTTGTCGCAGTTGCAGCTGTTGTTCTTCAGCGCGCTGGCATTCACTTGGCTGCAGCGCAGCGGGCTCTATCCCCCCGAATTGCACTCAACCAACCTGGACTCGGATTGGATTCTGCGCCGTCCCCTGCGCCGGCTGTGGACGGGGCTAGGCACCACTCTGGTGGAGCCTGTACACGACCTGCGGATCGCCCTGGTGGGCAACATCAAACGGGCCGACCAATACATGCGTACCCATGCCGGCCCCTACGGGGTGATGACCAAGACCTGGCCGACGGGGATCATGATGATTTGGGTCGCGCTGTTGTTGGTGGGCTATTTGGTGCTGTACTACGTACAGTAGAGCCCGCCCGGCGCGAGCCGGGTCCCTCGACCGACGCCCATGAAACCGACCATCACGCTCGCTGAAAGCAGCATCAAAGGCCGTGCCAAGCTCGTCTTGCAGGAGCATGACGGCGAATTCACCCTGCGCATCGACGGGGTGCTGCTCATGAGCACCTCCGCGTCCTACTCGGAAATGGAAATGGCCGCGGTGGCTTGCCAGTATGTACCCGAAAAGTCGCCCCGTGTTCTGATCGGCGGACTCGGCTTTGGATTCACCTTGCGCCGTGTCCTAGAGCTCATGCCCGCAGAAGCCCATGTGGTGGTGGCTGAGATCTTGCCCGAAGTCATCGCCTGGAACCGCGAGTTCTTGATGGAGGTCAATGGAAGCCTACTCGACGACCCACGGGTCAACCTTCGGAAAGAGGACGTGCACTCGATCCTGACCAAAGCCCAGCGCCGCGGCTTCGACCACATCCTGCTCGACGTGGACAACAGCCCCAACCCGCTCGTCCAGCGGGGCAACGCGCGGCTCTACTCGGCCAAGGGACTCGAGCTCATTTACGGCGCGCTGCGGCCCGGGGGCCGCGCCGTGTTCTGGTCCGCCAACCGTGACCCGCGCTTCCAAGCGGCGCTCGAACGGGTGTTTGGCAAGGTCCAAAGCCTGGGCGCAAAGGCCTACCCCCAGGCCAAACGCTTTTCGCACACGCTGTTCGTCGCCGATCGTTGAAACGCGCGTGCCTCGGCCGCTAACGGTTCGATTTGAGCAACCGAGTCGCGGCTCGGTGTCCGCCCAAGGCAGCGGCCAACGTGCTTTGACCTGGGAATGCAGAGTCCCCCACCAAGGCCAACCCCGGCGCGATGTTGCCTGCAAACAGGTCCGCATACTGCCCAAGCCCCACCCGCCGCGGGATGCCGCCCACCCAACCACCCGTGCGGCGCGTGAAGCGCTCAAAAGTGCGAGGGGACGCGCTGGCCTCGAAAACCACGTGCGGCTCCCACTCGGGGGCTAGTTGCGCGAGCCCAGCGCGCATTTTGTGCTGGATCGCTTCGATGCTTCGGCCCTGTTCCCCCTCCGCCAAACCGGACCAGCTTGCCAAGGGCACGTGGGTCGACACGGTCAGGGTGCGCATCCCCTCCGGACAGCGCCCGAAGTCACCCTCGCCGCTGATCGAAGCGAACAAGTGATTGCCACTATGTAGGGGCTGGGCCGGGTCTTGCACCAGTTGCAAATGGCGGGCATCTGGTCCGAAACCAACGGGAGGAACCGCCACGCGGTACAGCATGCAGGCACCCCAGCCGCTTTGGACGCGTTGGGACCAGCGCGCCAACTGCCGCGACGGGCTTTGGAACCCGGGCCCTTGCAGGAGCCCTTGCAGATCCTGCGGTAGGAGATTGGCGGCGACCTTGCGCACCTCACACGTACCGCTGCGCGAATGCACGCGCCAGCCTCCGGCAATCGCCTCCAAACCCCGCACCCGATCGCTCATCCGGACCTCCCCTCCGTGCGTTTCGATGGAATCGACCAGGGCTTGCGCCAGCACGCCGATTCCCCCGCGTATGTGCCCCGTACCGCGCCAAAAGTAGTCCATGGCAGCCAGCGCGAATGGCGCTTCGGCCTCGTCCGCCGGAACTTGCACCGTGATTTGGCAGACGGCATCGAGGAACGTCCGCAGACGCACACAGTCCTCAAGACCGCATCGCCGCAGCACCGAGCCGAGCGACCGACCCACCAGCCGAGTCAACGGCAAGTAGCGCGGGCTCCGACCGAGATGCCGCCAAACGCTGGCGAAATCCAAGGGAGGCAACAGGCTAGGTTCCTCAAAGAGTTCCCAAAGCACGTCAGCCACCTGCTTCTGGTAGTCGAGGAACGCGCGAATCGCTGCGGGTCGCTCGCCAACCCATGCGCACAACCCATCGGCAAACGCCTTCCGATCGCGTACGACCTTCAAGTTCCCAAAGGGCGTGCGCAACTCCACCAGCGGATCGATCCGCTCCACCGTCACGTCCAATCCCCGGTCGCGCAGCCAGCGTCCAAACGGCTGATGTTCGTCCATCCCGCTGAACAGCGTGGCCCCCGCCTCAAACCGGTAGCCACGATGGGCGAAGGTGCTGGCGCACCCCCCGGGGTAGTTCAGCGCCTCGAAGACCACGACCTTGCGACCCAACTCTTGGGCTCGCAGCGCAGCCCCCAGCCCCCCGAAGCCGGATCCAATGACAGCGAGGGCGGCTTCCATGGGGCTCGGTTCGCATGCCTAGCCCCGATGGATGCAAGTGGGTCCTGCTTCAGCCCGCACCGAGCTGCCCAGGACCGTGCTAGACTTACCACCTGCAACGGGCCCCAGCCTGGGACCCCGCGCTCCCGCCGAGGACTCCACCATGCAAGAACCCAAATCCCCGCAGAACAAACCCTACGTCCTCGAAGTCCAGCCCGGCACCTACGCTTGGTGCAGCTGTGGCCAAAGCTCCAACCAGCCCTACTGCGACGGTTCGCACAAGGAAACCTCGTTCCGCCCCACCGTCGAAAAGGTCACCGAAACCAAAACCGTGGCATGGTGTGGCTGCAAGCACTCGAAGAACGGCGCCTTCTGCGACGGCAGCCACTCGAAGCGCTAAGCCACGTCGCCAGCGATCAGATCCCCGCGCCGCCCAGACTCGTCATGATCTGGATCAGCGCGGAGGTCACGCGCGGATGCTCCACTTCCAAGTGGCCGATCGAATCGCGCATGTTGTCGAGCAGGCCTTCCTTTTGCGCCTCGTCCTCGGGGTCCTCGATTTGGCGTTCGATGTCGGCGAGGAGCGCGGTGAGCCGATCGTAAGCAGGACCCGAAGCCAGGCCCGCTTGCTCGATTTCCTTCTTGAGCGCGGCAACGGCTTGGTGCAGTTTCTCGTTTTGCATGAGACTCCCAGGATACCCCGCCCAGGGGCTTTCCACCAGCTGGCCCAGGTGGGTTCGAGACGTGCGACGGCGCAGCCCCCTGAGCCCCCGGTGGCGGCCTTGGATGTCGAAGCTTACGCTAGCCTCCATGACTGCCCCCTCGAAAAGGTCGCGCTCCGTCTTCATTCCTCTGATCATCGCCGGCCTCGTGTTGTTTGCCGTGACGGGGATCTATTACCTCCAAGCCAGATCCCAGGTTGGGATGAAGCCCGGATTGAGCGACAAGGTCCACAGGATTGGGGAAGCCACCGCCAAGGACGGACGCACGCGTAGCTTTCTGGGAACCGATTCCACGCAGGTGATCATCCTGGTCCCGCTCGCCAAGCAGCATGAAGACCGCTTGATTCCCGCCTTGCTGGAAGAGGTCGCGACTGCGGGAGCCACTTTGGAGTCGTACGAGCTGGATGTGTACGCCGATGACAATGGCAACGGAAAGCGCGATGCCGATGAGCCCAGCGTGCACTGGGAAACCAGCGACCCAAAGCTGCTGATGGGCCCCATGCAGTTGGACGCCAAACCGCTCGGGCCTGAGCTACAGGGCAAGGACTCCCTGCTCTACGAACTACGCATCCGCACCTCGAAGGAGGGCAACAGCCTATCCTTCAGCGGGAGAGTGCAAACCCAAGACGAAGTGGATGCGATCGTGAACGGCCAGATCGGGACCTGAGCGAAGGCGGCCGAAGGATCAAGCCAAGACCGCGTCGGCGGCTTGCAAGAGGTCGGCGAGCCCCGCTTCGGTGTGGTCGCCCATGTGGCCGATCCGGAAGGTCACGTCCTTGAGTTTGCCGTAGCCGTTGCCAAGTTCGAAGCCCCGCTGGAGCAGGCCCTTGAGCATGCTGGGCACATCGATGTGGCCCGCGCGCATGCACGAAACGCAAGGGGAAGCGGTGCGTTCGGTGGGGAGTAGGGTCAGATCGTGCTTGCGGCCCCATTCGATGGTCTGCGCCTGCATGCGCGTGTGCTTGGCAAAGCGCGCTTGCCAGGCGGCGGCTCCACGCAGGCCCTGCTCCGAAGGCAGCAGGGTCACTCCAGCGCTGATGTCTTCGAGTTGGCGCGCCAGCGCGTAGTAGTGCGAAATCGAGGGCGTGATCGGGGTTTTGCGCTGCTCGTGACCTTCGATGAAACCCACGGGATCCAAGTAGAACCCGCGGTTGGCGACCTTCTTGGCCTGCTGCAGATAGCGGTCCGAAGCGCATACCACGGCGATGCCCGGGGGCAGGGCAAAGGCCTTTTGTACCCCGGCAAAAGCGAAGTCGATGCGATGCTGATCGAAATCGATGGCACGCCCCGCGATGGCGCTGACCACGTCGGTGAACAGCAATGTGTCGGGGAACTTGCGCATGACCTGGGCGATGTCCTCGGGCGGCGTGAGCGTGCCGGTCGAAGTCTCGGACATGACGTAGGTCACGGCATCGAAGGGGCCTTCCTCACGCAGGGTTTGCTCGAGCCGCTCGGGGCTCACGACCTGGCCCCATTCGGCGGCCAGAACATGCACCTCGCGACCCAAACTCTGTGCGATCTCGGCCCAACGCTCGCTGAACGCGCCGTTGGTCAAGCACAACACCTTCGGCCCGGCGCCCAGCAGACTGGCCTCCATCATGCCGGTGGCGCTGGTCGAATGGACGGCCACGTGCGACGTGCTATCGGCTTCCAGGCCGAAGGCGAAGCGCAGGTGCGGATCCAAGCGTTCGATCAACGCATCCATGGCCTTGCTGCGGTGGCCGATCACCGGACGGGCCATTTCCTGAAGGATTTCGGGACGAATTTGGGTGGGACCGGGGATCCAGAGCATGGCCAGGGTGGGGAACCAGAGTATGGATGGGGAAGGCGCGGTTCGCCTAGGAGAGCAACTGGGCTGCGGTGACGAGCGCCGCGTGTTCGGGGTGTTGGGCCAAGCGAGCCTGTTCTTGCGGCGAGCACAAGAGCGGCACGAGGGCCGCGAGGTCGGCCTGCAGGCAAACCGCATCCGCTGCGCGCAAAATCGCGGGACGGGCTTCCACGCCACCAAAACCGATGAAACGTGCGCACACGGGGGCGGCTTCCAAGTCGGTGGCACCGTCGCCCACGAGGGCCAAGGGTGCGTAGCGATTCGCCAAACCGCCGATCACCTCGAGCTTGCCGCCGGCGCGCGCCAAAGGGCTGGTGGCATCAAAGCCGGCGTACTCGCCCGCTTCGGAGAAATGCACGTCGACCGCGTGGATGTGCGAGCGCGTGATTCCGAAGTGCGCACCGAGGGCACGCACGGGACCCAAGAGCCCGCCCGAAACGATGGCCACGTGCTTGCCAAGGAAGTGCAGCGCCGCGACCAGCTCGCGCCCGTGGGGCAGGGCGCGTTCGACGTACAGGTCGCCGATGCGCTCTACCTGGGCGCGGTTCGGTCGCAGGGCTTCGAGGCGCGCCCCATAGGCATCTTCCAAAGGCAGGCGCCCATCCATGGCCAGCGCCGTCAACTCGCGGATGCGCGCGTGCAGCTCGGGCGCGGCGTCGCTGGCCAGTTCTTCGATGCCCTCGATCGAGGCCAAGGTCGAATCGCAATCGAAGACGACCCCGCCGTAGGGGGGAGCTTGCGGGAGTCGGGTCAACTGAGCTCCACCAAGTACACGTCGACGATGGGCTCGAGCGCCGCGATTTGCTCGATGACCGCATCGCTGGGGCGATTGTGCAGCATCAAGAAGGCCGAGGACATGCCTTCGGCGTTGTGCGCCGGGGGTCCCAACTCGACGCGGCGGATGTTGATGCCCGCGTTGCCCAGCGCGGTCCCAATCGCACCGACCACGCCTGGACGGTCGTGGTGGCGCGTGACCAGCATGGTTCCTTTGGGATCCAAGTCCACATGCACGCCATCGACGCGCACAAAGCGCGGGTGCGTGCCGAACACGGTGCCCGCCACCAAGTGGCTCTCGCCGCCGCCCTTCGACGAGGCCCGCGCGCGCAAGAGCCCCGAGAAGTTGCCCGCGTCCTCGTCCTGGCCGCGCAACACGCGGATGCCGCGTTCGGCGGCGAGCAGCGGCGCGTTGACCAGGTTGACCCCGCCTTCGATCGACTGACCCAAGAGTCCGGCCAACAGCGCACGCTCCAAGTGTTCGCTCGAATGGGCCGTGGCCTCGCCCAGGGTGAACAACTCAAGCTTGCGGATCGGTTCGCTGGCGCGCTGGGCCAGGAAACGACCCATAGCGGTGGCCAAGAAGGCCCAGGGGCCCAAAGCTTGCCGCTCGGCTTGGGTCAACGCGGGCAGGTTGATGGCGTTTTGGGCGACGCCGTCCAAAAAGAAGGCGGCGGTTTGCTGCGCCACCTGGATGGCCACGTTGCGTTGGGCTTCTTCGGACGAAGCACCCAGGTGCGGGGTGAGGATCACGTCATCGCGCTGCAACAACGGGTGGTCGGCTGCGGGGGGTTCCTGGGCAAACACGTCGAGCGCGGCGCCTGCCAGATGTCCATTCTCCAGGGCGCGCAGCAACGCGCCTTCGTCCACCAAGCCCCCGCGCGCGGCGTTGATCAAGCGCGATCCGGGTTTCATGCTGGCCAGCTGGTCCGCGCCAATCAGGTTCTTGGTCGAATCCATCAACGGCACGTGCAGGGTGACGAAGTCGGCTGTTCGAGCAGGCTTTCGAGGCTGACCAAATCGACCCCGGCGATCGGCGAAGGGGCTCCCGTCCCGCTCAAGTAGGGATCGTGCGCGACCACGCGCATGCACAATCCCTGCCCACGTCGCGCCACCTCGGCCCCAATCCGGCCCAAACCAACCACACCCAACGTCTTACCGGTCAATTCGGTGCCCATCAGGCCCTTCTTCGACCACTTGCCCGAGCGC
>ERZ795053.7947-NODE-7947-length-10095-cov-5.898008_pt1 | contig 10095 bp, 7 predicted proteins | sample MGYA00375137_ERZ795053 | MGnify/ENA primary metagenome ERZ795053 (study PRJEB30182, sample SAMN05720284) | activated sludge metagenome | isolation source: Anaerobic digester | place: Hong Kong | collected 2014-12-17 ... | reverse complement strand
TGTCTGCCGTAGCTGGCGTCGCAGTTGTTGATTATTTGTATATTATGCTTTCGATAATTGGTGTAGGTGCTCTGCTAGAAAATCCAACGATAAAAAAAATCATGCTTTTTATATCATCGGCTGTCTTAATCGTATTTGGTGTTATGTTGATTAATAAAGGTATCAATTTTGTTTTGAGCGAGGCATCTGTTGCAACACCAGAGAGTTATATAAAGAGTTTTGTTGCTGTTTTTCTTTTAACGATATCAAGTCCTTTAACTATAGTTTTTTGGACAGGGCTTTTTAGTAACAAGGCCATTGAGTACAAGCTTAATAAAAAAGAGCTCTTGATTTTTGGAGCTGCAGCCGGTCTGGCAACGATAGCCTTTATGGGGGTAAGCGTAATAATTATTTAGTTTGTTAAGGTAGTGTTGCCGGTAATAGTTTTTAAGCTATTAAACATGGTGGCGGGAGCTGTGCTTATCTCATTTGGAATTATGAGGCTCTTGCCCTCAAAAATGAAAAATAGTATTAATCCGGATTTGTCTCCGGATACAGATATGTAACCGCCAATAACTAATACAATAATTATCAGCGGTTATAATTTTTAGACCTTAGCTTTGAAACGAAGAAAGCTCTTCATTAAAAACAAGTTTGTAGGTGTCTACAGCTATCTGAAGTTCTTCGTTAGTGGGTATTGTCAGAATTACGGCCTGTGAGTAGTCGGATGATATGATTCCCTCGCCACCCTTGGGTATGCTATTGTTTTTATCCTTATCCAGAACTATACCAATGTTTTCTAGGCGCTGACATATCTGCTCACGTATGTCGGCGTTGTTTTCGCCAATACCACCTGTAAAAACAATGGCGTCCACCTTTACCAGATTCGCGGCATACGATCCGATATATTTCCTTATTTTGTAGGTGTAGACTTCCAGTGTTTCGATGGCCTGTTGATTGCCTTTGCGGGCGGCTTCCTTAAGATCACGCATATCGCTTGAAACTTCTGATACTCCCATCATGCCGCTTTTCTTATTTAGCATTTCGCTTAGCTCGGCTGAAGAAAATCCCCTATCCATAAGAAAAAGCAGAATGGAAGGATCAAGGTCGCCTGACCGTGTACCCATCATAACGCCTTCAAGAGGGGTAAATCCCATCGATGTATCTACGGAACGTCCGCGTTCTATTGCGGTTATAGATGCACCGTTTCCAAGGTGACAGGTTATAAGGTTGGTGTTAACGCTTGATCTGTAAAGCAGATCAAGAGCTCTGTTAGCAACGTAACGATGACTTGTTCCGTGAAATCCGTAACGGCGAATCTTATATTTTCTGTACAGTTCGCGTGGTATTCCGTAAAGATATGCGGCAGGTGGCATGGTCTGATGAAAGGCTGTATCAAATACGGCAACGTTATGTATTCCTTTAAACTGATTCTGTGCTTCAATTATTCCTGTAAGATTGGCCGGATTATGCAGAGGAGCGAGTTCCGAATACTCTTCGATAGCTTTAAGTACGGATTCATCAATTACTACCGATTCTGAATAACTTTCTCCACCGTGAACAACCCGGTGGCCGATTGCTGTGATATCAGATATATTTTTTATTATGCCTTTTTCGATGTCGGTTAGTGCTTCAACAACATATTTAAATGCGGTTTTGTGATCAGGAACGGGAGTCTCTTTTGTGTACACTCCGTTTTCACATTTCTGCTCAATATTTCCCGTTTCCATGCCAATTCTCTCGACTTTACCTTTTCCGCGGCTTATCATTTGTGGCATATCGTAAACTTCATATTTAAGAGAACTGCTTCCGCAGTTTATGACCAGTACTAACGCTTCTGTTTTCTGTGATTGTTCACCACTATTCATTATAAACTCCAAAAAATATATTAAATTGTATAGGTAAATTAAATTTAAATAATAACTATCTAATCCTTATAATTCAAGTAGGCTCTTTTTGCAACAATTAATTTCACAACTTTTGAATGTGTGTCCATGAAACCGGTGGCATTTATTAAGTACAGGTAAAACTTTGTCAGAGAAGTATTTAAAATATAGATTTTTCCTTTTACAAATTGATCAAAGTCAATACAATGTCGGGTAATAAATGATAGGTTTTAAGCTGTTTGATATAACGATTATATAGGGAGACTGGTATGTCTATAATTAACGCTCAGAATATTACAGAAATTTTAAATAACGGGAGTTGCGAAAAAAATAGGGTAAAAGATATTTTATTAAAAGCAAAAGAGTTAAAAGGGCTTTCCATAGATGAGGTTGCATGCCTGACTTCAATAAATGATTCAGAGCGACTTGAAGAGCTCTTCGCAACCGCTCAGTTTATAAAAAATACAATTTATGGAAGAAGGCTGGTAATATTTGCCCCTCTTTATATTTCAAATCTTTGTGCAAACGAATGCCTGTATTGTGCTTTTAGGGCAGGAAACAAGTCAGTTCACCGAAGAGCTCTTAGCCAGACCGAAATAGCAAATGAGATAAGAATCTTAGAAAAACAGGGCCATAAACGCGTTTTGCTTGTGGCTGGTGAATCGTATCCTAAAGAGGGTTTCCAATACGTTCTTGATTCGATAGAGACCATTTATAAGACAAAAAATGGTCACGACGAGATAAGACGTGTTAATGTGAATATTGCTCCTTTGGATCTTGATCAGTTTAGGCAGCTTAAAAAATCGGCTATTGGTACCTATCAGCTTTTTCAAGAGACCTATGACAGAGATGTTTACAGCAAAGTTCATACAGCAGGTAAAAAGTGCGATTATGACTGGCGATTAACAGCCATGGATCGTGCCATGGAGGCTGGTATAGATGATGTTGGCATAGGAGTCCTGTTTGGGTTGGCAGATTGGCGTTTTGAGATTCTTGCACTTATGCAACATATTAATTATCTGGACAAAAATTTTGGGGTTGGGCCGCATACCATAAGTGTACCGCGTCTTGAACCGGCAACCGGATCAGAAATATCTGAGCATCCGCCTGTTCCTGTAGATGATTTAACATTTAAAAAGATAGTTGCGATTTTACGCTGTGCTGTTCCTTATACAGGGATAATAATGTCAACAAGGGAAACCCCCAAGATGCGAGAAGATACTTTTGCGCTTGGTGTTTCACAGATTTCGGCAGGAAGTCGAACCAATCCGGGTGGATATGCCGAAGGGGCTGATGTAGCGGACGAGGCTCAGTTTTCACTTGGTGATCATAGAACGCTTGATGAGGTTATTGCCGATGTTGCCCGTCTTGGCTATGTCCCCTCCTTTTGTACGGGCTGTTACCGTTTAGGGCGAACAGGTGGTGACTTTATGGATCTGGCTAAACCGGGGCTGATACGGCATCATTGTGATCCTAATGCAGTTTCGACATTTCAGGAGTATCTTGATGATTACGCATCACCAGAGACTAAAGACAGAGGTGAAGCATTAATAGAAAAGGTTATTTCAGAGATGGATGAACAACCAAGAGAGTTGAGCATAAAGATGGTTGATAAAGTCAAGAGTGGAAAACGTGACGTCTTTTGCTAATGATGATAGTAGTTGTTTAAATAAAAATTAAGGCCTGTGTAAAAGATGGACAATAATTACCGGACGGAATCAGATTCTTTAGGCTCGCTTGAAATATTGGCGGATTCACTGTTTGGCATAAACACGATGCGGGCACTTAATAATTTTCCATTCAAGTCGCGCCCTGCACCTGAATCGCTAATTCGGGCCTATGGTACTGTTAAACACGCGGCTCTTTTAATGTGCCGAGATCTTGATGTGTGGGATAATTTTAAAGCAGAATCGCTTATTAATGCCGCTCGCGAGATGTCGCAAGGTGAACTCTCATCATGGATTGTTACCGATATGATGCAAGGTGGGGCTGGCACTTCTTTAAATATGAATGTGAACGAGGTAATTGCAAATCGCGCGCTTATACTAATGGGTAAATGTGCAGGTGACTATTTTACTGTTTCTCCGACAGATGACGTAAACTGCTTTCAGTCGACTAATGATTCTTTTCCTACTGCGCTTCGGTTGGCACTGATTAACAGTTTGCACAGTCTTGAAAGTTCGGTTTCAGGTTTGCAGCAATCTTTCGAGAATAAAGAAAAGGAGTTCGCGAAGATTGTTAAACTGGGGAGAACAGAACTGCGAGAAGCCGTGCTTACTACACTGGGGCGAGAAATGGGTACATATGCTGAGGCTTTTGGCCGTGATCGCTGGAGGCTTTATAAATGTGAAGAGCGGCTTCGAGTGGTAAATCTTGGAGGCACCGCGATTGGTACTGGTTTGGGTGCTCCACGGGAGTATATTTTTGGTGTTGTTACCAAATTGCGCGACCTGACAGGAATAGGTTTCGCGCGAGCGGAGAATCTTCAGGAGGCAACCAGTAACACGGATATTTTTGCCGAGGTAAGTGGAATTTTAAAGGCTTGTGCTGTTAACCTTTTAAAGATAGCTGGTGATTTGCGGCTTTTGTCAGGCCCGTTAGGTGAAATAAATCTTGTTCCTGTTCAGACAGGGTCTTCCATTATGCCGGGGAAATATAATCCCGTTATTGCGGAAAGCGTGTCCCAAGCGGCATATCAGGTTATGTCTAACGATAGCACTGTAACACATCTTTGTGCAGCGGGAAACCTTGAACTGAACGCGTTTATGCCTCTTTTGGCTTATAACATGTTAGATTCTGCGGAGCTGCTCACAGAATCTTGCAAAATATTGGCGTTGTGTGTAGCGGGCATAAGTGCAAATGAGCAGGTATGTCAAGGCCAGGTCGAAAACTCGACCGCCGTGGTTACGGCTCTTGTGTCAGCACTTGGCTACGACACTTGTAGCAAAATAGCCCAAAAATCGGCCGAAAGCGGTAAGTCAATAAGAGATGTGTCGGTCGGCGAAGGTTATTTGAGCAGTGGTGAATTTGACAAGTTAGTATCTTTTGAGGCTGTATGTAGGCTTGGCAGCAAAATTGAAAATATTTGAAGGTTTGAGTAATGCAAAACACACCGAAGGGTAACAGATTACATATTGGAATTTTCGGAAGACGAAACGTAGGCAAGAGTAGCCTTCTTAATCTGATGGTTCGGCAGCAGGTCTCGATAGTATCAGATTTTGCCGGAACCACGACCGACCCTGTAGAAAAACCAATGGAACTATTGCCGTTAGGTCCGGTGTTGTTTATTGATACCGCGGGAATTGACGATATTGGTGAGCTTGGTGATTTACGGGTAAAAAAAACCACGCTGGTTTTCAAAAGAACAGATTTAGCAGTTATTGTAACTGACGGAACCTGGGGCGATTTTGAAGAAAGAATCTGTCAGGAGTGCGCAAAGTATGCCATTAAATTTATTGTTGTTTTTAACAAAAGCGACGAGGTTAAACCGGACAATGCTTTGATTGAAAAACTTGCCGAGGAAGAAATTCCGTTTGTACATACTTCGGCCTTGAAGAATAGCGGAATTAAAGATTTCAGGCAAGCTCTGCTTGATAACGCGCCCCCCGAGTTTCTGGATAATCCTCAAATAATTGGTGATCTTATTAACCCGGGAGAGACCGTGGTACTCGTTGTTCCCATAGACAAAGAGGCGCCAAAAGGCAGGCTTATCTTGCCGCAGGTACAGACCATACGTGATTTGCTTGATAGTGATTCCATCTGCGTTGTAGCCAAAGAGAGAGAGCTTAAAGCTGCAATTGATAATCTTAAAACACCGCCAAAACTGGTTGTTACCGATTCACAGGCTTTTTTGAAAGCAGATGCCGACACACCGAAAGATATATTGTTAACCAGCTTTTCGATACTCTATTCAAGGTTCAAAGGGGATTTGGCAATACAGACACAAGGGGCTATTGCTGTCGAAAATCTTAAGCCCGGTGATCGTGTACTTATTGCCGAGGCCTGTTCGCACCACCCTATTACTGATGACATTGGTACTGTAAAGATTCCCCGATGGCTAAACCAGTATGTGGGGGGGGAACTGGATTTTTCAAATATGCAGGGACGTGATTTTCCGGAAGATTTATCAGAGTTTAAACTGGTTATTCATTGCGGTGCGTGCATGTGGAACCGCCGCGAGATGCTTTCTAGAATGCTACAGTGTAAGGAAGCCGGAGTTCCTATTACAAACTACGGGCTCGTTATCGCATACAGCCTTGGAATATTCAAGCGCGCGCTTCAGCCGTTTCCGGAAGCGCTGGAAGTTTTTCTTAACAGGTAAAAACAACCGTTAGAATTTTATGGTTGCCGGGTTTTAAGGCAGCCATATTTTATATCGCAAGTGTCATGCTTTATCTGCCGACTTCGCTGATAAGTTTTCCCAATGTTTGATCGGCAGTTTGTATACTCTTCTGGTTTGCTTCGTAGCTGCGTTGAACTTCAATCATATCGACCATTCCGCGCACTACATTTACGTTTGATTTTTCCAGAAAACCTTGATGTATTTTGAGGTTAAGAGGAGGTAGTGCCGGACCCGACTCTTCGGTTTCGCGGTACATTGAGGTTCCCTCTTTTTTTAGATGACGTTTGTATTCGAAGTCGACAATTTTCAGCTTATCAATTACAACCTGATCTTGCCACTCGTTTTCGTTTTGACCTACAACCGGCTCTTCGAGTAGGTCGCGGTTAACAACAATTTCACCGTTTTCACGTACCACAAAATTGTGTTTTTGTATTCTTATAATTCCGTTTTCACCCATAACAGGATTTCCGTTATGGGTCATCAGAATACCTTCGTCATTAATTGTAAATGATCCGTTACGGATATGGCGTTCACCCTTTTCCGTCATAACAGTAAAAAATCCTTCACCTTCAAGGGCCAGGTCAAACTGGTTTTCAGTTCGCTGAAGAGATCCCTGCTCAAACTGGGTAAAGACCTCGTTCACCTCTACACCGGTACCAAGTTTACCTACATAAGGCATGGAGTCATATGATCCGGTAGGTACAATGCCGACGCCGTCATCATTGATTCGGCGGATTATCATGTCGGGAAAAGCCTTGAAGATTGTTGTATCTTTCTTAAAAGCCGTCTTGTCGACATTTGCAAGGTTGTTGGCAGTTACGTCCATCTTTGCCTGTTGCGATATCATTCCGCTTGCGCCGGTATAAATTCCTCTGATCATTTACATGCCTCCTGTTACCCTCCTAATATCGGCATTTACGGCTGATAACTTGTGACATAATTTTTCGTAACCGCGGTCACAGTGGTAAATTCTTCGAATTTCAGTCTCTCCCTCAGCGGCCAGCGCGGCAATTACAAGAGCTGCTCCGGCTCTAAGGTCAGACATCATTACAGGAGCAGACATAAGTGATGTACCACCTTTAATGATGGCGCATTTTCCCTCTATTGTGATCTGGGCGCCCATACGGTGAAGTTCCGCAACGTGGGTAAATCTATTTTCGAAAATATGCTCTATCATTACCGAAATACCGGGAACAGTTGTCATAAGAGCCATCATGGGGGCTTGAAGGTCGGTTGGAAAACCGGGATGCGGAGTAGTTTCGACAAGTATTCCCCTTAGGTTGTCAGATGGAGCAACCGACGCCCAGTTCGAGCCGGTTTTTATCTGGAATCCCATCTCTTTAAGCGAGTCAAGTAGCGCCTCGATATGATCAGGAATAATATCTGTAACCTTGATATTGCCTCGCACCGCGGCACCGGCAAGAAGATAAGAGCCTGCCTCGATTCGGTCGGGCATAATATGATATTCCACAGCCTTCAGCGAAGAGACACCCTTTACGGCGATTCTTTCGGTGCCCAGACCCTGAATATCGGCACCCATTTTTATTAGAAAATTTCCAAGATCTACAACATCCGGCTCCATGGCGCAGTTTTCGAGTACAGTTTCGCCATCGGCAAGTACTGCGCCCATAATCAGGTTTATTGTTGCCCCTACTGACACCTTGGGCATCACATAAAGCGCGCCCTTAAGGCCTTTTGTGCGTGCCTTTACATAACCGTGATCAAGATTAATATCTGTACCAAGCTTTTCGAAACCCTGAAGGTGTATGTCAACCGGGCGTGCACCGATAGCACAACCTCCCGGCAAAGAGACATCGGCCTCTTGGCATCTGGCAAGAAGTGGTCCCATTACATAAATGGAAGCGCGCATTGTTTTTACCAGATCGTATGGAACTTCACCGTTGATTATCTCTTTCGCGTCTATTGTAAGGGTATTGGTATCTTTGTCGAATGATGTCTTTGCTCCAAGGTGTTCTATCAGTTTTATCGTTGTTCTTATGTCCATTAAATCGGGAACATTAGTAAGTTTCGTTGTTCCATCGGCGAGAAGGCTTCCTACAATAATTGGTAAAGCCGCATTTTTTGCTCCTGAAATGGGAATGTCACCCGATATTTTTTTACCGCCATTAATCTTGTAAATGTCCATTGTATCCTCAATTTTGTACTTTATATATGAAGTACCTGTTATTTTATAAGAGTTATTTTTCAATTAAAAAAAAAGAGGGCAAATCGACGGTATATTTGCAATTAATCCGATTGTGCTTAAAAATTCGTCATTTTTTAAAGATAATGCTATTAATTACCGAAAATGAAATGGGGTTCTGTTTTTTTTTACAAGTTTTAAAACAGGCTGATCTAATATGGATATTTAAATGAGATATGAAACAGATTAGAATCATAATGTGCGCTGCAATTGTGCTCTTTTCGGCAGAAATTTTGCCCGTAGAATATGATGAGGGTTATCTGCTGGAGACGCCTGAATCGTATTATGGACGAATTGAGTATTTGCCAACCCTGAAAAAAATCAACTATATCCGGGGCGCTGTTGTACGTAATCGGGATGTTTTTATAAGCTGGATCAAACTTGAGGAAAAGGATGTTGTTTATACCATTTACCGTAATACGCGTGTTATGGATACATATATGGCCTTTGAGAGCGCAATCGCTGTAGGAGAGGTCACCGACAGGGAGAGTTTTCTTGATACTTCTATTAGAGAGTCAGGTGTTTATTATTATGCTGTAACGACAAAAAAGAGCGGATATGCCGAGGATAAAAACCTTAAGGCGTATATGAGCTATTTACCTGATGGTTTTACTGTTAGAACCGGTGTTGATCACTCTACAGTATATTCAATTGATGCCAAGCGTTACAGTGACGGAATTGTTATCAGCTGGAAAAACCCCTATAACTACAAAGGAAATCTGTTTGTTTACCGTTCGACAGATGTAATTGATTCTAGTGAAGCGTTGAACAAGGCTGTAATGATAAAAAAGACGGATAATGTCGAAACCTATCGGGATCGTAACGCTTCAAGAAATTTTTACTATGCTGTTTTAATGGAGGGGCCGGATAACCGACCGGCACGAATTTTTAGCCCCAGAAATAATTTTACGGGTCGAAGCTCGACTTTCAGTACCGAACTGCCATCAAATGGAAACGCACGTCAATATTTAAATGCGTCAATTGAAGGAGGGCGAGCTGCATTAAGCTGGCGGATACCAAGAGGCAAATATCTTCTTTTTAAAAGTAGCACAAGACCGGAAACCCGTCGAGACGCGCGCCGCGGACAATTATTAAAAAGATTTGATAGTTCGTTGAATTATTACTATGATAATAGTGGGGATTCAAATAGTTTCTATTCGATAGTACCGGAAAATCGTGCCGATGACACACGAATGCTTGTTGAAGGAATAGACATGGTTTTCCTTTCGTCTAATAAAGCTGTAGAACCTAAGATAAAAAGCGGCACGGAGGTATCGAGGCTTGATGATGTAACAAGTTCAGATGTTTCGGCTGACAGCATTGACCGGCTGGTTAAGGAATTTTACCGTACAAAGAACTATAAGCCGATTATACGACAGCTTCTTAAAATAGCATCTGGCAGTAGTAACGAGCCTTACAGAGCCAAGGCCTATTTTTTTGCTGGTCGCATTATTGCCGAACAGGGAGATTACCGTATGGCATTAAATTATTTGTACCGTGATGATGTACTTAAGTATTATCCTAAAGAGGCAAAGTTCTGGCAAGACTATTGTCTGACAAAATTGGAATAGGTATTATTTATGAACGCGAAAAGAGTGATAGGGGCATCGCTGCTGATAACAGCCGGTCTATTGATGATAACCTATTATGAGCTAACTTTTAGACCAGAAAACGAGGCCGCTAAG
>ERZ795053.7946-NODE-7946-length-10096-cov-3.903595_pt1 | contig 10096 bp, 9 predicted proteins | sample MGYA00375137_ERZ795053 | MGnify/ENA primary metagenome ERZ795053 (study PRJEB30182, sample SAMN05720284) | activated sludge metagenome | isolation source: Anaerobic digester | place: Hong Kong | collected 2014-12-17 ... | reverse complement strand
GATAGACAGAGATAAGGCTACTACACCCAAGACTGCCATTGCTGACACTGCGATCCAACTGTGTTCTGGCTTTACCCTGGGGAGTCGCAGGTCTGTAATAAAAACCGCAATCGTAAGCAAGACCAACGAAACACAAACATAAAAGAGACGTTGGTATATCAGCATCTCCGTTTCAGGACCAAAACCAATCAGTGCGGAATTCATTTGCAACGAGGGCATGAAAATCAGCAAGTTCCCCAAGTTTACAGACCGGGTTAATACAAACCCAAGGTAAATAATAATCAGTCCCGAAGCGATCAATACATGATTGATCAGCAATCCAATCAGGGAACATAAGCCAATGACAAAACAAATAGGAGGGAGCAATATGAGCAACCAGACCCAGATGGCGCTTAGGGCATTTGCAATCCCAAAGAATGAAATGCTCAAAACAAAAGTTACGAAGACCGTTGGTACAATCAGGGTCAGAAAACCCACTATCCCAATTCCTGCTTTGAGTAGCAAGTAATCATCTCCAAACGCATTGCGACTCCACAGATGGTTGTGTCCCTTTGCAGTTTCGCTCAAGAAGAAGCGCAGATACAATATGACAAATAGTAAGCTGGCTATGTAACCCGTAATTCTTGCAATGTTCTCAATATATCCCAACGCAGTGGTCTCAGGTAATTCAGAAATCGGATTCGTCGCCAAGGCGACCACAAGCACAAGCAAGGAAAACAACCAGTTGACCTTATCCCGGACAAAAAGTTTCCACTGGGCAGTAAAAGATCTCAGGAATATCTTCATTCAGCTTGCTCCGAGTTATGTTGGCAAATGAGAAGCATATATGCATCTTCCAGATTCGGTGTCAACGGGGTGCTGCCCTCGGTTACCATGCTGCTCAGGGGGGAATAGCGAGCGATCACGCTATGGGTTTCAGCCTCGTGAACAAAAGAAAGAATAAGATTATGATCTTTAAAAGTGGCCCAGTCCTCTCTTGCGACCGTGCGTTCCCATACCTTTCTCCGACATTGGTCCAGTAATTCAGGAATGCTCCCCGAGAATATCAGTCTGCCCTTATGGAGGATCGATAACTGATTGGTAACTGCAGTGATATCCTCAGTAATATGGGTAGAAAGCAGTACCGTGCGTCTAAGACCCAGGTCTGAAAACATATTTCTGAAGCGTACCCGTTCTTCGGGATCCAATCCTGAGGTAGGCTCATCTGCAAACAGGACCGGTGGGTCATGTGCCAGGGCTTGAGCAACCACGAGGCGTTGTTTCATGCCACCTGAAAAAGATTTAATCTTCTTTTTAGCCACGGAAGCCAGGTTGACCTCCTCTAACAGCCTCATGATCGTTTGGCGAGAAAGGTCAAGACCGGAAAGCAGCGCCATATAGTCTAGGAATTCGTAAGCAGAGAATTCCGGATATAGCAGATATTCCTGCGGGATGATCCCAATGTTCTTTCTGACTTCGCTGACCTGACGCTGGGTGTCAAAACCACATACGGTTGCCCGACCAGCTGTTGGTTGAATGAGACCAGCCAGGATGCCAATCAGGGTGGTTTTGCCAGCGCCATTCGGACCCAAAAGCCCATAAACGCCTTCATCCATTGCAAGGTTAACGTCACGTAAGGCAAAAACACCGGCTTTGTAATGTTTGGTCAGGGAGTGTGTTTGTATGATCATAATCTCCTGCTTAAAGCAAATCGTGGAACTCGTCTTTCATTTGTTATGGAACAGATTCTTTATCAGTTATACCCGTTTATGGGCATTGGGTCAGATCTTTACAGCGGTATTCAGTCCAACTGTGGCAGCCGCTGCTATCACAAAACGAACAATAACGGGATTGGGTATCTTGCTGACCTGGCCACCAAGTCTCGCAACATGTACCCGTATTCATCCATGATGTGCAGGAACCTCCTGCAGCAGATACTGGCTTGCTGATGAATGCAGCAACCGCCGTAGCAATTACAGAGATGATCAGTAAACTAAGAAATACTCTTTGCTTTGTAACAGAAATGTTACTGTACATTTTTACCTCCCAGATTAACGATTGACGAGTTCCACGATTTGCTCTTTTGTTATTGCATGATTTGCATTAGCTATTTTCCCATTAGCATCAACAAAAAGTAAGGTTGGCGTAGCTGAGATTTGGTATTGCTCAAAAACCATTTTTGTTCCCTGCAGGACAATCCAGGGAAGTTCACGGTCTTCATCATATTCTTGAATAAAGGCTTGATTTTCATCAAGCGAATTAGAAGTCACAACCACAATTTTGTATTGTGGGTATGATCTGGAAAAATTAACCAAATTCGGGTAAAGAGTCTTACATGAACCACAATCATGGGAACTAAAAACCAAAACTATTGGAGAGCCAGCAAGGTTTGAAAGTTTAAAAAGCTGATCGTTTACGTCCCTTAGTTCAAAATCAGAAAAGGATTCCCCAAAAATCTGAAATTCTTCTTCTGTGTTATGGGTTGAGATGAGTAGTTGGTTTTGAGCTACAAGATTACGTATTGAAATTAACATTATTATGGAAATGATAATCTGCATGATGAGTAACCCAACTGTTGTAGCAGAAAGGATATTGTTTAGTTTTTCTTGTTCAGATTTCATGTTGCTTCCTAGTTTAAAGTTTAAAAGTGAATTCTCAAAAGGTGAAACATATTTATTTTGATAATCTCCAAAAATCGATTCAAGCTTGATGTGCGGGGGTGACACAGCAGTCATCACGCTATGTGTCCAGAGAATAATCTCTCCACCTCAGAGGAGTAGAAATTCCCTGGTGGTAAGAAAATCATTGTCGAAAACCCATAGGCGAGATATGTCTTTAAAATCTTCTTCCGCGTAAATGAAATAGCAAATCAATTTCATTCCTCCTATTCTGATCGAATGGAATATATTTAGAACAGAAATCCTAGAGCTCTGCTAGTATCCGCTAGATCGCCGATATTTAATTACTGATATACACCTCCTCTGCAATTACACATTTGACTACGCTTACATAAAAAACATACAAAAGAGGACATTAAATTGGCATTAAATCAATCTCTAACCTCTAAGCAAGGATGTATTGAGGTAATCTTTAGACAAATCTGGATCAATTCCAAGATGAGGGAAGAAACCGTCGTTGAACTATGAATTATAGTTTTATTGATCCTAACTCCCAAATTTTCGACCAGTGGCTGTGGCTCAGGGATTATCCACCATATCAGTTATCTCTATGACTGTATTTTTTTAGCAAATCTTTTTCCCGCAATAATTCAGCAGACCCTTCCCGCAGAACTTTCTTGGCTTTCCTTACTGGCGGTCATCAGTATTGCTCATAAAATGTTTTCTTCCAAACCCGACATCGTCCGTTATGTTTTGCTTTGTCGACTTCTTTACACTCGATTGTGTATGGCGTAGTCTGATACCACAGATTATTCTAACAACAGTACAGATAAGTCAACCGATGTTTCATATTATCTTTTGAGTCGGGAAGTAATGACAATCTATTTTGGTAATGATACAGAAAAAAAAGTAATATTCTCAAAACAGGGATGCAATTCAAGATACGGTTATCTCAGCTTGGTGATGTAGATGCAGCTTTAATAAAGAAACTCAAAAAGACACGGAAGGCAATTGTGGATGAATTGAAAAAGCACTATGAGAGCATAGAATTGACCTTTGCCTTTCAATTGTTCTTAAAATGTTCTTGGGGCAAGCATTTCTGCCTATCCCAAGAGTTGCTTACAGACAAAACACGAATCTGAACCCTTTATTATTAGGAACAACCTACAATTTGTGAAATTGGCTATCTTCACCTTCTACTGCTACACAAAGATGCAATAATCTTAGAGAAGTCTTCTTTGATAGGACTAGCTTTCAGAGTATAACGTAATTCGGCTTATGCATGGATTTTTATTAGATTTAGCAAACTACTACACCCCTAAATTATCGGTAAATGTATCGGGCTTTTTATCACAAGGAGGGTTTTTTGGCTTACATCCAATCTAAATTTTTACAGTTTGATGACGCTATAAAGTTGCGTCACTTCAATGAAAACGAAACCCTGCGTGAGAAGCGGGATATTATCCGACGGAAGATTGAAGACAGTCTACCTGTTGTTTTTGAACAAGAAGGTATAGATTGCCCTTCATATAAATTTGAGGACCAAGGCAGCTATTCAATCGGGACAGGCATTAAACCTTTAGATGGTGATTTTGATATTGACCAAGGCCTATACTTTGACACATCAATAACTAAATGGCCTGATCCTGTCAAACTTAAGGAATTAATTTTCAAAACGGTCGAGAATCATACGCAGAAAGTGTCCGTGAGACGTTCTTGTGTCACAGTGTTTTATTCCATGGATGGTGAACCTTGTTACCACGTCGATGTGGCAATTTATTCCGATTCGAAGTCTAACCTAGGTGAAATACCTTATATTGCAATAGGGAAGCTAAACTCATCTTCATTGAATCGTTTTTGGGAAAAATCAGATCAAGCTCATTTGGAAGGCTTGATAAAGAATAAACACTCTGGAGAGGACGCAGCACAATTCAGGAGAGTTATCAGATATCTAAAACGTTGGAAGGATTATCAAAAGTCGAATGCAGAGTTAGCATCGATAACGGGGATTGCACTCACAATCCTTGTTTATAATCATTTCACCCCTCAATACAAAGATCTTTTTTCAAAATCCCAAGATGATTTGCTGGCGCTGAAGTCAACATTAGATAATTACGTCTCTATGTTAAGAACAGGAACCAATGAGATAATTCTTCCAGTGGCTCCTTATAATAACTTGCTTGAGAAGCTCACAAAAATACAGTTACAGGAATTTGAGAATAAAGCTATAGAATTGCAACGAAGTCTTGAGATCGCCTATCAAGATGCGGATCCTATTCGAGCTTGTATAGAGCTTCGGAAAATGTTTGGCGATGATTTCCCTGAAACCACATTAGAAGAGTCCGCGAGAAAGAATACTCCAGCTATAACACATTCAGGACAAAGCGCGGAGGAAATGATCTGAATCATAAAGACATCCAACAATTGCTAGTCGATCTTGTTTCTACCCGAAAGAATATTTCTTTGTCTGAACTTTCTGAGGGCAATAACAAGAACACTATCGCTACACTTGAAATTGTTATCGCTGAGAAAACACATAAGGTCAAGTTAGACTTTTCATATTTTTTCCCCTCCTCATTGCCAGAGGCCAGACTAATTTCTGAGTTTTCCGAACCCAATCAACAAGCACATATTTCAAGTAGAGGAGTCATTTGCTTGTTTGACTCAGAAGGCCTCTTGTTGAATCAAGATGATCCCAGAGGCTTGCTCAATCTCTATCTGGAGGGACTCGTAGAACAACTTGAAAGGAGGTTTGATAAGACTGTAAGTGACCAAATTTTGGATGAATTTGAGGCTTATTTCTCTCAAGAATCAACCGACAAAAAACCATATCTTGTATCCGAGCCTGACAGTACCGATTTCAATCTCTTTCTAAAACTAGGGAATGATCACAAACAATACATCTACAAGAATATCGAAGATATATCAGTCTTTAATAATGCGGATGGAATCCCTGCCGGGCAAGTGATTAATGTTGCGCATATTTTCTTAGATCTCATTAAGCCGTCAGAAATCCGAAAATTGATTGAAACAAGGACCCTTACTTGCAAGATCGCTAAGGAATTCATAGAAAATAGTATAAGACGTGCCCAAAAAATTAGCCTTACAAAGTCCCTTGGTAGGCGAAAAAAGACCAAACAGTATATACTTTTATCGCTAAAACGTCCTTCAGGAGGACTAATATTTTTATTGCTGATATTTCAAGGCGATGGAACTAGTAACCCCTATAGCACACCTTCTCACCAAACCAAATTAGAAGTAACAAAGCCCATAGTTGTTACAAAAACGCGTCTGTTAAGCAGGGGTGGATCTAAATTTGGTGTAACTGATAAAAAGATCCTAATTGTTGGTTTAGGTTCGGTTGGAAGTATAGTGGCTAACAACCTTATTCATGTAGGATACACAAAATTAACCTTTGTAGATAAGGACCTACTTCTTCCCGAAAATACTTTCAGACATTTACTTGGGAGAAGATATTGGTTTCAAAACAAGGCTGACGCTTTGAAGTCTTATTTTGAGGAATCCTACCCTTATGTTGATATCAAGAGTGTTTCCCAGGATTTTTACCAGCTAATTTGCCAAGTTCCCACAATATTCAAAGATTTTGACCTTACGATCATGGTGACTGGGAACCCCAACCTCGAGCTTTATTGCAACGCTCTATATCATAAGGAAAAAGCAAACAAAAGCATGATAATTGCTTGGAACGAACCTCTTGGGGTCGGCGGTCACTCTCTCGCGATGGTTACTCCTACGATAAAAGGTTGTTACCAATGTTTATTCGATCCCTTTTCTGAGATTTATTCGAATAGGGCATCTTTTGTTGCCCCTGGCCAATATTTTGGCACGAAGACCAACAGTTGTGGTGAGACGTATATAGAATACGGATTCCCGGATTCAGCAAGGACAGCTGACCTGGTATTAGAACTCGTAGATTTGGTATTTTCAGGCTCATTAGATCATAACCCATTAATCTCATGGAAAGGTAATGCAGCACAGATCATCGAGAGAGGTTTTAAGGTATCAACACGGTTCGAAGCAATCCAACAAAACGAACATGATGCCGGTGCTTCATATTACAGGGAGAATTGTAAGGTCTGTAATGAATTACCCTGATCGGTACATACCTCAAAACGAATTTCCTTTGCAATACAAAAGGGAATCTGGTGGTATTTTACAAATCAATCCTGATGTAGTCACTAGATTAATGATCCATAAACAGATATCGATACACTCAACTGAGGCGGGTGGGGTCTTGCTTGGGAGGTATATTAAAAACACTGAAGATGTTGTAATAGATTTGATCACAGAGCCATCTAATGATGAGCATCGCACAAGGCTTGCATATTTTCGAACATCTCCCCATCATCAAGCTTTGCTGGACGATTCTTGGACGCAAACTGCTGGTGTATTAACCTACTTGGGCGATTGGCACACGCACCCTCAATGCAAGCCAGTACCTTCATTAGTTGATAAAGAGAATTGGCATGATCGCCTGGAAAAGGACATTTTCACTGAATCGCTTTTTTTTCTTATCCTGGGAACCCAGGAAATTAGGATTTGGGAAGGAAAGAACAACAGCATTCGCTTAGATGAGCTTGAGAGGATAGTATGGCCAAAACACACCGGATAAAAATAAAGCCTTCCGTGGAGAAGTTACTATGTGTCAATGCTGGAGGGAGGTGTGAGTTTGAAGGCTGTAACAAGTTATTGACAGTTGATAAGCTCACTCAAAAAGTTCAGGATTCAGGGAATATAGCACATGTTATTGCAGCTTCAGATTTTGGCCCACGTGGAGAAAGCGCATTATCCGAAGAAGAGAGAAGCGATATCGGTAATCTCATGCTACTCTGTTACGAGTGTCATCGAAGGATTGATCACGAGCAAGCAGGTCAATATCCTATAGAAAAGCTACTTTCTATGAAAGAAGCTCATGAAAAAAGGATCAAGAGAGTTACATCAATCACTCAAGTACTATCAACGCACCTCTTACTATTCTCAACGCCGATCCAAAAAATGACAAGCCGAATCTTACTGGATGATGCAAAGGATGCTGTATTAGTTTCAACGCGGTATCCTGAAGAGGGTATTTTTGAGATCAGAGGCGATGAATTGGCTTGCGATGAAGACGATCCCTTGTTCATGGAGCGTGTGGACAGTCTGACTCGAGATAAGTTAGGTCCATTCATAAAAGAAGCCAAATCCAATACTGGCCAGGCTGTTACTTCCTTGTCAGTTTTTGCTCTCGGAACTATACCTGCCTTGGTAAATCTTGGATATCACATTGGTGACATAGTTAATGTTGATATCTACCAAAAAATGCGTAACCAAAAATGGGTTTGGGAATCTGAAACAGGCAATTCCATATCAGAGAATTTTTTCAAAATCAATGCACCACAAACTCATCAGAGTGAAATTGCACTGAATATTTCACTCAGTGGACCAATTTCAGATGACCACATAAAAAAAGTTATCGGAGAAGAGATTTCAAGGTACCAAATTACTATCGATCATCCAAGACGTGATTATTTACAAACTAAATCACAACTCGATCACTTTGAGAGAATTTGGAATTTGTTCTTAACAGAAATGAGGGAACAGGAGATCAAAAAAATTCATTTATTCTGCGCAACACCGTGTTCTATAGCAGTGTTGATTGGAAAGAGTATTCATAGGAAGCTAGATCCCGAATTCTTGATTTATGACCTAAGGTCTTCTGGAGATCGTTATCAATTGAAATGGAAAGTAAATGAAAAATAGAATACTCCCTGCACTATTTTACTTAATAAGAAAAAAAGACCCCACAGGTATTAGTGGAACAGGAAAAGTATTGGATGGTGTTATTTTTCCAACCGGCCAAGTTGTTATTTGTTGGAGGGAGGCTGATAATCTGGATAATCCGAATGCACATAGCAGTATAAGCATTTATAACTCCTTCAATAATTTTAGAGATATACATGTTAAAGGTAATTCAGATGATTCCGAAATTATTTTTGGATGATTCTCATAGCGATTCAAGTTATTAAGTTGCCTAAGCGAAGAAAGGAGGTTCTAAATGTCAAAAACAGGTGAAAAACCCGGAAAAGGCACATATAAATGCGACAATTGTGGCCAACAAGTGACCTTGGACGATGAGGAGGATGCGCTTCCGCCCTGTCCAAGATGTCATGGTACAGAATTCCATCCTTAGGCGAGGGGTTTAAGGATTTGCAGCCATAAAGCAGAAAAGCCATCCAGTTCTGTTTATGGAAAGCTTTTCTAAGGATTGTCCGTTTTTCCTTAAGTTATCTCCACCTCCCTATGATTTTCTTTTTCGTTCTGCATCTTAGAGTGCTCAGATTTTCCAGACCGCAATCGCTCCCGAATAGATTGCTTTTCTGCATAAACCAACCCGCTTGTCTATGTGGTGATTTAGCTGCACTCGGCTGTCGTCAAACTGTAGCGTGCTTTCAGGTAATGGCTCCAATGCATTAGGTTCCAAGTTCTCCGCCAAGGCAGTTACCTTATCTTTGAAGATGTCAGGTTTGGTTTAGCCTGATAAATATGTTTTTCTTTACTGTTTTGATCTATTTGCCACCTTTTTTTCAGAAACTTGTTAGGGGGCTTAAAGTACTTGCTTTGATTGAGAATGGATTTAATGTGGATTTAACATCCTTTCAATTACACTCTATAAAAATGAACACATGAATGAAGATTTATTTCATAGACGGATCACGGTCCTTATGACAGAACCACGATCTAGGTTTTGAAAGGAGGTATTACATATTAATATTGCATGGGCAAGCGAATTGTTCACATACGCATGTCACGTCAATTTTTTTTGAATGGAGATGTTAAATGGAAATCAGTAAAATCTTTCGAAAATTAAGTTTCCTATTAATTTTTGGTTTACTATTTAGCCCATTTCAAACTGTTTGGGCTAGTCCAACAAAAGATGTCGATTCCCAGTTTCAGAATAGCAATGCCTTCTTACCAGGCGTTGGTGGTAATCCGGCTTCTGAATCCCATAGTAGCGAGGGTGAAATAATTGCTACTGTCAAAAAGTTTTTTGAAAGCCGCTACCAAAACCTGATTGGATTGAAAGATGAAAACTACATAGATGGTTTCATCTCCAACGAACATTCAAACCCCTCGTGGATTGAGTTAGAGGGATTACGTGCAAAAACAATTGGAAAAATCAATTCAAGCTTTAATCTACCTTATGAAGAATATGAGGTTGACCTTTCCTTTTCTGAGATAAATGTAGATGGAAGCTCAGCTATTGTTTTCTTGATAGAACATGGTCTAGTTACTTTCAAAGATCCGGCTATATTACCTATTGAGTTCGCTGAGATAAGTCACAAATTGTTACTTATTGAGGATGGTACTGGTTGGTGGATTAGTTACGATGCTTACCAGGATATTTTTACCATGCAAATTGAAGGCCGATCAGAGGATGAGATATTCTCAACCATTGAAGGAAACATTATTAATCAAAAGAGAGGAGTTGAGTTTCCTTC
>ERZ795053.7944-NODE-7944-length-10097-cov-4.442342_pt1 | contig 10097 bp, 8 predicted proteins | sample MGYA00375137_ERZ795053 | MGnify/ENA primary metagenome ERZ795053 (study PRJEB30182, sample SAMN05720284) | activated sludge metagenome | isolation source: Anaerobic digester | place: Hong Kong | collected 2014-12-17 ... | reverse complement strand
GAACAGGGGGGCATCGCCAGAGAGATCGACGATGACGCTGCAGGCCGACTTGGCATTGTTGCGGGCCATGGCGAATTGCGGTGTTGCGCGCGACGACGGCAGCATCGGCGCGTAACCGTCGACGGTGACTTCAAAGGCGCCAAGGGTGCCTGTGGCCTGCCGCAGGGTGCCGGAAAAGACCGGGATGTCGAGGACGGGTGGCAGCAGGAGGCCGGCGCTGTCCTTGAGCAGCAGCGTGACGGAGAGTTGCCGGTTGAGCAGGCTGGCGGCTTCGAACGCCTGCTGTCCCGAACCGTAGACGAGACAAAGCCCGTCGCTTGCGATGGTCTTGACCCGGGTTGGCGTCACGTCCAGGGCCGCAGCCGCCATCAGCGCGGCAGTCTTGGCAACCGGAGGTTTTGCCGCCTTTGTCCACCCGGCCATTTCACGGATATTGAAGAAGGCCGCGACGTCTCGGCCGGCCTCGGCGGCGATCTCGGCAAACAGGGGCGATTCCTGGGTGCAGCCCACGCACAGCGGCGCATCTCCGGTGAGTGCAGCCTCGAACTTGTCGATCTCCGAACGGCAGAGATAGGAGTGAACCGGCAACTCGCCGATGTCCAGCGCCTTGCCGATGGCCTTACCATCGAGCGCCATGCTCTTCTCACAATTGCAGATCAGAAATGTCTTGTTGGACTGTGCCATCTGGCCTCCATTTTCGACGGAATTTATTGCCTAATCCCGGAAAGGCAAAGATAATCCCTGGATGTGTCTGCCAGAGGGCCAACCGACTCGTGAGCCGTGAATTGAGATTGACCGTGGGCGTGCTCGCCGAGCGGCGAAAGGCGCGCTCCAAATGGGCTGACGACTATTGGATTCCGGTGGCGGTGCTGGATGGCGAGTCATCGCTGGAAACGGGTTCGGTGGCCGTGCGGGACAAGGACTTCACCCGTTACTTCATGGGCCACGCCGAGATCTATTGCCATGCCGCGGACACGGAAGCCTATGTCCACAACCTCGAAAGCGCCCAGCCGTCTCTCTTCGTCGTGCTGCGGCGCGATGACGAGGACACGTCGCCGTTGCCTTATATTGTCCATAGCGTCACCTTTTCGCCCTATGAGGCGCAGGACTTTCAGGACTCAGCCGAGGATATTGTCGAGCGCGTGGCAATTCCTCCGGGGATTGCCCTTGAATTGATCCAGTTCGTCAACCAACATCATGTGGAGCAGCCGTTCAGGAAACGGAAGCGGACGGAAGCGGAACCGGCAGAAGAGCAATTCGGCCAGGAACCGATCTTCGAGCGAGACAGGAAGAAGCAGCACAGCTCGGAAAATGACTAGGAAACCCCAGGACACGGACGACGGCGGCAATCTCTTCGCGAGATGGTCGCGGCGGAAGCTGGCGGCGAAGGCCGAGGTTCCGGAAGATCCGGCTGCCGCGCCCGGGGCCGCACCCGTCCCCGATGTGCCGAAAGCCGATGAGGACCCGGTTCTGAAGGCGAACCGGGAGGAGGCCGAGGCGATCGACATCGACGCGCTGACCTATGAGTCGGACTTCAGCCCGTTCCTGAAATCGGGTGTTCCCGGCATCTTGCGGCGGCGCGCGTTGCGAAAGCTGTGGACGAGCCATCCGGTGCTCGCCAATGTCGACGGATTGAACGACTACGACATGGATTTCAATGTGACGGAGACGGCGGCGTTCCGCTCCGCCTGGGAGGTTGGCAAGGGCTACGTCGGGCAGCTGAAGGATGTTCTGTCGACGGCGGACGAGAGGGACGGCGCAGCGGAAAGCGCGCCGGAAGCCGGGTTGACGGACACAGGCGATGAGCCGGCGCCGCTTGACGAGTTGACGGCCAAAGATGAGATCGCCGGGGAGAAGATGGAGCAGCCGGAAGCGCTGTCGGAGCCGGAACCCGCCGTGCCCCGCGTGCCGCTGCGCCGCCGGCTGATGGGATGATGACGCATTCGAATTTGGAGTGACAATGACCGATGTGACCAGGGAGGCGGTGCTGGACCGTCTCAAGCGACTGAAGGGGCCGGACCTCACGGCCGACGTGGTGAGCCTTGGGCTCGTCTCGAATGTGGTGGCCAAGGACAGGAAAGTATTCTTTACGATCACCGTTCCCGCAGAACGCGCCGCCGAACTCGAACCCTTGCGGCTGGCCGCCGAAAAGCTGGTGAGCGAGATGGACGGCGTCGACGCCGTGCGCGTGGCGCTCACGGCGGAAGCCAAGCCCGTCCGCCCGGCACCGGGGGCATCGCAGGCAAGCGCCGTGCCGCCGCCCATGCAGCGGGGCGCCGCGCCGCCTCCCGCCGCCAGCATCGAGGTGCCGGGCATCAAGGCGATCATTGCCGTGGCCTCCGGCAAGGGCGGCGTGGGCAAGTCCACGACGTCGGTCAATCTGGCGCTGGCGCTTCAGGCCAATGGCTTGAAGGTCGGCATTCTCGACGCTGACATTTATGGGCCCTCGATGCCGCGCCTGCTGCGCATCTCCGGCCGTCCGCAGACGGTTTCCGGCCGCATCCTCAAGCCCATGGAGGCCTATGGGCTGAAGGTCATGTCGATGGGCTTCCTCGTCGACGAGGAGACGCCGATGATCTGGCGCGGGCCCATGGTGATTTCGGCCCTGACCCAGATGCTGCGCGAAGTGCAATGGGGCGAACTCGACGTCCTCGTGGTCGACATGCCGCCTGGCACGGGCGATGCGCAACTGACCATGGCCCAGCAGGTGCCGCTGGCCGGCGCGGTCATCGTCTCGACCCCGCAGGACCTGGCCTTGATTGATGCCCGGAAGGGACTCAACATGTTCCGGAAGGTGAATGTGCCGGTGCTCGGCATCGTCGAGAACATGAGCTATTTCGTCTGTCCCGATTGCGGCAACCGCCACGACATCTTCGGCCACGGCGGCGCGCGCCGGGAAGCGGACCGGATCGGCGTGCCGTTCCTCGGCGAGGTGCCGCTGGAAATGGCGATCCGCGAGAAGTCTGATGCGGGAACGCCCGTGGTAGTGGCCGATCCGGAAAGCAAGGATGCCCGGATCTATCGCGACATCGCCGCGAAAGTGCTGGACCGCATGACGGCGGAGCAGGCGATGGCCAACCGCCGGGCGCCGTCGATCGTCATCGAATAGCGAGGACTATGCCGGAAGCCCGAAGCCGGAGAAGGGCAGGAACGAGACGAGGTCACCTTCGTTGACGGCGGTGACCTCTTCCGGAATTTCAATCAGGCCGGTGGCCTGCCTGAGACCCGAGATGAGCCCAGAGCCATCGCGCGCAAATTTCTTGACGGAAAGGCGGCCGTCCGCATCGGTTTCCAGCCAGCCGCGCCAGAATTCACGCCGGTCCGCCTTCTTCTTGGCGACAGTGAAACCGGCGGGAACCGGAAACCGCGGCGGTTCCTGCCATTGGCCGCCGCCCAGCACGGTGATGGCGGGTTGTACGTAGAGCAGGAAGCAGACGAAGGCCGCGACCGGATTGCCTGGCAGTCCGATGAAGACGCAATCGCCGATCTGGCCGAAGCTCATGGGCCGCCCCGGCTTGATGGCGATCTGCCAGATGTGGCGTTTGCCCAGCCGGTCGATGGCGGTGACGATGTGGTCTTCCTCGCCGCGCGAAACGCCGCCGCTGGTGAGGATCAGATCGTGGGCGCGGGCCGTCTCCGCGATGGTCCGCTCGATCAGCCGGGCATCATCGGGCAGAATGCCGAGATCGGTGACCGTGCAGGGAAGCGTGGCCGCCAGGCTCTTCAGCATGGCCCGGTTCGAATCATAGACCTGGCCGACGGCAATCGATTGGCCCGGCTCCACCAGTTCCGTGCCCGTCGACATCACCGCAACCTTGACCGGTGCGAAGACGTCGGCCGACGCCAGGCCGAACGAGGACAATGCCGCGATGTCCTGCGGACGGAGCCTGGTTCCGGGATGCAGTATCGTCGCACCCGCGGCGACATCCTCGCCGGCCTTGCGGCGGTTGGCACCGGGCTTGAGGCCGGGTGGAATGATGACCGTCTTGCCGTCATCGGCGAGCGTGCAGTCCTCCTGCATGGCCACCGTGTCCGCGCCTTCGGGCATCACAGCACCAGTGAAGATCCGCGCAGCCGTCCCGTCGGGAAGATCATGGGACCTCGTATCGCCGGCGGCAATGCGAAGCGAAATGGGAAACCGTCCATCTCTTGCCGCATGGGCGGCGTGGGAAAAGGCATAGCCATCGACCGCCGCATTGTCGTGCAGCGGCACATTGCGCGGCGCTGAAATCACCGACGCCAGGAACCGCCCCACGGTTTCGGCCACGTTCACATGATCTCGCCCGACGACGGGGCCGAGTTGACGAACGATCTGGTCCAGGCAGTCCGCATGCTTCATGCGGTCCTTGTCATGCAGGAAACAGTCGTCGAGGAGCTTGCGGCCCGTCATCCCGCCAACTCCGTGAGCAAGCCCTCGGCTTCCGCCAGGTCTTCGGGCGTATTGGCATTGAAGAAGGGGTCTATGGTGCGGCCCTGAAATGGGATCATGTCGAATGGGCAGAGCACACAATCATGGCGCCCGGTCCAGACGAGGACCTTGTAGGTATCCGTTCCTGCCATCCAATGCGCAAGGTCCTGCCTCAGGGCCATGGGCCAGAGACCAAAGACGGGATGACGGTTGCCATCTGATGAGGCCAGCACGATGCGCTCCGGCCGGCCATCGGCAGCTGCGACGAAGCGGTCAACCAGATCGGCGGGAAAGAACGGCGTGTCGCTGGCGACGCTCACCACATGGGTGAAGGCTGCGCCGGAACCGCTGGCCCATTCCATGCCGGCCAAGACGCCGGCCAGCGGCCCGGCGAAGCCCGCAATCGGGTCGGGAGCGACAGGGAGGCCAAAGGGCTTGAACCGCGCGGGATCACCATTGGCATTGAGGACTACAGCGCCCACTTGCGGCGCCAGGCGTTCGATCACCCGCGCCAGCATGGGGCGGCCGCCAAGCTGCTTCAGGCTCTTGTCGCCGCCGCCCATGCGCCGCGACAACCCGCCGGCGAGGACCACACCCGCAAGCTTCTCTCTCATTCGTCTCTCTCCCGCGACGCACCCTTGCGGTTCGGGCCGTCGTCGTCTTCGTGATCCGGCAGATCGAGGTCGAACTCGATGCGCCCGGCGCCGGACAGTGCGATGAAGCGCTTGCCGCGGGCCCGGCCGATCAGCGTCAGTCCCGCCTTGCGGGCCAGTTCCACCCCCCAGGCCGTGAAGCCCGAGCGCGACACGAGGATGGGAATGCCCATCATCACGGTCTTGATCACCATTTCCGAGGTGAGGCGCCCGGTGGTGTAGAAGATCTTGTTGGCGGGATCGGTGTTGTTCATGAACATCCAGCCGGCGATCTTGTCCACTGCATTGTGGCGGCCCACGTCCTCCATGTAGACGAGCGGCCGGTCCTCCTGACACAGCACACAGCCGTGGATGGCACCCGCTTCGAGATAGAGACTGGGGGCGGTGTTGATCTTCTTCGTCAGCGCATGGAGCCAGGAGGTCTTGAGCGTCCCATCCGCAGCGAGGCGCGTGGTGTCGAAGCTCTCCATGACGTCGCCGAACACGGTGCCCTGGGCGCAGCCGGAGGTGCGAACCTTCTTCTGCAATTTGGCCTCGTAGTTGGTCTCGCGGCCGGTGCGCACCACCACCACGTCAATCTCCGGGTCGTAGTCGACGGCGGTGATGGTATCGTCGCGGCGCAGCATGTTCTGGTTCAGAAGGTAGCCGACGGCCAGCAGATCGGGATGATCGCCGATCGTCATCATGGTGACGATTTCCTGCCGGTTGAGGAACAGGGTGAGCGGCTTTTCGGTGACCACGCGCGTGGCAACGGCCGCACCGGTCTGGTCGATGCCCTCGACGCTCGCCGACAGTCTGGGATCGCCAGGGTCCGGCCGGACGATGAATTCTTCCGCTGCGAGCAATTCCTTCGGGTTCACGCGTTACGACTCCAGGCACGATGACGGTTTACATGCTAGGTGGCATCGCCCCGGCAGGCAAGCCGCTGGCGTGGCGGCCAGATTGATTGCGAGAGCAACATCGTGGATAACAGGCATGCTGATCCTCATCGGCCGCAGGACAGCGCCCTCGGAGACGACCGCCATGAACGAACTGCGCCCACATCATCACGGCTTCAGTGCCGTGACCCGGAATCCCGGAACGCCGTTGCAAACCGCGTGGTTCGAGGACGTTCACGTCAACCTGTCGGCGGCCGAGCGCCGGGCGGCGACCATCGGCACGCGCCGCACCGTGAAGAAGGCCTACCAGGCGGCGTGGCTGGTGAAGGCGCTGCAGTGCATCGACCTGACGACACTTGCCGGCGACGACACGCCGGGCCGGGTGCACCGGCTATGCTGGAAGGCAAGACGGCCGCTCAGGGACGACATCGTCAAGGCGCTGGGACTGGCCGACAACCCGCCGACAGTGGGTGCGGTGTGCGTCTATCCGGCGATGGTGCCGCATGCGGTGAAGGCGCTGGAGGGATCGGGCATTCCGGTGGCCTCCGTGGCAACGGGATTTCCGGCCGGCCTGACGCCGCTGCCGCAACGCTTGGGCGAGATCCGCTATGCGGTCGAGCAGGGGGCCGGCGAGATCGACATCGTCATTCATCGCGCCCAGGTGCTCACAGGAGACTGGCAGGCGCTTCATGACGAGGTGGCGGCCATGCGCGAGGCCTGCGGGGCGGCACACATGAAGGCCATCCTGGCGACCGGCGACCTCAAGACACTCCGCAACGTCTACAAGGCGTCCATGGTGGCGATGCAGGCCGGCGCCGACTTCATCAAGACGTCGACCGGCAAGGAAGACGTCAACGCCACATTGCCGGTCAGCCTGACGATGGTCCGTGCACTGAGGGACTATGGCGATCTCACGGGGTTCAAGATCGGCTTCAAGCCGGCCGGCGGGCTCAAGACCGCCAAGGACGCCATGAACTGGCTCATCCTGATGAAGGAGGAACTGGGGCGCCGCTGGCTCGAGCCCGACCTGTTCCGCATCGGTGCCAGCTCGATGCTGGCCGACGTCGAGCGCCAGCTCGAACATTTCGTTACCGGCCGTTACGCGGCTCTCACCCATCATCCGCTCGCCTGAGGTCTTCCTATGCCCAGCGTCAAAGAGATTCTCGACACCATGGATTACGGCCCGGCACCGGAAGCGAACGGCCATGTGACGGACTGGCTGAAGACACACGAGAAAGGCTTCGGCCATTTCATCGGCGGCAAGTTCGCAGGCTCAAGCGGCGGCAAGCTGTTCGATGTGCTCAACCCCGCAACGGGTGCGAAGCTGGCCCGGGTCGCACAAGGAACGGCTGCCGATATCGACGCGGCCGTGAAGGCCGCCGGCAAGGCCCATTGGATGTGGTCGCGGCTCTCGGGCCACGACCGCGCCCGTCATCTCTATGCCCTGGCGCGGCTGGTGCAGAAGCGCGAGCGTTTCCTGTCGGTGCTGGAAACCATGGACAACGGCAAGCCGGTCCGGGAGTCGCGCGACATCGACATTCCGTTGGTGGCCAGGCATTTCTATCACCACGCGGGCTGGGCCGAAGTGCTGGCCGATGAGTTCCCCGGCTACCGCGCCGTTGGCGTCTGCGGCCAGATCATCCCGTGGAACTTTCCGCTGCTGATGCTGGCGTGGAAGGTGGCACCGGCGCTGGCGGCGGGCAACACCGTGGTGCTGAAACCGGCCGAATATACCCCTCTGACGGCGCTGGCCTTCGCGGAAATCTGCCGCGAGGCGGGGCTTCCCGCAGGCGTGGTCAACATCGTCACCGGCGATGGCAAGACGGGCGCGGCACTCGCCGAGCATCCGGATGTCGACAAGATCGCGTTCACGGGCTCGACCGAGGTCGGCCGCCTGATCCGCAAGGCGACGGCGGGCTCGGGCAAGAAGCTGTCGCTGGAGCTGGGCGGCAAGTCGCCCTTCATCGTCCATGAGGATGCCGACCTCGACGCGGCGGTGGAAGGCGTCGTCGATGCGATCTGGTTCAACCAGGGCCAGGTCTGCTGCGCGGGGTCGAGGCTTCTCGTGCAGGAAGGCATCGCGGATAAATTCCTCGCCAAGCTGAAACGCCGCATGGCGACGCTGCGGGTGGGTGATCCGCTCGACAAGTCGATGGACATGGGGCCCATCGTCGACAAGATCCAGTTGGAGCGCGTCCAGTCGCTGGTGGCCAAGGGCCAGGCCGAAGGGGGCACATTGATCCAGGCGCCGTGCCCGCTGCCCAATGCCGGATTCTACTACGCACCGTCTTTGTTCCTTGATGTCGATACGGCGTCGACGCCGATGACGGAGGAAATCTTCGGTCCCGTCGCTTCGGTCATGACCTTCCGCACGCCGGACGAGGCCGCAGCCATCGCCAATCACACCAACTATGGGCTGTCTGCCACCATCTGGTCCGAAAACATCAACCTTGCGCTCGATACGGCAGCGCGCATGAAGGCGGGTGTGGTGTGGATCAACGCCACCAACCTCTTCGATGCGGCCGCGGGCTTCGGCGGCTATCGCGAGTCCGGCTTCGGCCGCGAGGGCGGGCGCGAGGGCATGTATGAATATCTCGTGCCGGACTGGGAGGCCGGCCTCAAGTTGGCGGGTGACAAGACATCCACGGCACTGGGTGCGGCGCCGGCTGCAATCACCGATGCCGGTGGATTTCCCTCCATCGACCGCACGGCCAAGCTCTACATCGGGGGCAAACAGGCCCGGCCGGACTCCGGATATTCCTACACCGTCTACGGCGCGAAGGGGCGGGCCATCGGGCAGGCGGGCCTTGGCAACCGCAAGGACATCCGCAATGCGGTGGAAGCGGCATCGAAGGCATCCGGCTGGTCATCCGCCACGGCGCACAACCGCGCACAGGTGCTCTATTACATCGCCGAGAACCTCAGCACACGGAGGGATGAATTCATTGGCCGCCTCAAGTCCATCGGGCAATCGCCGAAGGCGGCCGTTACAGAGGTCGATGCCGCACTCCAGCGCATCTTCTGGTATGCCGCGCAGGCCGACAAGTATGACGGCCGGGTACATGCCACCAAGACCCGCCATGTGACGCTGGCGATGAACGAGCCGTTCGGCGTCATGGGCCTTGTCTGCCCGGACGAGGCGCCACTCCTCGCTTTCGTGGCGCTGGTGATGCCGGCCATCGCGATGGGCAACCGGGTGGTGGTCGTGCCATCGCCCGCCCATCCACTGGCCGCGACTGATCTCTATCAGGTCTTCGACACGTCTGACCTGCCCGGAGGCGTCGTCAATATGGTGACCGGTGACCGCGACGAACTGGCCAAGACGCTGGCCGAACACGATGGCGTCGATGCCCTGTGGTACATGGGCGGACTGGAGGGTTCGGCGATGGTCGAACTCGCATCCGCTGGAAATCTCAAGCCCACCTGGGTCTCAAATGGCAAGCGCCGCAACTGGCAGGATCGCGCCCAGGGTCAAGGCCACGACTATTTGCGCCGCGCGACCCAGGTCAAGAACATCTGGGTACCCTACGGCGAGTGACTACGCGATTATCTTCAAGGGAGCGCGATCCAGCTTGCCAATGATGCGAGCCGCCTGGACAATCCGGCTGTTCAGGTTGAGAAAATAGTCCGGAAGGCTCCATCAGCCGGCGCCACCGGGGTCAATCACAATTCTTCCCCATCCAGCACAAACGAGATTGACACGGAGTGCCAGCCTCTTACACGTTGCAACTGATTCGAACCCCGGCAATCCAAGCAGAAAGTTGTTCCGCCCCATGAGCACCATCAATTACCTGACACGCATTGAGTTCGGCGAAGGACAGATTGGCCGTCTCAAGGAATTCATGGACGGTCTCGGCATCAAGCGCCCGCTCATCGCTACCGACAAGGGACTGGTGGCGACGGGTCTGGTGGGAAAGGTGATGGATCTCATCGGCGGTGCGGGCGTTGTGTTTGACGGAACGCCCGCCAATCCGACCGAGGACGCCGTCTTGGAGGCCTTTGCGCTCTACAAGGGAGAGGCATGTGACGGGGTAATCGGGCTGGGCGGCGGCTCCGCCCTCGACCTCGCCAAGGGTGTCAGGCTGCTCACCGGTCACGAGGGGCCGCTGGCGCAATATACGCTGGTGGCCGGGGGGCTCCAGCGCATCCATGGCAGGA
>ERZ795053.7943-NODE-7943-length-10099-cov-3.302170_pt1 | contig 10099 bp, 7 predicted proteins | sample MGYA00375137_ERZ795053 | MGnify/ENA primary metagenome ERZ795053 (study PRJEB30182, sample SAMN05720284) | activated sludge metagenome | isolation source: Anaerobic digester | place: Hong Kong | collected 2014-12-17 ... | reverse complement strand
ACACAACCGAACACACTCTTTCCCTACACGACGCTCTTCCGATCTACCCGCAGCCCGGCACAGGTCTGGACCCGCAGCAATATGGAGATCAAGACACGTGGACAAAGATCTGCTCGGCTACCTGATGGCGGCATTCCCAGACGAGAGCGAAGTGCTGCCTGCACCTGATCCGTGCGATTACCTGACCATCCGTGGTTATCGCGTCTCGTTCGAGTCCGGAGCAGACCTCGGGTTGCTGGGGCTGCTCTCGGCACTGCAACCGGGTACGCAACGGCGGCGTGCGGCAAGCTCTCAGGGAGTGACTTCGATGACGGTCTGACCAAAGGTGATATCGCCATCGCTGTGGCTGATCAGCCCCAGGTGCAGCCCCGGCGACAGGCCCTGCCAGCTCAAGCCAACGCTGGCCGGACCGCCGGTGCCGAGACTGCCCGGCGCAGTGAGCGTTGCATTGGCCCGGTCGGCACCTACCGTCCATACCAGCAGATTGAAGGTCGCACTGCCGCCATCGGTATCGAAGCCATGCACATCGACGTAGTACTCGCCCGGGGTGACAAAGCTCTGACCTTCGGCAGGAATCAGGTTGATGACCTCCTCCGAGTCGGCATTCTGGCTGGGCGTGGCCTCCTCGATGCACTCGCCAAAGCCCGGACAGGCATACAGATAGAGATCAAGATCAGCATTGCCGTTGCGCGCCTCGTTGAACAAGGCAACGCGCAGATACCGCGTGCCGTCCGGCACGATGATCGGCAGGCGGCGCACGCTGGCCGGCAGTGAACCGCTGCCGGGCTGGACAAAGCTGTAGCTGTCGGTCGGGTCTTCGGCGACGGTTGCATCCGTCAATGCCGCACGCAAGTTCTCGGGCTGCCCCTCATTTGCCGCTTCCAGTCCGCTCAGCACCGCCTGATAGGTCCCCGTGTAGCCGCTCTTCAGGACCACATCGAGACTGCCTTCCGCCCCGCTACCGGTGACGACGATGGGCGCAGCGAAGCGCAAGGCCTTGATTGCCAGCGGCGAGCGCACGCTGGTTGCTCCGGACGACCAGGTCAACGCACCGAACTGCCAGGCATCGAAGGTGGTGTACTGCGTCGAGAGCCGGATCTCGAAGTCCGCACTCTCGCCAGCTCCGAGTGACAACAGCGAGGGACTGACCTCCGCGTTGATCGTGGTCGGCATCTCCACGCTGGCGACGAATTGCGCCGCTTCGCCGACGTTGGTTACCCGCCGCCGGATGATTTGCTCACTGACCAGATCATCGGTGGCGATCGTCGGCAGATTGAGGTCACTGCCATCGGTCCCGTAACCGTCGGTCTCCAGCCGCGCGCAATCGACCGAACTGTCCCGCGGCTGATCACGGCCGCAAAGAAAGGCATCGTAGTCATCTGCACCCGCGTCATAGACGAGTCCGGGCGCAAAAGCTGCATTGGGCACCATATGACCGGCCCCGAAGTCGAAGGGATCAGCCGGCGTTTCGCCGTCCTGGTTGAGCACATCCTGGCGCGCCGTGGTGATCAGCGCAGAGCGCAGCGCCGCCGGACTCCAGTCCGGGTGCGCTTCCTTGAGCAGCGCTGCAACGCCGGCCACATGCGGGGCCGCCATCGAGGTGCCGGACAGATACTGGAAGGTCTCACCACGCAGGTTGTTGGCCCCATCCGGCGTTTGCGCCCCGAGGATCTCCACGCCCGGTGCGGTGAGGTCGGGCTTCAGTACATCCGTCTGCCAGTGGTTTGGACCCCGTGAGGAGAACGCCTCCATCAGGTTGCCTGGATCGGCGACCCGCAGGAACAGGCCCTTCTGCAGGGTCACGCCGACGGTGTCGCCGGCGACAAGCCGTGCGCGCAGCAGTTCGCCGTCGTCGTGGCCGATCATCAGCGCGGGAATAGTGATATCGCCGCGCGAACCGGTCATGATGATTGCTTCGCCCTGGTCGTTGAATATCAGCGCGGCTTTGGCGCCAGCATCCTCGACATTGCGCACCTTCACGTCGAAGTTGCAGCCGCCGCGCTGTACCAGCGCGATCTTGCCGCTCAGTTCAGCGGTATTGCGCACCGTCTCGCAGGCAAAAAAGGTGGTACCGATCGTGGTGTCGAAAAAGCCGTAGATGCCATCGTCAACCAGCACGAGGTCCAGCGTCAGCGGACCCTTGTCCCTGAGCAGGGGCGTGAAGTCTGCTTCAACTGCCACATAGTCGTTCTGCACGCTGGCCGGACTGTTGACGCGGATCGCATCATGAAAGCGTCCACCGCGCCGGCTCGAAGCACCCACCGCCAGCACCCAGGGCGCCGCTGCCGGCGAGTCCACGGTTTCCGGTGCCGGTCCCTCGTTCCCTGCCGCCGCAACCACCAGGACACCGGCGTTCACGGCCGCAAGCAGCGCAAGGTCATCCGCATCGACGATATCGTCGTCAGTGCCCACCGAGTAATTGATGATGTCGACGCCATCGGCAACGGCGTCTTCGATGGCCTGGGTCAGGTCCGCCGTACTGCATGAGCCGCGCGCTGCACCCGGCTCCAGCCAGCAGGCCTTGTACACGGCGATGTGCGCCCGCTGCGCCATGCCGCTGATCTTGTCGACGAACTCGCCGCCCAGCGTTGCATTGACGCGATTCCCGGCAGCGACCGAGGCAATATGCGTACCGTGACCATCGGCATCTTTCGGTGAGATGAACTCATTCTCGTTCAGTGCGTACTGCTCGAGGAATCCGTCGATGTAGTAACGGGCGCCGATCAGCTTGTTGTTGCAGTCGGTGCTCGCAAAACCCTCGCCCGCCTCGCACACGCCCTGCCAGCCGGCGGGCCGCGCAAAGACCAGCTGGTCGGGGCGCGACTTGAAGCGCTTGCAGAGCCACAAGCCGAGCAGCGAGTTTTCAGCCCAGGCAGAACGACAGAGGCGGGGGCGCTTTGCCGGAATGGTGTCTTTGAAGCTGATGTGGCCGGGCGCGATGCCACTGTCGATCACGCCGATGACCACGCCTTCGCCACTGAGCTTTCGATCTTTCCAGAGACCGCCGGCTGTGGCGGTCAGGCCCAGGAAGTCCGGACTGTCGCTGGTCCTGACCTGCTGCTTGCGGTCTTCCCAGACATTGAGTACGCCCTTCCGTGCCCTGAGCTTGCGCGCCTGCGTCGGCGTCAGGCGTGCGGAGAACCCGTTCAGCGCATAGCGATAACTGTAGAGCTTGGCGTGGCGCGCCCCGATTGCCTCGAGCGTCGCATCGTGCCGGGCGACGAGACGGTCCGTGTAACGCCGTACCGCCGGCGACTGCGTCTCCAGACGGGCACGAACGCCCTTCCGGCGCTCGGGGCGCAGACCGGGCTCGGCAACGGCAGGGGGCGCTGCGAGCTGGACGATGTATATGTGTTCTTCGTCGTCGGCAGCTGCGATCGCTTTCAGGCGCGTACCCGCGGCAGGAGCCGGAGCCGCTCCCAGCGAATGCACAAATAATGCTGCCGCAGCACCAATGGCGTATGTCAGATGCTTTTTCATGCGTGACCGGCCGGGATCTTGCTTTTCTGGTGCCCCGGCAAAGGGTTGGCACTTATTGTTAAGTGGTCAGCCTAACACAGCTTTCTTTTTTGCCGCCTTCTTCTTTGCACCCGCTTTCTTGCGGACACCGGTCTTCTTCTTTGCAGCAACAGGCGGCGCAGAGCCGTCCGCCGCAGCCTTCTTCGGTGTCTTCTTCCTGGCCGCTTTTTTCGTCGCCTTCTTGACGATTTTCTTGCCCCAGCGGCGCTTGCGCACCGGCGCATCCGCGAGCAGCTTGCGCGCCTCTTCAAGCGTGATCGACCCGGGTTCCCGGTCCTTTGGTATCCGGGCATTGCGCTCGGCGTCCGCCAGGTACGGCCCCCAACGGCCATTCAATATGCGTATGCCGTCCACGCCAAAGTCCTTGACCAGTTTCTTGGCATCCGCTTCCTGTTTCGCCCTGATCACCTCGATCGCTTCCTCGAGCGTGACTTTCAGCGGATCGATATCCTGCAGGGAAGCGTATTTCTTGACGACCTCGCCGGTCTCCTTGTCGACCGTCTCGTACTGCACATAGGGGCCGAACATCCCGGTATTTGCACTGACCGGTTCACCGCCCGGCAAGGTGCCGAGCTTCCTCGGCAGCTTGAATAGCTCGAGCGCGTCGGGCAGCTCGATATTGAACATGCTCTGACCGGGCTGGAGGCCCTTCCACTTCGGCTTTTCTTCGTCGTCGCGGGTGCCGATCTGGATGAAGGCGCCATAGCGACCAAAACGCGCCGACACCGGCCGGTCAGAGGCCGGATCCTTGCCGAGTTCGCGGGCCTGTACCGCCTCATCGCGGCTGACTGACTTGTCCTTTTCCTTGAGCAGGACGGCAAAGGGCTGCCAGAACTCTTCCAGCACCGGCACCCAGGCACATTCACCGCGCGAGATCTGGTCGAGTTCGTCTTCCATGTGCGCGGTGAAGTCGTAATCGACATAGCGGGTAAAATGACTGGTCAGGAATCCGCTGACCACACGCCCGCCATCGGTGGGCTTGAGCGCCCGGCCCTTCAGCTCGGCGTACTTCCGGTTCAGCAGCGTCGAAATGATCGAGGCATAGGTCGAAGGCCGGCCAATGCCGCGCTCCTCAAGTGCCTTGACGAGACTTGCCTCCGTAAAGCGCGGGGGTGGCTCGGTGAAATGCTGCTCCGGGCGAACGGCCCCCAGCGACAGGATGTCGCCCTCATGCACAGCCGGCAGTTTCACTTCGTTATTGTCGTCACCGTCGTCATCACGACCTTCAAGGTATACGGCAATGAACCCGGGGCTCACCAGCGTCGACCCCGAAGCCCGGAATCGGCCTGCCTCCGCGCGTTGTGCCGGCACCAGGTCGACGGCGAGCTGATCGTACACGGCGGGCTCCATCTGCGAAGCGATGGTGCGTTTCCAGATCAGGCTGTAGAGCTTGTACTGCTCGTCACTCAGGAAGCGCTGCAGTGATTCGGGTGTGCGGCGGATACTTGTCGGCCGGATGCCTTCGTGCGCTTCCTGCGCATTCTTCGCCGTGGTCTTGTAGACGTTCGGCTGCGCCGGCAGGCTGGCCTTGCCATAGCGCTCGACGATCAGGCCGCGGATATCATCGATGGCTTCTTTCGCCAGTCCGACAGAGTCGGTACGCATGTAGGTGATCAGGCCGACCGTGCCTTCGTCAATGGCCACGCCTTCGTACAGCTTCTGCGCAACCTGCATGGTGTTGCGGGCGCGGAAGCCGAGCTTGCGTGAGGCTTCCTGCTGCAGCGTCGAGGTCGTGAACGGCGGCGCGGGTCGGCGACGGCGCTGACTGCGCTCCACACCCCTGACGCGAAGTTTGCCTCCGGCAGCGGCTTCAAGCGTGCTGCGGGCCTCCTCCGCCTGGGCCGCATTCTGAAAGCTGAAGATCTCCGGCTTCTCGCGATTGAAGCTGTCGATGACCTTGCGGCCCGCATACTCGACCAGGCGGGCCGCAAAAAATTGCGGCGCGGTTCCGGTCAGGGCATCGATGGACCAGTATTCCTGGCTGCGGAAGGCCTCGATGGCTTCCTCACGCTCGACCAGCATGCGCAGTGCCGGACTCTGCACGCGCCCGGCCGAGAGCTTCGGGCTGATCTTCCGCCACAGCAGTGGCGACAGCTTGAAGCCGAGCAGGTGGTCCAGCGCACGCCGGGCGCGGTAGGCGTTGACGAGGTCCATGGAAACCTGGCGCGGCTGCTCGATGGCCTCGCGGACTGCCCGCTCGGTGATCTCATAGAACACGACCCGGTAAACGGAACGGTCCTTCAGCAGCCCCCGCTCACCAAGCACCTCCTGCAGGTGCCACGATATCGCCTCACCCTCCCGGTCAGGGTCAGTGGCCAGATAAAGCGTATCGGCCTTCTTGAGGGCACTGGCGATGGCGGCGATATGACGCTCCTTGTCCTCCGCCACCGCGTACTTCATTTCATAGCCGTGCTCCGGATCGACGGCGCCATCCTTCTCCAGCAGGTCGCGCACATGCCCATAGGACGCAAACACCTTGAAGTCCTTGCCGAGGTACTTCTCGATGGTCTTTGCCTTTGCCGGCGACTCCACGACGACGATACTGGTCATGCGCTCCCAAACCCGGGCTGAAGATCTGCAGAAAACGCGGACTCTACAGACGACGAAGCCGCGACTCTAGCGCGGCTTGACTGCTGAAACACGAATAAACGCTCAATGCATGGCGTCGGCGCTCTCCTCGAAGACCAGATCTTCCATGCGCGAAAAGGCGGTTTCCTGGCCTGGCTGGGCAAACAGGACCATCAGTACAACCCACTTCAGCTGCTCTTTATCGACCGTATCCGAGCCCAGGGCCATCAACCGGTCGATTACCACTTCACGCTGTGCGGCCGAGAGGATCCCGACCTGCTCCAGATAGAGCAGATAACCGCGGCAGTCGAGATCCAGCCGGCGTATCTCCACCTCGTTGTAGACACGCACCGAGCGCTCGCCCGGAATGCCCGCGTAAGGGGCGCTGGTTTCGTTCAGACCATCGAGCCAGTCCAGCGCACTGTCGACTTCAGGCTCACCGAAACCGGCCCGCAAAAGCTCGTCGCGCAGCACATCCTGGTCTGCTGCCTCCGGCTCCTGCTCCGTGTAGGTCTCGAAGAGGTACAGGAGAACGTCGAGAACGGTATCGCTCATTATTCGACGCTCCGGTTGATCCTCTGATAGCGGCCGCCAGCCAGCGAACGCACCAATCCCTGCAATTCGAGGATCAGAAGCATGGAGGAAAGCTCCCCGATCGTCAATCCGCAGCGCGACGCGAGTACATCGACAGCAACCGGATTACAGCCCATCGCGGCCAGCAGATCAGCGTGTTCCGTATCGGACACAGTCGTGGAAATCACGCCTCCCGCTGCAGCCTCATGCTGATCTGCCGATTGCCGCTCCTGCTCATCACCAGACCGCAAACCGGCCAGCAAACCACCCAGCTCATCGACGATATCCGCTGCCGTTTCCACCAGACGAGCACCTTCGCGTATCAACCGATGACAGCCGCGCGCCACGGGATTATGTATCGAGCCCGGAATGGCAAACACCTCGCGGCCCTGCTCCATCGCATGCCGTGCGGTAATCAGTGCACCGCTCCGGACGCTGGCCTCGACCACCAGCACACCGACGCAAAGGCCACTGATGATCCGGTTGCGACGTGGAAAGTTGCTGCGTGAGACCGGCGTACCCGGCGCAAACTCCGAAACGATCGCTCCGCCAGCCGCGACGATCTGCGCGGCGAGCCCGGTATGACGACGCGGATACACGCTGTCCAGGCCGGTACCGCAGACCGCTATGGTGTGGCCGTCCGGCGCATGCAATGCACCGAGATGGGCCGCGGCATCGATGCCTTCGGCAAGTCCGCTGGTGATGCAGAAACCGGCAGCAGCGAGATGTGCGGCAAAGCTGCGTGCGGTATCCGCGCCCTCGGCCGTCGCATTGCGGCTGCCGACGATCGCGAGCTGCGGCAGGGTCAGGACATCCGGATTGCCGGCCACGAACAGCGTGGAAGGCGGACGCGAGATCTCCCTGAGCAAAGGCGGATAGTGCGGATCATCTGGTCGCAGCAGATGATGGTCCGGTGCCGAAAGCCAGGCCTCAAGAGCCGTGGCCAGCCTTGCTTCAGTGCTCAATACGCTCCTTGCGACGGGTCAGGCACCGTACCCTCCCGGAAGCAGCGCCCCGCGGCTCAGTCCGGGTTTTGCACCTTGTCGAGCACATGAATGGCGCTCTCGGCACTCATGACCAGGCCGTAGCTGATCCGGTCATAGGTCTTGAACACCATTAGAAGCCCGGCACGCTCATCCGGCAACTGTACTTTGCGGTTGAAGATGCCGGATTTGACCCGGTCGTGCACTTTGTTGCCAGCCTGCCAGATACTCAGCACGTGGCCGGATTCGAGACCATCGCGGGTCCCGCGGTTGATGATCACGACCTGGTACTGGCCAATCTGCGTGACACCATCGACGACATGGATGATGCGACCATCGACCTGCTTGTCGGGCGCCCGCGGGACGAAGTGCATGGGCAGCGGCGCCTGCATCTGGGGCAGCAAACGGTCACCCACCAGGGCTTCCCGAGTTGAACCAGTGAGCTGCATCGTCGCCGGGTCGCCCGTACGGCTTGCATGGGCCTCGGCGACAAAAATACCTTCATAGCCAACGACATCACCGTCATCCGGATCGACGATCTTGTCACCCGGGTGGATCAGGTTATAGACCTTGTCCGGATCGATGGCGTCGCCACGGACATAGGCATCGTTGCCGGTTGCGCCCACCAGGTGACTGTCGCGCAGCGCGACAATGTAGGGCAGTTTCTCGAGTTCGTTCTTCTCCAGCACCATGCCTTTGCTGAGAAACGGCGCGACGGCGCCATAGGGCAGCGTGCGGATAGCCGAGTCCAGCGATTCTTCACGAACGCGCGGCGAAAGCTTTTCGGTACCGGAAACCGTACCCCGCTCCAGGCGAAGCTGGGGTTTGCCATCGACATACACGAGTGTGAGTACATCGCCAGGGTAAATAAGGTGCGGGTTCGCAACCTGCGGGTTGACGTACCAGATCTCCGGCCAGTACCAGGGATCGCGCAGGAATCTGGCGGAGATGTCCCACAGGGTATCGCCAGGCTTCACGACATAAGTATCCGGATGCGAGGGGTTCAGCTCAACGCCGCCGCCCTGCTGTGCATTCAGGCCGCTCGCAAAGCTGGTCAGCGTCACCAGCAAGACACCGGCCAGAAGGCCACGAAAACCACGCTGCTGGACTGGCCCGGACTGGGAGATTTTCATGGGGACTCCATCCCTGCTTGGAAGGCCTGCCGACGACGAATGGCCCCACGGTATAATCATGGCGCTCGCGCGGCTGACCAGATGCGACAACAACCCCGGGGAAACCCGACCCCGGCTGACCATTGCCAGATGTATCATAATTTTGAGCAAGTTACATAGCACTTGGCGCCAAACTGTGAAGGAAGCGACATGGCGGTGCTGAAAATCATCGAGTATCCCGATCCCCGGCTGCGCATAAAGGCGCAGCCGGTCACGGCAGTTGGCGCTGAACACCGCCTGCTGGCCGACAATATGTTGGAAACCATGTATGCGGCACCGGGCATAGGCCTCGCCGCCACGCAGGTAGACCGGCATATTCGGCTGCTGGTCCTGGATGTGTCCGAAACCCGCGACCAGCCCTGGTGCTTCATCAACCCGGAGATCCTGAGCCGTGAGGGCAGCGATATCTGCGAAGAAGGCTGCCTGTCGGTACCCGGCGTCAACGAACCGGTCGAACGCGCTGCACGTATCCGCGTCCGGGCGCTGGACCGCGACGGCAAGCCTTTCGAACTCGATGCCGAAGGCCTGCTGGCCGTCTGCATCCAGCACGAGATGGATCACCTCGAAGGCAAGCTGTTTGTCGACTACCTCTCGGAACTGAAGCGCAACCGGTTGAAGAAGCGGGCAGCCAAGGCCCGGCGCAAGGACGGCGTTGAATCATCCAGCCGTCACCCTGAAGCAGTGCGCTGAGCGGCAGCCGGCCGCGCGTCCGAACTCATGCCCGACAAGTCGAAAGACGCGCGGATCATCTTCGCCGGTTCACCGGCCTTTGCGACGCCGACGCTGCAGATGCTGTGCGACAGGGGTCATCGGCCCGTCGCAGTGCTGACCCAACCCGACCGCCCGGCAGGACGCGGCCGGCACCTGAGCGCGAGTCCGGTAAAACAGCTGGCCCTCGAACTCGCCATACCCGTGCTGCAGCCGGAGACACTGAAAACCGAAGCGGTGCAGACTGAACTGCGCGCACTCGCCCCCGATCTGCTCGTGGTAGTGGCCTACGGGCTGCTGTTGCCCCCGGCGGTACTCGCCATTCCTTCGCATGGCTGCGTGAACGTACATGCCTCGATCCTGCCGCGCTGGCGCGGGGCCTCACCGATCCAGGCTGCGGTTCTTGCCGGCGACCACGAAACCGGCGTCAGCATCATGGCGATGGAAGCCGGTCTGGATACGGGACCGGTCTACAGCTGCGCCCGGCTTGTCATAGATGAGCGGGAAACTGCCGGCGAACTTGAGCTGCGCCTGGCGGCACTTGGCGCGGAGGCGCTGTCGGACGTGCTCGATGGT
>ERZ795053.7942-NODE-7942-length-10099-cov-4.720430_pt1 | contig 10099 bp, 8 predicted proteins | sample MGYA00375137_ERZ795053 | MGnify/ENA primary metagenome ERZ795053 (study PRJEB30182, sample SAMN05720284) | activated sludge metagenome | isolation source: Anaerobic digester | place: Hong Kong | collected 2014-12-17 ... | reverse complement strand
GTGGATTCCCCACGCACGACGCACCTCTTGGAGAGGGGAAGCTTTCTCTCCCCGGGTGCCGAAGTCCAACCGGAAGTTCCCGTCGTTTTGCGCGCCAAGGGCCAACACGTTGAGCCGGACCGCTTGGGCCTCGCAAACTGGTTGGTGGACCCTGAGCAGCCTTTGACCGCCCGGGTCGAAGTCAATCGGGTCTGGCAGCAGATCTTTGGTACGGGGATCGTCGCGACCTTGGATGACTTTGGCTCCCAAGGGGAACCACCGAGTCACCCCGAACTGCTGGATTGGCTTGCCACCGAGTTTGTGAGCCATGGTTGGAGCCGCAAGTGGTTGTTGCGCACCCTCATGACCTCCGCCGCCTATCGGCAAGGGGCCGAGCAAACCGACGCCAATCTGCGCATCGACCCGACCAACCGCTTGCTGGCCCACTTTCCCCGGTTGCGCTTGCCCGCCGAGAACCTGCGCGATCTGTGCTTGGCCGTATCGCAACGGTTGGAGTCCAAAGTAGGCGGTCCTAGTGTGCACCCCCCCCAGCCCGCAGGGATCGATGCAGGTACCTACACGGGGGACCGCTGGTTCAATTCCACGGGACCCGATCGTTATCGGCGAGGTCTCTACACCTTTTGGCGCCGAACCTCGCCCTATCCCTCGTTCGTACTCTTTGATGCTACGAGCCGTGAGCTGGCTTGCACCCGCCGCAACCGTTCGAACACGCCGCTGCAGGCCTTGGCCTTGCTCAATGACCCGGCATTTGTGGAAACCACGCGAGCCTTCGCCGAGCGTTTGGAACAGTTCCCAGCACCTGATGATGCCGATCGCATTCGTATGGGATTCCGCGCCTGCACCGGGCGATTTCCGAATGCTCACGAGCTTGAAGTGCTGATGGCTCTGCGCTCGAGCGCAGGCTGGGAGAGTCTGGCTCGCGTGCTACTCAATCTAGACGAGACCCTCAATCGCGGCTGACGATGAACAGACGACAATTTTTGGCCCAGGTCGCAAGTTGCATGGCCTTAGGGCGGGTCGCGTGGGCCGACCTGTTGGGAGACTCAAAATCCCAGGCCCCCGCGCGCCTACCCCACTTCGCCCCCAAGGCCAAACGCATCATTTATCTGCACATGGCCGGTTCGCCTTCGCAGCTGGACCTGTTCGACCCAAAGCCAACGCTTGCCCGCTTCCAGGGGCAGGCCATGCCCGAGAGCTTCACGGCCAAGGAACGCTTCGCATTCATCAAGGGAACACCCAAGGTCCTAGCCTCCCCCTACACCTTCGCCCAGCATGGAGAAAGTGGGCAATGGATCTCCGAGTTGCTCCCTCATACGGCGCGCATTGCCGACAAGTTGACGGTTGTGCGCTCCATGAGCAGCACCCAATTCAATCATGCGCCCGCACAGATTTTCCTGAACACTGGGCACCACCTCATCGGTCGCCCGAGCCTGGGATCGTGGTTGTCCTATGGCTTGGGCAACCTGAACGAGAACCTTCCGGCGTTTGTGGTGATGTTGTCGGGCCAATTCGGGCCTAGTGGAGGGGCTTCCTGTTGGGGCAACGGATTCCTGCCCTCCGAACATCAGGGCGTGAGATTGCTCGGTGGCGCAGAGCCCATTCTGTATCTGGCCAACCCCGACGGTGTGACGCGTGAACAGCGCCGGTTGGAACTCGATGCCCTTGCCGACATCAACCGAGGGACTGCGGAGCGACTTGGTGACCCAGAGACCTTGGCTCGCATGGCCCAATACGAACTAGCCTTCCGCATGCAGACCGAAGTCCCCGAACTGGCCAATCTGCAGACCGAGTCCCGATCGACCCTGGAGCGGTACGGGGTCCAGCTAGGCCAACCCTCATTTGCAGCCAACTGCCTCCTGGCTCGGCGCATGGCGGAAGCCGGGATTCGTTTCATCCAGCTCTACGATTGGGGTTGGGACAGCCACGGCACCGGACCCAACGACGACATCGTGACGAGCCTACCCGAACAGTGTCGCCGAACCGATCAAGCCTGCGCTGCTTTGGTGGAAGACCTCGACGCCAGGGGTCTGCTCGAAGACACGTTGGTGGTTTGGGGTGGCGAGTTCGGCCGAACCCCCATGAATGAAGAACGCGATGGGTCGAAGTTTCTAGGTCGGGACCATCATCCGCATGCCTTTACGATGTGGTTCGCTGGCGGCGGTATGCGGCCCGGCACTTCGTATGGCGCGACCGATGACTTTGGCTACTTCCCTGTGGAGGGTGCCATGGACGTGCATGATCTGCATGCGACCATCCTGCACCTGTTGGGAATCCGTCACGAGGCATTTACCTTTCAACACCAAGGCCGCAGCTTTCGGCTCACCGATGTGGCTGGACGCGTGATCCATGAATTGCTGGCTTGACCGCTCCGATGTCTAGGCTTTGCTAGTGAGCGAGTGACCCAAAGGGCCAGGGTGATCCAGGCAAGGCTTGAGCGCAGCCACCTAGGGCTTGGGGCCGGGAGGGTTGGCCAGAAAACGTATGGAATCCAGAGGTTTGCGCTCGAGGTTGGGGACTTGGCAGTCCCCTGCTGGAAAGCCTACGGGGATCAAGAGGAAGGGCTTCTCATTCTCCGGGCGACCCAAAAGTTTGGACAAGAACGCCATCGGGCTGGGGGTATGCGTCAGCGTCGCCAATCCACAGTGGTGCAAGGCGAGCAAGAGGAATCCACAAGCAATCCCAATCGACTCTTGGGTGTAGTAGCACTGCTCGCGTTGTCCATTGGGTCCCACCTGCCAGGCATGTCGGAACGCCACGATCAGGGCGGGTGCCACTTCGAGGAAGGGCTTGTGCGCATCCGTTCCCAGGGGCGCGAGATCCTTCAGCCAAGCTGGATTCATGCGCCCCGAATAGTTGGCGCGTTCTTCTTCCTCAGCGGCCTCGCGGATGGCGCGCTTCAAAGCCGGATCGGACACCACCACGAAGGTCCACGGCTGTTTGTGGGCTCCAGAGGGCGCGGTTCCTGCCAGTCGGATGCAATCATCGAGTACCCCCTGGGGGAGGGGTTCCGCTGAAAACTCGCGCACACTGCGCCGCCGCTGGACATCGGTTAGCAAGTGCTGCGCCCGACGTTGCATCACGTCGGGCGCATAGCGTTCAAACTCGAGCGGCCGAAAGCCCGGCTGTTCCGGCTCCACGGTCGTTACTCCTTGCTGCGGATCGTGATCGAGCACTGGAAGGCCCAACGGTCGTCCGGGATCTCTTCGGGCTTGATCGGTTTGGCCGTGTCGATACGGAAGTTGGTCACCTTGACCCGCTTCGAGCCTTCTTCAAGCTTGTACATGAAGTTCGCCAGCTGCGTGCGTTGGAAGGTGGGAGCGCTACGGCTGCCAGCATTCAGTGACTTGGGAACCACCGTGTAGATGTTGTCCACATAGGCCCGCTGGGAGTCCGTGCGCGGGTTGATGTTGACCCCGCCCAATGCGATCAAACGATTGCTGGCGATGCCGCGAATGTACGACAACGGGGTATTGTCCCCGCGTAGGTTGTCACCCTCCAACTGTTTGGTGAGGTCGGTAAACTGGCTCGCAGCCGTTTGGATCTCGCGTGCTTGCTGCTCGATCAGTCCGATCTTGCTCTCGATCACGTGGTCCTTGCTGTCCAAGCCCAGGATGTCTTGCAAATGAGCGGCACGTTGCTGCTCTTTCCAGCCAAACCAACCCAGCACTCCCGCTCCGATCACACAGAGCAGGATCATGGTCTTCATGGCCGTCATGTCTTTGAGAATGCTCATGATCGTTGCTTATTGCTTGGGCTTGGATTTCTCGTCATCGCCGGCGCGGGAAACGTTCACACCCACGGTCAGCCCTTCGATGATGATCCCTTCGCCCGTCACCAGGTCCTTGGTGGGCTTTTCATCGAGGCGGACAAACCAATCGTGATCCTTGCTTAGGGCTTCGCGGAAGGCTTCATAGTTGCGGGTGGCCTGTGATGCGTTCTCCGCCATGAACACGATGTCCATTCGCACTTCCACCAACGACTGATCCTTCTTGTTGCGGTCTTCCATGTAGTCCGCACTCAACTTGTGGATCGAAGTTCGCCATTTGCTGGCGTTCTCTTCGAGCACCTTCAAAACCAACAGACTGGCGTGGAATGCCGACTGGGGTTGGGTGATCGCTCCCGAGTCACCCAGATCCGCCTTGAGCCGCTTGACGTGGTCTTGAACGATTGCAAGGGTGTTGCCCATCGCATTCTCGATGGGGCTCTGGTAGTCAATCGGCTCGCCAGGGGAGGGCCGGAAACGGTTGACGAACTTGAGCACGTCGTCGGGCGGCGGCGACATGGTCGCCTTTTCGGGTTTGCCGCGGGATCCGACGAGGAAGTTGTGGCTGCTGTTGACCCAGAAGCGTGCGGACTCCTCCAAGCGAGTCACCTTTTGCTTCTCCATGAAGAAGAAGGCGGCTCCCAGCATGGCCAGCAACATGGCAGCTACAGCCAAGGGGAACTCCATGCGCTCCCAGGCACCGGTGAAGGCCAATTCTTCGCGCCGAAGGCGCGGTTTCATGACTCCCCCACCGAGTTGGGTTACGGCGGCTCCGTAGGCTGCAACCAACTGACCGAAACCGTCGACGGGTTGTCCGCCGTCGGCTTCGAAGCAGTCGAGCACGTACACGGGGAGATCCATGATCGGCTCCCCAATCAATCCCGGGATCTCGATACCGCAAACGTAGATCGCCTCGATGGGATGCGCGGTGGTCGCGGCCGAAAGGGTCCTACCCAACTCGCGGCGAATGCGCTGTAGGGCCTGGTCGACTCGGCGACTGGCCTCGATCGGATCGATAGGGGCCCGTTTCGGCGCCTCATCCTCTTCAGCTCCTTCTCCGGCTTCACCCGCACTCTCCCCAACCAGCGAAAGCTCGTGGGTCAGGGCTCCAATGTGGATGACCCGCATTTCTTGAACCTTGCCCCCGTCCACCACGACGACGCTGGTGGCCAAGTCGCCCACATGGACCAGGAGCTGTGCGTCTTCGGGACCGCACAAGTTCGCGGAAGTGGCCGCGTTGTACATCGCGGAGGTTTCGAGTTGGACCTCGAGCGGCTCCAAGCCCGCTTTCTCGCAAAGCTTCAAGGCGGCTCGCACATCGGCTTTGGGCACCGCCGTAACGAGCAGATCGGAGCCGTGGTCGGATTCCCGCAGGATGTGGAAGTCGATGACCACATCATCGATGTTCCACTGGGGTAGCTCCGACTCGATCTCGAACTTGATCACTTGCTCCAACTTGGCGGGGTCGGAGAAAGGCAAGTCGATCCGCCGAAAGGCCGAGGACCCCGAGTCGATCACGAGCCCTAGGTTTTCCTTGGGGATTCGGTGAGCCTTGGCCGCGTCTTTGAGAAGCTCCACCGCATGCGCGATCGGATTCTCTACGTCGGGCTCGAACTCCCCCGCGTAGTACGCGGTGATCTTGTGCTTCTTGGAACTGCCGTCGAGGACCACCAGCTCAAAGCGGCGGGGGCCCATTCGAAGGCCACAGGAACGTGCCATGGTTTACCGGGGAGGAAAGGACTGAGAGGTTCCGGCCAGCAGCCGGTCGTAAGACTCACGCTGATCGGGGGACAAGACATTATCACGAATCAGGGCGCGGAATCTCTGGGCCTCCGCATCCAATTCTTGGCCCAGGCTGGTGTCCAGGGCCGACCGGTGCCGGTCCTCGATGCGCTGAACCGCAATGTGATGGAAATAGAGCAGTTCCCGCAGAAAGCGCGAGCGTTCTGGGGACAGTTGGAACTGGCGTTCGAAGCGGTCCGCGAAGGCCTCATAGGGGGCCTCGTCGGAATGGCCGCCTCCCTGCCAAAGGCTGGAGACGGCCATTCCGGCAAGGAAGCTGGACCCCGCGAGGACCAGGATCCAAACGCGCTGATTCACCGCTGGGTTCCCTCCGGCGGGGTTTCCTGCGACCGAGCGGGGAACTCCCGCTGATTGAGCTGCTCCAACCCCTTGAGGGTGTCTTCCAACGAGTTCCGGTCCGCGTGCAAGTCCCGGCTTTGGGTCGAACGCTGCATATAGAGGGCCAGACCCAGAACGGCCAGCAACGCAGCGGCCATCGCTGCCAAGCGAACGGTGAAGCGGTCCACCCCCGGCATGGCGGAGTCTGCAGAAGCACCACCACCCTTCAAGGGGGTAAACGTCGGAACCGAAGCCTTGCCAGCAAACGCCTCCGCCACCACCCGTTGCGCAAATCCAGCCGGAACGGCGACCGCTGCACCGGGAACAAACCAAGCACGCAAGTCTCGGGAATCCTCGAAGGACTGCCGACACGGGGCGCAATGCTCCAAGTGTTGGCGCATCTGGCCCACTTCTTTCACGGACAACTCGTTGTCCATGCTCTTGGAAATCCAGCGCTCGATGTCATCACAACGCATGATCAAAAACCCTCCACAAACTCAGGATGCCGTTGAATCAACTTCTCTTTGAACTTCGCCCGGGCGCGGAAAATGCGCGATTCCACCGTTCCGATGGACACGTCGAGGGTTTCAGAGATTTCTTGGTAGGACAGGCCCTCCAGCTCGCGCAGGATGAGCACATCGCGGAAGATGTCGGGCAATTCTTCTAAGACAGCCCGGGTGACTTCGACCACTTCACGGGTCAAGAGCTTCGAATCGGGGCTGGGCACCCTGCCCGAGCGCCCTTCACGAGCTCCCCCCGAAACCTCTTCTGGGTCCTCCATGGCCAGGACCGGAGACCGCCCCTTGCGTTTGAGGTGGTCCAGGATCGTGTTCTTGCCGATCCGGTAGAGCCAGGTGAAGAAGCTGGACTGACTTTGAAAGGTCTCGAGCCGAGAGAAGGCCTTGAGGAAGGTGTCCTGGACCAAATCCTCGACTTCCGAAGAATTCCGCAGGTAGTGGCGGGCCAGACCGAACAAACGCGACTGATGTCGCTCCACGAGGACCTGAAAGGCCTCCCGGCTGCCGTCCAGGGTTTCCAGGACCAGCTGCTCGTCGGTTCGCTCGATTTCTTGCATTCGGACCACGCCCATAGTCCAGTCTTGGACGAGCCTGGGAGGGAGCTATTCCTTGGGAATTCGAGGAGCGGGGAACCTAGCCCTCGCTGGCTGGGGCTTTTCCCGGTTGGGCGGGTTGCATGGTGTGTCCTAGCTTCTCCCGTTTCGTCTGTAAATACTTGGCATTATTGGGGTTAGGCTCAATTTCCAGAGGAAGCTGATCGAGCACCTGCATTCCATATCCCGACATGCCGTGGATCTTCTTGGGATTGTTCGTGAGCAGGTGCATCCGCCGGACCCCCAGGAATTGGAGGATTTGGGCACCGATGCCGTACTCGCGCAGGTCGGCCGAGAACCCGAGCGCCCTGTTGGCCTCGACCGTGTCCATGCCCTGATCTTGGAGGCGGTACGCCTTGAGCTTGTTGGCCAACCCGATGCCCCGGCCCTCCTGTCGTAGGTAGAGCAAAACCCCCTTCTCCTTTTGTCCGAGGATCTCCAGCGCGGTATCGAGCTGGGGTCCACAATCGCAGCGCAGGCTGTGCAACACATCCCCGGTCAGGCACTCCGAATGGACCCGCACGAACACAGGCTCTTCCAGCGCTTCCGGCGCGGTGCCTTCAGGCGTGCTGGCGATTCCACGGGTTAGCGCGATGTGTTCCTTGCCATCGACTTTGCTGCGGAAGAGGTGCAGCTGAAAGTCCCCAAAGGGCGTGGGCAACGGAACGTCTTGCTCGATTCGGCTGACGAGCATCTCGGTGTGCCGACGGTAGGCGATGAGGTCCGCAATGGTGCAGATCTTCAAGCCATGCTTGCTGGCGAAGACTTCCAGCTCCGGCATGCGCGACATGCTGCCATCGTCGTTCATGATTTCGCAGATCACGCCCGCCTCGCGCGAACCGGCCAAACGGGCCAGATCGACGATGCCTTCGGTTTGGCCACCGCGCACCAGGACCCCGCCATCTTTGGCGCGTAGCGGGAAAATGTGGCCCGGTCGAGCCAAGTCTCCGGGCTGGCTATCGGGATCGACCGCCACCTGGATCGTGCGTGCGCGATCGGCCGCGCTGATCCCCGTGGTGACTCCCGTGGCCGCTTCGATGGACACCGTAAAAGCGGTGTGAAAGCTCGAAGTGTTCTCGCGAGTCTGGGGCTCGAGCCTCAACCGGTCGCACAGGCTGCCGGACATCGGCAGGCAGATCAGCCCACGGCCCTCCCGAGCCATGAAATTGACGGCTTCCGGGGTGATGTGCTCGGCCAGCATGGCCAAGTCCCCCTCATTCTCCCGGCTCGGGTCGTCGACCAGGATGATCATCTTGCCCTGGCGCAGGTCCTCAATGGCTTCGGGGATAGTAGAAATGGCCATGATGCCGGTAGGTTCGGGGGTTTGGGTGGGCAGGCAACAACCCACATAATAGGCCAATGCGACATGCGACACCTCCGACAAGCCTCGGCCTTTTTGCGCTTCTTTGTTTGGTTGGCCCTGGGTGCGCACCGCTTGCCCCCTGGACCCCCCCCGACCGCCCAACCGATCGCCCCCAGGTTCGGCCACAGTCCATCCAACCCAACACCTCAACCAGCCCTGCGCAACCCCTGGACCCCATGCGCGAGGCGTTTGCTTCGATTGCTCGGCTGGAAGCTGGCCGCCACACCGGGGGCGGTTACCTGCAGACCCTGGTTCGCCATAGCGACCCGGCGGTGCGCGAGCGCGCCGCACGGGCACTCGGGCGAATGCCCATCGATGTGTACGGCCGCAACGTAACGGGGCCTTTGGAAGTGGCGCTCAAGGATCCGTCCGGGCGTGTGCGTCGGGTAGCAGCCTTTGCTCTGGGCCAGCGGAACGACGCCTCCGCGGTCGAAGCCTTGATCGCGGCTGCAGGGGATGAAGACCCCGACGTACGCGGGCAGATTTGGATGGCCCTGGGTCGACTTGGGACTCCGCCCGCGCGCGCAGCCCAGCGGGCTGGTTTGCAAGACCCCTCGCCAGTCGCCCAGGCCGCTGCAGCCCAAGCGATCTTCTATTGGCCCAAAGACGTCCCGGACGCGGAGTGGAGTGCCGCCGCCAACGAGTTGTTGGAGGTGGTGCAGAATGCCTCCCCTACGGCCCGCTGGCATGCTCTGTTTGCCTGGGCGCGTCGGACCGAGCTGCGCGGGGACTTGCGCGGATTCCAGGCGGCCTTGGCCCGCGAAGACGCCGGCGAAGAGGAACGCCTGTTCGCCACCATGGGGCTCGCCCGGGCAGCTTTGGCAGAATCGACCGCTGACGGCGTAGATCCCAATCCGGCAGGCGAACCGGATCCCATGCGAGTGGCCTTGGAGCGCTGCGCCATGGACGAGGACTATCGGGTGGTGGTGGAAGCCCTGCGCGGGCTTCAGGGTGCCGAGATCGACGGCAAGCGCGTTTTCCGGGGACGGCCTGCCACGCTGAGCACTCCCCTGGCACAAACCCTCATGGCGCACCCTTCTGCCCACGTGCGAGCGGCTGCCGTCATGGCCCTGGGCGATGACTATGCGGGGCCTGAGCCCGGGCAGTTGTTGGCGCGCGATCCCTCTTCCATGGTCCGCCGGGCGGCGTTTGAAGCCCACATTCGGCGGCACCCAGCCGATGCCGTCGCTCGAGTTCGCGAATGGGGTCGCTCACGCGACTACCGTCAACGCCGCACGGCTGTTCTCTCGGCCCGCTGGCTCGATTCGGACGAAGGCCGCGGAATCGTGTATGGGCTTACCCAGGACAAGCACCCGCAAGTTGCCGAAGAAGCCATCGACCAACTACAATTTTACCCCGGCGAAGAAACCCGCACACGCCTCTATCGTTTCTGTGGGGACGAGGACAACGGCCGTTCGCTGGCAGCGATCTCCGCCCTGGGCGCCTTGCCGCTGACCTCCAAGGACCTACCCGCCCTGATCGAAGCGTATGAAGCGGCGCACGGGGACGGCAGCGTCGAAGTATGCTTCGGAGCGATCCGCGCGGCCGCCAAAATCGAAGACGACTCGGTAGTCGAATTCTTGAAGGCCGGTCTGTTGCACGAAGACCCGTACGTAGAGCAAGTAGCTCGCGAAGCACTCACGGCCCGGGGCATCGCCATCGACCCGGACCAAGGGGACCAACCCCGCGCCGATGACCGCCTGGAACCCGCGCCCGTATGGCCCGGTGATCTGCCCAATCC
>ERZ795053.7940-NODE-7940-length-10102-cov-4.228924_pt1 | contig 10102 bp, 7 predicted proteins | sample MGYA00375137_ERZ795053 | MGnify/ENA primary metagenome ERZ795053 (study PRJEB30182, sample SAMN05720284) | activated sludge metagenome | isolation source: Anaerobic digester | place: Hong Kong | collected 2014-12-17 ... | reverse complement strand
CTTGTCCATGTCGCGGCTGCGGAACAGCTCGGCCAGCTTCGCGGCGGCAGCCGGGTGCTTTGCGACCAGAAGAACTCCGGATGTGTCCTTGTCCAGCCGGTGGACCAGGACCGGCCGGTGCTGCCCGTCACTGAGCGCGGCCAGCATGCCGTCAATATGCTTTCCCTGCCCGGAGCCGCCCTGCACGGCAAGGCCGGCCGGCTTGTTGAGGGCGATCATATCATCGTCCTCATACAGAGTGATGCTCTTGAGGAAGGCCCGGTCTTCCTTCGACAGCTTTGCCGCCTTGTCGGGCGCGGGCTTTGCGCCATCGCCCTCCAGCAGCGGCAGGCGCACCTGCATGCCGGCGCTGAGGCGTGTATTCGCCTTGGCGCGGCTGCCGTCGACACGGATCTGGCCCGTCCGCAGCATCTTCTCGACCTGGCCCTGGGTCAGCTGGACGCGGCGCTTGATCCAGCGATCCAGCCGCGTGCCTTCTTCCTTGTCTGTGACGGTCTCGGTAATGACCTGTCCGCTCATGCAAACACCTTGCGGGCGAGCCAGAGGCCGAGGAACAGCGCCATGAGGCCCAGCGTCACGGAAAGCAGTGCATAGGCCACCGCCCGGGTCACGTCGCCGCCGCGGACGAAGTTCGCCACTTCCAGCGAAAAGGCCGAGAAGGTGGTAAAGCCGCCCAGCACGCCGGTCGCCAGGAACAGGCGCAGCGTCTGCGGCCCGCCCTGCCCGCGGAAAGCCAGCCAGCCGATGAGCAAGCCCATCAGCAGGCTGCCGAGAATGTTGACGAGGAACGTGCCATGCGGCCAGCCGGGCGGCAGGTGCCGCACCACATAGACGCTGACCCCATGGCGCAGGGATGCCCCGATCGCGCCACCTGCCGCAACTGCAAGAAATCCGTTCATGCGCGGCCTTCTAACGGCATCCTGCCTTTTGTACCAGCGGCTTGCGCGGTGTGCGGCCATTCGGTTGCAGCTTGACCCGGCCCGATATCGGCAGGCAATGTTAGCGCTCGCATAAATAGCTGCCGGGAGGAAAAAATGAAAAGTCCGAATAAGTGGCTCTCGGCCGGCCTCGCCGGGCTGGCGCTTGCCGTCCTGCCCGCCGCAGCGCAAGCGAAACTGGACGTGGACCTGACCTCTCCTATCGGAACGATCCAGCCGGAAATCTACGGACAGTTCCTCGAACACCTCGGCGCGCAGCCCTATGACGGCATCTGGGTCGGGCCGGACAGCGACATCCCCAATACGGACGGCATTCGCGACGACGTCTTTGCGGCGCTGAAGGCGTTGCACGTGCCGGTGATCCGCTGGCCGGGCGGATGTTATGCCGATCTCTACCACTGGCGCGACGGCCTCGGCCCGCAGGACCAGCGTCCGCTTCGCAACAACATGGTCTGGGGCGGCACGCCGGAACCGAACGCCTTCGGCACGCATGAATTCTTCAATCTGGCCGAGCGCCTTGGCGCCAGGACCTATCTCAACCTCAATCTCGGCACGGGCAGCACAAGGGAGGCCGCCGACTGGCTGGAATACCTCACTGCCACGACCGGCGCGCGGGCGGATGAGCGCCGCGCCAACGGCCGGGAGGCGCCCTGGACCGTCGACTATGTCGCGATCGGCAACGAGACCTGGGGCTGCGGAGGCCATCAGACGCCGGAGGCCTATGCGGACCAGTACGCCATGTATGCCAGCTTCGCGAAGACCGAAGGCGAACAGCCGAAGCGCATCATCTCCGGCTCGCATGACGAGAATATCGAATACTCCGACACCGTGCTTTCGCATCCCTATATTGCAGACCTCGCCGAGGGAATTTCGCTGCACGTCTACACGCTGCCGACCGGCGACTGGGGCCACAAGGGCGCGGCAACCGGCTTTCCCGAGGAGGAATGGATTTCCGCCATCCAGCGCACGCTTCGCATGGACAAGGTGATCGACGCGCAGGCCGCCATGTTCGCGAAGCATGCTGACCTGCCGGACGATTTCGGCCTGTATGTCGACGAATGGGGCATGTGGGTCGATCCGGCCACGGAGGACGAGCCCAAGCTTTACCAGCAGAACACGATCCGCGACGCTGTCGTTGCCGCGCTCAATCTCAATATCTTCCAGTCCCATGCCGATGTGGTGAAGATGGCGAACATCGCGCAGATGGTGAACGTGCTGCAGGCCATGATCCTCACGGACGGGCCGCGCATGGTGCTGACGCCGACTTATCATGTGTTCGAGATGTATGAGCCTTTCATGGGCGCCGAGGCGCTGCGCGTGACCCTCGACACGCCGGACTATGCACTCGGCGAGGTCGCCGTGCCCGCGATCAGCGCCAGCGCCGCCCGCCGGACGGACGGCAAGATCGTGCTCGCCCTGGTCAACGCCAATGCCCGTGACAGCCATACAATCGATGCGAGCGCGTTCGGGGCGCGCCGCGCCGAGGGGCGCATCCTGACTGCAGTGACGATGGACGCCCACAACACCTTCGATCATCCCGACACGGTGAAGCCCATGCCCTATGCGGCGAAAGGGAGCCGCGGCACGCTGGTGCTGTCGCTGCCGCCGCGTTCCGTGATCGTCGTCACGCTGGAGCAATAGGCAGGGCCCGGTTTCGCGCGCCGGGCGAGCTGCCGGTGCCTTCCCGCGCCTCACGGGATGTGGGCCATGCCGGTATCAGTTGCCCGGCGCGGCATCCTGCGGAAGGATGCGCGCCATGACGTGGGTTGTGATCGGCATATTCTGGGCGATCCTGCTGGTGGCCATCCTCTCGCGGGGGCCGCTGATCCTGTATGTGCTGTTCGGGTGCTTTGCCTTCGGCACGCTGGCGGTGGTGCCTCCGGCCCTGACCGGCGGGACGACCTTCGTTCCGGCACCGTTCGCCGCGCTGGGTCTGGTCGCCTGGTCGGCGCGGAAGCATGGCGGCGTCGCCGGGATGGTTTCGGTGCTCACCGCGCCGGGCGGCCTGTTGCTGCTGACCCTGTTCGTGACATTTGCGGCGACGAGCGGGCTGTTCCTGCCGCGCCTGCTGGAAGGCCAGATTTATGTCATCCCCGTGCGCGGCAGCGAAAACGGACTGAGCCTGCTGGCGCCGAGCACGCAGAACATCACCCAGGGCGCCTACCTCGTGATTTCCCTGCTGGCCGCCGTCGGCGCGTGGGCCGCGGCACGGACCCGCCCCGCCGAGACATACCGCGCGGCCGTCGTCGGCGGGATGATCGTCGTTGCGACCGGCATTGCCGACATGATCCTCGGCGACAGCCCCCTCCTGGCGCCGTTCCGCACGGCGACCTACGCCCTCAACACCGCGCAGAACATGCAGGGCGTGGACCGCGTCGTCGGCCTGATGAGCGAACCGGCGACCTTCGGGTCGCTCTGTGTATCGATGGCGGCGCTGATCTACTTCCTGAGCCCCGGCTTCGATCGTCCGCGCCCGGCCGTCTATGTGTCCGCGCTCACCACGATCGCGCTGCTGGCGATGGCGGCACTGTCGGCCTCGTCCACGGCGCAGGTGATGCTGGGCGTGTTCGGCCTGCTGGCGACGGTCAGCGCGCTCTATGCGATGGTGGTGCACAAGCAGCGGCTGTCCCGCGCGAGCATCCTGTCCAGCATCTTCATCGCCTCGATGGGGATCGCCGGCGTCGTGTTCCTGCTGGCCTTCATGCCGCGAACCGTTCAGCCCATTCTCGACCTGCTCAACACCCTGCTGGTGGAAAAGACACAGTCCCAGTCTTTCGAGGAGCGTTCGTCGTGGAACGTCGCCGCCTGGGACGCCTTTGTTGCCTCACGCGGGCTTGGCGTCGGGCTCGGCAGTTGCCGTGCATCGAGCTGGGTGCTGGCGCTGCTCAGCAATACGGGGATCGCCGGAACCCTGCTGCTGGCCGCCTTTCTCGGCCTGCTGCTGATGTCGAAGCACCAGTCGGCGACCTTCCGCGACCGCTTCCGGATGCGCGGGGCAAAGCTGGTCCTGCTGGTGTCCATGGCCGGGCTGACCCTGTCCGGCACATCCGCGGATTTCGGCGTGTTCGCCGCTGCCTGCATGGGGTTCATCCTCGCCTGGAAGTACCCGGCCGCCGATGCGCAGGCTCAGGAAGCGGATCGCGCCCGGCCCGCCACAGGCGTCAGGCCGCAGGTTGCGCGGCCGGCAGCGCCTCGGGCCCGGTCACCTGCAGGATAAGGCCGAGATAGGCGTCCGCGGCATCCGCCCAGGTGTAGCGCCTGGCATTGCGCCGCCCGGCTTCCGACAGGCGCGCGGCGAGGCCGGGCTCTTCGAGGATTCGCTGCGCCGCCACTTCCCAGGCATTGAGATCGTCGGGATCCGCGAACAGCGCGCTGTCGCCAAGCGTCTCGGTCATGGGCGCCCGGTCCGATGAGATCACCGGGCATCCGAAGCCCTGCGCTTCAAGCGGAGTGAAGCCGAACCCTTCGACATAGCTGGGGAAGACCAGCGCGGCGGCTTCGCGATAGAGGCGGGCCAGCGCATCGTCTTCGATCCGCCCAAGGAAGGTGAGGTTGCCGGAGGCCGGTGCCGTATCGGCGGCCCCGCCGAAGGCGCGCGCATCGCGGGAGCCGGCGACGACAAACTCAACGTCGCGGCCGGCGAAGCGCTCCGCCAGCTTCGCGAACAGCACCGCATTCTTGTGCGCGGCGGGAGACCCTGCGAACAGGAACATGCGCCGGCGCGGCGAGTCCTCCGCAGCGCCCGGACGGAAATGATCGCAGCCATTGGGCACGACGTGCGCGGGCGTATCGGTGATGCCCTGCGCCATGAGACGCTCGGCCGAATGCTGCGACACCGTCACCACCATCGAGGCCCGGCGCGCCAGCCGCGGCAGGAGGAAACCATACCACGCGCGGAACGGCGCCGAATACGAATCCGGATAATCGAGCACGTTGGCATCATGGATGACGACGATATTGTCCGTATGCAGAAGCGGCGCCGTATTGCAGGGATTGAAGATGGTCGCACCGCGATGATGGCGCGGCAGGTCGACCTGTTCCCACAGCGCACCGGACAGGCGCCCGCATGGCTCCACATCGCCATGCTCGAGCGTAAGCCGCCCGTCATAGCCTGGCGGGACGGCGACGGTGAACCGGCCCAGCGATGCGACCGGCCAGATACGGTCGAGCGAGGTGAGCAGGTTCATCGCGACCCGGTCAACGCCGGTCATCGGACGCGTCAGGAACCTGCCATTGATCACGAAACTCATCGGCTCACCCGGCCTTACTGGCTGTAGTAGGAGCGCTTGATCTTGCGGTAGAAGTCCCGGTCGCGGGAGGAGAAGAGGCCGAGCGAGTTGGCCTGGACCCGGTTGAGCACGACGCCGGACACCTGGCCGCCGCCCTCCTCGATCTGTTCGATCGCCGCGCGGGCAAGCCGCGAGGGCGTATGATAGGCGCGCACCACCAGCAAAGTCTGCGTCGCAAGTGCGGCGAGTGCTGTCGCATCCGACAGGGCGAGCACCGGGGGCGTGTCGAGGATGATGGTGTCGTAGTCGAGTGCCGCCCGTTCGAGGAAGGTGCGCATCTTCGGGCTGGAGAAGATATCCTCGGCGTGCTTGTCGCCTTCACTCGCGCCGATCACGTGCAGCGGGGTGTCGGGATCCTGTCCGGCGAGCTTCGACACCTGGGTTTCGGAGTCCAGCGCGGCAACCAGCCCTCCGAACTTGTCCGCCAGCGCCGGGAAGGCTTTCGACACGCCACGAATGCGCGTGTCGCAATCGACCAGGAGGGTGCGCCGCCCGGACAGGGCGATGGAGCGCGCAAGGCAGATGGAGTTCGTCGTCTTGCCCTCGGCCGGCACGGCCGACGTGATGGCGACGACATGGCTGCGCTCGTTCGGATTGGCGAACTGAATGTATTTCTGAACCAGCCGGAAACCTTCGCCGAACCGGGAGAACTTATTGTCGAGCAGCCAGTTCCACGGCTTGGCCGCCCGCCTCGCCGCGGCCCGGTGCTCCGTTGAGCCCGAGGATTGCTGCAAGACCTCGAACACCGCCGGCTTCTGATTGGGAATCACACCGTATACGGCCTTGCCGAGCTTGCGGCTGATATCGGTCTTGGTGCGCAACCGGTCATCGAGCGCATTGAGCAGCAGCGCGGCCGCCGCGCCGAACAGGCCGCCGGCAATCAGCGCCGCCATGAGGCTGAGCGCGAGGCTCGGCGTATTGCCATGCGACGGCGCCACAGCACGGGACACAAGCCTGACCGGCGTGAGCCCGAGGCTCGCCTGGTCGTTCACCTCCTGGAACCGCTTGGCATAGTTTTCGTAGATTTCCTTGGTCGCCTCGGCGTCCCGCTCCAGTTCGCCCAGGCGCACCAGTGCCTGGTTGTTGCTGGACAATTTCTGCTCGAAGCCATCCATGTCCCGCTCGGCAAGGCGCAGCCGCGCGCGGGCCGTATCGACCTCATCCTGCAGGGTCTGGATAATGCGTCCCGTCTCATCCTTGATCTGCGCACGGATGTCTTCGGACTCAGCCACAAGCGCCTTGTATTGCGGATGGCGCGGCCCGAAGCGGGTCGCATAGTCAGCGAGCTTCGCGCTGACTTCCGCATCGTGGCGGCGCAGTTCCGCGATCTGGGTCGAGCCAACGGCCATACCGATCTCGGCCAGCCGGTCGGGCGACGAACTCGCCTCAATCACCTGGTTGAGCTGCGCTTCCTTCTCGAGCAGGGCGTCACGCGCCTTGGAGACGGTCGTCTGGGAATCGAGCACCTGCTGTTCTGCGAGCGTCGAGCCGGACGCGACAATCAGGCCATTGGACTGGCGGTACTCGGCAACCGCGCGCTCCTTGTCCTTCAGTTCCTGCTCCAGCGTGACAAGACGCTGCTTGAACCAGGAGCTGGCGCGCGCCGACGCCTCGGAGGCGACGGACTTCTCGGAGTCGATATAGGTCATGCGCAGCGCATTCGCCATGTCGGACGCAAGCTTTGGGTCATAGGCAGTAGCCCAGATGGACAGGACGAGGCTGTCACGCACCCGCACAGCACCGGTTCGCGCCATCACGAGGTTCACGGCATTCAGCCATTTCTCTTCTCCGGTCAGCTCGCGCGGCGCGTCCCGCCCGGTGAGCTGGGCAATCCAGAGGGCAAGGCCCTGCCGCGGCGTCGCCTCTCCGTTCCAGGACGGATTTTCATTCAGCTCGAACGTGTCGACCAGCAGCTCGGCCATGGCGCGGGATTCGATGACCTCGACCTGCGTCGCGATCAGCATTTCATCCGGCTTTGAACTGTCGAACAGTTCTTCGGAACCCAGCACCTTTTCCCGCTGCGGAAACAACATGATCTCGGACGAGGCCGTGTAGGTTTCGACAAGGGAGTTGATGAAGAGGAACGCCGCGAGCGCGGCGGCCAGGGCGAGGCCGACGATGATGGCGATGCGGTCCATCAGCGCGGAAATCACCTCGCCGATCGAGATCGTTTCCGAGTCGGTCGCGCCAAAGGCCAGCGGCGCGTTGGTGGAGAACGGCCGGTTCATGCGCCTGCCCTCCGTGCGGTGCCCCGCGGCCCACGCCGCGCAGCCTCTTGTGCCCTGTCTGTCGTTTGCCCTCTACGCATGTCCGATCCGTCAGCCCGTCTTTCCCGGACGCCTGTCGTCGCCGTCCGGCTCCGACTGCTCCTGCCACTGCCGGTTCAGCTCCGTGCGGAGCCAGGCGAGATTCGGCCGCTTGTCCAGCTGGTCGAGGACGGTTTCGCGGAACCGCTCCTGGAAGATCGTCTGGTCAAACCGGCGCGCATGTTCGGCGATCGTCTTCGCATCAAACTTGTGGGCCTGCAGTTCGAACCGGATGATAGCCTCGATCATTCCCGGTACGGACTGGTCGTTCATGAAGATGCCGGTGCTGTCGGCCAGCACATAATCGCGTGCGCCGCCCCTATTATAGGCGATCACCGGCGCGCCGGCCGCCATCGCCTCGACCGGGACAATGCCGAAATCCTCTTCCGCCGGGAACAGGAGTGCCCGGCACTTCGAGACATAGTCTTCGAGCACCTTGTCCGGCACCCGGCCCAGGAACTCCGTGTGCTCACCAGCCATTTTCCGGAGTTCGGCGGCCTGCGGCCCGTCCCCGATCACCACCAGTTTGCGATCAAGCAGCGCGCAGGCGCGGATCGCAAGATCCGCCCGCTTGTAGGAAACAAGCTCGCTGACGAACAGGTAGAAGTCGCCGCGGTCGCTGGATGGCCTGAAGCGCTGCGTGCTGACGGGCGGCGGAATGACTTCCGCATCCCGGCGCCAGTAACGTTCGATGCGGTTCTTCACCGCATTCGAGTTGGCGACAAAATGATCGACGCGTGCGGCCGACGTGACATCCCACTGGCGCAGTGCATGCGTCATCGGCGGCATGAAGAAGCGCGTCAACGACCCGGAGCGTTCGTAATAATCCGTATACTGATCCCAGATGTACCGCATCGGCGTGTGAACATAGCAGATGTGGAGCGCACCCGGCCGCACGATCACGCCCTTGGCCGGCCCGGACTCGCTGGAGATGACAAGGTCGTATTCTCTCAGGTCGAGCTGTTCGAGCGCCGACGGCATCAGCGCCACGAGCTTGCGGTAAAGCTTCCGTGCGAAGGGAATCTTCTGGAACGTGGTCGTCGTGATCTTGTGACGCTTGATCGTGTCGGAGATGCGCGACGGGTCGTAGAGGTGGGTGAAAATGTCCGCATCCGGAAACATCTCACACAATGCCTCGATGACCTTCTCTCCGCCCCGCATTCCGATAAGCCAGTAGTGGATGATCGCCACGCGCGGCTTGCGGCGGGCAACATCCAGCGGACTCCGGCTGACCGGGAATTGAGTCACCTCGGAGAGGGGGCTGAGGGCCACTACGTCGCCCCTTTGCGCTTCAGCACGGCAGGAATGGTCTGCAGGAGGATCCTGACGTCGAGCCAGAACGACCGCCGGAGGCTGTAGGCCCGGTCAAGCAGCACGCGCTCGTCATAGGTCGTGTCGGACCGGCCGCTCACCTGCCACAGGCCGGTGAGGCCCGGCCGCTCGCGAAGGTAAAAGATCACATCGAGGCCGTACCGGGAAATCTCGTCGAACACGACGGGCCGCGGGCCGACGAGGCTCATCTCGCCGCGCAGGATGTTGATCAGCTGCGGCAGCTCGTCGATGCTGCTCTTGCGCAGGAAGTCGCCGAGCGGCGTGATGCGGGGGTCGTTCTTCAGCTTGCGCGTATCGTCCCATTCCGCCGCCGCAGCCGGGTCATCCCGCAGGAGCGCTTCGAGGCGTTGAGCGGCGTCCGGCACCATGGTCCGGAATTTCAGGCATCGGAAGGTCTGCCCGAACTGGCCGACACGTTCCTGCGAAAAGAAGACGGGCCCCTTGCCCGACAGGCGCAGGATCAGCCAGACGGCGAGCAGAAGCGGGGCGAGGAAGACCAGCAGGCCGAGGGAGCCGCAGATGTCCAGCACACGTTTGAAGGCCTGACGCTCCGGCCTGCCCCGCCACTGATAGGCAGCAAGCGGCGCCGGTATATCGGCCGTTTCAGGCCGCATGTCGTCAGCCTCCGGGGGCAGCTCCTGCTCCCTGGACTGGCTGGCGGCCGGTGGCCGGTGAATCGCATTGACCTGTTCGCACCAGAGCTCAGGTTCAATACCGCCATCCGGCCTCAGCCCCGGATAGCTGGATACAAAATCAGCATCGTCAACCGGACTGTACGTAACGAGCGTCCGCACAGTCGATTTCGCAACCGATCCAGTCATGACAACGTCCCCATCGATCACTGGAAGGAAGAAGAATTAACCAATAATTAACCACGTTTTTCAACTGTATTTTCGGGTTTCTTGAAGAATTATCCGAAGAAATCAGTATTTCCGGTCGGTTGCCCAGCAAACGCCCACCGCGGATACAAAAAACAGCAGTTGAAAGCGCACAAAGTCTACGTTTCGTGCACGCCAATTCGAGAATCGGCTGGTGCACGTATCTCCGCCGGATTGCCGAACCAGCGTTCATGCCATGTCTTCTTCATCTGTCCTGTCATACAAGCCAGATGACGCGAAACAATAATCCTGTTGGAAGCAGTTGGCATCATCAATGTTGGGTAAGGCGCACCGAGAATTATTAGAATATTCTGTATTAGGACTATACCCGGACCGGCAAGGCGCCCGCCTTGATTTTG
>ERZ795053.7938-NODE-7938-length-10103-cov-5.583101_pt1 | contig 10103 bp, 10 predicted proteins | sample MGYA00375137_ERZ795053 | MGnify/ENA primary metagenome ERZ795053 (study PRJEB30182, sample SAMN05720284) | activated sludge metagenome | isolation source: Anaerobic digester | place: Hong Kong | collected 2014-12-17 ... | reverse complement strand
GTTGACGGTGACCAATGGCTCGGGTATTCACCCCATTCCCATCACCGAGCACATCTTTGGCCTGATTCTGGCGCTGGGGCGACGAATCCATACCCAGATCCGTCAGCAGCACCACCATCAATGGCAATCGATGCCGGGCGAATCGCTCTTTGAATTGCCCGGCAAAACGATGGTATTGATTGGCGTGGGTGCCATTGGGGAACGGACAGCACAGGTGGCAACTGCTCTGGGGCTGCGCGTGCTCGGTGTGCGGCGCGATCCGACACAGCCCGTGCCGAATGTCGATGCCATGTATGGGCAGGAGGCACTGCCCGCACTGCTGCCCCAAGCCGACTTCGTGGTGCTGACCGTGCCGTTGACGCAGGAAACCAAACATATGATCGGTGAGGCTGAATTGCGGGCCATGAAGCCCTCCGCCTACATACTCAATGTGGGTCGCGGTGGTACCATTGACGAAAGCGCCCTCATCACAGCGCTCGCCGAAGGGTGGATCGCCGGGGCTGGTCTGGATGTAACCGAAGTGGAACCGTTGCCGGCAGATTCCCCGCTGTGGGAGATGGACGATGTGATCATCACATCGCACTATGCCGGGGCGACGCCACGCTATATCGAACGGCTGACCGCGCTCTTTCTCGATAACCTACGCCGGTATCAAGCCGGCGAGCCGTTGCGTAATGTGGTGGATAAACACCTGGGGTATTAGTGTTTATCGCGGTTTGTTTATACGGGGGAGAAGTTGCTCGAAGGGGATTGTTATTGGGTAAATGATTGGCGAGGGGTAGAAAAGATTGACCGCGGACGAGAGTGACCGGTGGTGGATGGCCGGCGAAGAAGGGAGATCTCACAACGCATGGTTCAGAACACAGAAAACCATCCCGAGCTGTTACTTTGGTCCGCGGCATGCCTGACCAACGCAAAGCAACAGCTTGCGCAAGCTGTTGCGCCGTTGCAACCCGCATACCAGAAGCTTCTGCGTGATGCCGAGCAGGCCCTCGCCGTCGGTCCTTTCTCCGTTCTCGATAAACCGATGGTTGCGCCCAGTGGTGACAAGCATGACTACTACAGTATTGGTCCCTATTGGTGGCCCAATCCGGAGACGAGCGATGGATTGCCCTACATCCGGCGCGACGGTGAGGTGAATCCCGAGCGCGAACGCTATGATGCGTCGGCCCGCAGCCAGATGGAAAGTGCCGTGATCACCTTGGCGTTGGCCTGGTATTTTACCGGGGATGAGCGCTATGCTAGCCACGCCACGCACCTGTTGCGCACCTGGTTTCTCGATCCGGCGACTCGCATGAATCCACATTTGGCATACGGACAGGCAATTCCCGGCATCTGCGATGGGCGCGGCATTGGGATTATTGAGACTCACAATTTTCCCACCTTGCTCGATGCCGTTGCCCTACTGCGTACATCGCCCCATTGGCGCGAGGAGGATCAGCGCGGATTTTCACAGTGGTTTCGTGCCTATCTGGATTGGCTGCTGACGAGCAAACATGGGCGTGACGAAGCGGTGGAGCGCAACAATCACGGCACCTGGTATGATGTACAGGTGGCAGCCTTTGCCATCTTTGTCGGTGATCAACAGGCCGCACGCCGCGCACTCTCGGAAAACACACCGGAACGGATTATCACCCAGATCGAGCCGGACGGCAGTCAGCCGCACGAACTGGCCCGCACGCGGAGCCTGAGTTACAGCGTGATGAATCTGCTGGGGTTGATGGATGCCGCGGATTTGGGGCAGCAGGTTGGGGTCGATCTGTGGCACTTTGTCACCGGCGATGGACGGGGCATTCGGCGCGCCGTTGACTACCTGCTGCACCATGCGCTGGAACAGCCGTGGCCCAATCAACAGATTACACCAGCGACTTCCATTGTTCTGCTGCCGGTCCTCTATCGTGCCGCTATCGCGTATGGAGAACCGGCCTATCTCGACCAAATGGCATTTCTTCCTGCCGAGCACACACGACAGCGCAGCCATCTTCTCTATGGCGGGGCACAGTACCAGTAAAACCCGGCCTAATTTACGCCAAACTGTATTGGCGAATTTCCCATCACGCTGCATCGCGGTAGAAGCGGGACTGCCAGTTGTCGCCCAAAAAACGTTGGTGGATCGCTTCATCTGCCTGAGCGTAGTGATCTAGCTCCATGGTGAAGGTGCCGCGACCACTTGTCATGGAACGCAACTCGGTGGCATAGCCGATCATGGCGGTGAGGGGGGTCATGGCGGTGATGGTACGGGTGCCGTCGCCGCTGACATTCATCTGTTGCACCAGACCGTGGCGCCCCCCAAAATCGTTGACGACGCTGCCCAAATACTCTTCCGGGACATAGGTCTCCACCCGCATAACCGGCTCCAACAGCACCGAATGGCCGCGACGAAGCAGGTCACGCATGGCCAATGCCGTGGCGGCCTCAAAGTCTTCTATGGTCGTTTCACCTGCACGGCGCTCCACATCCACCAGCGCCACCTTGACATCCGTCACCGGGAACCCCACGAGATAGCCGCTCTGCAAGGTGCGGTGGACCATGCGTTGAATGGCCGCAACTTCCGCCTCGGCAAGCAATTCGGCGTTTACCCTGGTGATAAAGGCCACACCGGCGTTGGTATCATTGGGTGTGATCAGCAGCTTTACACGGGCAAAGTGCCGGCGACCGCCGATTTCGCGATCATAGGTGCTCTCCGCTTCTGCCGCTCGCGTCACCGTCTCCCGATAGGCCACTTGCGGCGAGCCAACGCGACAGTCCACGCCATATTCGCGATGAAGGCGATCAATGGTTACCTCGAGGTGCAACTCGCCCATGCCGCTCAGGGTTGCCTGTCCCGTCTGTTGGTCAATGGCATAACGGAGCGTCGGATCTTCCTCATCGAGACGTGTGAGCGCTTCCGCCAACTTTTCCTGGTCGCTTACGGAACGTGCTTCGACGGCCACTGTAATCACCGGTTCTGGAAAGGTGATGGTTTCCAGCACAATCTGATTTTGTTCATCACAGAGCGTTTCGCCGGTTGTGGTCTCCTTAAAACCGACAATGGCAACAATATCACCGGCGTGGCACTCCTGGATCTCTGTTCGTTTATCGGCCTGCATTTGGAGGAGGCGTTGGGCGCGCTCCCGTTTGTGGCGGTTGATATTGAAGAGCGCTTGGCCCTGACGGAGCGTGCCGGCGTAGACACGCACATAGGCCAGGCGACCGGCATATGGGTCCATCACAATCTTGAAGACAAGGGCTGCCAGGGGCGCAGTCGTATCGGCCACTCGCTGGACCAGCGCCCCTGATTCCGGTTCCATCCCACTGACCGGTGGTACATCCTTGGGACTCGGCAGGTAGCGAATAATGGCGTCGAGCAGCGGCTGCACCCCTTTGTTGTGCAGCGAGGTGCCAAAGAGCACTGGCGTCAGTTGGTTGGCAATGACTGCGCGGCGCAGCACACGAATCAAATTTTCCTGACTAATTTCTTCCCCAGCCAAATATTGCAGTGTTAATGCATCATCGGTTTCGGCAATCCGTTCGACCATACGATCGCGCGCGTTTTGGGCTGCGTTGACCAAATCGTCCGGAATCGGCCCGATCTCTGGGTGTGCGCCGAGTTCATCGGTAAAGAGCAGCGCTTTCATCGTCAACAGATCAATGATGCCCGTGAAGCTCTGTTCATTCCCGATGGGCAGTTGGACCAACACCGGTGCCGCCTGCAACCGTTCGCGGATCATCTCAATAGTTCGCTGATAGTCGGCGCCCAGGCGATCCATCTTATTGATGTAACAGATACGCGGCACGCGGAACGCATTGGCCTGTCGCCATACTGTTTCTGATTGGGGTTCAACACCGTTGACCGCGTCGAAGATCACAACACCACCATCCAAAATGCGCAAGCTGCGTTGCACTTCCGCGGTAAAATCGATGTGCCCGGGCGTATCGATAATATTGATCTGAGCAGTTTGGCCGGTAACGCTGTCGGACCAACTGGTGGTGATCGCTGCCGCCTTGATGGTGATGCCGCGCTCGCGCTCCTGCTCCCACCAATCGGTGACAGTGGTCCCGTCATCCACATCGCCCAGTTGGTGGGTGCGACCGGAATAGAAGAGGATCCGTTCGGTGGTTGTGGTCTTGCCGGCATCGATGTGGGCGATCATCCCGATGTTACGGATGTTGGCGAGTTGGTTATCAGTTGTCATGGTAGTTCGCTTTCAAACCGAAAAGTGTCGCTCATCTGGGAGCAACGGTGTTGTCACAACCGTATGGACACTCGACTCGCTCATCGCTGTGAATCGTGCATTTGTGTATAGATGTTCAGAATAAAGATCTGTGTCAGTAGGGGCAATCCCTTGCGGTTGCCCCGGAGTAGGGCAACCGCAAGGGACGGGAACCCTTTGGGTGCTTACGACGAAACATTATCTGAACGTCTATAATTGGTGCGTTGTAATTCCCTTCACGCCGTGAGCGCCACCCAATGGATACCCGGCCATCGATGGCAGTCGAGAGTATATATATGCGAGTATACCGGAATCGGCGATTTTCCTCAAACAGCCAGGAAATTTGACAACACTGTTGTGGCGTCGTATGATATGTTGCGGTGCGACATGTCGTGTGGGAACATATAAAAGTTGAGAGAATTGATGACACAACAAACCGAACCTCAAAGCGCCCTACCATTGACCGAAGCCGCCTTTTTTATTTTGCTGAGTCTTGCACCACAGCCCAAGCATGGCTATGCCATCATGAAAGAGGTTGAGCAGTTGAGCAGTGGGCGCGTCACGCTCAGCACCGGTACCCTTTATGGGGCGATCAAACGTCTGCTGGAGCAGGGCTGGATCGAGCCGGTGGATGAGGAAGACCTGCCGGAAAGTAACCCGGACGAACCGAAGCGCGGTCGCAAAGCCTATCAGCTCACCGATTGGGGCCGCCGCATTTTGGCGGCCGAAGCCGCGCGTTTGGAAAGCCTGGTGATCGTGGCGCAACACCAACTGGTGGGAAAGGGGGCTTTGTGAAGCAAACGCGCAGCACACACAAACCTGAACCTATCACGCTACCGCAGGCATGGTTATTCACCGTCTATGCATATCTGCTGCGTCTCTATCCAAATGCGTACAAAACCGCATTTTCCGCCGAAATGCAGGCTGTCTTTGCGGAAGCGCTCACTGCCGCCACTGCCGCGGGATGGCGTGCCCAACTTACGCTCTGTTGGCGGGAACTGCGAGATCTGCCTCGCTTGCTGCTGCAAGAACACTGGCACGCCGCACAACAGTCGTTCGCACTGCGCCTCCACGAAGAGGATCCGATGCGGAGCGATCTGCCCGGTATGTTACCGGTCGGGTATGGTTCGCTACCCCACATTGTCTTTGTCGTGACCGGGCGCAGTCCTCGGCTGCGGCGCGCCTTTGATATTGCCGTGGCGAGCATGGGGCTATTGCTCGTCTCTCCGCTGCTGTTGCTCTTGCCCATTCTGATCAAGCTCGATACGCATGGCCCCATTTTCTATCGGCAGCAACGGTTGGGTAGGGATGGGCGACCCTATGTGATGTACAAATTTCGGTCGATGCTCCCTGCCGTTGCCCACCAACTTGGGGTGGCAACTGCATCACAATCTGCCACTGCTCCACAGATCACGCGTATTGGGTATCTGACCCGACAGTGGCATCTGGATGAAATCCCGCAGATTTTCAATGTGCTCAAGGGGGATATGAGCATCTTTGGGCCGCGGCCACCGATGCCGGAGTAATACCGATTGCTGGTTGTGAAGCCATGAATGAATACTGTTTTATCACAGGGAAAGAAGTTGCTCACTCATAGTGCTTGCAGAGGCAATTGATAGAATAGAGGGAAAAGATGATCAAACGTCTGTTTGACCTGATCGTTTCATCGATTCTGCTTATGATTGCATTGCCCGTTTTACTATGTACCACGCTGGCCATTCGCATTGAATCTCTCGGACCCATTTGGTATCGTTCGCCACGGCTTGGTCGAGGAGGAAAGCAATTTGGCATGTTTCGCTTTCGCACGGTTGATATCAATCGTTCAGATACCTTGCCCATGAATGAACGGTTGACCGTTGTTGGACGGTTTATTCGTACCTATTCGATTGACGACCTTCCCAATCTATGCAATGTCCTGAGCGGTGATCTGAGTATTGTCGGACCGCGCCCAATGGAACCGGAACAGGTTGATCGGAGCGACCCAGTATGGCAGCAGATTCTTACCATACGTCCTGGGCTGGTGAGTCCAGCAATTTTACAGTTGGGCAAAACATATAATGCAACTCCACCCGCGCGCAAAGCGCAGCTTGAATTGGAGTACGTCCGGCGCGCATCATTTGGATATGACTTGCAAATCTGTTGGTATGGCATCCAACGGTTTGTTGAGACCAAAGGTAATTTCAAACGGGGTGTACCGCACATTGATAATGCCAATATAGATAGTACTGATGAGGACGACAGGTAATGATCGTTTATGATATTGCGCAAGTGACCAAATGTTATCCCCAGCAACCACAGCCGGCCAATCGCGATATCACGCTACAAATCTGTGTGGGCGAAATCTTTGGCCTGTTGGGCGACAACGGCGCGGGCAAAACGACGTTGGTCCGCCAAATGGTCAATTTACAGCAGCCGACGAGCGGCACAATCAAGCTCTTTGGTCGCCCGGTTGCCGCAGATCCAATTTACGCCGCTAAACTCGTCGGTTACATGCCGCAGGATGCCAATGCGCTCAACAATCTGACCGTGGGCGAGGCGCTCTACTTCACAGGTCACCTACGCGGTCTCAGTCGCCGTGATGCACAGCGAGAGCGGGATCAGCTTTTAGAGACATGGCAGATCGGTGCGCTGCGTGATAGGTATAGTTCACGGCTCTCCGGTGGGCAACGGCGACTGTTGCGATTGGTTGTGGCAGTTGCCGGTGGTTTGCCGGTCTTGATTTTGGACGAACCGACCAACGATCTCGACCCCCAACGACGGCGCATGGTTTGGGAGAATCTACGCCAACTCAATCAAGCAACGGGCACGACAATCATTTTCATCACTCACGATGCGATTGAAGCAGAAAAGATCATTGAGCGGGTTGGCATCATGCGTTCGGGCGAGTTGGTTGTGGTGGGACGTCCCACAGTCCTCAAACAGCAGGTTGCGCAACAACTGCGGTTGGAGTTGCTCTTTCCACCCCACCAGCCGCCGACCCTTCCCCCGCGCCTCACACCCACGGAACTTCAGCCTGGCCGTTGGCTCGCCTGGCTAAATCGGGAGGAAGTGGGTACAGTACTCAACGGGCTGGATCTGACACAGTTGGATGATTTCCGTCTCACCTCGGCCACCTTGGAGGATCTCTATGCCCACTATACGAATCAAGCAAACCCATAATGCACCCCATCCCCCGGCCCCTTGCCCCGACATCGGGGAAGGGGAGACAACGATTCCCTCCCCGATGTCGGGGAGGACTAGGGAGGGGTTAAACAGGCAACAACCATTTCATCGGCTACCAGATCAGCAACACCGACTCCCTTCACACCCTGTCCAGTGGTGGAATCTCTTCCTGATTGAGCTGACCAACTGGCGCTGGAGCTGGCGCTTGACCCTGATTGCCGGTGGTCTCATGCCACTCTTCATCCTCTTCTTGCTGGGCATCTTTGCCGGCGACAGCGATCCAAACACACTGGCCTACATGCTGACCGGGAATATCGTCATCGGACTCCTTTTCGGCACGTTGACGCGTATTGTGAACCGGGTAGAATTTCTGCGCTTTGGCGGTGGCCTCGACTTTTTTGCCACACTGCCGGTGCAACGCTTTCTGTTTGTGTTGGCAATGGTGGCCTCGTTTGGGATCTTTTCACTACCGTCGTTGGTGATGACGCTGATCGTAGGAGCGCTGTGGTTGAATTTGCCGCTCCACCTCCATCCCCTGTTGATCCTGGTGATTCCGCTCTGTACCATGCCGCTGGCCGGTGTCGGGGTCATCCTGGGCTTGTTGGGGCGCAGTTGGGGGGAAGCCTCGTCATGGAGCTTTGTGGTCTCGCTGCTCTTGTCCGTTCTGGGGCCGGTGATGATTCCACCGGACCGGCTGCCGGCCATCCTGCTCTGGTTGGGTTATTTGAGTCCCGCAACCTATGCTGCGTCGGCGCTGCGCCAGGTTGTGATTGGGCCGGTCAGTGGTTGGATTCTGATTGATATGGTTGCCTTGGGTGGCATCTCTGTCGGTTTACTTTGGTGGGTTGAACAGAAGATGAGTTGGCGGGAGGGGTAATATCAATTCTGTAAGCATACTGACAGATTCACTTCGTACGATCTGTGGTAGGGTAGACGACGTAGTACCGAACCGGTAGCAATGGAGCTGCCGGTTGATGCTTTTCTTCGATGACGAAGGGATAAACCAAAATGATGAACGTAACTGTTTATGATCATGCGTCGGCTGCTTATATCAGCGAGATGGAATATGCAGCCTCTATGCACTTCAGCGCCGCCCATTTGCCGAGCGGCACCAGCTCTTCACTCACTGCTGAAGAAAAATCCTCCCGCAACAATTCTTCCTCGGAACGCAACCCACAGTATGTACAACAGCGCCAGGTCCGTTACGCATAAGTACTTGGTTGCACCAACAGTTGTCGGTTGTAGACGCTGTTGATGGTAGACTGTTGACCGCAGAATTAGTTGAGCCTCACACCAATGGCGGTGTGGGGCTTTTTTGTGGTGGAACGGCTACTGGTCACCGGCTGCGCGGAAGAAAGCTGTCACCAGAGGCGCAACTGTCGCTCGTTCACTCACCAGTTGCATGTGGTCGAAGCCATCAAAAATGTGTAACCGCTGCCCGGCAGCTTCAACTGCGGCTTGCTGTTCTCGCAGTACTTCGACGACACGCCCGTCGTTGATACCAGTGTAAACCAACGTTGGGCAGCGCAAATTAGCCGGTTCGACGGCCGGCTAATTTGCGCGCCATAGCGCCGTGCCCAAAAAAGATCGAGATCCATGGCTTCGGCGAATTGACGCTTCCCTTCCGCCAATTCCAGTTCGGTCAAACGCCCTTCCCGTTTGACTTTGGAGATGTGGGCAATTTCGAGATTGTCGTCGTGCCAGGTGTTGAAGATCGGGCCAAAGTAGGTGCCGGCAATGACGGCCTGCTGCAGCCGATCGGATTGGGCGGCCAAATGGGTGCCAATCGTTGCACCAAAGGACCACCCCCAGTAACAGAACCGGTCCACGCCACAGGCATCCAATACCGCTTCCACATCTGCAAGATGGGCTGCCAGCGTGTAATGGTCTGGTTGATGGGAAGCGGTGCTCTCGCCACAACCCCGGAGATCTATTGTGATCACGGTGAACTCATCTTGCAACTGCGCAATCCAACCATACTCCTGCCACATCGTGCGCTCATTGTTGAACCCGTGGACGAGCAAGAGTGCCGGTCCCGCACCTTGACGCTCATAGGCGATCTGAAAGTCATGGACCGAATTCGCAAATTGTGTTGTCATCGTTACCCCTCCTGTGGCTATTTTAGGTTGGCTCCTCTATGAAAAGTGTGAGTTGCAAGAAAATGTCGTTAAGTTAAGATATTACGCTCATATGGGCAATGAGGTGAAATTGGCGCGATTCTCTCTGAGAATTTATGCAATTTCAGTTCATTGCCCATATGAGCCAGATAGTATCGTGTCAAAGGAATCAGTGTTCAGTTAACAGTTTCCAGTGTGTGATTCGAGACTGCCCACTGAAAACTGGGGACTGATGACTGTTACCTTAATGACATTGAGTTGCAAGAGGCGGTGACAAACCGTTGTGGTGCTTAACTCACACTTTCGGCTGATGAGCTTTTTAGGTTTGGGCTTGTGCGAGGGGCGCGTCCCAAATTCTTGCGACCAGAGGCGACTGTCACTGGGCAGCAGGTATTTCAACATGCCACCCAGTTTGTTGCCCAGCGACAGTCGCCCTTTCGCCACTCTTGTGGAACACACCCTTGTGCGAATAGCTGGTTGACAAGTGGCCGATTTTCAGCTACATTGCCTCTTGAACCACTCATCCCCCTACCGCTATCCTGTATTGGTAACGATTTTTTTTTTGACTCGCTTATCGACGATTGTTTCCCAGAAAAGGTTTGTCCCACATCTCCCGCTGGGCCGACGGGAC
>ERZ795053.7934-NODE-7934-length-10104-cov-5.409294_pt1 | contig 10104 bp, 7 predicted proteins | sample MGYA00375137_ERZ795053 | MGnify/ENA primary metagenome ERZ795053 (study PRJEB30182, sample SAMN05720284) | activated sludge metagenome | isolation source: Anaerobic digester | place: Hong Kong | collected 2014-12-17 ... | reverse complement strand
TCAAACCTTTGCTTTATACAAAGAAGAAGGGGTAAACCCTTTCTCGAGTTTTCTCTTGATCCTTGTTCAATTTCCTATCATTATAGCCTTGTATTGGGTGTTTCGAGATGGTGGTGTTGAAATTAACCCTGATCTCTTGTATTCATTCATTGATTTTCCAGAGCTGATCTCACGCGTGACCCTTGGTATTGACCTCGGTACCAAGAGTTACCTCCTCGCCTTCTTAGCTGGGTTTACGCAGTACCTTCACCTCTCACGTTCAGCAAGTTTTCGGCAGACGGGTCCGACCGACGGTGCCTCAGATCAAGAAAAGGCGATGGCCATGGTGGGCCGATCCATGCGTTATACCATGCCGATTATGATTACTATTTTTGCCTACATTATTGGTGGTGCGGTGGCGTTGTACTGGGTAACCTCAAACCTCTTTATGTTAGCTCAGGAAGCCTACCTCCAAAGGAAATTACAACCACATACCACTCAAGAAAAAACGAGCGTAGCTTAGCCCACGCCCGTTTTTGATTGTGTTATACTCCTTGGTATGGATCCCTTAACCCTACAACGAGAAACCCAAACCATTCTCGATATGATGGGTATTCGGGTAAAAGCTATTGATATTATCCAGGATCAAGACCTTAGGATCACCGTTATCTCGATTCGAGTACCTGGCGATGAACAGGATTTATTTACTGATCATCATAATGAATTATCTCGAGATCTTGGGCTTATCCTTAGGTTGGTGTTCGAAAAAAAACACCGAGTTTTCAAAGATATCACCGTTGATGTGAATGGTGAGAACCTAGCTTTGATTAATCACACCAAAGAGAAAGCCGCCCTGGCGGTTGAACGGGTGACCTTCTTTGATAAGCCGTACGAGTTTGGGTACCTCAGTTCTTATGAACGTATGATCGTGCACAGCTATCTCAAAAACGTACCCGAAGTTGTTACCGAGTCACACGGTGAAGGTAAAGAGCGTCGCCTGGTCGTAAAAAGAGCCTAAACGAGGCTCTTTTAATTTACAAATCCAGCGTTTTCTTCGGTATTTTTTAACTCTTCACGTGCCTTTTTGATTGATAGTACTTGTGCGGGGTCCGAGGTGATGATCTGGTCCTCGGTATACGAAGCGATAATCTTGATCGCGACGTGTTTGAGACCGGCAAAGAAGATCCCTTCTCCGACATTTGATTCGATTAAAAGATATTTTTCTTCATCGGTAAGCCGGAAGATTTCTTGCAGTTGATCAATCGCGGATGGCGATTGCTTCAAGAGGAGTTGCATTGACGAGTTGGTGATAATCGGTACTCCATACCGAGACCTGATAAAGTCACCTACATCCTGGGTGATGGTAGCAAGACCAAGGAAGTATTTACGACCACGCTTGGCAATCATGAACAGGAATGATGCCGTGTCGTCTGATTTCATCATCCACCAGGCCTCATCCACCACGAGAAGACGCTTCTTGATATCTTTTCTGACCGCATTCCAGATGAATTGGGTGATGATGTACATGGCCGCAGGTTTCAACTCATCTTCCATATCTCGAATTGAAAAGACGACGAGTTTTTTGTTGATATCAACGTTTGATGGCTTGTTGATGAATCCTGACCAGGTACCGCGCGTATATTTAGTAAGACGAGTTAACAACGATTCACTTCCCTCCATTGATGACAATACCATTTCAAAGTCAGACATGAGCGGTGGTTCGATGTTGGCGTAGTTTGAGGTTGGGGTGATGTCTTTTAATGCGTAGGTTTCCGTAATGGCGCGATCGATGATGGAATCCTCTTCGGGGGTCAATCCTCCGAGCATAATGCGAAACAATCCCACCAGGTGGATGATGTGGGTACGCAAGACATCAGCAGGATCTTCGTCTTCAAGGGGTTTTGGCACGTCAAAGGGATTGATGTGGTGTTCAGATGACAGCGAAATGTTAAAGTATCGTCCTCCAACGGCTTCGGCGAGGTATTCGTATTCACGTTCAGGGTCAATCACGATCACCTCGGTATCAAACATCATGGTACGCAAGATTTCCAGTTTGGTTGCGTATGATTTTCCAGCACCCGAGGTCGCAAAGATTACCGAATTGTAGTTTGGCAGCGAGTAGCGATCAAAAATCACAAGACCCGAGTTGTGCCGGTTGATACCGTACAAGATCCCCTTGTTGTCGGTGAGTTCTGATGAAATGAAGGGAAAGAATGATGATACCGGACCCGTGTTGAGTTTCGTATGTACCTGTAAACGGTCGTCTCCTATCGGTGCTACTGACAAGAATCCTTCCATCTGCTGGAAGAGAGCTGGTTTTACATAAATGAGTTTTGATTCGAGTAGTGACCTGATTTCGTTTTCGGTCTTAAATAATTCATCCTCATCGTCAGCATAAATAGTGATGTAGAGACCTACTGAAAAAATCTTTTCTTGGGCTTGTTGCAATGAATCACGTAATTGTTCGAGGTCTCGATATGCCGTATCAAGAATCGGATCACGGACGAGCCCTTTTGATTCACGGATGTTAATTTGTGACTGCACTTCGGCGACTTTCTTTTTAAATTCAGAAAGGATCTTTTCGGTCGGGATAGGATGGATGTGAATGCCAACATCAAAGACCTTGTCGAGGTTGACGATTGGCGCGAGCCAGCCATCAGTCAGGAATCGTGGGTATGACATCACAAAAAACGTTCGCGAGGTTTTTCCAGCGATCTTGATTGATTTTGAGGATACCTCAAGAGCTGCGGGTGCCAAGACATCTTGCAATTGGAGTTTTGCGGTACGATAAATCTCGCTCGGCAGTACAGGTACGGCCGTTTTCTTGATTCCCGCCTCGTTTTTCTTCGAGGTGCCAAGCAAGTCTGAGAGCAGTGACATAGATAGCTTTAGTATACTACATCGTTCTCATCCTTTCATCTTGGAATAAAAGAAAACCAACCCTCGTGTAGGTTGGTTAAAAATCGACCAAACGGTAGCTCCATAAGAATTCAGTATCTTTGTCGGTAAGGTACAGATATTCCCCCTTCTCATCAATATTGATATGGGATACGTCGATTGATTCGTTATATTCGCTCGCGAGGTCAGATAGGACGCGGGTTTCCCCGGTATTGGCGTTGATCACCCATAGTGAATCAGCATAGCTCTCGAGGCCCTGGTACCACGTATCAGGGTACTGGTTTCCATAAGCTAACGAATTCGGCACTGCACAGTAGATCAAGATTGCATCACTATCCCAGACGCACTTGTCGGCGAAGGTTTCAATCGCCAGAGGCCGATTGGTGCCAGTCGTTCGATCATAGATGGTTACCCGCACGGAATTATCATCTGCTGACGAGGTGAGAACACGCGCGTCATCAGGACTTGGCAGGGTAAGCAATCCTTGTTCTTCTGGTAGTGATTTAAAGTACCGGGTGGTTTCAGGATCTAATCGGTAACTAAATCCGTCGGCCTGGTAGCTTGGTTTGGTAGAGAGTTCGATTGAGTCAGGGTTTACCCACGTGACAAGCCATTCGGTGAATGGGGATTCAAACACCGTTGTTTTTGTGTCGTTGATGAGGTCGCGCACGACTCCAATGACACCGGCGCTATCTTCCTGGAAATAGAACATCTGGTTACCCGCTGGGCTTACGGCCACTTCGGTAATATTCTGCGGCAAGAAGAATCCTGAAATGCGGTACTTCTTGTCGAGGGCTTCAAAGGCTTCTTTCGCTAACTTTTCTTGTTGATCGTTACAGACCTCTTCCATCTTGGCCTTGGTGCCACCTCCAATTTGTCCGTCGATATCGATCTGATAGAGGCTTTGGAAGTTTTTGATGGCAGTGATGGTCGCGTCAGTTGCCAGAGATGATTCGTTTCCTGGTGAGTTGATACCTACCCGCGCGATTCGCGTTTGTGGATTTCGGTTTAAGAATTGGTGTAAGCCGAGGACGGTCTGGCTGTCTTCACCAATAGATACCGACACAAAACTAAACGGACAGGGTGTTACCTCGAGTTCAATTTTTTCGATGCGGGCGAGGTAGCTTTCGGGCACGCGATCATCTCGATTCCAGTATTGGAAGAGAACGCGTCCACCACCTTGGTTAAAGAAGGCACGTTCAGCATTCGGAATAAAGTTCTCGACCAGAAATTCGGGTGTTACTTTAGATGGGGTGATTTCAGCTTCGTATACGCTCGCATCCTCGATTTTGCTGTACCTTACGTACTGATTCTCAACCTCGATGGTTCGAAAGGTTTCAAGTCGGTTCCCATCGTCATCAAACGACACCTCGATAATGTCTTCTTCTTCGGTTCTGGTGATAGGAATAAACCCACTGGTTGGAAAATCGCTGACTTGACGCAGGCGCGGACCTTCTTCTTCAAAGGTATCTCCGTCACCGCTTGATTGTGAGCTGGTCCCGTCATTATCACCACCGGATGTTCCCTGACGTCCTCCAAAAGGATTCAGATTACCAAGGTTTACTTCTCCAAAAGGAAAGAGGTTACTCGTTGTTTCAACGCTATTTTGTTGTTCTTGTTTGGTGAGAATCAAGAAGAAACCGGCTATCAAAAAAATGACAAAGCCGACAAGTACCGCGATAAGAATTTTCTTGCGATTGAGTTGCATGGGTTGGTATTAGTATACCCCCACACCTATAAAATCTAAAATTCAATGACATGAATCAAAAAACCAACATCCTCGTCATTTCCACGAAGGCGGGAATCCAGAACCGTGTCACTGTTTTATGTTTTATTAAGTAATCCCCTAGATTCCCGCCTTCGCGGGAATGACATCGTGGTATACATGATTATGCTTGTGGTGGTTTTGGAACTCACGGTCAATAGGTTAAGTGTGAAAGAGTGCACAATAAGTGATTACTTTTTACGATACCTTGAAGATATAAGTGTAGAAGTATACTACACGAATTTGGTGGAGATAAGAAAAAACAACCAGAGTGGTTGTTTTAGAAAGCGATATGCCAATGTTTTGCTGGATTCCATGGACAACTACCATCTTCAGAGAGTGAATAGGTAATCCCCAGTCCACTTTCATGGGTATTTTTTCTACAGCTACCAATGAACGTTGATTGACCTGAAATGGCTTGATTGATAGGTGAAGATTCCCTTATATCAACAATCGGTTTATTTGTTCTGTGGGTACTATGTAACCAAACTTCTGACCCACCAGTGATTACATAACTACAATCACTACATTCTGTTTTTAGATTTTCTAATCTAGAAATTAACGAAGTAGCTGTCCCTGATTCAAAGTAGGTTGAGGTACAACTCCCTTGACCAACCGTTGAACATTCTTGAGCGTTTATAGTAATTCCGAGCTCAGCGAGATCTTGCCTAATATCCACAAGATTGGCATTTGGTGGCGGCCATTGGTCCCCAAACTTAATAATTTCACCAGCGACCATTAATTTTTCACCTGTTGGACGCACATATGATCCGTCACCTTGTCGTTCTGGAGGTGTATCGATTTCAATACTTACGATATCAATCCCGCTTCCAAAATTAATCTCGAGAAGCTGCGGGTTGATGGTGCGGAGGATCAAGAAGATACCAAGGGCGAGGATGAGGCCTGTGACCGCGCCCATAATACGTTTTTTGGCATCTGATTTACCGTAGAAGCTCTCGACCGTCATATATTCCACACCAGCCACTACGATCATAACGACCGCGATAACCATCAGGATTCCTAATGCTACTTGGAAGAGGGTGTTAATGTAATCTCCTAATTTATAGTCCTTGAGGTTGCCGATAGCAACACGATCTCCTTTTACCGTGTCCCCAATACCTGGAATAGGAGCGAGAAGTTCATAACAGTTTTCGAGGTAGCCACCCGTGTTCCCAGCCTGTTCCCCGTTACCAAGGTCACCGCCTGGGGCTACATAACAAGGACTCTCAAGTTCGTACACTGCGACAATCGTATCGGTACCCTGCGGATCTCCCGTTTCCCATAGCTTCCAAGGTTTCGTTTGTCGACGAGCATAGTTGATAGTACCCTTGCTTGAATCATCACTATTTGATGGATAGTCATGGTTCTGATCGGCAATATCACCTTGGACTGCTTTTGATTTAAAAATCCTAATCCCTGTTCCACCGACTCCAGTTCCATAGGTAATCTTCACATACGAATGACATATTTCTGTATCTGGGTAAGCAGCCAATCGATATTTGCAGTTGGATTCAGTGTCACCTGCGACTAATTTGATCTCGAATTGCCCGCTTTCATTAAATTTTCTTGATCCTCCTCCTGCGGTATTAGCAACCAGAACCTTGATATCTTTGTTGTGATCGTACTGAAGGTCTTCACCCTGCAACGTTACCCATGAACTTTGGATTTCCAAGGTATGTATAGGTACACTGATACAATCATTTGCATTTTTAGGATGAAATTTTAGGGTAACTTCTTTACCTTGGCCATACACAAAGGCTTCAAATTGAGAGTTCCCAGGCACCGCATTTGCTGAGGAACTGTTAAACGGCAGAAACTCGACGTAATCAATTCGGCAATTTTCGTTTCGTTCGTTTTGTACCGAACCACCTCCTTCTTGGACCACCGTCAATGTTTTTACCTCACCTTTGTGTATTTGACCTGAATCATCCATGGCACAGCCTTGGTAATAATAGGTTTGACCATATTCGAGTTCAAAGTCTTTTTGAAATTGGTAGGAATTCGCGTTAACTGAATTTGCATAGAGACTGCAGCCGTTAATACTCAGATCTTCGGGGCCTGGTGGATTATTCCCGGTTACGTTTATGAGATCTTCTGTATTGTTAGTTAGACCAAACCCAAATCTATCTAATCCGACCGTACTGTTTGCCGAAACCTTAAGTCGATAGTTATTAGAACTCAATTCTTGCGCATCATGGGTTGTGATCGTATAGACGTTCCCTGTTTTTGTTACAAAATCGAGGAGTTCCCCAAAGAAAACTTCACCACCAGCATTCTTACCGCAAGCTGCAAAGTAATAAATCGTTCCAGGTGTAAGCTCTGTCTTATCAAGGCTAAACACATGACTATATACATAACCATTCGTAGATTGTTCTGGAGTTGGATCAAGATAGTTACATTCTCCGAGATCGGTGCCAGGAAGGACATCAAAAAATTGGGTAAATCCAACATTTCTGATAACTCCTGTTGGTGCGCCTACTTCTCCTGATACGTGGGCTTGAGTTGATTGAATATCAGATTCAATAACGGTGTTGGTAATAATTTCGCCAGCAGAAAAGACCTTGCTATTTGTCGTCAAAAAAAGCAGAAGGATTAACGGTGTCACCAAGGCTATTTTTTTTGCTATTTTTGATCCTTTCATATTAATTGCCTGCATTAAACACCAGTTCAATCCCCTCTCGGGTTTTTTGAAGCAGTTTCTCGATCCCTTCGAGTCCGACACTGATTGAGGTTGCCCCTGATACCCCACTGGTCGTGATGTAGAGTTCGTTCTGCTTGGCAAAGTCTTGAGGTGGTCCTGGGGTTCCGTTAATGCGCCAATCAACAAAGAGGTCGGTAAAATTATCCTTGATCGACGACATGTTTAAGGGGTGAAATGATAGTTTGATGGTATCCCCATCGACAACGCCATTCGTATTGAGCGCTTGGTTGGTAAGGATCCGATCGTTCTGATCAATTTCATAGAATAAGATTTTTGGACTAAAACTAGAGACAGGAATATCAATCGTGTTCGTAGCCGCTGAATTCTCACGGCGATCATTTGATGTTACGGTGATTTTCTCGCTATTGACCAAGGGGTCCGCAGTAAAGGTGATCGATTGTCGACCAAATCCTGATTGATTTCCTTGGCGTTGGTAGTTTCGATCCCAATAGTACACCAAGTTTGGTGCATCATTTGGTTCGATTAAGAGGGTTTCAGGAATTGCCGTCACGCGAATCTGAGCTTGTTTCAATGGTAAGGCTTTTCCACGATAAAACGGTGGAGTGTAGGCGTCGATCGCTTGCCACAAGAGGTCGACCTGCGACGGGGCAAAGCGTAATTCTTTCCTGAAAACTTGTCCCTCAAATTCGACGACTGCGGTGACATTAGTAATCACACCCGAAGCACCGGTTCTAAATTTAAACTCACGTTGCCCATAGCCAGCCGATTGCCGCTCGCCGTCCTTAAACCAGGCGATGTAGTAATTGTTGAGGTTAAAACTATAGCTGTCGAGCTTTAGCGTTACCTGTTCGTTGGGTCCTGGTACATTGGGAATGGTTTCAACAAAAATATCGTCGGCCGAATACAGGCTGAATTCCTGAGCGAGAGTCGTCTGTGGTTCAACGATAAAGAACCCGAATACCATCGCGAGTGAAGCAATTACTAAAGATAGTCGTCGAGTCATCATGTGCTTTGTTTATTATACGTCATCAGGTACGTCATTGCGAGGAGTAATATCTTGGTAAATATACAAAAATCCTGTGACAAGCCGGGTTTGTCACAGGATCAGGATTCTAAGGTTGGGATATTGCGGTGGTTTTCACCAGGATTAAACATATTGTAGAACACTTCGATGGCTTGTTCGGTGTTTAACTGTTCTGATCTAACCCCGAAACGTGAGAGGCCACCCTTTACAATCGCGACGCGCTGTTCCAATTGACTGCGTTGTTCTTCGAATTGGGCTGAATTTTCCTGGAATGATGATTTTTTCTTTGATGAGCCAAAGAGAGTTGAAACAATACTCTTTCCTGAAGCCGGGGTGAGGGCTCCGCCCGTGTACGGCACAATCACGTAGAATTTTTTCGACATGATATTCACCGAATCATTGAACCAGCGAATAAATTCAATGTATTCCTTGGTTTGCAGGCGTAAGAGCTCTTCTTCTTGTTGTTCAATACGACGTTCCAGGGTAAGAAGGTAAGGCTTAATATCGTAACGGCGTGATTGAACGGCGATTTCGACGGGAAATTCGATTGAATTGAGGAAGCCTTGAAATTGCAAGATGATAGCCTGCTGTTCGTCGGGTGATTTTAAGGCAATGTTCAAGGCAGAAGCCAACAAAACCGCACGCAGGCTGCCGTCTTCAAGTACGACGATACCATCGCGTATTTCTTTGACGGGGATGAACTCTTGAGTTCGCGCCCCGGTGTACTTTTTCGTGTCTGGCATAGGCATCCTTAGTATACCCTATTTTCGGTAGGGTATACTAAGGATGCCTCCCTCAACCCTGTCTGCCGACAGGCAGGCTGATTGAGGATCTCTTATTTGTAATTCGCTTTGTCATCCTCGCACCCAACTACTTTTTTCTTGTCATCCTCCCACCTAACGACTTTCTTCTTGTCATCATCTCCTTTTAATAAATTTCCTTGTCATCCTCGCGAATGCGGGGATCCAGGATATACTCGTTTTATGTCAAAGCATTACTACGTTTACATCCTTGCAAGCAAAAGAAATGGAACCTTGTATATCGGTGTCACTAATGATCTATGTCAACGAATCTACGAACACAAAAACAATATCATCGAAGGTTTTACCAAAAAATATTTAGTGCATAGTCTTGTATATTTTGAAGAAACGGGTGATGTAAACATTGCACTACAACGTGAAAAACAACTCAAAAAATGGAATCGTGAATGGAAGTTAAATTTAATTGAAAAAGAAAATCCAACATGGAGAGATCTGTATCCTGATATATGCTGACGCTGGATCCCCGCCTGTGCGAGGATGACAGTGTGACAAGCAAGGCTTGTCACATGATTCACCTTGCAAAATAAAGACCCTTCAAAGGGGGCTTTTTTAACAAGGCTAGTTATCAAAATCCAAGATATCCAAACTCCAGGCCAGATCAGAAATTTTTTCTCGTTTATCTTCCTCGGGTAAGGCACCTTCTTCCGGAAAGGGTGTATGAACCTGGGTGATATCTTCAGCGCCTGGTTTTACATCACGTTGTCGCCATAGGTAGAATTTGTGACTGAAACTGTACAACATAAATGATTCAACCATGTGAATGAACGGCCGACCATTTGGTTGATAGAACACTAATGCCAATGAAAAGGCGGCAATGGGTAGCCCGAGGATAATGGCAACAAAGCTTGGTAGTACCTTGTACAGAATAAAAATGATCCCAGCACCGCCCACGAGGTACAGTGCCTGACGAAAGGTAAAAGGCCCAAAAAGTTTATCTGGTACGTTGATGAATTGT